>Ga0307517_10004254_pt1 | contig 22066 bp, 25 predicted proteins | sample 23_EM_MG_FD_194515 | JGI IMG/M metagenome (GOLD analysis project Ga0307517, IMG submission 194515) | Populus trichocarpa ectomycorrhiza microbial communities from riparian zone in the Pacific Northwest, United States - 23_EM | ecosystem: Host-associated > Plants > Roots > Unclassified | place... | reverse complement strand
ACACCGAGGAAAGCAAGCCAATCAACAACCTTTTCTCTCCTTCTCAATTCGTTCAAGCGCATAGCTCCCTACTTCACCCTTGTCAAGGCCTTTAGGCAATTCATCGTCTGGTCAACTTTCCACCTGTTTGTCTTCCGGTATATCAATAGGTCACACATACGCACGGGAGGGTGATTTCGGCACGCGCGACACACCATCCAAACTAAACGGGTCCTGAGGAAGCCCAACACCGGTAGTATTGTCCCCTGACAAAATTAACCGGCCACCGGACAACAAGAGAAATTTTAGCCATGACAACCACACTCCCCCACCAACCCCACAACTTATAAACCAGTAAAAAAATTACATAATATTATTATTAAAAACATAAATACATAGTAGAATACATAGCAGAAATTTATTTAGAGAAATTTCTTCATGTGGTGTTGGAGGTGCCCGGTGACGAGGCGGGCGGCATTGCCATCGATCGTTGCGAGGCGGTTAATTTCGTCCACCTACCATACTTGTATAGTACTTTCATCGTAGCCCTGTTCCGCCACCAACTGCTTGGGGTTTGTGCATACGGCAGCCCACAATCGTTTTGGTTTTCACAGATACAAGTAATATGATAGGTGATGTACCAGTTTGAGCGGATTGCTCGGACCAGACCTTAGCATACAAGGCTTTGAAATCACGATCGCCCCCGCTTCTTCCTTCACCCCTAGGAATTGCATCAACCAGCTCTACCACACAAAACTGCCCAAGAACCCATCATCTATAGCCTTCAAAATAGCGAAAAATACAAAATGTCTCAATATCGCATCAATGACAACATCAACTCTTTTAATACTATCAATAATGTGTGGCACCACCGGCACTGTACTGTGGCCGATGAGAGGTCCAATATTTTGGCCTGGCTATCTCCACTCGAACCCCGGATACGGCACCACGACATTCGGACCGGGGTGGGAGAATGGTTCCTTCAAACTGAGGAATATCGGAACTGGCTTAGTGGTATCCGTGGGAGTGAACCTGATGGTTCAGCCTTGTTTTGCTGCGGGGGTTCGGGGGTTGGCAAAACCTACATTAGGTGAGAGAGGGAAAGTATCCGAGGAAATAAAGGTATTCCTAATAGGCTGTGATGCTAGCTCCCTGGTGATAGATACGTTATGCAAGCAGGCCATGGGGAGAAACGCTGCCGTTGCGTGCTTCTACTTCGACTTCGCCGCTCAGGAGGAGCAATCCCCGGCTGCCATTCTGGGCTCGGTGCTAAAACAGGTTGTTGGTAGACTGGAAAATGTTCCGGAAAGAATAGTCAAAGCTTTTGGGGACAGGGGGAAGGTTATTGGTGGTCAGAGGCTAGTGCTCTCAGAAATTGTGGAGTTCTTGCAGGATATCTCATCTTCGCGATGCACATTTATATGCATTGATGCCCTCGATGGGTGCCCGGAAAGGCATCGGGTGAAGCTTCTCGACTCGCTCAACCAAATTCTCCAGAAGTCCCCCGGTGCTCGGATATTTCTGACTGGGAGAACACATATCGGGGGTGAGGTCGAGAGGCATCTTGACGGGAGGGCAGCAACTAGATCCATAACACCCATAAAGGGCGATATCGTGATATTTCTCCGAGCGAAACTAAGAGAGGATATAGTGCCAGATGCGATGGACGAGAGTTTGGAGCAGGAAATTATACAGAATATCCCTGAGGCAGTTTCGGAAATGTAAGTAGGATGCGGGACTCAAAGATATCCAGCACAGTGCGCTGAATTGTATTTAGATCCCTCCTTGTCTTCCTAAGCATCGAGACGATCCTAGAAGAGACGACCGTGTATCGGGGGAGACGGAAACTTGGCAGGATAGAGAGTGGCTTAGACTTAGGAGGGGCCTACAAAGCAACTCTAGGAAGGATAAAGGCCCAGGGTGGGGAGAAAGCAAGACTCGGGATGGCAGTTCTGATGTGGATCTCCCATTCAAGGCGACCTTTGAAGGCAGATGAGATATGCCACGCTCTATCAATCCGGATAGGGTCAAATGACATCATTACAGATGATATCCCTGCGATGCAGACCTTTCTAAGCTGCTTCCAGGGACTTTTTACCATGGATACTCGACTATTAGATTGATCCATCACACCCTCCAAGAATATCTTTGCACACATCCCGACCTTTTCAGCTGGGCTCACTCGACGATGGCGGAAACCTGCCTAACGTATCTCAACTTCCAGTGCATCAAGAATCTTTCAGTTGGCCCATCCCTTGACCCTCGAGGTGTACCCTTCCTCGAGTATTCTTCTCTATATTGGGGAATCCACATGCGAATGGAGCACTCGGACCGCGCGAAAACATTTGCGCTTGAGTTGCTTGAATTCGATAGCCATATATCTGCCAACTCCCTTTGGCATTTGGTAAGTAGGGAGTTTTGCCTTGACCAAATTCCTGATCACAAGCTGTTTTCAGCACTGCACTGTGCCTCGTACTTCGACATCGCTGAGGTTGCAAATATCCTGATAAAGAATAGATGGGATCTAAACCAAAGAGATTGTGCGGGTATGACGCCACTCTCATGGGCTGCAAGCCATGGGCATGAAGAGGTGGTGGGGTTGCTCTTAAGAGAAAAACATATTCAACCGGACCAGCAGGACGGCTGTTATGGCCGAACAGCCCTCTGCTGGGCTGCTAGAAATGGACATGAGGGAGTGGTGAAGCTATTTCTTGGTTGCCAATTTGCCAAGCCTAGGAGCATAGGTGGCTGGTGGGGGGAGGCGGCGCGAGTCGTGAGCCTACCGTTTGGAGGGAGATATGTCAACCCCGATAGTTCAAGTAAATCCGGCCGAACGCCGCTCTCGTTTGCTGCCGCGAATGGCCATAAAGGAATAGCGAAGCTACTGTTGGGACAGGAAGATGTCAACCCCGATAGTTCAAGTCAATATGGCCAAACACCGCTCTCGTTGGCCGCCAGGAATGGCCATGAGGGAATAGTGGAGCTACTATTGAGCCGGGAAGGTGTCAGCCCCACTCATTCAAGTAAATCCGGCCAAACACCGCTCACACTAGCCGCCGAAAACGGGCACGATACAGTGGTAAAGTTGCTACAGTCCCAACATTCCCGACCCATCCGGTAATTGAGCACCCGCTTAATTTCCCTGGAGTTTGTCATCCTGTCTCATGGGTGCCGTCGTTTGTTGGTTCAGCTGCGTCAGATGAATGTAGCTTTTGCGCGGAGGGTCTGTGATGTTTGTTTCTTTTTTTGCCCCCAATTTTTCTTCAGGCATTTTATGGATGAAGTTAGAAGTTTCCTAGATCAGTAAATCTTTCTCCCATTCCTGGGCAATCTCGCACTTTTCTCAATAATAGAATGGATTTGGGTTCAGGCAGAGTATATATCCCGGTATTTTATTTGAGCAGATGTCTTAGTCTTAAATAGTTCTTGTATAGTGCGATAACTCTTATATTTCTTTTATTTTTTATTCAAATCGGGCGGAATATAATCGGTTTAAGGTAATACTTATTAGATATTTATCTTTTTCCGACATACCGATTGTCGGTATGCTCGGGGGTGCATGCAAGAGATTTATATTTTCTGGCCCGGAAGCACAAGTGGTGGTGATGGTAGTGTGGGATCATGTAAAGCCGATCGCAATAGGAAGGTGTAATTGCCGAGAAGTGCTGACTTCCCCCCGGAGCGGTCTCGTGTATTGTGTTTTTTGAATTATACTCGAGTACTGATATGCCTCTTAATCCTTGAAGCTACCACAAAGAATTTGATCAATACCAACCCCCAGTGACAACATGACACAAAACATTAATTACTCTCACCCCCGAGTATTGTACAAGCACAATACTCAAAGATTAAGGACCAATAGACGATCACTCCCTCAATCTTATTTAAGCTTCGCTCTAATCGTCAAAACACATGACCTAGAACTAAATTATAATCCAACCTTCACCCTTCCTACTCTAGCAATCGGGGTGAAGCTGGGGCAGTGCGCAGGTGACACTTATCGGGCGAATCGGATGACGGGCGAACCTTTTGTGCTTACTACCTAAACTAAACAGATATAGTATGGAAAGAGACTAGGAGATACAGCGCAGAGTGAGATCACAGTAAGCCAAGGAGAGCCAAATGTGGGAAAAAGATGAACTACAAGTAGGAGATAGGTAGAGACCAAGGCTAAGGACAAACCAAGGATATGTATCTCCTCAACAACAACAAACAACCCCAATGCCCAAACGAAACCTTACTCACCACAGCAAGCGAACAAAGTTCAAAGAAACATTCTAGAACTAACATCGACTTAGCAGAAACCCTGAGGACGCAAACAACCAGTCCACAACCACCAGAGGATCGGATCGGACTCTTTGAGAAGTTGTACAGTACACAAGTAAGCTGCAAGTGCTCGCGGGTGAGGGCGCGTACCTAGGTATTGCAGCCAAATAAAGGTTTTGATTTTTTTTGTATGTTGCAACAGCTCCCTTTGGCAAACATTTTCAAAATTCCTATGCGCGCATCCTGACATTTTTCCCTCCCCAAGTATATTGCATGCTCACCAAAATCAATATTTTGTCCCCAGTGTATAGGGTCCAGTGGAAACACAGTATATCTTATCTTCAAATATCCTTGGCAGTAGTACACACAAGGTAGAAGGACGAAAGAAATGCAACAGATCTTTTGAGATCCTCTAAGCCGTTAAGGTAAAATATTATACGAGAAACAAGGTTGAGAGATTCCCCAAAACAAATTCTGCCACAACACTTTATACTGCACCCCAACCCAAGTTCGTCGCATTCATTATCCAGAAAAGGAATGGAGAAATTCAACGGCCGAAGGCAGGAATTGCGCGAAAAAAACCCTTAGCATCAGTATCCGAAACGCTAGGAAAATAAAGAGGGAAATCAAAATGAAAGTGCTTCATATATGGTAATACCCTAGACCAGATACCACAAACTCCACCGACAAAATGTAAATTTCCAGCACTTTCAAATGGTAATGTCTACGAAACAATAGAATCCTAGGAGGTCAAATGAGAAGTGGAGCAAATAATCGAAACCAGTGTTCTAAACGGTCCGGGCCACCGGACCCAACGGGATGCCAAGAGTCACTGACGAGACTAGACCGCCACTAAGAGTCTGGCTAGAGTAGCCCAACCCTGGGACCGCCGTCTTAAGCTCAGGCGGCCTGCCCATTTGGGTGAGAGAGTGCTTTTCACGGGTAAAAGTAGGACAAGAGGGCATGCCAGGGGACAACAGGGGGGGTAGAGGGGGACTACGGAAAATAGAGGTGTTGTAAATGGAGGTAATGATTGGACCAAAGGATCCTACAGAGTGAAGCTGAGAGGTTTAAGTGAACTAAAGTAATTTGTATTGAAACAGTTAAGGAGTTGTAAGATAGCTTGAGAAATGAAAGGAAAGACAGGAAGGAGATTCTACAGATAATCTTTCAATCCTTGAGCGAGTGTATGCGTGCGCTGCTATAATACTTACAAGTGGGGGCATTTCCAACAGGGAAAGAGGGTGAGGGGATGAGTGATATTTCGTGATATAACCACTCCCTATCTCTCCCCCGAAACCTGGCAAAACAAATGAAATGAATAACTCCGGTAGGAACCTCGGGGCCTGATTTGAGGGCACTCATTCTGCTGGGGAATGAATCTCCAGTTTTTTCTTCCGCCTCCGTTGGTACCGATTTTATAGTTATCCCACAATCCAAGACAGCATTACTATTATAGCTTGTTAGCATATCCCCAACTCTATAGGATAGTGAAGCGCCCATCAATATTGGGTGCCCATGTTAGGTGGGTTTACGAGCGATGAATAAATAAAGTGGCGCGCCACTGCCGTGAGAAGCACGTTTTAGATGCATAATATAAAGGACAGCGGGGGCGGAGCATGAGGGGAATGAGGTGCTGAGGACAATTGTCGGAGTTTGCCATGCACTAGATGCCCGGGCCCACTGTTTACCGTTGATGTTGGCTGTCTGCTGTCTTTACGCACACTAGAAGCCTTTATGCCGGGGAGTGTGTCTTGACCTTAATCCTATCTTCGCACTTATGAGAAGAGAGCACCCTTATATACATAAACCATAAATAATCTCGGCATTCCTTCTTCTTCTTCTCCCTTTCTCATCCCACTTCCATCAGGATAACATCCACCACGCTCCCACCCTTCCCTTCCCTTCCCTTCCCTTCTCTCTCGTCTACCGCTTCCTTCTCCGGCTTCCAAATTACCCATCCCTGTTCTTTATGCGAGAGATAATAAAGTCCAGATATGTGGGTTGTTCTCGATGCATCACTGCCATGCTATCAATCATACCACTGAACGCCGGGGACTCACAACACAATCCACCCGTATCTTCGGCTGCCGAGCGTAGGGTGTCCGCTCAGCCAAAATGTGATGGGCTGTGGCCCATATATAGGGGTCCTATCCTGCCCCTAAAACGGACTGACTTGATCCCTGAGAGCCCTCATAGAAACCGTCTTAAATGTCTGCTAATTTTGTAAAGGGGGTACACGGCTTGGCTTAGAGACGCAGAGAGGGGTTGTACCCCGGTGCTTTATACAAGACGGGGACTTGCAGCCTTTCACTCCTGGCGTAGACCCACCGCGCCATCATGTCCATTCAGGGAGGCCCACGCCGCCCACCAGAGATGGTTTGCAACCGTTTTCTTGCTTATCCGGGATAACCCCTTCCCGTCCCAATAGTATAGTAGCTTCACTACCCCATCATGCCCATAATAAGCCAACGAGAGCGGTGTTCGGTTATAAATTTTGGCCAATCGGGACTAATGTCTTCCTCTCCCAAAGCCGAGCGCAGCCAAACCCATCTACCTATAACCTGCACCCTCAACGACCACGGGCTACTTTTCCTTTTGACTACGGAAAAAGAGAATAAAATTTAATGCAAGAGCTGCCAACATATTTCTTAGACAGATGAGTCCGATCAACTATTTACAAGTACTCGAGTACAATACTTGTTTATATAATGCCCGTATTTCATATTAAATCTGAGGTGATTTGATTCCATCAAAGGCCCTCCTAGCAGAACCCTCAGCCCTTGAGGTGTGTCGGTACCGGTATTACGAAGGCTTGGCACACATTTCTGCTCGGCCACACAACACTTTTATTTCGGCCTCATTCAGATCTTGGAGCACAGGAATAATGGGAGTGGGGGCAACAAACAAGGGCTCAACGAACAACCCAAACAAAATACCTGCTTACTAAGCCATTTTGGATGCAGTGTTTCGCTGACCCCCCCTGTTCGTTAACCCCCCCCATATTACCACAGAACTTGAGTTTACCTACTAAATTTCTGCTATATTGCCCGCCACCCTAGCCATTTAAAGTTCTCGGCAGTTGGCCACAATCTCGAGATCTACCACACATTGTTGCTCCTCAGGAGCCGAATAAAAAATGAACAAAAAAGCCGAAAAGCGTCATGACATGATTGACGCTATTATCCACCACTTCATTAACCCTTTGCCCCCACCCAACCCTCAATGCCAAAACACAGCGGACAACACATTATCTGGGTTAACACTTCAACTCCTTAAGCGCCCACTCCACAATGCGCAGATCCGAACTGTCCAGCGCATCCAAAATCATCTTGAACTTCCTGGCGACTGGGTAAGATTTCATCCTCCTCATCACCGCATTATCAAACTCAAATGCGCGAGAGTTATCCCTAGGATAATACAGAACATGCTCTGCCCAGCGAGGAAAGAACCCCGACCCTTCCCAATCAATGATAGCGGCAATATTGCCATTGCGAACAAGGATATTTCCCTGGTGAAGATCCGCATGTGTGAGCACTGCAGGCAGGGCATGCGGCATCATGGAGCGAAGCTCAGCCAAGGCCTTCTGCATTGTGCGTGACCGGCTCTGACGAAGGTGGGAAGTCAGTGCCAGCCAAAAGGATTCATCATCAGAGAATGGGCCGTGAGAAGTATTTCTCTCATGAAAGAGAAAGCCGTGCTCGTCATACAAAGGACCACGCCCGACCGAGCGGATGGAAGAGGATGTGATGGTGCGCAGTTGACTCAGGTAATCCACCAACTGGGCGACAATTCTTCCCTTCTCGGATCCACGAAGGCGCGCCCATACTTTATATAACGGATCTCCATCAATCTTTTGCATGATCAGGTGGTGGACACGCCCACCGTCATTACCAGCACTAACCCATTCCCGGTAAATGATAGGGACGGGAATGGTTGTGGAGCGCTGTATGAGGGCATGGATATCGGATTCGTAGACTCCGCGCTTGTGCGCTAGGAATTTATACAGTTTCCCGTTGCCGAGATCCCACAATTCGCAGAAGTTCCGGCCCCTGTCCCGGCTGTAGATTTTCTTGGCCTGCGGGTAACGCTTTAGGGGGTGGACACTCGGAGGAGTCCTAATAGTAGGATTCTGAGGGGGTGCATTGGCAGGCATTCTGCAGGTGTGAAATATAAGGTTAGTCCCCAATTGGAGGTATTGCAAATGATATAGCTGGTTTGTTTGTCTCCCGCGTGTTGCTGTTTAGATGTTTTGTTGGATAGGTGATGCTGAGCTTTCTGAGAGGAGATTCGACATCAAAGGGCTTTTGTACCATAGGAACTTGATAGGATTTAGAGATGGTCTCAGCATATCTCCCCAATAAACTAGAAAATCAACTCCTACATTCTAGGATTCAAACCAACGCCTTCATTCACCTGTCCGGATTCTAAATGTTTGAAATTTGAAACCTATATACAATTAGCCAATGAACCCCAATGATATGACCCCATGCACATTAGGCCTCCCGCCCTCAGGTAAATTACCGACAGCCCACAAGCCGCAGGTAAAGGTGGCCCATGGGAGGTGGTTTCATATTTGTATTCCTCAGCTTTCCTATGCATAACTCGGCCTTACAACGGCCACAGCAACCTCGGAAATTAGAAAGTCATTGCGCCTACGGGAATTGTCTTTTTTCCAAATTCCAGCTTTTTCAAATCCTTCCAGGGGTTCTCAAACAAGGGCTCCCAATAGAATGTAGGAAGAAATCTAGCTAGTATTGAGCAGGTAAACAGTCAACCATGTTGGAAATCAACTGATACTACCCGGCATGCTCTAGCAATAGTTTCTTTTGTCTCATAATGGTCCGGAGGTTCGGGAAGGTTCTCCCGTTAACAGACGGGGAGGAACACCAAAAGTCAAAGGAAAGCGCAGAGGTTACGGAGGTGAAGGCAGAACAACAGCCGAGCATTTGTGCCAAAGACGCATGAGAGCGGGAGTCTTTGTGGAGCTTTTTTTTTTTTAAGGGATTACGCAAAACATTTCTTTCTTTTGTTCCCACAAGGGTGGGGAACATGCAGGGGAAGAAAAGGGACATGAGTGGTGATCAATGGAAGGATCAGGATGACTTGGTTTTTTTCATATACACTCCTACCTTTACTGTTAGCCGCCTGACAATCAAGTAGAAGAGAAGACCTTGTGCGCTATCCACCCACGTTTCCATTCGGTGCAGTATTTGACTGTCAAATAAATCATGTTCAACCTAGTCCAACCACAGAGGTGTCCCATCCCAGAGCCCGCCGCTGTGGAAATTAGAACCAGTAATCCCAGGAGCCTGGGCAGACCTGTAGTCACCCATGGGACTTCAGCTACGGGCGTCCCGGGCATGTATGATACCTCCGGCTACAGAGTAAAAGCGCCCATCCTTTGGCAAAGATTGCCTTCTAAGAGGGTTAAGGTAGATCCCTGCAGTCCTCTCCGGATCGGCAACTCCCGGACGGTACAGTACTTGTAGTCCCCTCCCCGCCCGTGATTTGGAGTGACTCAGCAGATTCCTCAACCTGAAACACCCGCGACCCCCCCCAGTCCGCCCCAGACGTCCTTTCAGGTACTGCCGGCTGCCCCGCCCGGACCTGAAGACTCAAACACTAAATTCTTGGGTTCACTGATTGGAGCCGAACCAAGGATCAAAACTTTATGGTAGGGTATACTAATATTCATGTTGGAAATTCCCGCACTCGTAGACTGCAGTGCAGCGGTAAGACATGAAAGCCTTCATGGTTTTTCTCCCCTTCCTTCTTGTCTTTCCTTTCCATTCTTTTCTTTTCCTTTCCTAAGCAACCTCGCAACTCTCTAACCGCCTCAGCCCAATTACTCTTGTCCCCTTGAGTCACTTAACTTCGCTCCGTAAAATCCTTCAGCTTGATCATTACCTATTTCAATATTTTCAACACCCCACCAATGACCGAGTGATAATAAATGACCTTTAGCGAAGCAATCAACCATTGAATAATTTTAAGTTTCGGCCAAGTGGAACATCGCAACAAGGACAAAGTATTCTGTTTTTTGTCTATCAGAAAGTTTAAATTCATTGTGTAACACATTTACTACTGCGGATTCTAACGCCCTCTTTCAACGTTCCTTCAATCAGCCAACCTCTCCTTCCCAATGAAAGACCACAATAAAATGCCTCTTCTCTCCCCATAACCATACCCCAAAACCCCATAGCATCCGCACCCATCCATCCTACTCTATCCTACTTCACTCTCCAAGACACGATACCAACCCGTCCAAAAAAAACCCCCTTCTCATCTTAACAAAAGCCAAACCAAACTCTCAAAATGACATCCACCGCAAATACCAAACCCTCTACTTCCACCACCCGCGAGCAGTTCGAAATAAAAACCATCATCCATGATGCGGTTAGCGATGGCGTGAAGGACCTGGTTGCGATCGTCAAAGAGATGGAACGTAGCGGGAAGTACAACAGCCAGGAGTTGAAGGAGAGTGAAGAGTTTGTGGCTCTCGGGGAGGAGCGCGAGAGACTAGCCGTGCTCATAGAGGAGATTTCAGAGTTGATGGAGAAGTTGAAGGAGGAGTCCAGGGCTAGTGAGAGGGCTGAGATTGAATTTGCGGATAGGGTTAGAGAGCGGAGGGGACGTCGGAACTATGTGGCCTTTCGGGGATGAAGGAGGAAGAGGGGAGGAAGGAACTGGGTAGAAGCGCAGGCGGAGATGGGAGGATGCTATTTGATAATTTCTCCCGGTCTATGTAGACCTATTTCTTTACAGCACTGATTTAATAACAAGCCACTATAAACATTCTTCATTCAATCCTCCCACTACCCTCCCGGAAATAATCGCACAATTCGTAAAAGTGGCATCACAAAAGAAACCATCAATCTTCAGGAGAAAACATATCTTGGCTACACGGGCTTTGGATCTGCTACCGAAGAGTGAGTTCTCGAGATTCCCAGTGAAGCACCCCACTAAACAGCTATTCACCGTCCCCAGGTCCCTACAAAGTAAATCTAACAAGAACAAAGCACCCCTCACCTTCTACACTTGAAAGCATAAATCTATTGTACGAGACAAGCACACCTATCACCCCCACCATAGAACCCACCAGAACGCCAAATCCGAACAAAGAACACCCACATCCACACTTTCAGTTCCAAGAGCTCCTTTCAACGTCCATTCAAGCAACCAACTCTCCCAACCCATTAAAAACCCCACGATGAAAATATCCTCTTCCCTCCCTCCCCACAACCATCCATACTATTCGCACTGACCCATTCTATTCTATTCTACCTCACTCTACCCTCCAATATATATACAAGACAGTCCCCTCCAAGCACCCAACCATCACCAACCACTTCCCCCGCCCTCGGCAAAGCTCCAAAATGACAAAATCCACAGATGACGCCCCCACCCTGCCCACCACCCGCGAGCTGCTCGCTGAGAAAACCAACATTCGGCAAGAACTTCTGGTGGACGTGAATGCTCTGACCGAGCTGTTCCAGTCGAGGAAACGTGCCGGGTTGTACAAGAACCGCCAGGAGCAGAAGCAGAGTGAAGAGTGGTTGGAGCTCATGAGGCAGCGCGAGGAGCTTGAGAGGGTCACGAAGGAGGTTCTGGAGTTGAGGGCCAAGTTGGAGAAGGAAGGTTGAGGGCGGCGAGAGCGCTGTGGGGGGGTGAAAGGCCACCAGCCTTAGAGATTGAAGGAGGAGGAGGGGGGGAATGGGGGGGGTGTCGTCCAGATATTATTATTTTCTCCTCGTCGAGGTGGATTTATTTCTTTTTATGATACAGATTTACTAATAAAAAATGGCTTATATCGCCCCATCTAATTGTTACCTTCCCCTACCTCTCCACATCCCATTACTCATCCGTGAAAAGAAAAGGACGTGACACGAAGCCAGCAAGCATCGGGCAGAAAACTGAGACCCCCAATTGAGGCCCAATAATCCTCATCACAATAAATCACTCGTGAAATCCCACAACCCCCCCCGCCGCGGCCGCACACACCCACCCCCAATGCAAAACCTATAAAAGTATAGATGAAAACATAAAAAACATAAAGCCCCATGCCACTTAAGCTTCAAACCCACGAAGTCAAAGTTTCTAACATAATAAATAACCCTGACCCTGATTACATAACCCACCACATTTGCAATATCATACAACATATGGTTCCGGCCGTCTATACTGTCAACCAAATGTTTTGCAACGGGGGACGCCTTGGCATTCAGAAAGTGTAGATAAGTTCAATTCTCCAACACGGCATAGTAATTTTTGATATGTTCTGTTGCTTGGAAATTATTATAGAAACTATGAACTTGGCAGGAGTCGAACATGTCCACCTAATTTTTTATGCCAAGGCGTCCCCCGTTGCAAAACATTTGGTTGACAGTATAAACGGCCGGAACCATACTACTCCAAGCTGTTGACGCATATGGAACACTTACACCACGGAATAAAAACTACTACTCTGACAACATTAGCACCCTTGAGAGGAGGTGATGGTAAAATCCGCCGATACAACCAATCCCACAGGCACCGCAATCAAGCCCACCCTGTCAACAAAGAAAAAGCTTACCATCGAGAGGAAAGCTAACTTACCTGCGCTCCAGAATAAACTTTCTCCCTCGGCACCTTCGGGGGGGAATTCACGTGAAAATTTGATCATAACCACTAAATTAAATGGAATGATTTTACTAATTATTATTTTTCCAAGAATATGGAGCTTGCCGCTTGCGTTCAAAGCAAAAGGGGGGGTGAGTTTTGTGATTAGCTATAGTATGTACAGGTCAGCCGCGGTGGTGTCCGGCGAATATCTAAAACCCGGGCGATGAAATAGAAAGGGAGAAATGAAAACGGGAGAGAGAATAAATCCGGGAGTGCTCCTGGTATCACAGGACATGTTGCGGGGTGGCTCACAGCTTCCGGTGGGCAGTTAGTATATATTGCCCCCGCCCCTTAGGGAATTAATTAGTGACCCAATTCCACTCCATCACAGACAAGGAGGCCTCTCCGGCTCATGGAGTAAATTCAGTCCCCAGAAAGGTACATTCCCCCCGACCGGATGTCACTGATGGCTTACCCTCCTCGGCTTGGATAGGTCAATAACATTCAAACTGCCCGCCGGGAGAAAGTCAAGAGTCCAGGGAACCCCCGGGCAATCGCGGAGATTTTCCGAAAGCCCAGAGACAAAACATCACGAGTACTAGAAACATTGCAAGAATGCTACGCTCGTAAGATACATCTTAAAACCCCTTTCCCCTCATTACCTGCTCCCCACTCCGCTTCCGCAGGGCCCCCGGGGGTGGCGCGGGCTCCGTACCAGGTTCTCGGGGCTAGGCATTCCACCCCCATCAACCTCCATCCCTCCACACAAAACATCACAGCTTTTCCCGCCCCCCGCACATCCCATACAACAGAACCCCACAATCCAGAAGCCAATCTACACGATCAAAAAATTAATTTTATTCTCTATCGGCGGGACCATCGCCGTCTCGAGAACTCAGTAACAACCAACAACCCCCACTAGCAACAACCTCTCTCTTCCCCACTCCTCCCCGTTCCCCAGGAACCGACCCGCTCGGAATCTCAACCCCTCAAAAGGTCCTCAATCCTAATTTTATTCTACTTTCGCCATCATCTAGACAGAAGAAAGCCACCCCCACATGGCCCAGCAAACCCAAGTAAGCAGAGTAAAAAGAAACCCGGGGAACCAAAAATATCACTCGGCTCGAGAACCCGTACCACACATTTCCAAGCCCAAAGTAAGCGAGATGTCACAAGGCGCTACCGACAGCCTTACGAATCCCGGGAATATAGCGAAGGACCGAAGCAGGGGTCGCAGGATATCAAGAGGGGAGGTACGAGGAAGGAACCACCCAGATCTATTACACAATACCTACCCTTCTACCAAGAACCTCCTCAAGGCAAGAGCCACCCACCCAACCACTAACAAACACATCCCACCACCCCCACCAAAAAAACGAGCAACTCAGCACCGTCCCACTCCACCCCCTCCCAACCAGAATCCCCACCCAAACGAGTGAGAACCAATGACTCTTCCCAACCCCCGCATATCAACCCCCCCGAGCCCCCCGAGCCCATCTCCCCAGCCCCCCCGTACCACCCCAGCCTCAACCCTACCGCCAACAACCCACCCACCCACCCACAACCAAATCCCAACCCTAAGCTACCCCCCCCCCCCCCCCACCCCGCACTTCACCGGCCTATAATACACACCCCAACCTCGCCACAACCCCCCCCCACCACCACCACAACGGTGGCACAACCCCACCACCGGCAACCAGCCACAACCGCGAGCCCCCCAGCATAGCATATCCTCCCGCATTAAATCACCCCAATACAGCACGCTAAAATAAAGTATCGTAGCCGCCAAATACAGTACAGCACAGTCAGGAAGAACAAGACGCCCAAAATAATCCCGGAACCCCCGACCATAAATGGTATGTAAAAGCCAAGGCGGTTAACATACGAGTACAAAAGTCTTATTTCAACGTATCATACCAGCGACAGGCGAAAAAAAAAAGAAAGAAAAAAAGAAAGAAAAAAACAGGCAAGGTACTGTACCGGTAATCCGGTATGGCATCATAATACTAGTATAATGCATACCTAATGACGTCATATTATACCATCCAAGGATTATCGTTTACGTGCTCGAGTATTATGTATGATAGCCCAACCAGACAAGTTGCTGAAATCACACCGGGGGGGAACAAACAGAACGGGTAGCGTCAGCTGATTTATATAACCCTGTGCCGTACTTCTACCAGAGGCCGTTGGCAGGAGGCTGATGTTCCCAGCCTGCACGGCCGGTAAAGCCAAACTAGCCACTCGACGATCTTGTTTTGTTTGCTTTTCTCCCAGCAGTTAGCGGCATGTGTGAATGCCTCCGGAGTCTTCGGTGTTGGCGGCGGCGGGGTTTCTAAAAAGCTACTTCCGCACATCAGGAGCCGTCAGCATGCGATGGTGATAACTAACTGTTAATCTATTGTAGTGCAAGCGAGTGATACCCGATGACTAGACACACACTCCAGAAAGCCGCAATCACTAATGTTCCAGATAACCAGGCTCTGAGTTAAATTTCTAAAATTTGTGACGATTCGTGTATTCTACAACTAATTCAATATCGTACTTACATCAAACTCAATTTTGATTCCCCTCACTGTATCATACTCCTTGCCTCTTTTCACCACCTAAACTGGCCTGAGCTGCGACATCCGCACCCCCCCCAGCCAGCATCTTAATCCGATCGATACACAGCACCATTCTACTTGTACCTATCGCACTCTCATGTTTCATCTCCCAGACCCCCAAAAAACGGCAAAAGGAAAACAAAGTAAAAGTAATAACTGCCCACCCTCCACTCCCGCCTTGTGTGACCGCGGCGTAAATGCAAACTAAATCAGAGAAGAAATCAGAAAGAAGAGAAGAGAAAGAGAGAAAGAGAGAAGAAAGAAATATAATACAGTCTAACTTAACCCCGAGCCGAAATTACTATTACCTCCATTCGTACCGAACGAAAGTCGCCAAAGTCACTAAAGTCACTACCTCTTCAGAACAAAGGAAAGCTAGCCGACCGACAAAAACACAAACACAAAAAAACAAATCCACAAGGGACCATCAACTTTTATCTAATTACCTCTTTCCCATTTCCCACTCCTATTCCCATGCCCACCCCCATTCGCAACACCTCTCCCGATCAAAATCAAAACCGTCTTCCCTCCGGGTACCCCACCCTCCCCCCCTGCGGATCAAACTGTCCACTCCAAGTATGTGCTTTCTGTGGCGGCGGCGGCGATGGGCGGATATCCGATAGCGTAAATGGGACCTGCTCACTCGTAGGGCTCCCTTGCAGAGCGGTCAGACTAGGGCTCCCAGCGGGGTCCTCGCTGCTAAGCCTAATCGGAGGCGGCGAAGGCGAAGCTTGTCTTTGGCGCTGGAATTGTTCAAAGTGGGCTTGACGGTACTTTGTGAACTCCTCATGGGTGCGCGGAACGATCTCACGGTCGGGGGACTGTGCCGACGGTTGGTATTGAGTATTGGTCTCATCGGGCATTTGCAGGGGCGGGAGAGTCTGCGGCGGTGAGAATTTGGGGGAGTTGGAGAATTGTTCGGGGCCCTCGGCTAAATGCACAGGCGGAAATGGTGGGAAGTCCTGAGGCGCGGGGGGGTAGCTCAGGCGCTGTTGCTGGAGCTGGAGCTGTTGTTCAAACTGCTTCCTAAGCAATTCCTGTTGTTGCTGGTATATCAAGAACAAGTCCTGAGCACTTGCGGGCACCGGCTGGCCGGCCCAGATCTGATCTTGCGGACTCAGCGGAACCTGATTGTTCGGATTATAGTACTGGACAGAATTCCGTTCAGCGCCGACAACACCATCAATCCCAAAGTAAGCTCCGTGGACAGGCGGTGTAGCAACCCCCGGCGACATATTATCTGGCGATCCAGTATCCCCACCATCGTTCATCAAACTCTGCTGGAAGGCCAAAAACTCGGCATCTTCTCCGCCCTCCAGCTCAACCGCCTCCAAATCCTCAACAGCCGGCCCGGATACCATTCTCCATTGCTCAGCGACCGTCCAGCAATGGCTCTTCCTATAGACATACTCAATCTCATCATCACCCGCATCGACACTATTTTGACCACCTCCGGCAACCGAGAGCAATCCGCCGGGCCCGGGAACCCAAATACCACTCAATCTACTAAGTCGGCGGTTATCGGCTTTCTGCCACGGTAGTGGTCCCTTGAGATTCTTGCACAGGAAATACTCCACACCATTACTATACCTAACACCAGGAGCATCCACTACTACCAACGGCAGTGATTGACAAACACAATAAATAAACAACCATCTCCCCCTTCTGGCGTCAATGAGATCCTCAACCGTCTTTCCATTTCCAAACTCACGCTCCAGCTGCTTGAACATCTCCGCAAACTCATTCGGCGGTTGGCGGTGGAATGAATCCTCGTTGTACGAGCTGCGCAAGACAGAACCCAACCCATCCCCCTTCAGCTTCTTGCTAGACTTCGATTTCGACTTCTTCGCCGGCTTAGAGTTAGCCGTTGGTGGAGGGGTAGCCGGAATGTATGGTAGCCGGGGAAGATCAAACGGTACGCTCGGTTGCACCGGCATACCAGATTGATCATACGTCTGCTGAATCTTCCGCATTGTCGTTCTAGCGGATCCCTCCTTCTCCTTAGCCTCCACATCATCCCCGTCCGAATTGTACAGAGTTTCAAAGTGAATACGCTCGCCGTGAATCCATTCGCGATCCACAACAAGATCGTACAAGGCAGAAAAGTCATTGTAAACTCTTTGCAGCACAGCCCTGTTCAGCCCGCCAGTCTCACTGTATCCACCACCCTTCCCTCGCTTCCCTGCTCTCGGGGGCCATGATCCGTAAACATGTTTGTAATAGCTGAGCGTATGTTTCCTCATGGCATCGAAAGCCAATCTCCACGGCTTGTACTCGGGGTATTTTCCATCTCCGGTAAATATCGATGGGTAGTCAAAGTTACTCAGTCGGCCGGAAACGCTCGCGATGCGAACATTATGCATGTCAATCGATGCCCGATCAAGGCGCTTCTTAGTTCTCTCCGATACCCGGGCAAACCCAGGATGGTCTTTGATTTCCTCCCACCTACCACAAGCGTGGACGAACCCCTCATGATACAACACCGAGCATTTCCACGTCTCAGCTAAGATCAGCGCTTCAACAATAGCATCATCGTCATTCCTCAGGTCATCTAGCTTTAGCGTCGTAACGTAATGCTGGAAACTACTCTCGGCTATGGCGGCTTTACCGAACCCATTAGTATCCAACTGGCCCTCATGGCGCAGTGTAGGTGATGACTGTCCCTGAATCATCTCAAAGATATTTTGCAAAATGTGAAACGGCATTTCCCGGTCAGCAGTCCCGACCAGGAATCCGCAACCGAGGAAGGCGAACAAATTGCGTGCATCAATCAACCGTTGGACTGTTTCATCGGCGAGAGAGTTGCTATGCTTGTGTTTCCTCCCCTTGCCATCCTTTGGCGGGCTGGAAGGTCGAGGACCAAGCTCTAAAGCAGGATAATAAACCTTGTAAGAAATGGCCGTTTCGGACTTGGCTTGATCGAAAGACTGTGCATCTCGTGATAGCTCAGGGGGGGGCGGAGAACCTCCATTTGGAGTGTCCTGGCCCTCGCTGGCAATCATCGGGTCCGTTGCGGTGGTAGGCGCGCGCGGCATTGAGAAATTTCGACTCGAAGATCGCTGGGGAAGGCCAGTGGGAACATCCAGAAACAAACCATCAGGTTCTAGCCTTGTGCCCCCCGGACTTATGAGTCCGTCCTGAGATCCGTACTGTGTGTCTTCAATGTATTGGCCGAGCGCCGAAAATAGTAACGGAGTGGAAGATATGCGGAAAGAAGGAGCCGTAAATTTCGGGTTCGGCACGTTCCTAGGCGCGAGAAAAACTAAGGTATCTCCCTGGCAATCCCACATATCCGGTACCTTTAAAAAAAAACGAGTCAGCCAACAAAACAAGCAAGGGTATGTTTTTATCGACAACAGCCGGAAAGGTCAAGGTTGAGGGGGAGTAGTCGTACAGGTTCGCCTTTAGCTAACGGAGCATAATCGTATCCTTCCAAATGTTCACTGCTTGCCTTCGCCAACCTCCAAGCGGTAGGACCGTCTACGTCATCCTTCTTCCTCTTTCCAAACAAACCGCCACCGCCCCTTTGTTTCTTCCTAATGGAACCACGGGCAACCTCGCTCGGAGCGGGACTGGGGGCAATGGGGAAATTCATGTGGGAAGAACTTGGTCTCGATGAAGTAGTCGCGAAGGAAGCATATGAAGCTCCTGAAAAGTTTCTGTTCCCGCCTCCGGGGGAAGCGATGGGAGAAATAGGGTGCGGGGATAGCGGTAGTGGTTGAAGGTTGGGTGATAAACCCCCATAGTTTTGATTCGTTTCACTCATTGGAGGGGTGAAGGATTCACCAATGTCGTGGGTGTTTTTTGTGGGGGCTGGGGATGGCAACGAGATGGAGAGTCTTGGAGCATTTTGTCGACCATTCACACCAACGGAAACAGGTGATTCAGGTAACGTGAGGAGATTTTCTTTCGGCGGAAGCGGGGGTGGAGTGAGAGGTACGTGAAGGCCCACTTGCGCAGTTTGTTGCGAAGAATAAATCTGAGTCGTGGGTGCCGTCGTCATCGTCGCCACCGCCGCTGTCTCCGTAGTCCCTATTGTTATCGTAGCAGTGGTTGCCGTTGCTACAGCGAGCGTTTGCTGCTTGTGCTGTTGCTTAACATCCTCTTCGGCAGAGGAGCTTCCAAAGAAGTTGGTGAGTCGCTTCATTGGACCAGTTGCCACGAAAGAGCTTCTGCGCCTAACCGCCTGAGCCACTGCTATTGTTTTATTATTCGGCTTCTTGTCCTTCTCTCGGAGAGAATAAAGGCGACGCAGGAGTTGCATATATTGGGCGAAAAGCCTCTTTTAAGTATTTCCAAAGTATGTCTAATCTCTCCGGAAAGGGATGGGGACAAGACTTATAATATACCTTCCCGTGGTGTCAGTTATGTCTTTTTTTTTTCTTTTTTTTCTTTTTCGCTCCCTCTGTCCGACACACTTTATGTTCGGGGAAGGGTGGGGTGGGGGAGGGGGATGCCCCAGCCCTGCTTCAGGCTTCTTAAAAAAGGAAAGAAAGCAAGGTAGGGACACGGATAAGGACGACAAGAGAGAGGTGATAGAGACTTGTAGGGATCAGAGAGGGTGTGTGCGGTACCGGTGCCAGGAGAGTGAAGGGCTTGCTGCTGCTTGCTTTCCCTTGGTACTCGTACAGTGCGATATAAGTTGTACCGGTAAGGCTCAGACTACGATTAACGGAAGGAACCGAAGAAATTATCACCACCACACTGTAAGAACGCCAGCGGGGAAGAAAAGAAAAAATCGGCTGGAAAGAGGCTCAACTGGTCTCTCCACCACCCAGAAAGCGGTCACCAACAGTCAAAGTATCAGCGTGGGCTGATGCGGGCGTGGATGAGTAGTTTCTTTGGGTCTTATGTGAAGCCCAAAGATGTGTGCGGGCGAATGCGCGTGGTACAAGTACGAGGATATGCAACAGCACCGCTCACACCTCGTTGGCTACTGCAAATGTGCTGGAGCAAATTTTTGTTGGACGGTGTTCTCGTCGTGCAAGGCCAAGAAAGCGGTTCCGGACTGGTAAACACGGCTCACTGCTAACTCAGTACCAGGCAAGAATAAAAAGTAGAAAAATAAATAATAACCTCGTAGGGAAACAAATAAAGTAGGCAAACCAGGTAAAAGGAGAGGAAAGCCAACAGCAAAAGGAGCGAGATGGGGAGTTTTAAGTTTGATGACTTTTGCTCGGCTGATGATGCACAGCACGATACGGTAGGATAAGTATTGTATGACACGGGGAACTCGTTCTCTCTCTCGCGACTAATCGTGCGCGAGTCAGTCAGGCGGCTCGGAGGAGACCCTTTCCTCGTCCCTGGCGGTTAATCAAAGAAGATAAAAGGACACCAAGCACGTACTGTACACAGGAAACTCAGGTCTACCAGTAATATCTGTGCCCTAGACTCGTGCTTGTGCTTTGAGGATGGACAACCGAATATACAAGTGCAGTAAAGTGCATGTGGGTGCAGTGACAGGAGGCTGGACGTTGGAACAATTTGGATTATAGAAAAGCACGATCGGTCCGTCGGGTCATCAAAGATCACCGGCAAAGATAGTAATTCAACAAAGCCGCAGATAGAAATAACGTGCAAAGCTGTAAGATACAGATGAAGCTCAAACGACAGACCAAATACTGATGACGATGAAAAGGAGGGAAAGGAAATGGGAGGGAGAGAGAGAGAGAGAGAGGAGAAGACAAATTCTGAGAAGGAGACAGATGGAACCTTTCACTCCCGATTCCCCCACATCACGCACCATCACCCAACCTACATATCATGGCAAGGGGAGAGGCCAAAGTTATATTTTGCGATTCAGGAAAGAGGCACTCCCCAAGAAAGAAGTAATGGGAAGAAAGGGGAAAATGGGAAAATGGGAAAATGGGAAGGGACAAAAGAAAACGACCGGGCGTTGCATTGGTAATCCAATTATAGACAATGCCGGTAGCAAAAAGTCCATAACGCAGCCCACCGTCCGCCAATAGTATCAGGGTCCCACAATTGGTTGGGTTTATTATGGTTCTTGGCGGGGTCAAGGATTTTGTTAGTGAAACTTGAGGCTCTTCTGTTCTGGTGCTCCTCACCAAATTGAGTTAGTCGCATCTAGAAAAGACCAATACGGCGAAGTGCTTGTACTCGAGTACCGTACTCTTTTCCACTCTACGTGCTTCCACCAAACCTTCCAGACCTGCTTACCCCGTCCTGTACTGGTACGTGTATAAGCACTGCACGAGTACAAGTACCGCACCGCCATGAGGATTAGGATTGTTTCCCGCTTCCGAAAAGCCTCGGCCTTTCTTCTCATCTACCGTACTGCACTCGTACAGTCGATACCCGCCGAGAAATGGAGGGGGTGCGGTTGCCTAAAAACCAAAACCGAATTAACCCAAGCCCGATCCCTCGTTTCTCACGAGCGGATCCATGGTTCCCCCCCGTCCTTCATACTTGTACTCGTACCTGCCGCTTGCTCAATCCCTGATAGGGGGACAGGAAAAAAGAGGGGAAAACCTTTCATATACCATGAAATATGAGTGAAACATGGTACTTTTATCCCCGATACCACAATTTTTAAAAATCACAACGCTAGCCCTTCTAATCAATAAAAATATAAAACAAAGACACTTTCG
>Ga0307517_10004253_pt1 | contig 22067 bp, 22 predicted proteins | sample 23_EM_MG_FD_194515 | JGI IMG/M metagenome (GOLD analysis project Ga0307517, IMG submission 194515) | Populus trichocarpa ectomycorrhiza microbial communities from riparian zone in the Pacific Northwest, United States - 23_EM | ecosystem: Host-associated > Plants > Roots > Unclassified | place... | reverse complement strand
TCGTCCAAAAGCTCGACCTTTGATTACACACCAGATCGTGTCTATTCCCTCCAGGAGTTTGAGGAATTCGACCATCAGCTGCAGACCCACGGGCTGTTAATCGACAAAACGCCAGTCAATCACTTTGAACGCGACACGAATGGCCGACTCATTCCAAGCCCCCAGCCGCTGTTATGGAGATCGCTGGTCAGCTTCGCAACTGGAACGTTCAGACACGGAAAAATGGTGTTGTGGCTTCGTCGCAAGGAGGCTTCAATTTTGGAGGAGCTATTAGGGCACTAGACATCTCATTCACGCCATATCGTGGGATCAACAAATATACACATTCCAGGGTCCACCTTTCATCCCATCCTTTGTCGTGGAGGTTGACAATCTGTTGGTGGGGAACAACGAGACCAGCCTCACGGATAAATTCAAGCAAACTTACTTCCCAGCGGCATTGAATTAGGGTGGTTGGTTGATTCAGTTAACCGAAACTTTTTCGTGTTCACGAGGGACAAAGATGGCGTTGTTCGCAAATGTCGGCACGCGTGGGTCGAAAATGGCGAAGCGACAACCGTGTCTGGTCGCAACGTCCTGCCTGGATTTGAGCTGAAGTTATGGAAAGTTGACGAAGCCTCTTCGAGAGTATGTTCTGTCTCACTACTACAATACAAATCTGATCTATCGCGTGAATTACAGGACGATTCAGAGTCGGATTCAGAATCGGGATCAGAGTCGGGATCATCAGAGAATACAGAAATCGCTTGCCCGAAATTCGACAAAACTTTCCTTGAAGACTATGATTTCTTGGAGCATTACGAGGGTGATCATGTGCGGAGAAGGCGCACAACACATTAGGAAGGTAAGATTTCTATGCACCTCCATGTTTCTGATTCAAATATACTTACAGCATCTTTATATTTCTTAAACACACAATGAGTCACTTCGAATTTGGACCGTGCGTTTTTCAGTCTCTAAGTCTATAATCAAGATTTTTGAATCCTTACTTTGGGAAACAGTTGACCAATTTCAGAAGATTACGGAACCACACCACGCCATCTGTTGCAACCGTCCTTTCGCGTGTTACTTTACGAAGCCTTTGGAAATTTCAAAGATGGATGTTTACAACGCCCTTCAAAGGCTGTGATCCTATGCCTTAACGAACTTACGCCTGCACGAGAGAGAGAAACGCAACGGAGAGAAGCGGTTTTAAACGTGCTCAGAAAACAACTTCGCCTCAGAAAGTTCCAGGAACAGAATTAATCGATCCTCAGTTCGAGAGTGCAAAAATGAGGGTGGCCTGATGCACCAAGAAAGTTTCCCCATGGCATTCATTCTGCCCATCACCAAGAGTGAATGTTATACGAGAGCAATAAAACAGGCAATTCGAGGGATTCCCGTTTCTCAACATCGATGGCGACTCTACACCTAGTGACATGGAGGCAGGATTTTGAATGCGACCAAAAAAGAAGATACAGCATGCGGAATGTGTACCTATCATCTATCCGCCACTGGCAGAAGCCACTGGAGATTGAAATAAAAATATTTCGTTCCGTGTGGATTGAATTAACGATAACAACTTGTCCGTGACTTGACACCAGTTCGGCCGAAGTGAGTTGACGGAGGGAAGTGGCTATCTCTTTGCGCAGAGCCTGCTTCTGGGACTACTAATCGTAAAGTGAGCGCCCGCAATTGAAGACGCATGAACGACGAGCAGACGCTCACAGCAGAGAAACACGAATTTTGCCAGATCTCGGCCAATTTTGGTTATCTGCGTTGTCATGGCAGTGTGACAAGGATCACACAGAGTCTAGAACTGTCCCTCACACTGCTTGTTCATTCCTCATTTCGCGGGCCAATGTAGTTCCATGAAAACAACTGTGACGACATTTAGAACCAAACATGTGACGCCATTTGACAGCTAACAGACAGTATAAGCCCCCTGCGTGGTGTCAGTGGGCTCATGCCTTCTATTTCGTGGCAGAATTCAGACAACCTCCTCACATAGGGTGCGTATTCCCTTGTTCGCTTGCTATTCTGCCTCGTTCATTCCGCGTGCCCTTTTTCAATTCATAGGCACCAACTTGCATTCAGCATATTCGGACACGACTTTACTAACTCTATCCATTTGTTCTGTAGTTGAAACAGTCCCTCTATCGTCTGCACGTCGACAGGTGGAGAAAAAAAAAAAAAAGTTCACATAAAGAGCCCCACTCCGTATTCGCCTTTCCCCCACTCTGGTTGTCTTGACATACTTATCGTCGCCACGAATTCACGTTTATTTTACCTGTCATGGATGCAACCAAGCTGGACTACACTATGACGAACCCGCACCCCCCACAATTATCCCATTATACCCCAACGACGATGGCTAAGAACCAGGACCGCCAGGTTCTCTTCTCCGTGTCTGCCATGTCTTCCCAACTAGAAACAAATTCTTTCGACCTAGAGCGCAATTTCAGTCCGCTTTCTGTCGCACAACTTACGGAACCTCCCTATCCTTATCCCAGGACTTGCGATATATCTTTGCCCTCCGATCAGCACCGAGCATCTTTTCCGCAATCTCAAGGAGCCCCACTCACAGACGGCACAACTTATATTTACGACTCAGTTTCTTCCTCGTATCCCTCCAATCCACAGCCATCGCAATCGCCCTACCACCTCTCTTCTGGCCATGAAACTTTCCATGTCCATATGAATGAAGATCTCACCGCCCATTCCCTCGGTCTTGCCATTCAGAACCCACCCACGGCTTTTTCTTCGGTTCCATCAAATTACAGCGCAGTTCGAAGGTATCACGAAGATCAAAGTCGCCAACATGCGCAGGCTTTGCAACAATTGAGGCGGTCGCGTGAGGGGCGCCGTCAGTCATCCACTGAACATGCAAACGGGAATGGTGCCCTTTCGGCTTCACTCGAAGTCACTCCGACAGGCAGGAGGGCAGATTTCTACCATGCTGCATCCTCCATTCCCATGAGTAATATCAGACTCCATCATCCACGCCCACCGGAACATGCGAGTCACCACTTTCAGCAATCCAAACCTTCCACTCAGTATCAGTACCCCTATTATCATAACCAATACCTTGGATACCCAGACCATTGTCGCTCTGAACTTCTCGATGGATCCACTACCCATGTTCTTACCCCTCAGGGCATCGGGATATATGAAAACGCCCAACAGCAGCCCGCCTCTACGTTCCCTGTACCAATCAAGACCGTGCACATTCCGAGCCCTTCGGCTTCGAATTCTACAACCGTCGTACTTGAATCGAGCATGTACCGAATGGGCTCGGGCCCACAGTCTGATGCTATTCAATCGATCCGACAGCCATCCACCAATTCATTTGAAGGAACGACCGGGCCAAGCAAGATCCATCCGACAACCAATGTTCCTGACGTGGCTCCAATCCCCCCACCAGTTCCTGCCCTTACGAATGGCACTGGTCATGAATCAGGAAATGTGGACGAGGACAGCTTGATCGAAATTGAGAGTGAAAATGGAGATGAGGAAAAATCAACAAGTGGAGAATTGGAGGAGGATGTCACGGAAAATGTTGTCAACGACCATCCAGGCGCAAATGCGAAACGAAGAGATAGGAAGCAAAGTGAAGGATCGGGTGCTGCTGGGAGACGGAGAACAGGAGACTCCAAAAGCGATTCAGTTTTAAAGGACGGATTATCGCCGCCTACTAAAAAAAGGAAGAAATCCAAGATGCATGAATGTCAGGTCTGCCACAAGAATTTCCCCAGGTTTGTATCATATTGCTTTTTCTCGGACTGGAGAAAGTAATTCTTCATGGATCCCTGGTGGGGACCTTTCTTTCTCCTGTCGAGCACTTTTCGTACGGAGTGCCCGTTTCCCATTTTTAACGTTTAAGGAGGCAACCTGTGCTAACCCCTTTCGTCATCCAGGCCGAGTGGATTGAAGACTCATATGAACACTCACAATAACGAACGACGTACGTTATGGTTCCTTGCGTATTTTTCGGGACTTTTTCATATACTTTTTACTCCAAAGCATACCCATGTCCTTTCCCCGGTTGTAACCGTAATTTTGGTGTTCGGTCTAATGCCAAACGACATCTCCGAACGCACGGTGTTATCCCCCCTCAAAATTCTGGCACTCAGCCGTATGTTGTCGATTTCAGCACACCTCTGGTTCTGGAACAAGACGCCAGATTGGGATTAAATAACGGCGAAGGGCCAGGTTCAACCATGAGTGATGATGATCGACTTGAAGGAATTCCTCACACTCAAAGGTCAGGTCGTTCGGGACGTGGCCGTGGTAGGCAATTTAAGCTTAGGTGGATGCCCCCAAGTTCATCTACTAGGTCGGGTGTGGTTAAAGGAAAGGGAAAGAAAAAGCCAACAATTTCACCCTCAGTTGTGCCAGTTGAAATTCAAGGCCATGTCGATTTAAAGTCTTCATTTTCTCGTTCACCAAGTCAAAGGGACGCTATTCTGGGCCATGGCGAGGTGGAAGAAGAGGGGGAAGACGGAGATGCTCTTACAGATGGAGAAGGGGATACCGAAATGGAATTTGGTGATGAAAACGATGATCAAGATGACGAATCAGAACTTGAAGACGTTGACCGAAGCGAGGAAGAATTTGGGGCAAGCACTGCGATGCAGGCTGGGGCCGCTCGGTTTCGTCCAGCCTTGTCTCAGCACAGTCAAGCTTCGTCATCCAGGACCTCGCTTTCTAGCTCTCTTTCGGCGTCCGTCTCTGCATCAACAGGTTCGACTTCAGCTACGTCGCTCCCCCTTTCAGCACCCTTCAATTCTGTTTCACCGATCCGTGCAGAATACTTCGTCGACCACGGTGCTTAATGGAACGAAGGCAAATATCATCAATACCACATCGTTCGCCTTCTTCGGACCAAACCCTTCGTTGGTAAATTTTAGTATGTCTGGGATAAGTTTTAAATTGGAAGTTCAGTTCGAGAAGCCAGTGGTGTCGCTTCCGATTACTCTCTGGGACTCATTGATTATAGAATTCTATCGAATTTCCTTATATTTATGTAATGAGCTGTTAAACTGCTTGTACGACTTGTCCCTGCTAATTTTAATGGATTTAGGTTGGTCATGCGGTGCATGGATCTCCAACTGTTTGACAAAATGACGCCATAATTTCTGTCAGAGAATTGATGTTGTAATGTATGAATTTACTTTTGGAGCTAACACAGGGGCAATGTGACAAAGGCCAGCGGCCTAGGGTTGAAAAAACCCTCCGAATTGTGTAGCCTTGTTGCTCGCGATCGCATGAACATTGGCAAACGGGTCTCTTCTTCAGGATCTCCTTGGTCCAGTGGATTGTCGTCGATGTTGACCCCGGATGAGGAGTCGTCTTGCAGCCCAACTTAGGAGGCGGGATCGATCTCGTTGAGCCTTTACCCATCGTGACAATGGCAACTTGAAAACTTGAAGAGGTGTTGACTCGGGACGAAGATCGAGGGCGTCAGCAACGTTTCGGTGATGCCATTCGATAGATCTACGCACGGGATCAGAGGAAATGTTGACCAGGCCCATGAGCAGAATGTTCCACTATCGGACAGATTGCAGCCGTTTCTTATTGTAGATAATAAAAGTAATCGATGAGTCCGTGACACCAGATTAATAGCTGGGCTCGAGGACAACTTATACGCGGCATTTCTTTGGCCGTCGTGTTGAATCGGTCCTGCATTTCTTTGCATGATATTCACTGGCATGTCGAACTGGTTTTGCATATTTAACATGGCCTTTGGCACCTTGAAAGCGATACCGTCTCTATGTCGGTGAAGCGATCGGTAATGGGATCGGGAAAGACGGTAGTCTGAGCACTTCTGATTTCCAAGTGTTAGTAGTTATCACTGAATAACTTGAAGAAATAATCTGACTTACGAGTCCGTTTGTTTTCGGACGTGGCTTACCTAAACAATTACGTCATAAGTCCACCTTCTTGTACATACCTTCTCTAAATCATGCTGGGTAGGTGGCAGTAGCATGATATTTGTGCAACGTTGAATCGGAGGAAGAGGATCGACGGCGTCGGCAACGTGTAGATGTTGGCGTCGTCAACTTGAATGCTGTTCGGTACAGACTCGGATGTCGGCAGTCGACGCTTTTTGATGAGATGGCGACGTAGGTTCTGCACGCCAAGTTGCAGATTATATACGTTTGCTGGAGGCTGACCGTTGAATGTTCCGAGTCGTGAGTTCTCTCCTTTCCCCAGCTCTACACTTTTCCACCACCGCTCACTGTGTTCTGCTTATTCTTCAAATTATTCCACCCCGTGAAGAGAAGGACAGTTCCTGGACCATCAGGCTAGCGTATCCTTGCGCATCTGTTGCTTGTTTTGGCTGACATTCGCAATTCAAGTTGTGCTGCAGTCGAAGCACTGTACCAAAGTCTGCAATTATATGGTTTCATTCAGGTACTGTCGTGATATCGTAGTCTCTCAAGACCACCAACAATTCATAGGTTTGAGGAACTTCGACGCTTGGCCAGCTGCTTGCTCAACACATCCTCCAGGAACAGAACACGAACGTCATTTGGATTAACGAGTGGCCAGCCAACCAGGTAAAAGGGTCCGGTGGGTTTTGGGCCTACCTTGAAAATGTGAAAGGATTCAAGCTCGAGAGAGGAGCGAACACTTCGCACAGCTGCCACCTCATTGGGATGAGCAACTCTGGCGCGAAATTTTCAGGATTACTCCAACCTTCGGGCCATTGCCATTGCCAGCTATGGCAGTATTGCCAATCGTTTCGTTTTAGGAGAAATCCAGATTTATTTGGTTCTCGTGCAAAGGGCGACTCTGAAGTCTATTCCCCACAAACTAGATCCTTGCTAGATCCCGCCTGTTGGACTCCTTTGTCTGCGGAGGAAATGGCGGATTTTGCGTCTGTTCTCTACCCCCAACCAGAATATTACTTTGATTCGTCGTTCTTCAAGACTTCAAGACACTCTTCGCTCTCACTGGAGGGCATGTTGGAGCGACCCGTGAGTACATTTACTACTCTCTTGGATCGACATTGACCAATTCCCCTTTTTCAGTCATATCGCGGACTCTTAAACCTCACCTCGTCAGCTTTACGCTTGGGACAGATTTATGAGGGTGGTCGGACCGCACGATAAGTATGTTGGACCGGTCCCGAAGATTATGTGACAGACACCCACTTCGAATCCGAGTGCGACGCCGTCGACAAACTCCTTTGTTTCCGAAACGGCTCCACACATGTCGGACAGTCTTCGGGACCTTGTTGCCTACTTCTTTGCGTCATCTCTTCACGCTGGTGTGTGGAGTGGAAGCCCTTTTAGATGCTCCCTGCAGTCCCAATCCAAACTGACAATATCCTAAAATTCATGATTACCGCGATATCAAAATCCTCTCTGAAGCGACTTGCGGCTGAAGGTCGAACAGGGCCCTGGCAGTGGGACCCTGCGACCACTGAGGAAGAATTTTACCGCACCTTACTGTTCCAACGGCTTGATCATGACATTCCCTGAGTCCGAATCAGGACGGGCTGATTTCTACATTCCTGGGGAGTGGAACTTGTGCAGGATGGTGATGCACTTGACCAACATTTTCGCAGAAAGTGCCCTTCTGAATCCGGATCACGTTCTTTACGCTGCAACAATTGAGATGTTCAAGTTCCTTCACACAGACATTCAGAAGTTGTATCATGACGTATTCGGTAATGACTTCCATGATGTATCCGTTCTGGATAACATGATGGAACCGGTTGCTGGTGGCATACTCCAACTCTGTAATGTATCTCGATACAGTAGTATTTTTCCGTCTCTTCGGGTAGTTCCAAGTCAAACAATGGCAGTCGTACTGTGCATAAGTATGTTACATTAGTCAGTGTCAAACGACTGTACCAAAAGTAATAATTGATGTAGAAAGAGTCTGTGAAATTTGAAAAAGTCTACTGTAGTTTGTTATGCTGTGCGTGATGCTTGGTTGTCACCAACTCGGCTCCTACCCAGTGGATGTCACCATACAAACTGCCACAGTATATGATGGAGGTGCAGCCTGTGGTTGGTCGGATTCGTTGCTTGATGATGCATGGTTGGTTGGAGAGGGAAGGGAAACTTGAATGGCTGGCATACCCTTGCTGGGAGGCAAAGGGGTTGTGCTAGGAGAAGAAGAAGAGGGTATGAGTTTATTGGGTCTGGGGGGAGTGGCGGGAAGCCCATACGTCGGATGAGACGAATGCATCCAGACTGAAATAACAGCAAGTCAATGAGGCCAAACAAGTGTAGCAAGGACCTACCGGTTGGAACTAAGCTCGAATTTTGATTGTCCTGGAGTTGCCTCTTCCTACGCCTCCAGAAATAAAAGGCCCCGATGACCCCGAAAACAAGGAGAACGGCTGCGATGGCACCACCGACAGGACCAGCAATATGTTGAGTACTGGCCGCTTTGTCCTCCATCGTAATTGTCATGAAGTCAAGAACAAGTATGATGGACCCGTTGATCATGTTCGTCACGACTAGTGTGTGTTGTCCATTAGGAAGCTGTCCTGATTGATAAAAGGGATAGCGTTGTTGAGGTGCGATGCCGGAAGGTTGGAAATAGACTGGCTGACTGTCGTCCAACTTGTAAGATGACCTGGGGGGAGTTCGATATAAAGTGGAATTTCCTGCCACAGTCCCACTGACGCTAACGCCAACACCTCAAGGTTGAAATGTTCATCAAGCAGAAGAGTCACATTTCAAGTGTACACACCTTTGAAGGTAAGCGTCGCCGTTGCTCCTTCGATGTTTGTGTACATTGTCGTACCGTTTTGTTCGGTGGAAGACCCCCCTTGACGCCACCCCGACGAGTAGACGATGGATGGGTCATGATCGTCCACTACTTTCGTGGGCATCTGAATCGGACCTCTTGAGTCAAATTAAAGACCCCGGTGGTTCAAATAGAAGGATGCTCAGCAAAAATGGTTTCGCTTTAAACGGAGATTTGGGAAACATGGGATAGTTAAGGTCCTTCGAGATCGGGCCAGAGTAAAAAACCACTTTTTGACGTCAATTCCACGAATACCTTGTCGGATCTTCGAAGATCGGCACTCAAACAAGAGGTCGAGCAACAAGGTCCTAGTGAAATCATTCTGAAGTTCTGGTGACGGTATATTCGCACCGAATTAAGCAGGTTGCGTGCGGGGGCAGCGGTGCGACCTCACTTCGCACTCGGAGTTGATAAAAGTTTAGACAAAAGATTTACTGCAGATCGACAAGCCACTCGGAGTTTTGTCAAGAATGGTCCGGCGTCCGGCCAACTCCGAGCACCGCAAAGCCATCTATAGCACCAAGCCGACACCTTAATTCTCCGTGAGTGCCTACTTGGATCTGTTCAAATTCTCCAATAGGAATTTGTTGAACAAACTCGCGAGTCGCAGCCCCCGGTCGGAAGTCTTTCCTGCGGTGTGCCTAATCCAACAAGGATCCGGTATTGGCCTGTGGCCTGTGGTAGCACATCAGTGTGGTTGCTGATACAGATATTCATGGCTCTGCCCTAGACTCAAACCCTTTGCCGGTTCAGTGAACAGAGTATCCAGTGGCCGTCCAAATTTTAACCCGTCCAACCTATCATGACTCTTTACACCGCGGCCAGTTTTCTGTGGGAGTCGTCACTCTGAAGTCTTTTTTGGGTTCATGTGCTAGGTACCAACGTTGTTTGAAACTGGTGCCTCACACCGGACGCCCATTATACCATGCTGTGCTATCGGCATCCAGTGCGGGCTACCCCAGTCTCCATTCCTTTCCATTATGCATCTGTATCTCCTTCCAATTGACTGGCATAAAAAGAGCAGATCAAATTTGTCCTACGGATTCACCTTGCTCTGAGCAAAAACATGACCTCTGCACTCCTTCCGCTCGTGTTAGCTTGTATTATCTTAGCGACTCCGTTGGCGGGCCAAAATACACGCCAGTACACTGTATACAACAAATGCCCAACGCCCATTGACCTATACATCGGAGGGGCCGTGAAGGACAGCACGATCCCGACAAATGGAAGCGTTGTAAAGAATCTCGGCACTAATCCAGGCTTTTTCTACACCGATGCCAACGGTGGAAGTCCGAATGCTGTGGGAACAATTCGTGCTGGCTTCTACAACGTAAGTTGGAATCCCTTGCAATACGTTCGCCTTGCAAATATAATTGACAATTTTATGCTTTCATTAGGACTTTTATTACATGGTTTCGGATCCCAATCATGCCAATACAGGTCTGCAAGTGAAGCCTACTGATGAACCGGTATGTTACTCCAGCAATGTACCGCTTCCTTTAAGTCTGACCAGGTTTGTCGTTTAGAACAATGGGTATTGTGAAGCAATTAAATGCGACGGCCGTGGTTGTGCACAAGCCTTTTCACAACCTCCGACGACATTCCCTGCTCTTGGATCCAGTCCGCGGGTCCCCCCTCCCTACTATCGGTGTCCTGTTGTAAACACTGCCTACGATATAATGTTTGTTTGCTTGTCCATGATGGTGCCGAGCATACCTCAGTGATTTCTTTTGTAGATTCTGCCCCACAGGCCAGTTTGCCAATCAGGGCCAGCCCATCAAGTTCAATTTCTATCATAATAAATGCCTCGGTGTACAAGATCCAATCTTCACCAATGGAACGCTTGCGCAGATGTGGTTTTTTTCCCTTGTGTCCATATGTTTCTGAACCTTACTTTTGGGATAGATATGATTGCAACAGTACCCAATCACAACAATGGGTTATTAACAGAGGCAGTACCAAGGTGCAACTTGCAGGGACCAACTTTTGTCTTGACGGCGATTCATGTCAGTGACCTGACAGTCAACCTGTTCGTTGTATCCTGACGACGTGTTTTATAGATCCGGTAGATGGTACACGACTAAAGATATGGCATTGCTATGATAATCTCCAAGCCCAAAAGTGGTATTACACAAATGATAACCGCATTGCACTCGAAGATCAAGGTATAATTTTCAAACATATTGACTGGTCTTCCCGAGTATGGCTTACCGTCATACTTTAGGCTTCTGCACGGATCTGGAAAGTGGCAATATGACAAATACCAACATGGTGCAGATATGGAAGTGTACAGACGACAATGACAACCAGGTCTGGACCCTCTGACTCCCGAACTTGAAGGCAAAAAAGCAAACTCTTTTGGAGGGTCTATGGATACCCAGTCTTAGTTTAATTTATCAATTATTTCATCATCCATAATCAAGTTGACATCTGAATACATCTTCCTTTTCACGACTAAAATATTTAGGAGTAATCTAACTAAAAATCGTCGTAAGAAAGGGAGAAAGAGAGGGGGAATAGGATATATACTGTGAGCATAATAATATATGAATTTTGGCGTGATTATAGATTGGGTAAACAGATACAAATAACGACAGAAATAATTTGGCGTGGCCTCGTGTGGTATCTCCAGCTCTACGACTATTGTTTACTCTTATGTTTCGCATTTTCAAGCTGGGGCATGGCAAAGTCATTGACAGGCCTATATCTACAGCAGCCGGTGATGTGCCTGCAGCTATTAGTAGCACTCCCGACACATCCTCCCATCCCATTGTTGCTGAAGTTTTAGTTCAGGGTGTCGATCCGATAACAGCCGAGTAAGTTCCTTACTCCCCATTCAGCTTGTCGATGCACCTCATTGACTTCCGAGTAAAGTATCGTTTTTGTTCACGGCTTGCGCGGTCACCGTAGGGATACCTGGACCAAGGACAACATATGTTGGCCTCAAGATCTGCTATCGAAGGAGGAGGCTTTGTCGCACGTCCGTGTTCTCACCTGGGGATATGATGCAAACATTGTCAATCTGAACGGGAACGCATCGTTAAATACCCTGTTCCAGCACTCAATCAATTTAGTGCAAGAATTGTCGCGACTGAGGAGAAAAGATGTGGTGAGTGGGACGCGATCGTCAAGAAATTCAATTCATTTACATCTCAAATTTGGGTAGCGTGATCGCTCAATCATCTTTATCACACACTCTCTGGGAGGACTGATAGTTAAAGACGTACGTCTCTGAACTCTTCCTCTGTTAATTTTCCAACCTAACAAATTACCTTGCGCAGGCACTGCATTACTCGAATCAAGTTCAGGATACACTCCCGCATTTTGCTCAGATCTTCACCGTTACGCGAGGCATAATCTTCCTGGGCACACCTCACAGAGGAAGTGGCGTGACTTCGATAGCGAAAGTGGTGGCTTCTGTTGCACGGATCGCTTTGCAGAACCCGCATTCGAATCTGATTCAGGATCTTGAAAGAGATTCGCAAACCCTCGATCGAATCGGGGATAGTTTCGGCCACATTTTGGATAAACGGACGCTAACCATTTGGTCTTTTTCAGAGGAATTGGCTATGACAGGGATAGGGAAGGTGTGTATGTCGCCTATATACGAAGTAATGATGTATAACTCGTATTGACCAGGTTGTACCTGATGATTCGGCCATCATTGGCCATCCCCGAGAGTATCGCGGAACCATTCACGGCGACCAGATAAGCATGGTGAAGTTCTCAACGAGGGATGATCCAGGGTATGAGAAGGTTTTATATTCAATCGAGATGTTGCTTGAAGAACTCGGCGAGGACTCATTAACTGCACCCAAGCAAAGTGTGTAGAATTTCGTGCCGCATTACTATATTCTAATCATTCTCCGTTGTTGCGAATAGTGAAATCCGACACTATTAGACTCGAAGAGGTAAGTCCATACTCGCTCCCTTTGCTCAAATCCTCAGCGGTCCTATGTAGGTCAAAACGTTCTACAGCATCCCCCCACTTCGTGTCACTCATTTCGTCGGACGTGAAACTTTATATGCTCGCCTCCGAAAGCTGTTTGACGCCGCCACTGATACCAGTTTAACCCCTTTATTCGTCGTACTGATTGGGATGGGCGGTGCGGGCAAGACCCAACTTTCCCTTGAATATTGCCTACGCATGAAAGACGAGAGAAGATTTCGAGCAATATTTTGGCTTGATGCTTCTTCGCGTAATACCCTCTATGGTTCGATGGAGACTGCTGCCAAGCAGCTGCTCCCTGATCGAGTGTTGGACAACCCTGAGGCTGCGGTCGTTTTGGTCAAAGAGGTTCTGTCAAGCTGGAGCGAGCGATGGCTACTGGTTTTCGATAATCTGGACAATCCTGAAGACTTACGTGCCATCGGTAACTTCTTCCCAGCCAATCGCCATGGCTGTATACTCATTACCAGTCGTTATGCTGGTTCCAAGGAGTTGGGACAGTCAATCTTACTTGATCGGATGGAGAAGGACGAGGGCCTCCAGCTTCTGCTTCGCTCTTCAGGGGGAGATGCGGATGAGCTCAATGCCGCGGAGGAGATTTTGGGCTTGCTAGGAAATCTTCCGTTGGCCATCGATCAAGCGCGAGCCTATGTTTCGAAGCGACAACTTGGGCTGAGAGCGTTTGTGAGGGAGTACGAGAGACGGAAGCAGAGTGTCATGCAGGAAACTCCACAATACTGGCCATATCAGCGTATGTTACCAGGCAAGGAGAAGGAGACATCCCTTAGCCTGTTGACCACTTGGGAAATGTCGCTACCGCTGCTTGGCGTTGGAGAGCAAGCGACAGAGTTAGAGAAGGTTATTACACTATTTGCCTTCTTCAACCCTGTGAATATTGGCGAACGACTCTTCAGTAAAGACGGGGGTGACGACAATCTGACAACTTCTCCAATGTCGATTTTCAAGGACGATGGTTGCTGGAATCATCTGAAATTCGAAGACGCAATCGTGAAGATGCAGGAGCTGTCGTTGCTTCAATTTTCGCACTCCAATGAAAATGAAATTTCGATATCACTTCATTCGATGGTGTCCGAATGGCTTCGCATGCGACTTGAGAAAAGCTCGCAACCCAACTTTCTTAAAGCTGCGATATCACATTTGAAATGCCATCTGGATTCTATTGGCGATAGTGACTCCAAAACACGGCAAGCGGGACAAGCACACTTAGATACGATCTGGCGAGAGGTTGCGAGTTCGAAGTTGGGTGATATCTTTTTGGAGGCTCGTATAACGTTTGGTAACTTCCACCGGGATCAAGGCCGCCACAGAGATGCAGAGATGATGTACAATGTTGCGCTGGCCGGTTATGAAAAGGCATTCGGAGCTGAGCACATGTCCACACTCACCACCGTCAACAACCTAGGTCTCCTCTACGCCGATCAAGGCCGTGTCAAAGATGCAGAGATAATGTACAACCGTGCGCTGGCCGGTCTAGAGGATGTATTGGGGCCCGAGCACACGTCCACGCTCACCACCATCAACAACCTGGGTCTTCTCTATGCTGGCCAAGGCCGTGTCAAAGATGCAGAGATAAAGTACAACCGTGCGCTGGCTGGTAAAGAGAAGGCATTGGGAGCTGAGCACACGTCCACGCTCGAGACCGTCAACAACCTGGGTCTTCTCTATGCTGGTCAAGGCCGTGTCAAAGATGCAGAGATAATGTACAACCGTGCGCTCGCTGGTAAAGAGAAGGTATTGGGGCCCGAGCACACGTCCACGCTCACCACCGTCAACAACCTGGGTCTCCTCTACGCCGATCAAGGCCGTATCAAAGATGCAGAGATAATGTACAACCGTGCGCTGGCCGGTCTAGAGGATGTATTGGGGCCCGAGCACACGTCCACGCTCACCACCATCAACAACCTGAGTCGCCTCTATGCTGCTCAAGGCCGTGTCAAAGATGCAAAGATAATGTACAACCGTGCGCTCGCTGGTAAATAGAAGTCATGAGAAGACGTCAACTCTCAACACCTTCAACAACCCTGGGTACAGGTCTTCCTTCGCCCACTCCTTTAACATCAGCGAAGAAATCGGAAGATCTACCAACTCCCCATTCAAGATTGTTTCCCAAATCACGACACACGATCAGCTTGCAGGCTTTAATATCGTCGACGAGGGACAGATATCTTGAAAACCTTTGCATTCTAGCAAGTTGACTGCAGTACCGAAGAGAACCGGATTAATATTAGGAAATGGAAAAAAAAAATCTGTAATAAACCTTGGGCGCTGTCACCCAGCTGTTCTTTATTTATCATGAGCCACTGGAATTTTTGTTCCAAACCCTTCGTCCGAACCCCGTCCGACTACCCAAGCATACTACAAACCAGGACAGCCGTCCTCCAATCTGAACCCAGCCTTAGACCTGACATACTTCGCACTTCTGAGGCTTTGTAACAACTTTGAAATCTGTTGTCTGATTCGGTGAATGAGGCTCTCGCGAATCTCATCCTAGAGCTCTGTCGCTCGTTTTACAATGCAAGTCCCATACGTTGACTTTTTCTCGTATCATTTCCTTATTTGCCCGCTAGCTTGGGTGGGTTACAGGCACTGGTGGAGGAATCTGCATCCGCAATGGATATGCCTCAGGAATGCTGTTATCTGTCGGTTGATCTCTAGATATATTTGTCGCACCTTCTCAGGCTGAAGTTCAAAAAGAGCGTATCAAACCCACTCATATCTTCGTGCTGCCATATACACAGCTACCTCCTTCACCCCATCTCGACCGTACTTTTCTTCGCCGGCCCAAGGTCAACTTGAAGGAGTCTGCTTGCACGCACCTCTTCTGGAATTCATTCGATCTTAGGAACGCAGGCAGTTGTATCCATACCCATTCACAAAATGCAGTCACGGCCACACTACTTTGGACAGGACCAACCTTCATGATCTCGCATCAGCCAAGTTGGCCGATCCATCACGTTTCTAATATGATGTTCTAACAACAACTTATTCAGGAAGTAATCTCCGATTATGTCTCCTGGCATGGATGTTTTTGTCGATTTACGAGGCTGTTTTTAGATGATCGAAGGCGCCCGTGTTGGAGGCATAGGATCTACTTTATCTTATCTCGATACGTTGGAAATCACGATTAACGAGAATACTCCAAATGAAAATGATCTAAAAGAGAGCATGGCAGAGGCAGCAAAATATTGCTTGACGTCGAACAAATTCATAATCAATGGCTCCTCTAGGCCCTCCGCTGCTCCTTTCAAGGTGCTTCCAGTCGAAGGTGGCATGTTTGGATTAAGAGGAGGACCTCCAACTGTAGAAAGAGTCCACCCATTGGGCTGCTGGAACTACTCACAAGATGAAAGCCTGGGTGAGCAAATACTTGTCAGAGGGTAAAGGTTGCCTGGTACTAATTTTGACTTGCATTCGTGCATCTAACAGGTTTGACCAATAGCGAAGGTTGATAACAGTAGTCTCTGATAGGTAGCTCTTACCCGGTTTGCGGGGCATAAGAAAGGAATGCAGCCTTTTGGAGTCCTAGGTCGATTGATGTGAGTGCAACCTAATTGCAGAAAGGAGGCACATTCAATTTTTCTTCCCATTGACACCTCGGCTGTGAGCAGATATAGAGACATAAACATCGCGGTGCCTGTACGGTGATGATTTTTGGGTAGGCTCCATGATTGATGCCAAGTCGAAGTCAGATTGTGAAAGATAATCTAAGCTCATATCATCGTGGGCAATTCCGATCGCCCAAAGTAGACGATGCGCTGAAAGGTTAATAGCAAAGTAGAAGAATAGAATATCCTTGCCTCGAATAATGTGAAGAGAAAGACTCTTGAACGCTTCGTACTCATGCAGGATGGTCCGAAAATTAGGAAGTTTCTTCGAAACCATCGGGTATTGCGTTTCCTACGGTGGGCAAACCGAGTAGGGTTCGAAAGACGGCCGTACAGGTTCCGGAGACCACTGTTGTTCTTTAAACTCGCGGTAGGTGATTTAAGACTAACTGCTGGAATGTTCGGGATTATTTGTGAACCTGATCCTTAGCAAACTGGATTAATTCGCCCTCCTTCAAATTCGGACGATCGTCTTCAGGCCATGGCTCCCTCCACGCCTGACACTTCTGGGGCGCTATCCGTCGAAGGCACTTCAGGTTTCCTTGGTTCTGCAATAAGATCTCCACAGGACGTCATCCGTCCAACGAGTTGAAAGCAGGGGCGCATTTGCGCATCAGGCGATTCCCAGGTATCTTTGTATCTGAGTAAGGAGATCGTCGTTGCAGTTTCGCATAGGGTGAGGCAACTGCTCTACAATGTCAATCGGAGACACCTTGCGGGTAGTACCAAAGCACATCAGCTAGACAAGATATGAGAACTGCCATTTTTCTGACTGCACTTGAAATTTACCTTTAAGATATATGCCGGAGACATGGGAGATTTGCCACGTCGCTCGAAATCGTTCTATGGAATAGCCGAACACTTTGCTAGGAGGAGGCATTATCTGGCCACCAGCAGCTCTTGGCAATTTACAGGGTTTCTTTCTAGATTGGGAATCCCCAGGTCGCCTGATCTTTTCCTTTTGCAGGCCATTGAGGAACTTTCAGCAACCAGGGTGTTTTCGGGGAGGGTAGTCGAAGAACTCTCAACTGCTTTTCTATCAACAAGAGACCCATGAACACGGATGGTTGACCTATGCAAAAAGGACACTTATGAAACCGCTTTGTCCACAACATTCCCCAGAAGGCAACCTAACTTCAACTCCCAGAATTGCCCGACCTCCATCCAGTACGGCTTTCCAGAAATCTTGATCCTATCTTTCGTGATTGTACATCATCAAAAGTAGCATCCTCGGAGAGCCCAAGCCACTTCTTAAAATGTTTGTAACGAAACTTTGATAATGTCAGGCTTCCTCTTCGACTTGACTGGTAAGTGATCAGATCCAACGATCATCGGGTCGTTTACGACGAATATCTTTCGGGAGTCTTCATTATCGATGCATATTAACGGAGTGGTACGCAGCGCTTCTTCTCGACTCCAGCTTTACAACTAAAAGAACGTCAACAACATACCACTGGCAAGAAAGTAGAGGAGCTTACTGATTCCTCATGTGAATTTTAATTTGCTGACTGCTCGAACGTCCCTTCAAGTCATGCTAAGCGTTTACCAGATTGGTAAAACAATTGTACCTCTGTAGTTCGTACATCCGCTCTGTGGCATGAGAGGCAGAGAGAGGATGTCATAACGTGAAACTAGCGGTGTCCTCGCTTCGCAGCTTCAGGCCTCAGGGGGCATCTGTTTCAGGAATTCCAGCTTGTGAATTATTTGTATGTATGTACGCGACAGTACTCTTTTATGACGGACTCACCTTCACAACTTCTTCTAGACACCTCATCGCGAGCACCAACTGCACCACACCGTTGGCCACCAGAAGCAGACGAACGTCGAAGTCGAGCATCAGAATTCTATGGCTTCGTTGCATGGACATCCACATATCTGTTGTTCGTGCTATATATTCTCTGGGCCGTTTTACCAGACGAATGGATCCAGTTCACGGGCGTGACATGGTATCCGAATAGGTATACTCTTTCTAGTTCCAAATTTTTGCGAAAAAGTAGTGATGCAAATTTTGGAATAGGGAATGGGCACTCTTGGTGCCTTCATGGACCATCGTCGGCGTCATCCTTACATATGTATCTTATTCTGCATTGGCAATTCGATCGACACCCGCATTTAACGATATGAAATCTATCACTGGTTAAGTTTTTTTTCACTTTCTAAGTTTTGCGGTGTTTTTAAAACCAGCTCCTCCAGACTCGCGTGTGGCTCTGCCGTCCCAGGAGGACGAGGTCAGTAATCCGTACTTCATCTCTGCGATGGGGGGCTCCATTCCAGAACTGTACGACATTCCAATCGGAGTTGTCAACAGCATTCTTTATCGCGATGCCCTTCAACGTACAGCACCGTTAAATAAGGGATAGACGAATATTTGGTTGGTTTAGGGTTGTATTCTTCACTGAACATTGGCTATGATACGGCTTCCTAGTCTCGCGAGTCGCAATAGGGATAATATTTTTTTTCCAATAAGGTTAAGAGTTTGTGTATTAATGTCTACTACCCAAGAATTAAAAGAAATACCATCTATGACCGCGAGGGAAATCAAGCGAGCCAATTGTTAGAACACTCGGGAGAACTTCTATCATGCCCTAGGTGCACTCTCCAACTCCAGATTTAGAGTTTTGGACTTGTCACACTCGCCACTGTTTTTGAAGCCTTTAAGGCCGTGGACGAAACCTTTGTGCTTTCGAACACCAACTTCCCCTTCCTGGGTCTGGGTGCACTTGGTCCAGGTACCTTCGAAGGGGCAGACTTCGGGGGCTTATAAAATCCACCACGCGTCGAGTGAGAATCAGCCATGATCACAGTCGTCTCGCTGCGCCTCAAATTCGTAGCACGTAGAGCACCAGAACCAAGTGCGAACACCTTGGGGCTATTTATTGACGACTTCTCCGCTTGAAGCGAAGGCAGGGACCATTTTCGTCGCCAACCGTCCATAACTGCTTTGGTCCGCAATGCAGTCTGCTCAGAGTGCTGTTCTTCTTCAACTTCCAAGTCAAGCCCACAGTCTTCGACATCGATGGCTGGCAAATGACCCTCTGCAGGAGTGTCGGGTGAAGGCGTTGGAGAGGTGGTCGAGCTTGACCCAGAACCAGCTTCACATGCCCTATCCAACTCCGAACAGCAATCGGCTCCTAGCATACTTCTCAAATCTGGTCCTCGAAAAAGCGTTGGTGAGGGCACATCCTCCGATTCCTGATATGCCCGCTTCGTTGGTGTCGGCGTTGGATAGGCCAATATCGTTTCGTCACCAGCATTTTGTGCCCATTTGACTGGAGTTTCACAGTCGTCTAGTCGCTGGAGGCTGGGTATCGGACATCTAACAGACATCGGACTTGACAGGATTTGTGCGAAATCTTCCTCGCTGGGGGGCTTTGAAGGCGACATCTCTTCGTCCTCCCGGAAGACGATTGTTTTCCGTCTGTCTTCTGGCCGAACCGGCGAGGAAAGATCATCTGCATCCCTCGTATAGTCAGGCGGAGAAATATAACCGTCCTCTTGCTCAACAAGTTCGGGGAAGTCTGCCACGTCCAACTGCCTGCTCGAGAACACGTCCGAAGCATCAATTTGAGCCTTCAACGAAATGTCCGACCCTTCCAAGTCAGATTGAGAAGCATCCAATTCATCGTCATCATCCACAATCACGATGTATTCGTTCTCCTTGTTCTCGTCTCCTTGCTGATGGGAAGGGCCAGAAAGTCCCAGTTCGCCTTCGCTATGTCTCCTTCGCACGCTGCACGACCTTGACTCTGCAAAGAATTTCGACTGTCGTACTTGATTTTTTACGGGGGTTGGGGATTTACGCCGTCTCTTCTTCCTTTCCAGGTCGTTGTCCATGACATCGGCTAGAGTGCGTTTTCCGCTGGCCTTGCCAGTCAGGTTCGGTTTCACTGTTTGGGTTGGCTTCGATCGTGGAATCACAGGATTTGGGCCTACAAAGCGGAATTAAACCTCAGGAAACTTTTGACGCGAGAGACTCACCAAAGAAGTCGAGGATGCCGCCCGAAGGAAGGCTCTCTCGCATTTTTCCTTTAGCGTTTCTTGATTTGCTTGGACTTATGGAAACGCGGGGTAATGGCTTCTTGATTGCGCGAGGCACGAAGCTGGGGTTGATATCTACCATTGGGAGTCGACTGATGGGACACAATTCTCCAATAGCTATGCGTTCGGCAAGTTTGGGTTCCAGGTCACTGCAAATTTTGTCAGAACATTGAAAATTTCCAAATTCTATGTCCACGTACCTGCCGACAAATTTATCCGTCTCTTCATTCAAATCGGCTCCTGGATCTTTCAAATGTACTAGCTTCTTAGAAACAGGACAGTATACCCGCTGGTGTAAGAAACACGTTTCTGCCAAACGAAACTCTTTCCCATAGTGGAATGGCACACTCTTCTTTCCTTCCATAGCGATCGCCTTAATAACTTGTTCAGCCGTCTTCCATTTTCTTAGTAGTGAATTCGCCGTTTTCAGCCCAACACCTGGTATACTGGGCAGGTAGTCACAGCCACTGAGGATAGCCATTGCGCGGAACTGCGTGTCAGACCAACCATAGAGAGAAATGGAGTTGGGATCAGATGAACTCGTCACAGATCCAAACTGGTCTCTGCAAATCGAGATGACCGTATTGTCGACAACGTCCAGCTTGTACAGGACGTTCTTGCATCCGAACACGAGAAGGTCCGAGTCCTCAGTGAGAATGCCATCTACGAGACCGATTTTTTCCAGGTAGGCAAGTTGTGCGTCAGCTTCGTAGGGAGCGACTACGTAGGGGATGCTTTCTGCCCGCAAAGCCTTCATAAAAAAGGTAATGAACAGTTTCAACTTGCAGAATGAACATTTTCACCTTGATGAATTGAAATGCCATTTGTGGTGTCACGTCCACGCATTTGACATAACAGTCCCTCGCCTGTGAATGCTTCCCTTGAGCAGTCAATCCATTCCCCTTTGAAAGGTATTCCTCGCGCTTTTGTTTCCTCTCTTGTTCAGTGCCCTTCTTCGCCGGCAGAGGCCCTCCGTCAAAAACGATGTAAGGCTGGATGTTGTAGTACTTTAAGAGTCGTACTCGGTGCATTGCATAATCCACATATCTGCCAAAAAAAAAAAGTCAAAAAAAGTCTGTCTCGCATTGACCACAACTCACTTGTGGGTATTTTTCCCTGTAGCTAACTCTGTGGCACAGGAATAAAGCCCTTTGTGCAGCCAGACGTAAGCATCGACAGCGATAGTCTTCGTTGAGAATTCTTGGAGGTGTTTTTTGACGTGTATGGGCTTGAGGGCTTGTAGCAGCCCTTGAATGCCCATAATCTACCCTGCATAAATGTCAATGAGGAAGGTGAGCAACATGAATTTTAGCAGAGCAGTGATGCCGAGCGCGACACGGTCACATGGAGATCATGATCACAACACCGCGAAGCCCCTATAGCTAACATTGACAATGTTACTCTGGACCAACTTCCAAGCTCGCCTTTCTAGAGATCGTTATATATGATTCCACATTGAAGACGACATCGGCATTTCCTTACCCCCGCCATCTGTGCGCGGCACGCGAATGACAAACAAGGTTGATCATGGACTCGCAGTCCACACTGCACAGCAAGATTCCTGCAACCACATAGACTCTTGCTTGGCCCCATCCACTCGTAAGCTCAACACAACATCCTTCATGGAGTAATCTCTGATTTATCTCGATATTCTGATTCTAGTCGCACAGTATAAAGATGAAGATATGATTTTGTCAAGCACC
>Ga0307517_10004252_pt1 | contig 22072 bp, 13 predicted proteins | sample 23_EM_MG_FD_194515 | JGI IMG/M metagenome (GOLD analysis project Ga0307517, IMG submission 194515) | Populus trichocarpa ectomycorrhiza microbial communities from riparian zone in the Pacific Northwest, United States - 23_EM | ecosystem: Host-associated > Plants > Roots > Unclassified | place... | reverse complement strand
AAAGACCTAATTGAACTTTGGAAAGGCTTAATTGGCTTAATCAGGGGCTAAACTGAAAGATAAATAAAGTTTGGAAGTTATTTTAATCAAAATTAGAAGAATGAACAAGTATAAGGACTTAATTGAACTTTGGACTGGTCTAATTAAAGCAATCAAGGACTTAATTGAAGAAACATCAAAGTTTAGAAGTCAATTTAGGGAAAATTTGAAGAATTCAAGACTAAAGACCATACTGTAAAAGGAAGTAAAGTTTGAGGACTCAATTAAAGAAGGCCAAAGGCATAATTAAAAAGATTTTCAAATATTGGGACCAGTTGGAGGTGTGATTGTGAGATTACAAGAAAACAAGGACCAAAATTGACTTGGAAAATGTTAAAACCCTAATCAACATAGGTTAAAGAAACAACATTGATGAAATGGTGCGTTTTAGGGCAAAGTCGTGTGTATTGGAGAGAAACAATGTCGTTTCAATATGTTTTTTTTTTTAAAAAAAAGATTAGATGACTTGTCATCTAGTATTGCTCATTGTCTTTATGGTTGATTTATCATGTTTTGAACCAATAAAACAACTACTCGAGTAGCCATGTTAGCCCTTTTGGTTCGACCTAATTTTCCGACCAAGATGCACCAAATCTTCCCCAAATCATAGCCTAGATTACCTCTTTCAATTCTCATAGATGTGATATGTTTCCTTTGCCCTTGAAATGCTCCATTGACACAACAAATACCCATCCTCAAGAGTAAAAAATTGACAGGACTTTTAATATCCTCTTAGTCAGAATCTTTGTTATTATCTTCAATCAAAGGCTTTTATCCCTCAAACAATATCAAAAGGTTTAAATTTAAGAGCCTGTTTGTTTTTGTATTTCAAAAATATTTTTAAAAAAAATTAATTTTTTTATTTGCTTCAAATTAATATTTTTTGGTGTTTTCAGATCATTTTGATGTGCTAATATCAAAAACAATTTTTTAAAAATAAAAATATTATTTTGATGCATTTCCGAGCAAAAATTACTTTAAAAAACAACCACTATCACATTCCATAACAACATCTTGTTACCCTTGGCTTATAAAATCTTCCTACCCTTCCTTATAAAACCACACGAAAACCTTTACTAACAAAAAAAAAAAAAAAAAGAGAGACAAAAGAGAAAAGGGAAAAGAGGAGGACCGTGCCATCACTACTTCCAATTGGTCAAAGCAATACAAGCCTCCTCTCTCCACTGTAAAAAAAAAAAAAAAAAAACAGCCAACACCACTGCCAACCTCCACCCCCCGAACCATCCCTCAAGAATCCAAGAAAACTTTTGAGGAGGAGACGCTGCTAGCTGGGCCAATCCTTCTAACTTCAAGACTGCAAGCCTCTCCCGTTTGCTCACTTGCTCTAACATTGGTTAATTTCACATTGGAATGTACATCGTGGACCTTATTTTCTCATCTGAACAGAAAAAGAAACTACCTTGACAGGTAAAGTTTCTACCTTTCCTTTTCATGTTAAGTTTATTCACTGTTCCAAAGTTCAATCTTTATGTTATCAACCTTTGATCATGTTTTTTTGGGACCATGTTTAGACTTTTATATATGCTGAGACCATGAAGTGTGTATAGTAAAAGAATATATATTAATATTGGGTCTGAAAAAGATTATTATAAGCGCAAGGAGTTTTGTGGAAAGGAGCATGAACGGGTGGGTTTCTCAGTGATGCATAACCATAACCATGTTGGTGTAAGGGTTCACTGTTTTGTTTTGTATGATAGCATGGGGAGAAAGCTTTAAACTTTCCGGTAATAAGAAGAATCTTGGATCAAAAGGGATGAATAGCTGTTTGGTGCATGACTTTGCTTGTAAAGTAAAAGTAATTCTTTCTTTTTCCTTTTCTATTTCTATACACGGAGGAGTTGGTTTGTTTTTTTATTTTAAAATGTTTTTGAAATACATATTAAAATTATTTTAATACATTCCCGAATAAAAAACACTTTGAAAAATAACAATTTTCGTACTCACATACACCTAAAGTGCTTGAGTTGTTTTTTTTTTTTTGGGAGCTGTATGCTGATTTTCAAGACCTGGTAAACGCCATTTAACAATGTTAGGGCAGGAACAAGTAGGTGGTGAGGTCCTATCTGAGTGATGGTGATTTTCGTTTCTTTTGTTTTTGATTCTTGTCATGTGAAAATACAGCCTCAATTATTTTCATTGTCTCATTAATTTGCTGAGTTCTTCATCATGCTGTCATAATTTTTCTTCTCTGCACGTGGACTGTATGCTTCAGTCCACGTTTTATCTTTTTATTTGAGCAGAGGGTGGGCCAATCCTTAAGGTTTGTGGAGATGGTCGTCTTTCAATTGTTGCAATTAATTTATTTGTGGGTCGGCAAAATTCCTTTTCCTTCAAAATAAAATTAGTGTTCATCAAGGTTTTTTTTTAATAAAATTAATGCATGTCCAAGTCCTAAACAAATCACCCAAAAAATGCAGATGGTGGGCCAATTTTTTTTTTTTTTGTTAATCCGGGGTGTCCGGGCCAGCTTACGCGCATCGTGACTAATCTGAACATTCTGTAAACCCAGTAGACAGGTAAGGCACCGCAATAATGATAGATGTACACATAAAGAGTCAAACTTGAATGCTGAAAAATGAAACAAGTCCCTGACACGACTGCTATGCCACGACCTCAAGGCAGGGTGGGCCAATTCTTAAGGTTTGTGGAGATGGTCTTTCAATTGTTGCAATTAATTTATTTGTGGGTCGGCAAAATTCCTTTTTCTTCGAAATAAAATTAGTGTTCATCAAGGGTTTTTTTTTTTTAATAAAATTAATGCATGGCCAAGTCCTAAAACAAATCACCCAAAAAATGCATTTGCATCTATTTATGCTTTTTTCTAGCCGTTTTACAAAGTAAAAAAGAAGAAGAAGAAGCAGCATATTTGCACATGACATCATTTGATAAAGTATTTTGTTTTAGCATTTTCACACACAAAAAAAAAACGAATGAAGAAAATACAAAAATTCTTTACATGCATATTTGGACTTAATAACAAGTTTGTTAAAACCATTAGACCGATATACCTAGGTTTTCAAAATAATAAAACCATTAACCTTGTGTTTTTAAAAATAAAAGATATTTGTTATTCATGTTTAAGAAATGGACTCATAGCAAGCCATCTGGAACAATAAAAATAATAACACGGCTCGTGAATTTTCATGAAAAAATATTTTCAATTCATTTTTTTTATTTCCTTACGTTAGAGTCAGGAATATCGACTTGGATTGATATCCACCAATGCTAAAAATGAGAATATCATCTTAATATTTATTTATGTCAGAATCAGGAATGTTTATATTTACCAATGCAAAAATTAGAAATACTCTTTGCAAGCCCCTAGATTGAAATTTTAAGAAATTATTGAAAAGCTTTTAAATCAATTCAAATATGTATTAATCGGAAAAAATAAATACAAACTCTTCGGTACAAAATAAAAATGTGTGAGTTCTATCAATTAGTGGTAAACTTTTATTATAAGAAATAAATAAAAATAAAATAAAGATGTAATTAATTGAAATGGAGTTTTTATTAGGGATAAATAGGGATGAAAGTCTCTAATGAATTAGTTTGAAAATATTGATGATTTAAATAAATAAAAAAATATGCAAATTTGGATTTTTGAGTAAAAATATTTTTTATTGTCTAGTTTTACATTATAAGACATAACTCTCAATCCAATTGCTGGATCAGACTGAAATTTTTGAAGTAGTCTCCCGGCATATTGTTCTACCTTAGATTAAACTTTAGGTAAACTAGAGCTCATGAAGGTTGTACGAAATTACCAATAGCCAAGAAGAAATACAGAAAAAATATAAGTTTCTTTATTTTCAGCTAGAGAAACATGTAGGTGCTTAACATCTTATCTCTTTATTTTATTGTTATAAGTTTCTTTAATTTATATTGTTTTATTATGGTATTCAAAAAGGGTAATAAAGAGGATATATGAGAAATGAAGGTAACATATAGAAATGGAAATGGTTAAGAAAAAGGTGAAAGAAAAATGTGGAATAAAAGACAAGCTTGTTATCTTCGATGGAAGCCAATGAAAGACAAGCTTGCCATCTTTGATGGAAGCCAATAAGTGTTAAACTTACTGCCTTGTACGGAAGTCATTGAATGTTAAGTTTGTTGTCATAGACGGAGGTAAATGAATGGTAAAGTTTAAAAATACTGACAATATCTAATGATAGTAGAGTGTTAATAGATGGTCATTGGTAAGGACAACCAAAGAGAAAAATATGAATGAATTTAAAAGGAAAATTTATGAAGTTAGCAATAAGGTTTGGAATGAAAAGGTTAGAATATAGATATGGATGTAAAAAGTTATTGATCTTGCCTATTATTATCAAATTCATTTCATGAAATTAAGTACTGAATCCGTTTATTATTTTGTGATTATATGTGTTGCAGGATGATCACATATTGTAGGACAACCCGAAGTTTAAAATTGACCAGTACCCTAAGTGGTACTAGAGGTGTCAGTGTTACTGATGATCGGGAATTTAAATTGACCAGTAACCTGAGTGGTACTAGAGGCATCAATATGACTGACGACTAAGAATTTAAATTGACTAGTACCCTGAGAGATACTAGAGGTGTTAGTTTATCAGATGATCGAGAATTTATATGACTGATTTGTCTTAAAGGGATTAGAGGCATTGGAGTGACATATGTCCATAATGATGTGTTGGGCTAATTTATTTGAATGATATTAGAGAAATTGATAGTATTGTTAGATATTTATGGATTAATCAAATTATTTAAGTGTTAGTTAACGATGTTTGTAATTTAATAAATATTGTTCCAATTAGATATATTAATTGTTAGATAATGTTTCTTATAATGTAAGTTAATTTGACTACAATATTCTCACAAGTTCGAGCTAAGCAATAGACTATTTTATTTTTACTTAGGATGGTAGTCTTTAATGTTATATCTAGGAATATCATAAACTTTTTATGTAATGTAATTTTGATAAAGCCTTTTGATATGTAAGTAAATTTAATATTAAAAATGTTGATATAAACTTAAATTCTCTAGTTTCGTTGAAATATTAGTGTAAAATCTTACTCCTTTATATTATAGATAGAAATATATGGGATTTAATTTACTATTCTTCTATACCTTGTTTATGTTAAATTTTTGTAAGATAAATGTGTAGTAATTAGTATGTAGAATATTAAATGAAAAGTTGAAAGAATAGATATAATTTATTTTATACCTTGAATATGTTAAATCATGTTTTAAATGTTGAGGCCGTTATAAGATCTTTCATGTTTAGCATTTCCTTGTCAAAATCTCTAGAGATATATTTGGATGCTTTGATCTTTTTATTGGGTGATAGAAAAGACTCTAAGCATGCTTTTTTTAATTGAAATACTAGTGACGAGATAAAAGATGAGTCTTAACATAAAAATCATGAAGGCCAATGATAAAGTTAAACTTAAGGTTGTGATACTAGACCTGAGCATATCTACATAATATCATTAGTAGATTTTGCACATAACATTACTCTTTTGCATTACAAGCTTTATGATGCTTGTTATATTTTGTATGTGCTCTATGGGATCTATAAGACCATTATAGTTGTCTAGGTTAGCCTTTGTAGAGACACTGTCTTTAAAGAAATAAGTGTGTAACACTCGATGACACGATGAAAAGTCTCATACTTGGTGGTGATGATGTTCATCCTTAATAACTCGTGTATTTATTAATCTCATTTGTGTTTGTGTCTTGTTTATTAAGAGCATGTGAATGAGATTTTAAAAAATCTTTTATGGTGAAAGCCATTGTTATGGCTTTGTCTATTAAAGAGTGCCTTTTATATCGAGAATGCCTTATTTATAGAGTTGAAATATCATCCATGCTTTGCATATTGTTTTATGCTCTTTCTTCATGAAGTTTGAGTTATCTCTATGCATTTAGTGTACATGATGGAGTCGTGTGTTGTATTTTCTATTGATGGAATAGAAAAGTGAGAAGCTATTCTTATATGACTAGAACAATATTTTTTAACGCTTGCACTGATGGAGTAGATGGAGATACGAGGGAGTTATTATAATGGTGAGATAAATTATTCTCTTATATCCTAGAGTTTCGCCAACCATTGAAATAGCTTTTGGTGAAAGAGAATGAACTAGTTTTTGTTCAGTTTCAACAGATGGTGCCACTATGAAGTCGAGAAAAACTTTATATAAGAATTGATTTTTCCAAGGTTTGTAATCTTGGGCTGATCTGTAAGCTTTCCTGCAAAACAAGTCCCATGTGGGCATAGGGGATACTCCGATGCTTAAGTTAGTAAAATATAATAGGAGAAAATAATGTATGGTAAATAGAAAAATAACAGGAAAATGTAAGAGAAGTTATATGTTATATAAACCAGTGAGTGGTTGTTTGTGGTTCTAGAAATTGTTTTGTGGTTGTTTATGACTCTAGTAGTCGTGAATGGTTATTGTTGGTTCTTGAGATTGTTGGGTGGTTGATGGTCATGTATAAGATTGCATGGCCAAAACTTTAATGGTTGCGTGTAAAGACAAAGAAGTAGGACTTGTTTATTCTTACAAGTAACTGAGGTATTTATACACCCGGTTCTTAAACTTACTTCATGGAGAACAAAAATATTTTCCTAGAAAATTGAATTACTGAATGTTGCCATGTTTGCCATTAATGGTGATGTTTGTGGCAAAACTTTCATAGAAAGTTGAGGAGTGTTATGACATGCGCGTCATCGGTGGAGATGTTGGCTAGTTATAGCATCAGAAAATAACTATTGGCTAGAAACGCGGTGTCTGCACTGCATATGTAAAGCAATGCAAGATTAAATCAATGCTCGAAATACTAAGTTTGTAGCTGTTTGAGCATGACCCCAAACAACTAAGAAACATGTCGCTTGATAGTTGAAATGCTAGTCGTTTGGACCTAGCCTAAACGACCAACATGGCTAATGAGTGCGATGTATACACCAATTTTTTTTTTTTAATTTCTGAATTTTTCTGTATCATTAAGTCCGATATTAAAACAGTACCAAAATTCTAGAGGATAGCTTGCCATTAAAAGTGACCCGAGAAAGGAACAATATATGGAATGAAAAACAAGAATCTGACGAGCTACCTCCCCCAAGGCAAGGACAAAACCGAAACATCATCATTTTATAAAGTCGCAGTACTCCAAGTCTTTGTGAATAGGAAAAAGTAAGTCTTCAATCAAAATTTAAGCTTAGTTTGGATTATACTGATTTTAGAATATTTTTTTACTCAGATAAAAAAACAGAGTACTGGCCACTGGGATCTAAAAATATAATTTACCATACTGTCAACATTTGAAATATCATTTATTAAATAATTGAATAAAAAACAGAGTATATGTAATTATGTATTATGACACATAACTCGACATGAAGCTCTTTATTTCGCCTTTGCTTTCCCGCAGAAGTCCCATCTCCCTCCCCTCGCCCTCTCTTTAAAAAAATAGCCCTTTTTATTATTCTCTCTGCCACCCAGCATCACCACCAACACCAACACTTTCTTCTCCTTATTGGATCAAATCAGGTTCCTTTAACATTTCTCCAATCAATCAAATGATTCTCAATGTCTGTTTTTTAATGTAAATCTAGGTTGTTTTTTTTTTTTTTTCTTTTTGAATAATTTTGGTTTTAAGTTTGATTAATTGTAATTGATCCTGTCACACGTGATCATCTTGTTTTATTTAACGTTTCTGTCTAAATAAAAACGGGGTTCGGGATTTTTTTTCTTAATCAAATTGATTTGATGCTGAAAACTGAAAACTGAAAACTCTATGTTCATCTTTTGTTTCAAAATTAATGATTGATTGCTGATTATTTATTTTTTCTGCAGGTTTTTGTGTGTGTGTGTGGGGAGGGGGTTGTAGATCGGTAATATAATATATTGGTTTCTGGCTCGAGTTTCAAGCTAATCGAGTCATTTGATAGTCTTGCTCTTTGTGGTTTAATGTGAAGTTGTGACTGTTGGTTGGGAAGAGGCATGTAATTTAGGTTTTTTTTTTTTTTTGGGAGGTGGGTTTTTGTATTAAGGCTGTTATAGCTTATAAATGGGTGTGAGTTATATAGCGATTTCAGCAGTATGTACGGCTTTGAGTTTTGTGGGTCTTCAATGGTGGACAGAGGTGTCTTTAGATAGATTGAGATCAGATGGTTTGATTGGTGAGAATTTTATCAACTCGGAGAATGTCAACGGCGCGCTTGAGCTTCTGTTCAGTTCTTATGCAACCATTGCATTGTTGGTGAATTTTGTATTCAATGTATTTCTACTACTCAATCTTTGTCTCAAGGTGAGTTCTTTCAACTTTTTCCAAATGGGTTCTGGTTTATAACTATTGATTTTTTAATATTTATCTTCAGAGATTTATGTAGTGACTTGAGCAATTTGTGTAGGAGGATCTACTTAAGTTTTAAGTTCTGACACAAAAATATGGTGAAATACGATTCTTATAAATTTATACTATCATTTTCTACAGTTTGCATGCTTGCTAGGTTGTTATTGCATGTCTAATGGTGTGCATATTGTGTCTAAAGGAACAAGGCTATTGCTTTAGAATAGAAGTTAGCACATAAATTGCTGCCTGAAAGAAATGGGATGCCATCTTGTTCTTGTATGTTTATAAGCAGAATGATAAATTATTGTGCACATAGGATGTTTTCTTTTGGTCTTTTATGATTTATTGCTTAGAGAAATTGAGGGGAGTTTCAAAGTCAGATATGTAACAGGAAGCCCTTCTGATTTGATCACCTTTACTTGCACTACTTGATGTTATGTCCTCGCTGTACTTTTTGCTTCATTCTTTTCCAGTAAAATCTTCTTATTTGAAAAAGAGAGATGAGCTTTATACAAACTCAAGGCTACTGGAACTAGGAAAAGATATTCTTGGAATCCATGGACTGAAAATTTGAATTCAAGCTTCAATATCTTGCAAGTGGCATCACTAACATACCTAGCATTGTTTACATTAATCTTCTATAAGTTTCCTGCCTTTTTTTTATATAGTGTCTAGCCCATATCAATTGAGCGAAATAGCTCAAATATGGAATTGTGTGTTTGATTCCTCATTGGTTATCATATCGATGAACTTGCTTTCCTTCATAAATATTGCTTTGATGGTTCTTGTTTTGTTGTTGAACATGCAGACTATTTTCTTTGGAGAGTTATATTCTTCTGAAACTCGAAAACTAGTGGAACGTCTTATTAATTATGCTATTTACAAGGTAAGTATCCTCACCAAGTGTCTAGATGGAAAGTGTTTTACTTTTTTATTATTCACCATAGTACTGGACAGGCTACTTCATTCAAACCACTGTATTAGCTCTGTTTGCACTTCGAGTTTGTAGTAATACTTTCTTGGGCCTACAGTCAGGATTTATTGAACAAGCTAAAATAATGAGAAAGAAGGCCGTATAAGACAATTTGATTTTAAGTGTTTGTTCAGCCTTCTTTTTTTCTCCTAATTTTTGCACCACCAACTTCTCAGAGACAAGAATATCTAGCATTTGCTTCTCTTTTTATGTTCCTTTTGCTATTTTTTTCTTTTCTTTTTGAATCATTTGGGCCTGCTGTTATGCAATCTGCCTGTCAAGTTGTAATTTTGGTTAGCAGGCTGGTAAATGTTTTGAATTTGGGAAAAGTATTAGTTCTCATGATGATGATTTGATTGTTGGTTTGGAATAGGGTATCTTTGAATTGAAGTTTGATAAGGCTAGTTAGTCTGTTGAAACTCTGTGTTTGTAGTTCTGTAATTGCTGTATTTTTTTTATTCATGAATATTGTACAGGGAACCTTTCTGCCACTGGTTATTCCACCAACAATTTCTCAAACAGGTCTCTGGTCAATTTGGTTGACTGTTCTATGTTCTTTAAAGGTTGGTGGCACTTGTTTTAATAAAAAAAAAACCTGTCGTTTTAATTTCATCATAGAAGTAATAAAATTGCTGGGATTTTGCATGGTGTTGCAGATGTTTCAAGCACTAGCTAGAGATCGACTTGAACGTTTGAATGCATCTCCTTCTGCAACTCCATGGACATATCTTCGTGTTTATTCAGCATTGTTGCTGGTCCTCTCTGTTGACTTTTTCTGGTATTCTTTGGTAACCTAATCTTGTATTGATAAACATGATTTTGGAAATGCACTTCTTGCCCTTCTTTCTATGATAGTGGCAATAAAGCTCAATGAGAACCTGATCTCATCACTGTTTGAAATATCTGCAATGGGTAGTACAATTTGACTTTTGGTAAAAGCTATAAAAATAATGTACACTTGTGTATCGGACACCATATTGGGAAGTAGAAGACCGGAGCACAGCACCACTTGTTTCAATTAAGAGAGAACGTTTTTCTTTGGCACTGCACATATGAAATTAACTTTCCTTTTGTTTTATTTGTGCTAACCTTGTGTTGGTGGAAATGGATGGGGTGGTTTTGGAGGAGCAGTGGCTGGGAGTGGTCATGATGGTTGACTAACCGAGACAGAGTGGTGGATTAGGTTGCTTAGTTTCTCCGTTTTCCACAAACATTCTGTTCCTAAATTCTGAGCGGGGCCCATGGGGGGCTGCACCTGTATCAGAAACAACTTATCTTTTTGAAATAACAGGTCTATATGGGGAAGGTGATAATATACTAATTCTCACATTTTTCACATGGTCGCATATGAGGGAATTGCTTAACTTGCTTTTTCTGTGGAAGCTGTTTGCATTTGACTCTGTTGATTGAATCATGAGAAAACACTTTATTTCTACAACATTTTGGTGGTTGCAGGATACAGATGTGTTTCGTGATATACAGAAGTACGGGCTCGTCCATGTTTCTGTTGTTGTTCTTTGAGCCTTTCAGTATTGCTTTTGAGACCATGCAAGTAATGTCTCTGAAGAATATATTTTATAGTTTGATACATTAATTTGTTATATAAATCTCAGTGAGACCGTAGCAAATGTTGACAAGGTTATATTCTCTTTAGGCTATGCTGGTTCATGGATTTCAGTTGCTTGAGATTTGGTTCCATCATTCGGCTGGGAATAGCACAAATTGCCAAAGGTTCAAGTTTTTTGATGCAATGAGAGCAGGTACTTCCTGAACTTTTATTCTGCTATATGAATGCCAGTATCTTAGATTGAATTGGTTGGCTGGCTGCAGTTTTTTTTAATATGGCCAGTATACTACAGAGGGCAATTTACCTTGGAGACCAGGCACAATGTAAAGAAGCTGCCTGAACAAAGTCAATTTCCAAAATGCAATGCTAAATATTTCAACCTAAAAATTCAACACTTATTGTAGAAATCTAAAACAGTGAAGTGCAAGCTTTGTTATGCCGAAACCTATATCTTAAGTTAGCAACACTTCTAAATGCCACTTCTTCCCGTCGCATCCGTCTTCAGGACGATCTAGTCACACAGTTTCACGTCTTAGTGAGTGCAGTATTTCCCCCCTCCTGCTTGTTGAAAGCTAAAAAAGTATAACTCATTCGAGAGGACTTGGTGGTCTTAAGAAAGGTTCGGGTGGGGGGTTCTCTTAAGAATAAAGAGGATGAATAGAAGATAATTCATCTTCATGCTAACAGAAGAGCGGATCCAATACCAAGATGAAACATAATCATGTGTATTTTCTGTTTGCCCTAAAGACGAAGCATTGCTCAATTGCATAAAGTTTGTAGTGTGCAATTACATTGTTTGTGAATGTGAGGGACTGGTACAAGAAATAGAATTTTTAGGGGGGGATGCATTTTATCTGCACTTCACACTTGTTGTCCAGTGACTTTTGTCTTCTCTTGAAATCACATGGATATGTGTGTTATTACAAAATGAACAAATGGAAAGTTCTATATAGTGTAACGGATAGTGTATATGTATGAATAGTTAACAATTAATGATCAAAAGTTGATCAAGGACAAAAATTGGTCACCTAGCTTAAAGATCTTAATTGAAAACAATAAAGCACATTTTTTAAGTGCTTAGCTCTTCGATGAAAAGAGTGCTCCTTTTTTTGCTTAGACCGTATGCAAATCAATGCCCTTTGCCACAAAGTAAAAATTGCTTCTTCCATGGTCTTCAAATTGTGTGCTATAAGGGTACTTTAGATATGATTTTAATGAATCTGGTTGGTAGTCCTATTTTATATACTAGCTAGTTTATTCAACTTTACCATGCTTCTAGTGGATGAATGTGATGGCATTTTCCTGATTGAGTGTGACTGCAGGTTCATTGTTGGAGTGGAAAGGCGTTCTTATCCGGAACTTGGGTTTTTCGCTAGACATGGCAACCTTATTAATGGCACTTGGTCATTATGTGTATATATGGTGGCTTCATGGTGTGGCATTTCATCTTGTGGATGCAGTTCTCTTTTTGAATATACGTGTATGTATTTTGTTCCTCTTTTTATTTGGAACCGTTTAAAATGAATGAATTTATTTATTTTGACACACTGATTTGATGTATTCTGGTAATTTGAGCAGGCATTGCTAAGCGCTATCATAAAGCGTATAAAAGGATTCATCAAGCTTAGAATAGCTTTAGGTGCCCTTCACGCAGCACTTCCTGATGCAACATCTGAAGAGCTACGAGCATATGATGATGAATGTGCTATCTGTAGGGTATGCTTGCTCATTTCTGCTTCCTTTTTAGTTTTCCATTGGATTGTTTAGTGTAATGAATTTTGCAAATGACAGGAACCTATGGCTAAGGCCAAAAGGCTACATTGCAGTCACATATTTCATCTTGTTTGCTTGAGATCTTGGTATGGCTTCGAATCTTTTCGCTTATGTGCACTTTTCTTTGACAATTCAGCGTGTATGATGCTCAATAAATGCTGAATATTGCTCAATAATGCCAGGTTGGATCAGGGTTTAAATGAGATATACTCATGTCCCACTTGTCGGAAGCCACTTTTTGTAGACAGGCCTGAAAATGAAGCAAGTACTCATACTGGAGAAGCTCTAACAGATGAACAACTTGCTCATCAAATAAATGAAGGACGTGATCGGCAAAACACTCCAGGTCATGTGCTGTCTGCTGGAGTATTCCCTAACCAGATTCGGAACTCTATGGAAGGCAGCCCTTGGAGGTAAGAGACCCTTGCCTTCGATCATCAGTCTTTCTTGATTGCCTAGAAATGAGTACAGATTGCTTCTTCTAGCTGAAAAATAATCACCCTCCTCCCTTTTAAGATGGCTGTGGAATTTCTGAAATTAAGAGCCAGTGGACCTTCTGCTATTTAGCAATGGTTAGTCTGTTACCTAGAAGTAGCTCCTTTGCGATAACTAAGGAATTCTAGCTTCTTTGGAAATCTTGAATGGAGATTTGCTCGGGGTATGACTCTGTGGCAACTCTTTAGCTGACTGGCTGTCATATTCTATTAGATCTTATGGTCATGTTTAAGTTGACTTTAACCAAACATCATGCTTTAGAAAACAGAAAAAGTAAATTCCAACACATGCATGTTTCCTTCTACCTAAAGAGGTAGATGGAGGCAAAAGAGATGGTACACTTTAGAGTTCAGATAACCTGGAATGGTGACTCAAGTTTTAAATCCTAATCTGTAATTGGCTCAAATTGCAGTTTCAAACATCTAACTTAGTCTGTCTAATCTTTTATAAAAAGCATTCAATCTTAAGTGAAATGGCAAATGGTCATTGCATAGATTGTGATTTCAAATATTGGTGTCACTTTTTCCATAAACGATTGTGATCTCCCTCTTTCTTGTACCATAGAAGTGCAGGGTTGGATTCAAGTTGGCTACCCACTTGGCCCAGCCAGGGTGGAGATGGGGCTGGTCCCTCAACAGCTATGAGATCTGTTGGATTGGGTAGGGTTCAGATGATGATGAGGCATCTTGCATCTGTGGGAGAAACTTATGCACAAACTGCCCTTGAAGATGCTGCTTGGAGCCTTTGGCCAACGAATCCATCTCACGCTACTCCATCTACCTCTTTCATCCCTCCTGCTGCTGGTGGAAGACGCCCTGGTGGCACTGGTGGTTTACATGTGAGCACCACATCACGCACCACAAATGACAACATAGCAAACATACTTGCCATGGCTGAGACAGTGCGGGAGGTTTTGCCCCACATCCCGGATGAGTTGATACTCCAGGTACTGTTTGGATTTACTTTTGTTAACATGTCCCTAGGCTATTCATTTGTTCCTTGTCTTGTGTGTGCTTTTGTGTGGTTAGTTATGAAGTATGTCTGTGAAGTAAGTTGTCACTTGTCATTATCATTTCCTATCATTTTCCTTGCGTGTTTCTTTTTCTTTTTTTCTTTTTGTACTGATTTCCTCGTCTTCTGCATTGCTTCACTACTTGTGATGATCCTATGCAACACATCTCCATTCTGTTGCTAGTCTTCAGTACTGTAGTGTTAGATGTTTGCTCTGGAAACCTGTTCACAAGATTGAATGTTGACTTAAAAGGATTAGGGTTGGTGCATTTTCATTCATATGAATTAGGAGATGGGATTTATAGTGGAAAATATTTTCTGGACTCCCAACTTTTTTGGTATTCATGTATTACATGTCGAAGCAATTCATTTTCTTAATGTAGTATTCTATGGTTTGTTTAATTAAGAATCCAACGCATCAAAACTTTGCAGGACTTGCAGCGAACAAATTCTGCTACTGTTACTGTAAATAATCTCCTGCAAAGGTGAGATGAATATTCTGTAATGGTTTCATGTGCTCATTAGTCAACCTTGTCCTTCCATATACTGAGTATCTCTGACGGTTTGGGTTGAGCACGACTTTGCCAATGACCCCAGACCGCTCTTTACCCTTTCAATTACCCATAAGCTTCAATATATGTACCAAGGCATTTGTACTTGAGATGGAAAAGAAAGGGGAGGAAGAAGGCACAATTTAGTGTTAGTTTCTCGGTTTCATGTGGAAAAATAAATTACGATACATATAAATAGATGGGCAGGTTGAGGTAGGTGTATGTGTTAGGAGCCTGAAGAGAATTTACCACATCAAGTCAATTTACTCCAAGCTACAAAGGATGCGGCTGCACTGCTCTGTTCTGCATACATAGTGTACAATTATATGAATAAAGTGTATTGTTTGATCTGAGTAGCTCCGGTTAGATTCTGAGGAAACTAATGATTTACTTCTAAAGCATCTCATCAATTGCTAGTTTTCAATCGAAATATTGCAGCCAGTTGTGTTTAGCATCCGCATAGTTCTTTGTTGATGAAATTGTCTGCAATTCATAAAATACTGTTTCATGTTGTCTGCCTCTGCCCTATGCAACACCCAATAACAAATGGTTGTCTTCCAAATCCATTATTCACTTGATTTCTGTCCGAGTAAAGCAGTCGGTTCTTTAAAAGGATTTGACATCTACTGAATAATCATGGAATGGACCTGCAGATTGTAGAGACCTTTGTTCAGTGAGGTTCCCGTGAGAGCCACCTGTAAATTTACTTGTGGTTCAAATGATGGATTATGAGTTTTCCTTTGGCTTTGCTTTGACTGTGTGCAACTTACACATGATACACACAAACACACACCCCCAACTGTTTAAAAATTTTGGTCAATTTCTCAAATTTAGAATGTGTATGGGAATTTTTGTTTATTGAAATGTTTTTTAAGAAATATATTAAAATAATTTTTGTTATTTAAAAAAAAATTATTTTTGATATTAACATATTAAAATAATTAAAAAAAAAGATTTTTTGAGAACATGGTCATGCAATAATAAACACTCTTATTAGCATAAATAATTGGGCCAGCTTTTTTAAATTCGAAGTCATTTGAGAATTTATCCTTCAATAAAAAAAAAAAAAGAAGTTAGAATTTTTGTCCACTTAAAGCTCAGTCATTCTATTAGATTTTGTAGGTTTGCGTCCATTACTTGGCGTTTAAAAATCACTAATTGTTCCTTTACCATTGAAATTTGATCCAAATATTCAACCCTCCACAAACAATTTAGCCATTTACCTTTAATTTTTGGTTCCTTTAAACCTCCCATCCATTTTTACAAGTGAAAGTCACATGATCTGTGCACAAATTGATCTAAAACCTTGATTTATTTACTTATTTCTGAAGTCTTAGATGAATTTGCCTTTTGAGCATAAATAATAAAAAATATATTTAAAAAGGTAATAAAAGTATCTATAAAAAATAAAAAATAAATAACTCTTCTTTTCATAAAAATTGAAAAAGAAAAATATTTCAATTTTTGGCTTTTTGTTTTTTTACAATTTAATTTATTGTTTTAAAAAATTATTTTTATTTTAAGTCATGCGCGTGGCACTTACCTAGACTTTGATTTGGTCAGTTGATGCCTCGTATCCAATCTAGCAAAAAAATGGATGGGTAGTTTAAAGTAATATATATATGTATGTATATGAAAGTAAAGGGTTTAATATGATCAAATTGTTTGTAGAGGGGTTGGGTTTGATCAAATTTCAATAGTAGAGAGATAAATGGTGATTTTCAAACCTTAATTAATGAGCATATCCTCACAAAATCTAATAAAATCATCCAATTTCAAATTGATCAAAGTTGCAGGAGGTGAATTCTGATTTTTCTTTCCTTACAAAATGATTTAATTTTTTTTTTTCTAATCAAGCGTCGAGCAATTACATTAAATGAACCCTAAGAGATGTAGCTAGCTCAACTAGTCAAATTCTAGATTTGTTCCCTATAAATCACCAGTTCGAGTTCTACAAACCTCATGGCCACTGAAAGTTTACATGGTCGTTAACTTCATGGCCCGTGAGATTAATCGAGATACACACAAGCTGACCCGGACAGCTACATTAATCTAAAAACAAAATTTACATTAAACGAGGTAAAAACAGGCCACAGATCACTCCTAATTTCCCGAGCTTTATAATACCTTATATGGCCGGAGCTTTGCATGTAATGGAAGTTGATTGTTATGGGGTAACCTTCGAAGCACTTCGAGAGACAACCAACCTTTTCAATGCCTGTATAATTTATTGCCACATTAATGCAGTTAAAGTAAAATATTTGCATGCAAATTTCTAGAACGGTAACGTCAAGGTAACATGGTGGGCAAGAGCTCCAAACACGGAGCCACGGGCATGAGACCAGACGACAAGATTTGGTGTTATTGGGTAATTAGGAAATTAACAAATGCGCAGGCTCATCTGCTCTGTAGCTTTGAAATCCTAACATTTTGTTCTCTTTTGACTTCCTCCACTTGCATGCACATATCTTGCTTCTCCCATGGTAATTAATATTCTTTTACTCGTATGGCGACATTATAGCTCTGTGTTTTACTTATTTATTTTTTCATTTTATATATTAGTTCGTTTAATTATTAATCTAGATGTCGGAGAAAATTAATCGATCACCAGTTGCTTAAAACTACACTAGGGACTAGCTCATTTACGGAGAAAATAATGGGTGACGATTAGTTTAATAAGCAAAGTCAGTACCATACGGGAATAAATCAAGAAAAAAGTGAAAAATTTGCAGCCTTTTTTTCTCTCCTGATATGTTGTTCTTCCATTCTCTTAGAAGAGAGAAGCCCACTGTGGTTTGGAGGTCCCTTGCTGAGAAAATGACTGGTTAGATTAGGGGGACAAGGCCACCATACCCTAAATTTCCTTCTCATGAGTCTCATCATATCGGTGTACTCAGATTCCCTTCTCATACGTCTCTGCTTGGCCCCACAAAATTAACCCTTTTGAATACAAATATAAATAGCAACACATAGTCTTCTACATCCCATCACATATAATATCTCGAGCACTTCTTAATCACCTCCCACACACTAATTAACTGTATCTTTCTAGTTTCTTGTCTCTCTACGAATCATGCACTCCTTCAAATCCTCACTTTTCATTTTTCTCTTGTCTCTTTCCATGCACGCAATATGTAATGCTCGAAATATTGGGGTGGTGAACGAGGGTTTTCATGCAAAAGTCTTGTTCTCTGCCAAGGTTGGTATCCTGAACTTCCATTACCACATATGTCGTGGATTCTTTGATTAGATATTGCCTTCGCCTTCTGTGCGTGTAATTTTATTTTTTTGGGCCTGGTGCATGCAGGTTGGAGAGAAAGTTGAACACAACACAGATACAGTTCATGGAACTAATGATAGAGACGGCGCCATCCGTGGAAAGAGTAGTGCTCCTGGTGCTGCAATTATGTCTCGAGAATCAAAGGATTCAAAGGCTATCACCAAAAGTTCAGGTCATGATCAAAATCCCATCAAGCCTCTTGTTTCAGTTTCTTGGTATGCGCCTCACAAGAACCACCGTCAAATTGCTGGGTTTCACTCAGATTAATTATGCTATGCCTAGCCAGAACACGAACACCTTCTCATAACTGATCAATTCCCTCTTTAACACTTACATTATGCATTTATGCCCACAATTTCTTTATCTGATAACGAAGTTATCCAAAATATATAGCCCATATACTTCTCTCCGAGACACTGGCAATTTTTTAATCCAAGACACGCACCGATTCCATACAGCTCGAGCAAGTCCTTAACCAACACAGCATTTTTGTCCTTACAAATTTGAGAAGCTACTTTTCTTTATGAAGCTATTCTACTATATATATTTACCTTTTTGAGATTTTATTATACTAATTAAGAATGTAGTAATTAAGTAAGATTGTTATTTTACTACTGCTCTTCGCCTTGCTATAACTACAGCCAGTATCCCAGTATATTAATTGCTTAGTTTCTCACCCAGTTTTGGACGGAAAAATCTTCTATATGATCCATTATTGTCTCTCATGCTGTTTGTTTGATCTTCTTATAGTCATTAATTAGTTGTATCAATTACGTTTTCAAACAGTACTATTTTCTGATAGGGATGGAACATGCAGGTATTCAGATTCTTAAGTCTCTTAACGGCCTTGTGGTATCGCTTAAGGCAGTGAATATAGAGGTAATGATACTTAATGCTTTTGACGTTATTTATATATATGCCTAGGGCAGTAAAAAAAGTGAGCAGGTGCTCCTGAACCATCACTTTCATCTTGTCCGTGATGAGAGTGAGAAGGGAAATTGATCAATGCATGATTATCTACAGGTGCCTCTAAGCATTAGTGGGGCTACATTGCATGAAGCAGTAAAGTACTTTTGAAATAAAATCTGTGCTGTGTGCAAACTGTATAGCACAAGTTTTGTTATCAATTTTGGTGTCTGATGTGGCTATCTTGGCTACTAAAAATGGTTTTTGATAAACTTCATTCATAGAAAAGGAAAAAGGAAGAAGAACTCAATAGTCATCATCATCATCATATATATACTGATCAATCATATTCACCGAGAAATTGATCAGCGACCTCTCACAATAATTGATATTTACTGATTACTGTGTTAGAGATATAAAATTGATCATCATTGAAGTTGTGATCACATATTTTGAAGAATGAAACCAAGGAAATGTGCCACACCAAAATATATATATAACATGGAGATTATGATGTGTTGTTCATGTAGGGATATTCAACAAGGCGAGCACTATCAGTAGCAGGATTTGGTTCCAATAATGTCAAGAAAGCCATGGAATCCGGTGAGAACGAAGTAGAAGAGGATGCTGAGGTGATAGATTATGAACCACCACATCGGACGCCACCAATTCACAATAGAAAAACCTTAGTTATAGCTGTCTAATATAGTATTTCATGAAAACGAAATTAATGGTCTCTACAACTTTGACTACACACACCACCACACACTCTCTTTGGTATAGGAAACAGAAGGTTCTTAGATTGAAAAAGATTTAAGTAGAAGCAAGCATGCATGAAGGATGAACAATTAGCATTGGCCAGGATATATATATATATATATATATATATATATAGATGGGTATTGCATACGGATGGCTTAGTACGTAGGGAACCCTCAATGTTGTAATAATATTTGTTCTTATCTTTTGGTTCTCATGAAGTGGGATATATATTCCATCTTATCTTCTTCTTCTTCTTCTTCTCCTGTCATTGATTTGAAAATTAATAAATCTCATGAGCTCATTAATTGTTTTAAAAAAAATGGTGACCAACGGCGAAAATGTGATAATTAAGTAGTGCTTTTGAGTGTCCGTACATTACGTTAAGGGATGTTTGTGATCTAGATATTCGTTGCTAGCAAGAGCTCATATGCTTTCAATTCGCAAAAAAAAAATTATCTGACCACTAATTAATTATATAATTATAGTAATCGCCAATTAAACCACCTTGTAATTATATCTATAAAACTACAATAAAAGTAAGAAAGAGCAATATTATATATATTTGAGAGAAAAAATCTAAAAACTGTTGTGACAAATTATTCTTGTTGTACGTACGTAGAAAAACTATAAATACAATATAGTTTATTATACAACATTCAAGAACTAAATAATACACGAATTAAACATTAATTATGGACCGATAAATGAATGCAATTATGAATATTCATGAACCAAACCAACATTCCATTCTTAACAGATGGTTGTGTAATTAATAAATGGTTTTTTAAATAAAATAAAGGTATTAGTTTTCTCAATTATAATGAAAATAAAAAAAGAACAGATCATACACGTAGAGGGATCCAGTCGTGGAGTCCAAGACTCATTGTACTTTGATAAACATATATATAAACAATCAAGAATCCTAGAATATATGTCAAAAAATGTTTTCTTCATTAGCGATTATAGATAACTTTGATCCCTTGAATTTTGAATATTCATGGTATCTTTTTTTAACAGTAGATTGAACAGTGGACTAACCAAGAAACATTTCACTTTTGCTTGACATGTAAATGTAGCCGTCGTACTTCATAATAGCAGAGTCCAGATCATGCAAAGTCTGCAATATCAAGTTGAGTTACAGATTTGTTCCCCTACTAAAGAGAAAAAGAAAACGAAAAAGATCTTTGGCCCCAGGCCACTCCCCACTCTCCTCCCAGTGTCCTCCATTCCCAGCCCTGGTGGGTGGTTTGTGCCTTTCAGTTACTGATAGGATCGATGAAGACTTAAAATAAGATATAAGAGTTATTCCATGAACCCTCTCACAAGTCATAATATTAGAGGCACCGTCAATTTGAAGGCCTGATTTATGAAGCCTTGTTCAGAAGCAATTGGCAAGAGGAGAGGTAGGCTGCTACGAGAGATCAAAAATGGTCTCGCCTAGCTCCATACAACTTATAATATTATGGTAGGTCTAATTCACCTAGCTAGCTGGTAATTTTATAACCTTCAGGGCAACGATGAATTGTTTCGATAATTAACCTTAATTATTTTTTCTCCTTGAAGTCAATATTGCTTGTTAATCATTACCTAGCAAGCTCGTCTTTTTATGGATGAGAGCTATATATAGCCACATTAATTCATAACCAAGAAAGGCATTAAATTTAATGATTTGAAAGTCACTTTTCAAACTTTGCTCAAATGTGATTTGAGGTCATGGAACATAAGAACACGCATCAGTTATACTTAGAACAGAGATCCAACTTTTAATCCCCTCGTCTAGAAAATCAACTATTAATTTATACAAGTAGAAATCGTAATTTCTTAAAAACTTTAAGTACAGTAGAAGAAACTAACTTGTGATCATTTGTCTAGTACTGCTATTCTAGTTTCATAATTAAACAATTTATTTATAATTGACTATAAACTAAAAAAAATAGGGTGGTTTTACTTTACTCATTCTAGAAAAATATTATTTATTGGAATATTGTTTGTTTTAACCTTTGATTTTTTTTTATTTTAATCTTTAATATTATATTTATTTTTTATTGAGTTATCATATTCTTATAGCACGGATCATATATTTGACAAGTTAACTCAATTGACTCAAGTTTTTTTTAATTAAATCTTTTTTTCTAATTTTATCTTTTAATATTAAATTGATTGGAAATTAAATTTTATTATTTATTTTATTTACTTTCTATTATATTATTTTTGTTTTATAATTCAAAAATAGTATTCTCAGGAAAACCATCTTATAATTAAGAGTGTGTTTGGTATTGCGGTAGCTGTTGTGGTTGTGGTTTGAAAAAAGTTGTTTTATAAAAAGTACTTTTAGTTGAGGTTGATTTGAAAAAATA
>Ga0307517_10004251_pt1 | contig 22083 bp, 20 predicted proteins | sample 23_EM_MG_FD_194515 | JGI IMG/M metagenome (GOLD analysis project Ga0307517, IMG submission 194515) | Populus trichocarpa ectomycorrhiza microbial communities from riparian zone in the Pacific Northwest, United States - 23_EM | ecosystem: Host-associated > Plants > Roots > Unclassified | place... | reverse complement strand
AGAAAAAAAAAAAAAAAAACTTTGCTTTAGTCCACTCCACAAGTCAAGTGAAGAAAATCATGGACAGCCAAAGAGGTTCTGTTCTAAGCTGGGCTTACTACTGCCAGGGAAAGGTAACACATTTCTTGAATTTATTATGTTTTTTAAGGATTTTGCTCTCTGTAATGGGGTTTTCTTGTTTTCTGCTCAAGTGTAAAAAATGAGGTTTCTTTTGTTGGATTACAAGAGCTAATTTGTCATTGATTAATACAGACAATGGATGAACTGAGGAATTCCCTTTTGTACACAACTTTGGAGCTGGAGCAAACAAGGGTGGCAGTTCAAGAAGAGCTAAGAAAGAAAGATGACCAGTTGTTCCATCTCAAGGATCTACTAATCAAAGCCATCAGAGAAAGAGACGAGGCACAAGAGAAATGTCAAAGACTTGTCACTGAGAAAGTCCTGCTCCAACAGCAGCCACAACATCACCAAAATGCTCCTCTCTCTGGGATTTCCAGCATTGAAGATGAACCGAGAAGAGGAATTGACTCCAGCAATGGCTTCTCATCATCAGACTGTGAAGAGAGCATTGTTTCATCTCCAGTTATTGACCCAACTCCACAACCATCCCAATTGCCCCCACCTGCAGCACCACAAACTATCCCCCAAGCAGCAATTGAGTTAGTTCCTGAAAAGCCATTACCTGAAAAGGGAAAGCTTTTACAGGCAGTAATGAAAGCTGGTCCCCTCTTACAGACTCTCCTTCTAGCCGGACCACTTCCTCAATGGAGACACCCACCACCACCACTCGAGTCCTTTGAGATCCCACCTGTCACCATACCTTCACCACCACCACCACCCGCACCCCAGCTCATCCACCAAGACTCATTTGTCAACATTAATGGTTGCAATAGAAAAAGGGTTCGCTGTGATGGCTCTGATTCTCCTACGAAGACCAAGTATCAAAACATAGTCCTCCACTGACAACCCACGCAACCCACTAAGTTATGATTTCACAATTTTTATATATTTATATCATTTTAATATATCACTAAGAGAATTAGTCAGTAATGGAAGAAAATTAGTGAGGAATGGAATTGCAAGATGGTATGAACCTGATCTAGCATTTTTGTACAGAAGTTTGTTTAGAGAAGCTATTCTAAGTTGACTGAAGTGAAGACAAAACAGAAGAGTAAGTAGATGATGGCCTTGTTCTTGGCTTGTTTTGGCCAATGTTTTTTGGGTGGAGATTTTTGTCTCTTTTTCTATCTTCTTCACATTTCAGTTTTTGTTCCATGATGTGAAAGGGGGTTTCATGATTTCACTTTTCTGTTGCAAGTAACTATAGCTTGGATATCTTTATGCCTAGCTAGTCAAGTAAAACTGTAAAAGTGTGTGCAAGTTTGAGAAAGAAGTGTGTGGATTTGAGAGGGAGAGGCCTCTCAAATCCATAATAATTAAAAAAAAACATCGGTTGATGGGTGTGAAGTTGTTAGGTTTGGAAGATGGGTAAGCCAACAACCACAAGGTTTGAGAGACCTGCTTGTCGGGTTGAATGGATCCCACAAATCAGAATCAGGATCTGCTTTTTGTGTGATATATGATTATATTAGTATGATTATATGAGTCTAATTTATCTTAATCTTGTGTTTTTACTCCTAATCGTTTTCACCTCTTCTCTATTTTAATACTACCAACCACATTTTTGCTCTTTGCCCCCACTCTCTACTTGTTTATTTTAGCATAAGCTTCTACCTTCCTAAAGCAATTCAAATAGTGCAAGGATGCTTGAGTTCCCCCATCACATGAAAATATCACATATACACACTAATTGCCTGCAGAATGCTTCTTAAATCACTGCAGGAAGCCCTAACAATGAAAAGATAAGCAAAGAATGATCAATAAATCAATGGTTCCCCTGTTTTTTTTCTTTTAAGGTTTCTTAGATAGGTTAGCATGTCAACTGTTACCAACCATTTTGGGACCCGTCATTGTTATAATTGAAGCACGCAATTGAATACAGAATCCTTCATCATTGAATTGTATAGACTATAGAGAGTGAATCTGTTCCCATTCTAACGAAAGCTAGCGAATCAAAGCTAGGTGAGTTAGGATTTGTTTGGAAATGCTGGAGTACAACTCTGTGTTGTTCTTATGCCATGAGCAGTAGTTTATCATGTGTATTTATTATGATCGTAGAGCACAAATTCTATACAGAATATTCGAGATGGATTAATGAAAATCAAATGCAAATGAAAGTATGAACTCTGAAGTCAATTATTAGCAGAAACATGGTGAGCACATTAGCGGGCATGTTCAGCTTTTTAGGCAACTTTGAACATGGCTAACTTGCAATTGATATGACCCCTTAAACAAGATTAAAAATGTTAGGCTGCAAAACCAAAAGCCGGCATGGATTCTGGTCTACACGACAAAGGCTTAGAAATATTTTTTGCACTTGTTCAAAAGATTAGACCAAGGCCTCGTTGCTCGGGGAAAGGTCGCTATCAGAATTATTTCTTGCACTAGGATGAGGCTGCCGCCTCTTCTTTCAACACTCCTTCGCCTTCGACCTTCTTGTGAAGAAGATAATCCCAGGCAATGAATGCCATCACAGAAAACAACTTTATAAATTAAAGCCAGTAGTAAGTATAACTTTGATACAAATACAGTATAATTTTTTTTTATTTTTGATAATAAGATTGGGTACACTATAATACCACACGATAAGAGCTAATGCTTGTATAACAAAAATAATAATAATAATAATATAATAGTCTAATGCTAAAATTCTTCCTAATAATAGATTGGAATTTATTTTGACACACATGCATGAATCGAAGTTTTTCTTTCTTCTTCGAAACTGCAATAGAATTTGATAACATGATTTGACACAATTGACAAAAACACACACCATACGATTTGCCACAATAAAAATAAAATCAACAACAATAATTACTTGGCTTGACAATTGCACCATGACTAATGGTCTGCTTCCTTTCATCTTCGTCAAATCTTTCTACTTGTTTTTCCTCGAATGATAGAAAAGGATGAAAGGAAAACTTCACTATAGTTCGATAATTGACACCATCATAGCCTCATCATAGCTGACTCTTATGGAGAGAGGTTCATCTACAATTAAGGTATTGAAAAAAAAAATATAATGGTTAATATGCTGATAGGTAACTCAGAATGGAGATAATCTGCCACTCAAGCGATTGGATGGTGCCTGTTAATTGTTATAGATGTTATTCCTTCCTTTGTTAAGCTGAATGTAGGGAAGAGGGATATGATTTTTTGGTTAGATTCCCCAAATAAAAAGTTTTCAGTCAAAGTAGCTTCAGAGCAACTCAGAACTTGAAAACAAGAGATTGAATGGCATGATGTTGTGTGGTTTAAGAATACTATTCCAAGGCAATCTTTTCTTCCATGGTTGGTTGTCCAACAAAAATTTACAACTCAGGATAAAATACATCGATTTGGTGTTCATGGTCCAAACCGGTGCCCTCTTTGTCTCCAAAACAACGAAGATCACAACTCAGCGAAGGAAAGGCCGGTAGAATCTGATGTTAGACAAATTGACAAATCACCAATAGGCGACAAGAAGGAGTTTCAGACGATGCACCAACTTTACTAGTGGCATCACCTTCTGAAAGGCATTGAATGGAGTTCCTTGCTACAGCTGCAAGTCCATTATCATGCAATCCAAGCATTTTATGGAGTCTTTCAATAGAGGATATTGTTTTCGATGAAATATCTTCCAGGCTGCAGAGAGAGAACTTGTCACATTGACCAGTCAGCTAAATAAAAACACAAACACTTTCTATTAGACTGTCAGTTTTTCCATTTATACTGAGTTACGAAGGACACAACTACTGTTTCCACACTCCTCACAATCAAAGCAACAAACACGTTACAAGTGCACTTCTACTGTTTCCACACTTCTAACGAACACATTGTATGCACGTCACTTGATTTTAACTTCACCACCCAAATGCCAAAACTCCACACTGAAATATCCCTACTCCATGTTTTCTCCCTCCTTCTCTCTCGCTTCTTTGCTGCCATCTTCGTCCTTCGACAACTGGGCAACTTCTGTTTTCAAAGCTTTTCCTTCACGGAACAGTGACATTTGTTGGGGGAGGAAAAAAATAACAGTACAGTACAGACTTCAAGTTCGCTCAGGTCCCTGAACCTAGCTATTTGTTGCATAACATGTGTTTAATGTAGAAATTGGAAAAATACGATCTGCAAGAAATTGAAATTAAAAATTTTATCTAATCACTACGACATTTAACTATTGCCTTTTTGATTAGTATCCTTGGGAGACGATCTATAATATACTTTGAATATCAAGAGCTACATCCTTGAAATCCTTCTTCAGACCTTCAGAGTATCTGAGCATTAAGAAAAAGCTTTACCAGAGCATTTACTCTTTATAGCGATGACTAATTCATTCGATCATGATAATACAAATTCCATCTCACAAATTACTAACCACTAACACTAATTTCTTAACATTATGCAGATGCGTGCCTTGAGATTACTCTTTTTTTTTTTTTTTATAATCAAAACAGCCATATCTGATAAACTATTATTGACTAAATTCAAACTGTACATCATCAAAATTTCAAATAGCGTACACATGATTTTCTTTTCTCCAAATACAACAAAAATAAAGTAATCTCTGGCTGCTTTTCAGTGCAGCATGCAAAGGGGGACGGATCTGGTAGTTATGATTGAGCAGTCCTTCGAGCATGGAGGCTCAAAGACAAGGAGTCAATGGGTTATGGAATGGTAAGGGTTTGCCACAACATTGCTGGTCTTTACAGGGAAACTTGTCTGGAAATGACACCAGAATCCTATCCTTCAATCATCATCATCATTGTCATCTTGATTGTTTTGATGATTATGCTTTTGGGCATTATACATCTCAGCAACCTGAAATGTGCAGAGCAACGCATGAATTGAAGTTCTAGCCAACAAAACCATTTTTTCTTCCTTTTCCCATAAAACAATCAGCAACTATAAGACTGTTCATTACCTGCTCTGATGATGAGGCTTGCTCTGGAGACTTGTCTTCTCGAACTCGAACAAGACGTGGAAATCTTAGTGAAATTCCCTTGAACAAGAAAGACAAGAAATAAGATTAAGAAGCAGAAAACATTTTTGTGGTTTGGTTCGACAACAAGGAACTGTTAAAGGAAAGAGGATAAAAAAGCTTGGATCCAAACCATCAAAAGGACTCACAAATTAGTGAGCACAACCCATACAAGTACAACAATCTTAACCTTTCCTCCTGGCAAGGTAATCATCAAGTGCCCGAACCCCGTTTTGCAAAACAGGAAATTTAAAAAATGGTGCACACAATATGGCAATCACATTAATAGGAGGTATCTGAATACACATGCATGGAAATACATGTCTAAATGTTCAGGCCATTAATGGGGAAATTTTTTAGTTAATTCATTATGCGCCTCATATATATCTGAAGTAGGCAGCGCTACCAACATAGAGCCAATTTTGTTTAAATAAAGCATTATGGAAACAAGATGAATTCAACCTTGTTAGGATCAACTTCACCAATTGCAGCACGATGAACAGGGCTAATAGTCAAGTCTGCTGCTTTCACCTCCCACACCTTTTTTTTCCAGAAACAAAATCAGCAAAGAAACAGAGCTTCTGCTCAGCATAGTATAAAACTAACATTAACATTTTTCATGAGAAAAGGTAGATCAAAATACCTCCTTGGGTTCAAACCACACATCTGGTTTAATAGTATCTCCAAATCTAAAGTATGACTGGAACCAACTATAAAGTTAGAACTGGCATAGTAAAAACACAGGACTCTGCTGGTCACATCAAAAAGCATAAGAACTGTACCTTTGGTTTGGGAATCACTTGTGAACGGAGACTAGCAGAACGTTCCTCAAGCACTTGTTCAGAAAATCCAGTGCCTGCCCATCACAGCAAGAAAAAGAAAAGAATGGCACCGTTGTTAAAAAAAAGAAAACCTTAATTGACATGAAACAAATCCAGAAAATTATTTTTGAGTTACCTATTTTACATATGCTCTGGAATTCTTCGTTGTTGCTATTATAACAAGCAAGGAGAAAAGCACCATAGACACCTAAAAACCAAACAATAGCATCATGAACCAAAAGGGCCGCGACCTGAAACTAGAACACCTCCCACTAAACACCCCCAACCCCACCAGAAAAAATATAAAATCAAAGCAATCTGTTATCAAGGCTGTATCTGGCCTGCATATGCATTGAAACAGAAGTATATGCTTCAACAAAAACAGCATTTACCTGTACGTTTTCCACGACCATGGAAAGCACCAATAGGCACTAGATCTAGTGAGTCTCCAATACTGCAGAGCACAGCACATTCAAAAAATTTAGCCGAAACAAAAACTGTGCAATAAGGATGAAAACACCCTAATTCATTCATCCTACCTTTCCATATAATCTTTCTTCAATTTCAGCCAGTTATGTGATCGCCTTGAAGGTTCATATGTAGCATCCTTATTCATTGTTTTGATGATTAAACCCTCACAACTGCAAACTAAGACGAGTCAATAACCCCAAAAATAAATACTAGCTTAGCATGTCATTGTAAAATGTACATGAAAAAGGAAGGACTTTCAAAAAACTTCTGTGACATTCAACTTTTACTTTACAACATCCAAAAGACATTAATTTGAAAATAAATCAAGTTCCAAGTTTCCAGGCATCAGCATTGTTATATTCTACACGGCCTCACTTCATTCAAAAAAAAAAATGATATAAAATATGTGAGGCCAGCATTCAAATAAACAAGCAAGTCCAGCGTTCAGAAACATTCCTGTGCCCAAGTTTTGCAGCCTTTAGTAATAAGCTTCAAGATTTCTTGGAATACTAAAATGAGTTCAGGTATAAAAATGTATGGATAAACAATTAGAGATATTTCATCAAGAAAGCTTTAAATTTGAAGGTTTAAATGAAAATCAGAAATCAAACCAAGTTTTCCAATTTCCATAAAATGAATTATTTTTTTTCCAATAACATTAAAAAAGATTAAAAAGCCACACAAACTCAGTAATCTCTGTCAAGAGCAAAGAATCACTTTCAAAGTAACCTTGCAGTTAATGAGATGTGTCAGAACTTCGACCTCAAAAACTTACGATTAAAGATAGAGAAGCCCTTGCAGCAATACCAAATTTTCATATTTGATAACCACAGCTAAAAACACATACATGTATAAATCAGGTTCATGTTCAGTTGTCAACTGAAAATGGTAAAAAAAACAAGATAATGACCTGGCATCAACAGCAGTGTCGAGGAATTTTTGTATCTCTTCAAGATCATTTGATGTTATTGCAGTTGCAAACTGAAAAAATCCAGGTTCTTCCTCGAATGAACTGTAAAGATGCTATACAGGTCCAAAGTCATGGGACCATCAGTATCAATACATCAGTAGTTTCTGACTTGAGCAGATGAATACATCCAAGCCAAATGAGAAAAATATAGGTGGAAGTTCATTGGCAGCACATTCTTTACTTCATAGAATGTTTATGGACAAAGGGATGACGACTATGTATACATAGAGAAACCCTATAATAGAATGTCATGCATGCTTTAATAAATTTAATAAATTCTCTCAAAACCAATCATCAATATGAATAATTATATAGGAAAATGATTACAAGGGCAGCTAATTTACAGGTTAATTATATAACCCAAGATCCCAGACTTTTAAGAAATGAAAAGGAACCTTGAAGCATGCTTCATATTGCTTATCAATTCCTATATTAAAACAGATATTTATGCAGCATATCAGCACTAATTTATCTCACATAGAAAGACACTATTGCACTGTCTGTGTGTATGATAGGCCAAGAATTCAAGTCCAAAAAAAAATGGAGTAAAATGAATGAAGTATAGTAGAACAAAGGAATTTTTTATCAAAATTAGAAATGGAGCAAAGAAAATCGACAACTCATTCCTCACAACCTCCTAAATTATTTGTTAATTGATTCCAGATTAATTTTAATGGAGTGAGCTTTTAATCATAAAAATTGACCCAATCCATCTATGTTGCATGCAAAATCAAATAGCATTAAAAGAGGATGGCTCTTCCCTTGCAGCTAATTAGTATTCTTAGAATAGCCCTAGCAGAAATAAAACAACAATATTTATGACAAATTACGAAAACAATTTTATTGTGAAATGGGCCAGCCCTACAGGCTTTTGAAAGGCTCTTTGTCCATTGATTGCACTTAGAATATGCACAATACCTTCACATTGTCACCCTGATGACATTAGTAAGGGTTACCACTAAAACTAAAAATCATTATTTGAGAGAAACAGAGAGGAGGGGGAGCTCCAAGTATTGCACCACCAAAAGCAATACGGAAAATATTTAGAGTTAATACTGGCAATTTAAAAGGATTGACAATTTGACAATATATACCGAACTTAAATGTCAACAAGTATGAAAAAAATACACACTAAATGGACTTTGCAATCCTACCTTACCACGTATTTCAGATACATTTCAACACAGAATATTTGTTTTAGTTTTATGTGAAAGCAATACTATTAAAAGTTCTCACTTCAGAAACCCTAGCCTCTGACAAATTTTATTACCAAGTAGTAGAAAGACTGCAACAAATACATGAACTAAATGACCAGTAATGAAAACCTTGTACCTCTCTACGAACTTTCAGTTCTTTCTGAATAAGTGGTTGGTCATTAAGATACAACATGTCGAAGGCATATATGCAAACATTAACCTTGATATCACTCATCACCACATTTTTTCGGGCCCGGGTGCTGAGGATCTGCACAAATACATACAAATTAAAGCTTTATCCATCTTAACTCAAAAGAGCATGAATCCCAATACTTGGTGGCCATCTAGATTTATTTTACACAACATTAAGAGAAAAAAGTACAACCAAACAAACAAGTCAACCAGCTTAGGGATTTGACTTTTCACTTAAAGTAGGAATTGGCATAGTGACCTACTCTGCCCTTCTTTAATATTAGTCCTGTCACTATTCTTATTGCCAAACAGCTATTTTTGACATGAATAAATGTATATTTTATTTTACAAATCCAGTTATATTATTGAAGCAAAAAGGAGATTCATTTTCATTGTTTATTCCTTATGCAACATTCAGAGAAAAAAGTACAACCAAACAAACAAGTCAACCAGCTTAGGGATTTGACTTTTCACTTAAAGTAGGAATTGGCATAGTGACCTACTCTGCCCTTCTTTAATATTAGTCCTGTCACTATTCTTATTGCCCAACAGCTATTTTTGACATGAATAAATGTATATTGTATTTTACAAATCCAGTTATATTATTGAAGCAAAAAGGAGATTCATTTTCATTGTTTATTCCTTATGCTATACAGGATTTACAATATCAGAACATTCAAAGAATTCAAATAACAATATTTAAGCAATTATCAAGTTTGAATTCACAAAGTCCGTCTTCCACGAAAATATGAACAAAAAATATATATTGTATTACTTCGAAGTGGTAGTGTTTTATACAAATAACAAAATACTTCAATTGATCATAAATTACCTGAAAGGGGAGAATTTTCTTTTTTTCTCTATCATACGCAACTAGTTCACAATCCAGAATAAATGAGCTTGCTGAGGGCCTCTTTAATCTGCACAAAGAAAGTAAGCATTAGCAACTACCAATTACAAACAATTAATTAGAAAACCACTAACTATGGTCATCAGAGAGTATAGTGCCAGACAAAGAGAATAAATCTCTTGATGAAATTTAGTTCATAATAAACCAGATGTAAGCATGAAGAATCTTGTGTGTGTGTGTGTGTGTGTGTAAAGATACAATATAATTATCCAGGTAAGATTGCATTTAGAATTCTGAATCAACGCAAGTCAAACCCTGAACAACAATTTGAAGAACATATGATTTATTCAAGATTGTATGCAAGGAGATAGAAGACTACCTTATAGAGTACATGAAAAAAGGAATAGGCGTTGCAACACACTTACTAGATGTTGCTAAAAAATGAGGAAAGTAAGAAAAATACTAAAGGCTTCAAAATTGCAGAGCACAATCTGTAGCCATTGCAGTAAATGAGATAGAAGAAGCTGATTTGAGCATCCATATAGTAGCCACCGCTTCTCTTAACTTGAGTACAAAGCAGCAAAACTCACTCATTTAAATTTATAGAATCTTTCCAATGTCAAAAGTCCTTGGAGTTTCAAACAAACGACCACCTATATCATAGAAGAAAAGGAATCCCTGATAAGAAATGAAACTCACCGGGAAATTACAGCAACAACATCAGGAAATTTTCCAGTATTTCGCTCAGAATTTCGACTATATATCTCAACCGAACCATTCTCCAAGTAATGTATCTGCATCAAGCAAATGAAATTATATCATAAAACAAGGATGCTTAAAGCAACAAAAGAAAAGCAGTGTGACTAATTAGTATCACCTGGGCACGTTCTCCATCATACTTGTATTCACAGGAGAATTCCATATCCTGAAATTTAGTTACTATCTCAGAAACCCCTTTGGTTGGTTTTGCCAGCATAGGTCCAACTGGAACACCAGGTGTGAAGCTGCATGTCTTGGGAAGATTCCATACGCCATCACTAAGAAGAGCAGGGACTATTTTATCATAGACAGGAAGCACAGAGTAAACTTGTTTAACAATCTTTGCAGCCTGTTACATACACAGTTATATAGCACCAAAGTCAAGGAAAAATAAAATAAAATAAAAGATATAGAAAAACTGTCAAGTTTCAACCATTGGTTACATATCCTAAAATGGATTCCAGCAATTACTCCAGATACCTCTTAAAAGTCATAACTACTCAACACAAACAATGACTGGAAACTTTTACATCTTATACACAAGATCCCAGTAGAAACAAACTGAAAACAGAATACGAATAAATTTATTAAGAAAGATCGAAACAAATTTACAAAAGAGAAGAATAAGGCATCCTCATGAAAAGACAACATCTTAAAAAACAAGTGCTCACAAATCGCTGAATATCAGCAAGATAAACTCCTCCAAGAAATCAAAGCCTTTATTGTATAATAGTGTTACGTAATCAAGAAGTTACAATCTCAGCAGCAGGAGCCATTGCAGCAGCAATCCACAAGCATTTAACATGTGATGAATAAGAATTGACCAGTGTAGAATAGTTAGTTAATTCAGTTAGAGGTAGTTAGAGACAGTTAGGGAAGTTAGTTACTGCCGATAATAAGCAGAGCAATGGTTAGTTTCAAGGTATAAATACATGGTGTAGAAAACATGTAAACCAAGTCATTGAATAAGAATCTTTTTCTGTAATTGCAGAACTTCTTCTTCCCTCTATTTTTCTATTTATTAATCTCTTTTCTCACTAACAACCTCCATTGTCAAGGACCTTCCTTGACAATTTGGTGTCAAAGCTCTAGAAGATCCACACAAATACTTCTAACTCGCCATGGAAGACAATAATAGATAAAAGCTCTAGAAGAGCACAATAAACGCACCAATGAAGAAATACAAAGGATTAGAATAGAGGTGGAACAATTGCAATTATAATTGGATACAGTGCTATCAACTTTGAACTCTTTCAAGGTTAATATGCTATCAAATTTTAACTCTTTCAAGGCTAACATGGATTGAGAGCATGGAAGAAGGGAAGGAGCCACTCTAGAAGGAAACAATTCCTTTCACCAGAATAGCAATAGGGGAGATGTTTTAGAAATCCAAGAAGGAAGCAGGACAGGGTATAATATAGCCTTGCCAAAGGTAGACCTGCCTAATTTATAGAGAGAACCCTTGTGGTTGGATCAAAAAATATAGGAGATTCTTTAAAATGCATTTCATACGTGTTCATTAGTGGGTAGAGATTGTTGCCTTGTACATGGAAGGAAAGGCTGAGATTTGTTATGAAAGGTTCTTGGTAGGAAGGAATGATTTATCCAACCGGGATGAATTCACAAAAGCAATATGTATATGATTTGGCTGTCAAAATGATGTGGTGGAAGAGTTCAACAAGCTAGAACAAGAAAAAAGTGTAGAAGAATATGTGGATAAGTTGGAGAAAATTAAGTCTTTAATGAGTGTACTTAATTCCTCTTTACCTAAAGCTTATTATGTCCAGTTTTATAAGTGGACTCAAGGAAGACATCAAGCCTATGTTAAAGATTCTCAAGCCAACTACATTATTGCAAACCTTTGAATAGGCTAAATGGCAAGAAGAATATAATAGGGCAATCACCAAGAAGAATAGGATGTTCTCAAGAACTCCTTTGGTGATTGGCTATGGCAAATTGTCAGGTAGTTTTTAACCAGCAAGAGGGGAAATTATTGATTAACAATAAACTAGCATCTGATAATCTTTATGAACAAAGAAGGAAACTTGGATTGTGTTTTAAGTGTGGAGAAAAGTTTACTCCTGGCCATAGATGTGTAACAAAAGACTAAACATGATAGAAGGATTGGAGGATTGTAAAGAAGAATTCTTTTAAGTAGAAGAACAGGAAAATGAAAAGGCAATAAGAGAAGATGGAATCGAGGAATATGGACTGTCTTTACATGCTTTAGCTGATAGATATACTCATAATATTATCAGAATCAGGGGTGGCTGTCAAGGAAAGAAGTTGGTGATGCTAATAGATAGTGGAAGCACTCTTAGCTTCATTGATGAGCAAGTGATGCTGCAAAATTAAGGTTGTGATTGTAAAAACAACAGTGTTGGCAATTACTGTTGCTAATGGAAACATTATGAAGTGTGATGGTTACAGTCCAGGATTTCAGTGGTTCATGCAAGATTATGAGTTCCATGCAAATCTTAGAATTTTGAAACTAAGGAGGTGTGACATTGTATTGGGAGTGGATTGGTTAAGAGGGTACTCACCTATTTTGTTTGATTTCATGAGAATGAAATTTTCATTCAAGAAAAATAGAAGCAGCATTGAATTGAGAGGTATAGGAAAGGAGGCTGAATTACAAGAGATTACTGTAAATAAGGTCCATAAGAAACTTAAAGAGGTATTATATGACTTTGTTGGACAGTTTTTTATTCTGGAAGCTATGGAAGTTGCAGAAAAGGCAATTTGTCACCCTAAAATTGAAGCATTACCGCAGGAATTTCACACAGTGTTTGCAGAACCTACTCAATTGTCATCTGTCGGGAGTCTAAATCATAAAATTCCATTAATTCCAGGAGCAGAACCAGTTAATATCAGACCATACAAGAGTTCCTTCATTCATAAGGAAGAAATTGAGAAATTAGTGAAAGATATGCTCAGGAAAGGAATAATCCAGCACTGCAGTAACCCTTTTGCTTCTCCAGTCCTGTTAGTCAAGAAGAAGGATAGCACATAGAGATTCTATATAGATTAAAGGCAACTGAATAATCTAACTATCAAGAACAAGTTTCCAATTCCATTAATAGACGAGTTGGTGGATGAGCTTAATGGTTCAGAATTCTTCTCTAAACTGGACCTAAGGTCTGGCCATCACTAGGTTAGGATGTTTGAAGGAGATGTAGAAAAGACGGCTTTAGGACACACCAGGGACATTATGAGTTCAAGGTGATGCCTTTTGGATTGACCAATGCTCCGGTCACTGATGAACACTATACTGGAGCCATTTCTTAGAAAATTTGTATTGGTTTTTTTTATGATATATTAGTGTATAGTTCTATACTAGAACTACACCTCAATCATCTTAGGTTTGGTCTTGGAACAATTAAGAGTTAATCAACTCTTCGCAAAACAATCCAAGTATACCTTCTGTGGGAAGAAAGTAGAGTATTTTAGACATATTATCTCTGGAAATGTTGTAGTCATTGATCCTAAAAAAACTGCAGCAATCCAAGAATGGCCAGCACTACACACAATTAAGGAATGGAGGGAATTCTTGGAGCTAGCTGGTTACTACAGGAAGTTCATCAAGAAATTTGGAATTATCAGGAAACCACTAATTGAGCTGTTGAAAAAATATAGCTTTGGCTGGAATGAAATGGCTCAAGAAACATTTGAAAGGTTGAAGGGAGACTTGCGCACAGCACATGTATTAGCATTGCTAGATTTTAGGAAGGTCTTTGTGCTGGAAACTAATGCTTGCACTAATGGACTATGAGTTGTGTTGGGTCAGGAAGGAAGACCTCTAGCCTTTTTCAATAAGGCATTGGTACAAAACACTTGGGACTATCAATTTACAAAAAGGAGTATATAGCAATCTTAATGGCAGTGGATCGATGGAGGCATTACTTAGAGCATAATCAGTTTGTTATCGAAACAAACCATGAGAGTCAAGGTATCTTCTGGAACAGAAGATGCATACACTCTTGCAACGAAAAGGGTTGACCAAGCTGTTGGAACTCAACTATCAAATCCAATACAGGAAAGGGAAAAAGAACCTAGCAGTAGATGCATTATCAAGAAGGCTTGTCACTAAGGATATTAATGATTCTAGCAAGATGGATGGGGTTCAACATGGAAGCTCAAGTGTAATTACTACCATTGTACCAGCTTGGCATAAGGAGATACAAGAGACTTATAAAAATGATCCTTTGGTGCATGTAGTATTAGTGGAAAAGCTAGTGAATCCCTATACTTGGCCACAGTATACATTGCTAGAAGGTATTTTGAGATTCAAAGGTAGGGTTGTGATCGGCTCAGATGGAAACTTAAGGAGCATAATAGTACTGGCAGCTCATGATTCCTATCTTGGTGATCATGCTGGAATTCAAAACTCTTATAGAAGGTTAAAATCTTCATTCTATTGGCCATCCATGAAGAAAATGGTTATGCAAGCTGTTGAGGAACGTGAAATCTATAAGCAGGCAAAGCTTGAGAGAAATGCATATCCTAGGTTGTTGCAAACCTCTAACAATTCCAAAAGAAGCTTGGAGAAATTTTACAGTGAATTTCTTAGAAGATCAACCAAGGTCTGCAGGGAAGGACACTATTATGGTGGTGGTCGACAGATTCAGTAAGTTTGGGCATTTTGTGGCTACGTCTCATCCATTCACAACTCAGAAGGTAGCTCAACTATTCATGGATCATCTATACAAATTTCATGGCTTTCCAACATCCATAGTAACAGACAGAGATAAGGTGTTTACAAGCATATTTTGGAGAGAATTATTCAAGAAAACGAGTTAAATTGAACATGAGTTCTACTTATCATCCACAATCTGATGAACAAACAGAACAAGTTAATCAATGTTTGGGATTCTTAGATGTATGACAATGTATCAACCAAAAAGGTGGTTCAAAAGGTTGTCATTGGCTCAATGGTGGTACAACACAAGTTTCCATTCTTCTATCAATATGAGCCCCTTTCAAGCACTGTTTGGGTACCTACCCACCACAAAGGGAACGGACCACTCAAGAATCTAGTCCAGTAGCTGCAGTGGAGGAGGTGATAACCAATGACCATTTCTTACAGCAGCAATTAAAGAAGACAGCGCACAGAATGAAGCAAGTGGAAAATAAACATAGAACTGACAGGGAATTCAAAGCATGAGACTATGTTTACTTGAAGTTACAACCTTACAGCCAATCAAGTGTAGCTTTGAGGAAGCAATTCAAGTTCAATCCACGGTTCTATGGTCCATACAAGGTATTACAGAAGATTGGTTCGATAGTTCATAAATTGGAATTGCCAGAAGATGTTATTGTACACCTAGCTTTTCATGTTTCGCTCCTCAAGAAGAAATTGAGTGAAAAGGAAGTGACTACCACTACCCTACCTACAATGGATCATGCTGGGAGAGTGAAAATTGTTCCAGTAGCAATATTAGATAGGAAGTTGATCAAGAGAGACAAAAGGGCAGTAGTGATGGGTTGGTGCAATAGTCTAATATGTTTGCAGAAGAATGTTAAAGGGGGGAGTAATTGTTAAGTAATCAAGAAGTTACAATGTCAGCAGCAGGAACAAAGCAGTAGGAGCCATTGCAGCAGCAATCCACAAGCATTTAACATGTGATGAATAAGAACTGACATGTGTGGAATAGTTAGTTAATTCAATTAGAGGTAGTTAGAGACAGTTAGGGAAGTTAGTTACTGCCAATAATAAGCAAACCAATGGTTAGTTTCAAGGTATAAATACATGTTGTAGAAAACGTGTAAACCAAGTCATTGAGTAAGAATCTTTTTCTGTAATTGCAGAACTTCTTCCTCCCTCTATTTCTCTATTTCTTAATCTCTTTTCTCACTATCAACCTCCATTGTCAAGGACCGACCTTGACAAATAGGTGCCTCAAAATTTTGGTTCTTAAAAGTTTTGCTATATTTTTTTTTCCAAACATTCTAAATCACAAAAAAAATTCAAACAATCTAAATCACACAATAGAAAGCGAAGTTAAGAAAAATCTTCCAATGTTTGTGATCCCAAACTGCATGAAAATTGTCAATAACCTCCAGGCTCAGAAGGGAAGATCCATTGTTCACCACCAAAAACAAACAACCTAATCCACACATCCTAAATAATAGAACATCCTAGGAAAAGGTGTCCTAACATAATGTCCATATAAAGGTGACAATGCCCTAAACAGCCTGCAAGCTTGTACTAAATTGTTAGTTTTTATCCTATAAGGAACCATCAACCAAACCGGAATCTTAGTTTTAAGCAAGACTTGCAAATAAAGGTACCTCAGTATAGAGGATTAAGAATTTAGAACAAAGAAAGAAGGTCCTCAGTATACCTCTCATTGAAATACATATAAAAAAATGAAAATTCCAAGAAACATTGAGGCAACAAAACATAAGCATTTGAAGTTGAAGCATTGTGTGGTACAGTCTCCAACCTTATCTTTGGAAGTGACAAAAAAGTCCACTTTTTGGTGGGTAAAATATTGTAGGATAACTACAACTATCAAATAACTTCATATGGAAAAGGAAAATGCTGATAAATGAATCCAATTCATTGACTCGAAAGCCCCAACCATTAGCATGCTACCAAAAAATTCAAAATACAACATAGATAATTGCTCACAAAATACTAGTAATATGCATGCAAGCTACTCATAAGGAGATTATTGTTTACCACAATCTCTAGGACATGTTGGCCATTTCCCTAAATCCTTCAAAATTTAGTTGATAACTACATGTAGGTTATAAGGAGATGACAACAACCTGTACTCTTTCCCTTTGGCATTGACTATTAGTTTACCACTGTATTGATTAGATGTCTCTAGAGTTTGGACTTTCTCAAGCCTTAGAGAGATGTCAGTCAAACTTCCAAGAAGATGAGATGTCAATGCATGAACAGACTTGATGATCATTAATATGCATTCCAAAACCACAAGGAGATGCCAGTTTGTCATTAGATCCCCACAATATATCAGTGTTGCTTGATCAAATAATGATTGCATGTTATTCCGTCATATTTCAAGTTTTGGAATCTTAAAAGTAGTTTTTCATGAAACCATGTGATAACTTGTCTCCAATGTGTTTAGATAACAATCCATTTCAGAAAATTGGGAGTCTATTCCTTCACATCACCTTGCATAGCAATGACACCTTCTTATTGCTTTTTCATACAGATTATGTACAAGGAGCTGAAGCACATCTAGTTTTTGCTATTTCAAAACTTGAATCCCATACCTCCAAGCCTCAGTCTCGTGCATATGCCAAACTGCTCAAGCTAATCACATACCTAAGACGATGTGCTCAAGCCAAGCACCAAACATATCCCTAAAGTCTAAATTGCTTCATCTTAATCCAGGTAATGATTATTAACATGTAAGTGTAATCAGTATCAATTGTATGGAAATTACCAAAAGAGTTATGTCACAAGGCTATTCAGCTGGAAACAAGTTTTCATGATGCATTTGCAATTTATCTGATAAGGAAATACTGTTATCATCTTCACAGATAACAAGAAGTCGTGACTTTTATAATGTACCCAAGACCTCAAAACATAGGCTCACATCATGAATGAAGAGTCTCATCAATTTGGGAGATATAACCCCACCATGTTCCTGCGTCCAGCAGTTAACTCTTTTACAGAAAATGTGATTGACATGCGTTAATTTTAAGGTGCTTGTTTTTAGATTTTGTTAAAGCATTCTATTTTTTTTTTCTTTAGTCTATCTTTCTGCATGTCCTCAACTTACCTCTTCTAAAGGAGACTGAATGTGTGGAGGAGGAGTAGAATGCTCTTCAGTATATACAGCAGCTTGTCCCAGGGCAGCCAAAAGAGTCTGTTCTGCCAATCCAATTCTCAACTTTGTCTGCAAAATGACTCCAAAGGAAGGTTTAAAGGTTAGACCACAAGAAACGAACATAAGAAAAAAAAGATCTGAAAACATGTTTTAATCATGACCTGAAGCAGACGAATTAGATACAGAGGCTCGCAGTCTGTGGCTGCAACAAGAAGTGCCTTGATATGGTTCTTTTTCTTGTCTTGACTATCCTTCCCGGATTCCTATTAATATTTTGCAGAAAATAAGGTAAGTAGTTTAAATTAAGCTATATTGTTTAACTTACTTCCCACGGGAAAGTGGGTGTATCCTTCTCCAGCACATTATTCTCCAAATAATGTTTCTTTGTATTCTTTTCTTGTTTAGTAAAGGATAAACTGCGCTGCCTAATGGCCTAATAGAGGAAAGAGTGGATCCAAAAAAAAGCCAAAACTGAAAGAAAAAAATTACATTTGTTTTCCTCTATAAATTCTAATGCACTATTTCTTTCAAGGGACATCACAAGCCATGAACTAACTCACAAACATGATTGATTCTAAGTTCTAACCAAAGGTCGTGTGCAATGTTCTTTCTATTCTTTATTTTGGACTAGTAATATGCTATAGTGGTGGGATAGGAAAATATATGAAAATTACAGCAATGCATGGCGATTTTCTTGCACAAACACCGCCGATATGAAGGCTAAAGCTTATTCATACATCAGAATAAAAATTCTACAAAAACAAATGCATCGATAATGCAACCCCTGCTCCTGCTTGCAAAAAGAAAGTTAACCGTGCCCAAGTGAACAAAGGTTCCAAACTCATAGGTATCAAGAAGTAAAACTTAAGTGTAGAGAGTACCTTAGCAATCTGTTGAAATGTGTTGAAAACTTTAGTAATTGTTAATGGATCAGGCTTGCGCATCATAGATTGGGATGACCGACTTGCTTTTGCAACAAGGCCCAAATCTCCCAAGTCCTGCCAATTGAAAATAACATGCATAAAGCAAAAATGAGCTTGAATAACAATCCCAACCAAAATTCAAAAAACCCAGGGTTACAAAATTCAAAAATGAGTTATTGAAAGTGTAACTGAAACAACTCAGATGATAAAAGCCAGTGCCCTCTATTATATGTGCAACTCATTAGCAGTTTCTTAGAGTAGATTTCATCAAGATGTCAGATAAATAATCAAGCTACTTGTGCTGTATATTAATAGTTGTTACTTGTGCACATCAAGTCTCCTTGATAAACCAGATGGCAAATCCAAAATGTTAAATTTAGCATTCAAGAAAGCAATGTGTGCAGCTAATTTCACAGTATGACATGATTTTTCCTTTCTGTTTTCAACAAGTTCAATAAAAGCATCAATAAAAAAAAATCATTTTTCAGCAAGTCCAATGGAAGAATTAATAAAAACTATATCTAAAGCATTCATAGAAAAATTTCTCTTATTTATGATTCCATCCCGAACCCTTTTCACTTTTTTGCAATTTGATTAGCTCAACAAACTTTTCTGTAGCATCACCTATTCTTTTTTAACATTAAGTTAAAGTGCATGTTTCAAGAAGTATCTTTACACAGGCAACTAAAATCATCTTCACACTAGCAAAAACTGAACAGTAAAACTTAAATGATGCAATCATATAAATAATTAACAGAAAAATTCATTTTCAGTTCTTATTTCATTCTAACAAAACACGAAACCACCAACATAAACACAAAAAGCAATCACCTTATACTGCTTCTTAACCTCCTTCTCTTTCCTCCCACACGCCTCCGCCAGCGCCTTAATAATCAAAGCTTCCCCAATCCCAAGTTCCACTCCCTCATGCGCAGGGGCAACCTTATTAGCTAACAAATAAACCACAGCCACCAAATCCTCCGGAGTAGTATCCATTACAGTCCTCAACATATTACAAACAATATCAGTAATCACAATCCTCCCTGTCTCGTTCGCTATCAAATCAAAAGCCAAAGAAACAAATATAAACGGAACCCTCTCTCCTTTCTCCCAATTAGCCACCATCTCCGGCTTAAAATCCCCAGCTTTCTTCTTTAACAACACAATCTTGCTCTTCAACTCCGTATTTTTATCCTCAACTCTCAGTTTATTCGATTCATTGACTTTTAATAAGCTATCAGACCTAGAATTTGGTTCTGATTTAGGCTCATTCGATGAATCTGGAGTGTTAATTAGCTTTTTAGATTCATCAGTTTGGGGATTTTGTACGGAACTGAGGGTTTTATCAGGGTTTTGAGGATGGTCTAGGGTTTTGCGTTTTTTGGGGGAGCTGGGTTTTAATTGGGGTTGGGGTTGGGTTTTTTTCTTAGCGGAGGCGGCGGCACGTGCGTTGGACATGAGAGCATCGAAGGCGGAGGGGCGAGAGGAGGACATTGTGGAATTAGGGTTTAGAGAGAGAGTGTGGGTTTTTAGAAATGATGGGGATTTAGAGAAGAAGAGAGAGGGAATGAGAGGAGAGAGAAGCTTGGAGTGGCGCGTGGAGTAAATGGAGCGTATAGAGACGCATGGACGTAGCCTGAGCATCAATTGGAGGAGTGGTGGACGATTGCGGGTGGCGCGTCTGTTTATGTGCTTTTTTAGAGAGAGGAAGGGTGGTGGGAAGCTAGTCGATGGAGAGGGGAAATGGCGGGAGTTGTCGGGGTTTGACGTTTTTTTCTTTGGAAGTATTTTGTTACTCCTATTTCCTATTCTCTATTCAGTATGCCTGAGAAGGTGACTGTGGACTGCTTTTAGAAAAAAAATTAAAAATATTTTTAAAAAATTATTTTTATATTAGTTCCAAAAATACTAAAAAACTAAATTTAAAATAAAAAAAATCAAAGTTTTTGAAAACGCAATTTTTTGGGTTGTAATTTGTCTTTTAGTGAGTTTTCTCTCTTATTTTTTTTCAATTATAAGTTTATAACGATTACAGATTTTTTTTAGCCAATTTACACATTATTATTAATTAACTAAACAATTAAGGTTTGATATGAGCAAACATCCAGGGTTTGTTTTGGAGATTAGTTAAGTTCTTGATTATTATTTTTTTTAACTTAGTTCCTTTCTAGTTCAATAGAATGAAATTAACCTTAAAATTATAGGAGATCTATAAAATTAAAAGAACACAAGATAATATATATGTCTAATTTCAATTTTTTACTATTATCATTTTTATTCTAAAATTTATTTTATCATTTATTTTATCTTATGGATAAAAAAAGAGTGACTAAAGTATTTGGTTGTATGATTTCAACGGGTAATATTTGAAGTGTTCAAAGATAATGATATTTTATCTTTATTTTACCTAAAAAAATAAATTGAGGCTTTAAAAGATTTATGATATTGGTTTGATTTTTTTAGTTTTTAATTGATTTTTTGCTACTTTAAAAGTACATGTGGGTTTATTAAAGTTTGTTGGGTGTTTCTCGGGTATTTCTAGTTAAACAATAGCTGAAAAATAGGTTGATTGGAAGAAAATAATGGTTGTTTTCGAGGTTGTTAAAAACGTTTTTTTAATATGACATGAAACATATAATATAAACTCGAATCATAAAATCATAAAATCACAAGTAAAATTAAAATTAAAAATGCTCCTTTAATAATAATAATAATAATAAGAAAAAACTAAAACAGGACAGACACATGAGACTCTACACCTATTCACCATGTTAAGCCAAAGAAATTCCAATATAAATTGAGTGAATGTGCTACCAAAAATAAAGGGGAAAGAATTTTGTAAGGGAAGACCAAAAAAACAAAAGAAGAGAAAAGGGTCAAAAATCATTTTTCCACACTCTCTCAAGAGACACCAAAAAACCATGCTCCCTCCTCACTCTCCAGTACACATTAAAAAAAGAATCTCTCTCCCTCATGTGCCTTCTCTCTCTAAAAACAAGAAAGAACCTAAAGAAGT
>Ga0307517_10004250_pt1 | contig 22089 bp, 14 predicted proteins | sample 23_EM_MG_FD_194515 | JGI IMG/M metagenome (GOLD analysis project Ga0307517, IMG submission 194515) | Populus trichocarpa ectomycorrhiza microbial communities from riparian zone in the Pacific Northwest, United States - 23_EM | ecosystem: Host-associated > Plants > Roots > Unclassified | place... | reverse complement strand
CCCTGATCGGGGTGGCGGGCGAGCTCGCCGAGGCGTTCAACGACGTGGTCGAACTCAACGACCGCATGACCAAGGAATTCGAGCGGCTGGGCGAGACGGTCGGCCGTCAGGGCAAGATCAACCACCGCGCCCGCCTGCCGGCCGCCCAGGGCTCCTGGGCCGCCAGCGTGGATGCGGTGAACACGCTCATCGCCGACATGGTCCACCCCACCGCCGAAATGGCCCGGGTGATCGGCGCCGTGGCCAAGGGCGACCTTTCCCAGACCATGGACCTTGAAAACGAGGAGCGCCCGCTGCGCGGCGAATTCCTGCGCATCGGCAAGGTGGTGAACACCATGGTGGGCCAGTTGGGCTCCTTCGCCTCGGAAGTCACGCGTGTGGCGCGCGAGGTCGGCACCGAAGGCAAGCTGGGCGGCCAGGCCCAGGTGAAGGGCGTCGCCGGCACCTGGAAGGACCTGACCGACAACGTGAACTTCATGGCCGCCAACCTGACCGGCCAGGTCCGCAACATCGCCGAAGTGACCACCGCCGTGGCCAATGGCGACTTGAGCCGCAAGATCACCGTGGACGTGAAAGGCGAGGTGCTGGAGCTGAAGAACACCATCAACACCATGGTGGACCAGCTGAACGCCTTCGCCTCGGAAGTGACCCGCGTGGCCCGCGAAGTGGGCACCGAAGGCAAGCTCGGCGGCCAAGCCCAGGTGAAGGGCGTCGCCGGCACCTGGAAGGAGCTCACCGACAACGTGAACCTGATGGCCGGCAACCTGACCGGCCAGGTGCGCAACATCGCCGAGGTGACCACCGCGGTGGCCCGCGGCGACCTCTCCAAGAAGATCACCGTGGACGTGAAGGGCGAGATCCTGGAGCTGAAGAACACCATCAACACCATGGTGGACCAGCTGAACGCGTTCTCCTCCGAAGTGACCCGGGTGGCGCGCGAAGTGGGCACCGAAGGCAAGCTGGGCGGCCAGGCGCGCGTCGAAGGCGTCACCGGCGCCTGGAAGGACCTGACCGACAACGTGAACTTCATGGCCGCCAACCTGACGGGTCAGGTGCGCAACATCGCCGAGGTGACCACCGCCGTGGCCAACGGCGACCTGTCCAAGAAGATCACCGTCGACGTGAAGGGCGAGATCCTGGAGCTGAAGGACACCATCAACACCATGGTGGACCAGCTGAACGCCTTCGCCTCGGAAGTGACCCGCGTGGCCCGCGAGGTCGGCACCGAAGGCAAGCTCGGCGGCCAGGCCAACGTGAAGGGCGTCGGCGGCACCTGGAAGGACCTCACCGACAACGTCAACCTGATGGCCGCGAACCTGACCGGTCAGGTGCGGAACATCGCCGAGGTGACCACCGCCGTGGCCAACGGCGACCTTTCCAAGAAGATCACGGCCGATGTGAAGGGCGAGATCCTGGAGCTGAAGAACACCATCAACACCATGGTGGACCAGCTGAACTCGTTCTCCTCGGAAGTGACCCGCGTGGCCCGCGAAGTGGGCACCGAAGGCAAACTGGGCGGCCAGGCCCAGGTGAAGGGCGTCACCGGCGCCTGGAAGGACCTCACCGACAACGTCAACCTGATGGCTGGCAACCTGACCGGCCAGGTGCGCAACATCGCCGAGGTCACCACCGCCGTGGCCAACGGCGACCTCTCCAAGAAGATCACCGTCGACGTGAAGGGCGAGATCCTGGAGCTGAAGAACACCATCAACACCATGGTGGACCAGCTGAACGCCTTCGCCTCGGAAGTGACCCGCGTGGCCAGGGAGGTCGGCACGGAAGGCAAGCTGGGCGGCCAGGCGCAGGTGAAGGGTGTCGCCGGCACCTGGAAGGACCTGACCGACAACGTGAACTTCATGGCCGCCAACCTGACCGGTCAGGTGCGGAACATCGCCGAGGTGACCACCGCCGTGGCCATGGGCGACCTCTCCAAGAAGATCACCGTCGACGTGCGCGGCGAGATTCTGGAGCTGAAGAACACCATCAATACCATGGTGGACCAGTTGAACTCCTTCGCTTCGGAAGTGACCCGCGTGGCCCGTGAGGTGGGCACCGAAGGCAAGCTCGGCGGCCAGGCGCAGGTGAAGGGCGTCGCCGGCACCTGGAAGGAACTCACCGACAACGTGAACCTGATGGCCGGCAACCTGACCGGCCAGGTCCGCAACATCGCCGACGTGACCACCGCCGTGGCCAAGGGCGACCTGTCGAAAAAGATCACCGTCGACGTGCGCGGCGAGATCCTGGAGCTGAAGAACACCATCAACATCATGGTGGACCAGCTGAACGCCTTCGCCTCCGAAGTGACCCGGGTGGCGCGTGAGGTGGGCACCGAAGGCAAGCTCGGCGGCCAGGCCCAGGTGCCCGGCGTGGCCGGCACCTGGAAGGACCTTACCGACAATGTGAACATGATGGCCGGCAACCTGACCGGTCAGGTGCGGAACATCGCCGATGTCGTGACCGCGGTGGCCATGGGCGACCTGAAGCGCAAGCTCACCCTCGATGCCAAGGGCGAGATCGCGGCGCTCGCGGACACCATCAACGGCATGATCGAGACGCTCGCCACCTTCGCCGACCAGGTGACCAACGTGGCCCGCGAGGTGGGCTCGGAAGGCAAGCTGGGCGGGCAGGCCCGGGTGCCCGGCGCCGCCGGCCTCTGGCGGGACCTGACCGACAACGTCAACGAACTGGCCGCCAACCTGACCACGCAAGTTCGCGCCATCGCAGAGGTCTCGACGGCCGTGACCAAGGGCGACCTGACCCGGTCGATCACCGTCGAAGCCTCCGGCGAAGTTGAGGAATTGAAGAACAATATCAATGAGATGATCCGAAATCTTCGCGATCAGACATTGAAGAACACCGAGCAGGACTGGCTGAAGACCAACCTTGCCCGCTTCACCCGCATGCTGCAGGGCGAGCGCGACCTCTCGACGGTGTCGAACCTGGTGTTGTCGGAGCTGGCGCCGCTGATCAACGCCCAGCACGCGGTCTTCTACGTTTCCGACCGCGACGACGAGGGCCAGATGGTGCTGAACCTGGCGGCCTCCTACGCCTTCAACAACCGCAAGCACCTGGCCAACCAGTTCCAGGTCCGCGAAGGCCTGATCGGGCAGTGCGCCTACGAGAAGTCGCGCATCCTGCTGACCAATGTCCCGAAGGACTATATTCAGGTTTCCTCAGGCCTCGGCGAGGCCTCGCCCGCCAACATCATCGTGCTGCCCGCCCTCTTCGAAGGCGAGGTGAAGGCGGTGATCGAGCTGGCCACCTTCGGCGAGTTCAACGAGACCCAGCAGCAGTTCCTCGACCAGCTGATGGAATCGGTCGGCATCGTGCTCTCGACCATCGCGGCCAACATGCGCACCGAGGGCCTCCTGAAGCAGTCGCAACTCCTGACCTCGGAACTGCAGGCCCAGCAGGAGGAGCTGAAGAAGACCAACGACCGCCTCGAACAGCAGGCCGCGTCGCTCCGTCAATCCGAGGAACTGCTGCGCACCAAGCAGGAGGAGCTGCAGCAGACCAACGACGAGCTGCAGGAGAAGGCCCACCTGCTGTCGGTCCAGAACCAGCAGGTGGAAGCCAAGAACCGCGAGGTCGAACAGGCCAAGATCGCGCTGGAGGACAAGGCCGAGCAGCTGGCCCTGACCTCGAAGTACAAGTCGGAGTTCCTGGCCAATATGAGCCACGAGCTGCGCACGCCGCTGAACAGCCTGCTGATCCTCTCCAAGCTCCTAGCCGACAACACCCAGGGCAACCTCTCGGGCAAGCAGGTGGAGTTCGCCTCCAACATCCACGACGCGGGCGCCGACCTGCTGGGCCTGATCAACGACATCCTCGACCTCTCCAAGATCGAGTCCGGCACCGTCACCCTGGACATCAGCGAGATGTCGTTCGCCAGCCTGCGCGACCAGACCGACCGGACGTTCAGCCAGATCGCCGCGGACAAGAAGCTGGAGTTCGTCGTCGATCTCGACCCGGCCCTGCCGCGCTCGATGTATACCGACGACAAGCGCCTGCAGCAGATCATCAAGAACCTGCTCTCCAATGCCTTCAAGTTCACCGAGGCGGGGCATGTGAAGCTGATGGTGGAGCGCGCCCATTCCGGCTGGAACACCTCCAACGACCACCTCAACACTGCCGGCCAAGTGCTTGCATTCTCGGTGGAAGATAGCGGCATCGGCATTCCGGAGGACAAGCAGAGGATCATCTTCGAGTCCTTCCAGCAGGCCGACGGATCGATCAGCCGCAAGTTCGGCGGGACGGGTCTCGGCCTCTCGATCAGCCGCGAGATCACCCGCCTGCTGGGCGGCGAACTGAAGGTCGCCTCGACACCCGGCAAGGGCTCGACCTTCACCCTCTACCTGCCGCTCAACTTCAGCCCGGCCCAGTCACCCGGCGTCACGCGCACGACCTCGGCGCTCACCCTTGCCAGGCCGATGCTGATGCCGTCGACCTTCTCCGACGAAACGGTGGAATCGGTGGCCGACGACCGCGACTCCATTGCCTCGGGAGACAGCGTGGTGCTGATCGTCGAGGACGATCCGCGTTTCGCCTCGATCCTGCTCAGCCTCGTCCACGAGGGCGGCTTCAAGGGCGTGGTGACGGGCGAGGGCGCGGCCGCGCCGTCGCTGGCCCGGCGCTTCGGCCCCGACGCCATCATGCTCGACATCGGCCTGCCGGACATGGACGGCCTGGCCCTGCTCGATCTCCTGAAGCGCACGCCCGAGACGCGGCACATCCCGGTGCACGTGATCTCGGCCGACGACCAGAAGGGGCTCGGCCTCTCGATGGGCGCCTTCGGCTTCACCCACAAGCCCGTGGAGCGCGAGGTGGTGGTCTCCACCCTGCAGGGCGTGAAGACCTTCGTCGACAAGGCCGAGCGCCGGATCGTGCTGGTCGGCGCCGAGGGCGAGGCCGCGGAAACGCTGCGCCAGTGTTTTACCGAGGTCGAACTGGCCGAGAGCCTGGACGAGGTGCTGGCCCGCGCCCCCGCCGAACGCCCCGACGCCCTGCTGGTCGAAGCCTCGGCCCTGCCGGCGGCGCAGATCGTCGATCAGCTGAAGCAGGCCGAGGGCCACTCGTCGCCGGTGGTGGTCTACGCGCCTGAGGAGCTGGCGGCCGACGACGAGCGCAGGCTGAGGCTGGCGGTGTTCGGCGGTCTCGTCCGCCTGGCGCGCACGCCCGACCAGCTGGTCGAGCAGGCGAGCCTGCTGCTGCACGCGCCCACCGAGCGCCTTTCGGCCCCGGCCAAGGCGCGGATGGGCCAGCACAAGCACGAGGACGCCGTGCTCTCGGGCCGCAGGATCGTGGTCATCGACGACGACATCCGCAACATCTTCTCGCTCGCCTCGGCGCTCGAGGAGTACGGCATCGAGCTCTCCTATGCCGAGAGCGGCCGCGCCGGCCTGGAGGTGCTCGACGCGCAGCCGGAAGTCGACGTGGTGCTGGTCGACATCATGATGCCCGACATGGACGGCTACGAGACCATCCGCGAGATCCGCTCGCGGCCGGGCCTCGCCGACCTGCCGATCGTCGCGGTCACCGCCAAGGCGATGAAGGGCGACCGGCAGAAGTGCATCCAGGCCGGCGCCTCGGACTACGTCTCCAAGCCCGTGGACATCGATCACCTCGTCTCGGTGCTGCGGGTGTCGATCCAGCGGGCGGACGCGCACAGGCTGGCCAGCGACACCGTCATCAACATGATGCCGCAAGCGAGCTGACGTGACCCGAGCTGCACCGGCCAATGGACGGACGTCGTCGGGACTGTCGCGACGAAGGGCGGAGCTTCCGGCTCCGCCCGACCTCGCCGCGCCGATCACCGCGCGGATCCTGATCGTCGACGATGACGAGCGGAACGCCTTCGCCGCCGTCCAGGCGCTGGAGGAACTCGGTCACGAGCTGGTGGTCGCCCGCTCGGGCGAGGAGGCGCTGCGCAGGCTGCTGGGCGAGACCTTCGCCGTCATCCTGCTCGACCTGCACATGCCGGGGATGGACGGCTATGAGACCGCCGAGCTGATCCGATCGCGGAAGCGCAGCGCCGGCACGCCCATCGTCTTCCTGACGGCGATCTTCCGCGACGAGGCCCACGTCTTCCAGGCCTATTCGGCCGGCGCCGTGGATGTGGTGTTCAAGCCGGTGGACCCGTTCATCCTGAAGTCCAAGGTGAGCGTGCTGGTCGCCCTCTATCTGAAGACCGAGGAGGTGAAGCGCCAGTCCGCCTACCAGCAGTGGCTGCTCGACGAGCACGCCCGGGTGAAGGCCGAGAAGGCGCTGACCGAGCGGGCCCTGCGGCGCACCGAGGCCCGGCAGGACGCGATCCTGCAGTCCCTGCCCATAGTCATCCACTCGCGCAGCATCGAGCCGCCGTTCGCCCCGCAGTTCGTCTCGGAGGCGGTGAAGGACATCACCGGCTTCCCGGCCAGCCGCTTCGTCGACGAGCCCGAGTTCGGCTCCGGCCGCATCCATCCGGACGACCTGCAGATGGTGATGGAGCGTTACGCCGCCGCCGCCAAGACGGGGTCCTACAGCGTCGAATTCCGTTGGCTTTGCGCCGACGGCCAGTACCGGGTGCTGCAGGACCAGGGCGTGGTCGCCCCCAGCGCCGACGGCGAGGCCCGCGAGATCTTCGGGGTGATCCTCGACGCCACCGACCGCCATCACCTGGAGGAGCAGCTCACCCAGGCCCGCAAGATGGAGGCGGTGGGACAGCTCACCGGCGGGGTGGCGCACGACTTCAACAACCTGCTCACCGTGGTGCTGGGCAACATCGACATGATGGCGCGCAAGTCCGAGGACGAGGAGCGCCGCGCCCGCCGCATCGACGCCGTGCGCCAGGCCGCCGAGCGGGGCCGCGACCTTACGCGCCAGCTGCTGGCCTTTTCGCGCCGCCAGCACCTGCAGCCGGTCAGCCTGAACGTGAACACCCTGATCGCCGACTTCGCACCGCTGATGCACCAGGCGGTGGGGGAGGCGGTGACCCTGGAGCTGGAGCTGGCCGACGAGGCGCTCTGCGCGCATGTGGACCCGACCCAGCTGGAGACCGCGCTCCTCAACCTGGCGGTCAACGCCCGCGACGCCATGCCGGACGGCGGCGGTCTGACCATCGCCACGCGCCGGGAAGGCGCCCATGTGCTGATCGCCGTCAGCGACACCGGCGTCGGCATGCCGCCGGAGGTCCGCGCGCGGGTGTTCGAGCCGTTCTTCACCACCAAGGAGGTCGGCAAGGGCTCGGGCCTCGGCCTCTCCCAGGTCTATGGCTTCGTGCGCCAGTCCGAAGGCGAGGTGGCGCTGGAGAGCGCGCCGGGGCAGGGCACCACCTTCCGCCTGCGCCTGCCGGTGTCCGACGTCGGCGTCCAGGCGGTGGCTGTGGAGCCGCGGCCCCCGGCCGTCGTCGGCGGCGCCGAGCGGCTGCTGGTGGTCGAGGACGACCCCACGGTGCTCACCCTGGCCTGCGATATGCTCAGCGGGCTCGGTTACGACGTCGTTACCGCCACCAACGCCGGCGAGGCGCTGGAGGTGATCCACTCCGACGCCAAGATCGATCTGCTGTTCACCGATGTGGTCATGCCCGGCGGTGTCAGCGGCGTCAGCCTGGCGCGCACGGCCCGCGAGCTGCGGCCCGACCTGCGCGTGCTCCTGACCTCGGGCTTCGTCGGCGAGGGCGCGGTGCTGGAGACCGACGAGTTCCCCCTGCTCGACAAGCCCTATGAGACCGGCCTGCTGGCCGCCAAGCTCCGCAAGCTGCTGGAGCGTCCCGCGCGGCGCCGCGCCAAGCGCCGCCGCGCGTCGGGCGGCCAGGACGCCTCGGCGGCTGCGGCGGAATAGCTAGAGCGCTATTCGCTCCGATTGAATCGGATCGGCGCTCCAGATTTTTGCTTTGTCGCGCTTTCTGACGCCGAACCGGCGGCCACTTCGGCGGAAAGCGATCCAGCACACTAAAAACATAGGTTTGCTAGTGTCCTTATCGGTTCCGAAGTTCGTCCGGCGCCCGCTACGCGCGCTTGCGAACTTCGCAATCGGGACACTAGGGGCGGCCGCGCGCGGCCAGGTGGCGCAGGGCGGCGGCCAGGCGCCGTGCATGGTTGCGGTCCATCTCGCTGTCGCGCTCGCCGGACGAAAGCGCCTGGGCCATGGCGGTCAGATGGGCCGGATCGCCCTCCGGCGCGAACGCCTGGGCCAGCATGGCCGCCTCGGCCATCAGGTCGGCCCGCAGGTCCGGCGCGCAGGCGCCCAGCATGGCGTCGTCGAAGTTGAAGACCTCCGCCGATGCGGGCTGGTTGCAGTTCTCTCGAGTGCTGGCCATGGGCCCGGACAACGGACCGCCTCCGCGGCGGTTCCGCTCTGTGTAGAATATCATAGGTTAGTGCTATCCGGCTCGATCCTTGAAGGGTCTGGCCCTGCCGCTATTCGGAGGCAGAGACGTAACGCGCACGTCACACGCGAATCCGCTAGAAATCGTCCTCGACGGCAGGCATAGGGGCTATATTCCGGTGGATGAATAGTCCCATCCGGCTTGCATTCGATTGCTTCTTGTTGAAGAGCTTGTCAGCTAGTGCCGGGGGGCGAGCAATGACCCATGTGACCGTCGACCGGGCCAGGGATCTGGCCCGAAATCTCGTGGAAATCTTGACGTCCTACGAGGAAGAATTGATCGCACTCGAACGCGAGACGCCGGCCATCGGCCAGCTCCGCCGCGCGGTGGGGATCACGATCGCGGAGGCCTGCTACTTGATCACCGATCAGGGCGACTGCATGACGGACTGGGTCCCACCGGCAGACGGGCAGGCCCGTCACGCCGGCTGATGCAGTAGGCGTAGAGAGAGACGATGACCCGTAAAGCCGACTCAATAGCCGATCCCGTGGATATTGCCGTGGGCGCCCGGATCCGTCTGCTCCGCAAGGTGCGGGGCCTCTCGCAGCAGGCGCTGGCCGAGGCGGCCGGCGTGACCTTCCAGCAGATCCAGAAATACGAGCGCGGCGCGAACCGGGTCTCGGCCTCGATGCTGTCACGCATCGCCGGCACCCTGAACTCGCCGGTCTCCGAGATGTTCGGCGAGACCAATCCGGCCGCCGGCGCCATCGACGAGGTGGCCGGCCTGCTCTCCGAGCCCGGCGCCCTGGAGTTGCTGCGCGCCTATTCGCGCCTGCCGCGCGGCGCGCCGCGGGCGACGCTCGTGGACTTTGTCCGCAGCCTGAAGAACGTCTGATCCCAGCCAGAGCGCTATTCGTTCCGATGGAATCGGAGCGCCGACCTTGACCTTCGCGTCATCGCACTGCGAACACCACCATCCCGGCCTTCCTCCATCGAGGAGGAAGGAGACGCGAAACGTGTTTCGACCGCTTCAGGTCCCTAACAGCCTCTAGGCCGCCACGCCCAGCGCCGCGATCGCCCGGTCCTTGACGGCCTTGTAGTCGACCTTGCCGTTGGGGGCCCGGCCGATGCTGTCCACCAGCACAAGCTCGCGCGGCGCCTTGTAGCCCGCGAGGCTCAGCCGCACGTGCTCCGAAAGCTCGGCGAGCGTCGGCTGCGAGGTCCCGTCGGCCTCCACCACCGCGCAGATCCGCTCTCCGAAGCGGGCGTCCGGCACGCCAACCACCACGGCGTCGCGCACAGCCACGTGGGTCTTCAGCGCCTCTTCGACCTCTTCGGGGAAGACCTTTTCGCCGCCGGTGTTGATGCAGGCCGAGCCGCGACCCAGCAGCTTCAGGGTTCCGTCGACGTTCACTTCGGCCCAGTCGCCGGGCACGCTCCAGCGGCCGCCCTCAATGGTTTTGAACGTCTTGCCGGTCTTCTCGGCGTCCTTGTAGTAGCCCATCGGCAGGAAGCCGGTGACCGCCACCATCCCGCGCTCGCCCGAGCCGGGCTCCACGCGCCGCCCGTCCTCGGTGAAGACCGCGCAGTTGGGGCCGATGACGAAGGCCGCGGTCTGCACCTCGGCCCCCGGCGCCGAGGCCGAGACGCCCAGCCCCACCGCCTCCGACGACCCGAAGCTGTCGAAGATCATGGCGTTGGTGCAGTGGCTCAGGAGACCGCGCTTGTTCTCCTGGCTCCACATCGAGCCCGACGAGCTCATCGACTGCACCTTGGAGAGGTCCCAGCGGCCGGGGTTGGCCTCCAGCGCCTCCAGCATCGGGGTCGAGAAGGCCAGGCCCACGATGACGACGCCGTCGGCGCCCAGCCGCTCGGCTTCGTTCCAGAGCTCGATGGCGTTGAATCCGCGGGAAGGCAGGGTGGCGACCGTGCCGCCCTGGTTCAGCGAGATGAACGAGGTGAACTGGCCGGTGCCGTGCATCTGCGGGCAGGCGACCAGCGTCAAGGGGCGGAAATGGCCCGGGTTGGCGAGCCGGCTGACGGCCTCCGCGACGCTCTCGATCGGCGGCACGCCAAGCGGGACATTGCCGCCCGCGCCCACCACGTTGAAGAGGTCGTCCTGGCGCCACATCACGCCCTTGGGCATGCCGGTGGTGCCCCCGGTGTAGAGCAGCATCAGGTCGTCGACGGAACGGCCCCAGGGCGCCTTCACCGGCCGGACGGCCGGGGCCCTGGCCACGATGGCGTCGTAGTCGTCGGCCCAGGCGGGCGCAGCGTGGCCCGGCTCGGCCACCGCGATCCAGGCCTTCACCTTGCCCAGGCGCCCGCGGATGCTCTCCAGCGTCTCGGCAAACCCGGCATGGAAGACCACAACCTGCGCGTCGGCGTTGTCGAACAGGTAGAAGAGCTCCTCCGGCCCGTAGCGGTAGTTGGTGTTCACCGGCGCGAAGCCGCCCTTGAACGCCGCGAAGTAGGTCTCGAGGTATTCCGGGCCGTTGTAGAGGAAGGCCGCCACCTTGGCCTGGCGCTCGAGGCCGGCGGCGATCAGGTGGGCGGCCAGGGCGTCGGAACGGGCGTCGAACTCGCCCCAGGTCAGCACCCGCTCGCCCTGGATGTTGGCCGGGTGATCGGGCTGGGCGGCGGCAATCGCCTCCCACACGTCCGCGACGATCCAGGAACTCAACGCATCCTCCCGCAAAGCCTGTTGCTCTTTGGGAAGAGTTTGGCGGCCTGAGGCGCCTGGAAGTCAATCGGCGCCGCCGCGTCAATCAGATCGGCAGCGCCGTCGTTAAGCTGATCTGCTCCATGGCGAAGGTCACCGTGGCGCTCGCGGGATAGCTTGGGTTGGTCGAATTTCGACGCTTGAGCCCCTCGGCGACCCTCTGGAGGCGGAATTTTGACGCCAGGGGCCTCCAGGCCACTTCTCTAGGTGGCGCTCTGCGTATTTGCTCCTAGGATACCTGCAAGCGACTCAGTCCACGCGCTTCTTGCGTGGCGGCAGGCGTCCGATACCTAGCTGGGGGAGCCCAATGGCCGAAGTCAAGAAAACCAATGCTCTGCAAAAGCCGCTGACGCCGTCGGCGGAGTTGGCCGCTGTGGTCGGCCCGGGGCAACTGTCCCGCGGCGAGGTCGTTTCCAAGATGTGGGTCTACATCAAGAAGAACGACCTGCAGGATCCCAAGAACAAGCGGGACATCCTGGCCGACGCCAAGCTGAAGCCTATCTTCGGCGGCAAGGACAAGGTCAGCATGTTCGAAATGAACAAACACCTCGCCGGTCACCTGAAGTAGGGCCGGAGTGGCCGGGCCTCGCACCGGCGATCTGCTAGTTTTGCCGAAGGAACCTCGCGGACTCTGGTCTTGCGGGGTTTCTTTGGGTCTGGAGCTCCGTTGTCCCAGGTCGAGCACGCCAAGGTTGAATTTCTTGGGGCGGCGTTAAGTTTCGCATCCGAAAATGATCGCCATGGCGCTGGGGCGAAATCTGGAGACCGGGGTGGCTGAAGTCGGAGAGCCGGACGTCGGACTTGGCCCGGCCAAGCCGGCCGCGCCCGCGTTGCGCCTGGTCTCCGCCGGCGTCGAGGAGACGCTGGAGCGCTTCAGCGACCCGGCGCTGCTGGCTGCCGGCAAGGTCAACGTCATCTCGCTCGAAGCCGTCGAGGCGCGCTTCGGTCCGCGTTGGGAGCTGCGCCGCGACCAGGTTTACGATTTCGCGAGCCGGGTGCTGGAGCGTGGCGTCGGCGCCGACGGCTTCTTCGTGCGGGTCTCGCCCACCGACTTCTTCATCGTGCATCCGGATCTGGGCGCCCTGGGGGGACAGGCGGCCTGCCTGCGCTACCTGCGCGAGGTTCTGAACCACTTCCTCGGCGAGGACGGCGGCGCCGCGGCGGGCGTGATGCAGGTCACCCGGATCGTCAGGGGCCAGCTCGAGGCCCGCGAGATGGATGCGCGCGCCCAGGCTCATGCCGACGGGGACCCGGAGCCGGAGTCCGACGTCGGACCGGCGCCTAAGCCCCAGGAAAAGGACACCGGCGCCCATCCGCTCGACCGCTGGACCCCCTTCGTGGCCGCCGACGGCCGGCAGGTCCGGGTCACCGCGACCCTGGAGCCGGTCTATGAGCTTAAGGGCTTCACCCGCATCGGCTTTCGGATGATCCGCCGGGTGATCGTCGTGAGCTCCCAGGAAGAGCTGTCGCAGCAGCAGGTGGCCATGCTCTCGACCGCCGACCTGCTGCGGGTCGACCTGGCCACCATCGTGCGCGGCATCGACCGCCTCTCCGCCGAAAGCTCCGGCGAGCGGCAGCTGAGCCTGATCGTGCCGCTCTCCTATACCAGCCTCTCCAGCCACAAGGGCCGCGCGGAGTTCGTCAAGCAGCTCAAGGAGGCCGGCGCGCTCGTCAAGCTGGGCGTGATCTGCGAGATCTGCGACATCGACGGCGTGCCGCCGAGCGCCCTGCTCGCCGCAACTTCGCTGTTGCGGCCCTTCACCCTGCTGGTGGTCGGGCGGCTGCTGAACACCGCACCCGCCGCGATCGTCCGGCTGGAGGGCGCCGGCCTGCAGGCGGTGTCGGTCGAGTGTCCTCGGGGTTTGGGCGACGCCGAGTTCATCGGCTGGGCCACCGCCACGATCAGGGCCGCCAAGCGGGTCGCCAAGTCGGTGATGGTCTATCGCGCCGCGACGCCGAAACTGGCCGGAACGCTCGCCTCCCTGGGCGCCAGCCACGCGAGCATCGTCGCCGGTTGATCGTCCGGCGGCGGAACCCTTGCCGTAGAATCTCGCTTAGGCAGGGTCCTCGCGCTGCGACCGATGCAATTGCGGTCGTCGCGAGCCAATGTCACTGTCCGCGCTCCGAGCGAGACGCCACCAAGAGCGCGCATGGTTGAAATCACGACGCTGTCCGAACTGACGATCGACGGCAAGCTGGCGCTACATCGCACCGCGTCCAGCAAGGAACTCTTCGACTATTCCACCGAGGAGCTGAAGACCTGGTTCCATGGCCAGCGCGCGCTCAGCGACGCCATCATGGTGGGCGCCAACACCGTGCGGGTCGACGATCCGCTGCTCACCGTGCGCTATGCGGCGGGCCAGAGCCCCTGGCGCATCGTGCCCTCGTCGGACGGCCTGATCCCGCTGGAATCCGCCCTGCTGAACGATGGCCTGCCGACCCTGGTGGCGACGTCGAAGCGCGCGAGCCCCGAGACCAAGCAGGCGCTGGCCGCCAAGCCGGGCGTCGAGGTGGTGACCTGCGGCGACGACGAGGTGGACCTGCCGAGCCTGATGGCGATCCTCGACGTGCGCGGCGTGAGGAGCCTGATCGTCGAGGGCGGGTCGACCCTGCTGCACAGCCTGTTCGGCCAGGACCTGGTCACCAAGATCATCATCAAGCACATCCCGATCATCTCCGGCGACCCGGAGGCGCCGACCTATCTGACGCTGGCGCCGCGGCCCGGCGGCCCGCTGGGCGTCTCGCGCTGGAAGCTCGACGACTGGTTCGTGAAGGGCGGCATCGGGGTCTCGATCTATTCGCGGGCGGAGCCGGCATGAACGCCGGGCCGCTCCGCGAGCCGGCCATCCCGGCAGTCTACGACAGCCGCGTCGACGCGCCCGTCGCGGGTGACGCCGCCCTGGCCCTCCATGTGAAGCACCAGACCCTCATGCGCGCCTATCAGGCCCGCTACGTCCTGCTGCCGAGCGCAGCGCCCGGCGGCGGCTTGCTCGGCCCCATGCAACGCCACTACGACCCGGCCCGCCTGGCGGCGCTGGACGCCGTTCGCCCGGCCCTCGAAAGCGAACTGATCGCGCCGATGCTGGACGAGGGCAGGGGCGGTGACGTTGCGATCTACATCGAGACAATGCTGGCCGATATCCGCGGCGCGGGCGAGAACCCCTTCACGGCCTGGCTGGCTGCCAGCGAGCACCGCGACGACCACTATCGGAACTTCCTGGTGCAGGCCTCGCCGGACCTCCTGGCGGAGGCGTCGGCCTCGGCGCTGGGGGTTGTGGGCGAGTTCGGCGAGCCGCAGTCGGCGCTCTTCCGCATCCTGATCGACGAGTTCGGCTATGGGGCGCACGGCAAGAAGCACTCGATCCTCTACCGCGCCGCCATGCGCGGCTTCGGCCTCGACGACGAGTACAACGGCTACTGGCCGCTCTTCGACACCGAGGCGCTTCGGCTGCACAACGTCATCCACTGGCTCTTCCAGAACCCGCGCAACCTCTTCCGGCAGATCGGCTTCCTGCTCTACGCCGAGGCCGCCTACCAGCGCTCGACCCGCAGCCACTACCGCCACCTGAGCCGCTTCAACCCCACCGTCGACGCCCGCTACTTCGGCGAGCACGCCCACATCGACCTGCACCACAGCCGCATGGTCATCGACGAGGTGGTCGCCCCGCTGGTCGCCAGGTTCGGCGCGGACGTCGGCGCGGAGGTCATCGTCGGCGCGGAGCTGACGCGCACCGGCTTCGCCCGGGCCGGCGACCACCTGCTGGCGGTCTCCCAGGCATTCGAGGCGCTGGACGACGTGAGCTGGGGCCTGGCCGCCGATCCCCGCGAGCCGCTCGGGCGGCCCGTCACGCCGTCCTGCGACCTCGCCGCGCTGGGCGCCGCCCGCGTGCAGGTGGGCGCCATCGGCGTGCTGCACAATGCCCGCGACTTCGCCGGCTTCCCGCCCGGCGCCATCGGCCGGGTGTTGGCGTGAGCGAGACCTGGATCGGCCGCGACCTGCCGCCGATCTGGCGTGACGGCGTGGAGTATTTCGTCGTCTCCCGCGGCGGCGAGCTCTTCCTCGTGCCCAACATCTGCCCGCACCGCGGCGGGCCGCTGAAGTTCGGCTACCTCAACGAACGCGACGAGCTGGTCTGCCCGATGCATGGCAACGCCTTCCCCATCGAGGCGCTGCTGAGCGGCCCCCAGGTGCGGCGGCTCAGGGAAACCCCGGCGGGTGCGCCCGATGCGGCTTGATCCCCGCCGGCTGATCTTCGAGCAGGGCCGGTTCAAGGCCGCCAACGCCGTCACCCTCTCGCGCGGCCTGGCCATCCTCCCGATCTTCGGGTTCCTGCTGGCCGGTCGGACCAAGACCGCCCTTGGCCTCTACATCGCCGCCGCCATGACCGACCTCGTCGACGGCTGGCTGGCGCGGCGCCAGGGCCAGTCCTCGGCCTTCGGCGCCCAGCTCGATGCGGTGATCGACAACCTCTTCTCGCTGGCGATCCTGGGCTTCCTGGCGCTGGCCTATCCCGACCTGACCGCTCGCCAGTGGCTCGCCTGCGCCCTCCTGTTCGCTGGGCCGCTGCTCTACCTGGCGGTCTCGTGGGCGATGACGCGGCGGCTGATGATGTTCCACGTCTGGTCGGCCAAGGTCGGCGCGGTGCTGCTGTTCAGCCTCTGGCCCGCCATCGCCATCACCGGCTGGGACGGCTGGCTCTGGCTCAGCGCCGCCGTCGTCGGCCTCTCCCGCCTCGAACAGGTGATCCTGATCGCCCGCGGCGGCCGCGACCTGGAGGCCGCCCACGGCTTCGTCGCCGTGGCGCCGCCTAAGGCGCCTTCGCCCTCGGCCTGAAGGCCAGGAACAGGTTGCCCGGCGTCTGGCCGAACATGCCGTAGCCGGAGTTGACGAACAGCAGGCCGCCGCCCGCCGTCACCGAGGCCGCATCGATCGCCCCGCCCTGGCCGGGGACGCCGTTGAGCGTCGGGAAACTCCGGGCAGTGTTGAACTTCCACAGCTCATGGCCGTCCTTGGCGTCCAGCACGTGCAGCCAGCCGTCCAGTGCGCCTTGCACGACCGTCCCGTCGATCAGGGTCGTCGCCGCCGACATGCCCAGGCCGCGATCGCAGGGCGAATAGCGCCCCGGCTGAGGCGGCGGCGGACAGTCGGCCTTGTTGTGGAACGCCCACTTGATCGCGCCGGTCCTGGCGTCGACCGCATAGACGCCGGGCCTGATGTCCGGCGCCACCGCCTCGTTCGGCAGGCTCCGCCCGGGATTGGTGATCGCCGCGAAGACGGTGTCGCGATCGTAGGCGATGCCCCAGTGGATGCCCCCCAGGTCGCCGCCGGTGCCCAGGCCGCGACGCCAGGCGACCTTGCCGGTCACCGGATCCAGCGCCCACAAGGTTCCCGATTTCTGGCCGGCGAGCAGCACCTCGCGCCCACCCGACAGTTTGGCGAGGATCAGCGAAGCCCCGAAGTCCACGTCGCGGTAGACCGTCTCCTTGACGCAGTTGAGCTGGGTCGGCCTGGGGTCATGCCCGCAGCCGACGAGGACGATGTCCGCAGCCGTGGCCTGGTGGCTCCAGACCTCCTTGCCGTCGGCCAGCCGGATGGCGATCAGGGCGTCGGTGTTACGGTGCGCCGGCGGCGAATTCGACTCGCCCGTGCCGAAATAGATCTGGCCCCGGCTCTCGTCGACGACGGGCGAGTTCCAGATCGGCGCGCCGGACGGGCCGAGCAGCATCCTGCCGTCGCCGCGGTCGCGGACCGCCCTGGCGTCCTCCATGGTGTCGTAGCGCCATTGCTGGGCCCCGGTCCCGGGGTCCAGCGACAGGATGTAGCCGTGGTTGTTGCAGCAGCTTTGGGTGTTCTGCCCGCCGACCATGATCTCGAACTGGGCGACCGGCACGATGATCCGGTCCCTGGTCACCGTCGGCGTGCCGGTGGTGAGCGAATATCTGTAGGCGCCGACCCGCCTGGTCCAGAGCGGCTTGCCGGTCCTGGCGTCCAGCAAGTAGACGCGGCTGTCGAGGCCGGAGAACGCCAGCACCGGCGTCCCGTCCCGGATCACCCCATAGGCCGCGCTGGTGCGCAGCGGCGCGCCGCCCGGAGTCTGGTAGGTCCACTCCAGGCAGGGCTGCTTCGGGTCGGAGATGTCGAAGGCGTACAGGGCGCCGGCGTCCGCCACCGGCAGGAAGAGGTTGTCGCCGACGATGGCCGGCTGCGCCCGCATGGTGGTCGCGCCCGGGAAGGCGATGACCCAGGCGAGCTCCATGTCGCCGAGCTGGGCCTTGGTCAGGCCCGCCTGCCGGGCCGTCAGGCTGCGGCTGTTGGCGCGGTCGAAGCCGAAGGTGGCGACGGTGGCTGCGCCCTTCAGGTTCACACCCGCGCGGTTCGTCGGACAGGCCATCCCCGCGGCCCACGCATCCTGGGTCGCCGCCGCGCCGCCGGTCAGCCAGCTGGCCAGCGCCGTACGCTCGGCCGCCGACAGGCCAGCCCCCATGGCCTTCATCTTCCCTTCGGTGAGGGCGAAGATGATCGTCTGGAAGCGCATGGCCTTCAGCGTCGCCAGCGACGGGGCGCGGCTGGCTTCGGGGTTGTCGTGGCATGACGCGCAGCCGAGGCGGTAGACGCCCTCGCCGACCTCCAGATTCTGGCTCGCCGGGGCCTGGGCGTTGGCGCGTCCGGAAAGGCCCGCCGCGCCCAGCCCGACCAGCCCTGCCAGGATCGCGGCCGCCACGACGCCGAACCCGAGTTTCGAAATCCCGCTGCCGGTCATCCGGTCTTCCCCTGGGCGTCCCGCCATCCGCGGCTGAACGTTCGTTCGAAAATGCGCGCGCAATGCAATAGAGCGCGATCAGGAATGGAGATCAAACCGGCTGGTCGAACTGGAGGTCGACCTCGAGTCCGAGCGCCACCCGGTCACCCTGGCCGTCGAGGCCGGGTTCACTTGGGAGATCCGGGCCAAAGACGCTCGCCCGCCTGCACGGCGCGTCGTGAAGCTAGGCGCTGCGGGCCGCCCGCCGCGACGGCGGTCGGGCGACTTCGGCGAGGGCGTCGTGCAGACGGTCGATCGCGATGGGCTTGGACACGTGACCATCCATTCCGGCGGCCAGATATTCCGCAATCTGGTGGGACATGGCGTTGGCGGACACCGCGATAATCCGGATCGGCCGACGGCCGGTCTTGCGTTCGATCGCGCGAATCTCCCGGGTCGCCGCCACCCCGTCCAGCACGGGCATCTGAACATCCATCAGGAGCAGATCGAAGTCGCCCGCCTTCCAGGCCTCCACGGCTTCACGGCCGTCGGCGACCATCACCGCGGTGACACCGAAGGACTGCAGTAGCGTGGTCAGCACCAGCCGGTTGATGCCGTTGTCCTCCGCCGCCAGAACCCGCAGCGACGAGAGGTCCGGCCGCGAGATCGGCTTCTTAGGGGGTCTGCCGACGACGCGCGCTGGCGGGCCCAGCCAGGTCAGTGGCGCTCGGATCTGAAAGACCGTGCCGACGCCCACTGTGCTCTCCACGCCAATCGTCCCGCCCATCAACTCGATGAGGTGGCGGCTGATCGTGAGGCCAAGTCCCGTGCCGCCGAAACGCCGTGTGATGCTGCTGTCCCCCTGGACGAATTTTTCGAACAGCTGGGGCAGGTTCTCTGCCGACACGCCGATTCCGGTGTCCGCGATGGCGATCACGAGCATGTCGGAGCCCTGGGAGGACTCCTTTTCGACCCGGACCCGGATCTCGCCCTGTTCGGTAAATTTGACGGCGTTGGACACGAGGTTCGACAACACCTGACGCAGGCGGGCGGCGTCCCCCCGCCATGAGCCCTTGGCGATGTCGGCGATGTCGAGCGTCAGCGACAGGCCCTTGGCCGACGCGGTGGAGGTGAAGAGTGTACAGGCGTCGCCGGCGAGCTGTTCAATGTCGAACGGCGCGGCCTCCAGCTTGAGGAAGCCGGCCTCGATCTTGGACAGGTCCAGGATGTCGTTCAGGATCGCCAGCAGGGAGGCGCCCGACCGCTGGACGATCTCCAGGCGTTCGCGCTGGGCCGTGGAAAGGTCGCCTGCGGACATCGCCTGGGCCATGCCGAGCACACCGTTCAGCGGCGTGCGGATTTCATGGCTCATGTTCGCGAAGAACTGGGATTTCAGGCGATTGGCCCCTTCGGCGAGGTCACGCGCCGTCGTCACTTCCGCCAGGGCTTCCTGCAGCTCGCCGCTGTAGGTCGTCAGCTCGATGAGCAGGGCGTTGAAGTTGTCGGTCAGGCGCCCGAACTCGTCCGTCGAGGTTGTGACGACCTCATTTCCGAAATCCTTTGATCGGCGCACCTCCTCGATGGCCGTGTTGAGGCTGTAGAGCGGTCGCAGCGCGCGGCGGGCAAGAGTACGGGCGACGGCTGCGGCCAGGACCGTGGCCAGGAGCGACAGGATCGCCGTCACCAGGACGTTGCGCCCGAAAGTGGCTCGAACCTCATCGTTGTCCGCCTCGAAGATGAGCTCGCCGACCCGACGGCCCTGAACGATCTGCGGCAGGTGGATTTCAACGCCATGCATGTGCAGGCGAGCACTGGGGCGGACGCCGCGCTGGAGGTCTGGCGCGGTGGACGGCGCGCCGGGACGGGCGAACCGCACCCGACGGCCGTCGTCGAAGACAAAGGTGGCGGCGAGCGAATGCTGATCGGCGTTGAAGATCGCGCGGGCCGTGGCCACGTCGTTTGCGGCGGCGGGATCGGCCAGGGCTGCGGCCAGGTGCTGGCTGACGTCGATCTGGTCGTGGGCGAAGTTATCCTGGCCGGCGGACCAGTTAAGCCACTGGAAGATCGAGAAATTCATCGCAAGGCCGCTGACCGCCGCCGCGACAGACAGCAGCATCACCTTGGCTTCGAACGTGCTCAGCAGCGCCTTTCGAAGGGCCATGACGGTCGAAAGGAACGATAGCAGTTTCATCGCTGGCCCTTCGCCGACGCATCGTGGCGAAGACTTCTGGACCAGGAGGTCTGACGAAGTTGACAATGGCGTCATCTTTTGGGGGCGCGGGGCCGTGACCTAACGCCACAGCTACGCTTGTTCGCCCGAAACGCCTTCGCGCGGGAGCGCGATCGGGGATGAGAGAAGCGTTGCGCGCCGCCGTGATCTGCGACGGCAAGACCGACGCCCTGGTGTTCGCCGGCCCGATCTACAGGGATACGCCGCGCCTCCACGGCCAGTTTATCTGGCCCCGAACCTGGCGGGTCCGGCGCTCGCGCCGGACCCGATGGGCCGTCAGGCCGCCTGGCCGCCGGCCAGGAAGTCCATCTTGCCCAACGGCACGCCCTTGCTGCGCAACAGGGCGTAGGCGGTGGTCACATGGAACATGAAGTTCGGCATGGCGAAGGTCAGCAGGAAGGCCTTCGCGGTGAAGTTCATCACGCGGTTGGGGAATTTCAGCTCGATGTTGCGCTCATCGTCGCCATCGACCTGTTCCGGCGTGATGGTCTCGAGGAAGGCGATGGTCTTGGCGATCCGCGCCTTGAGGTCGGGGATGGTCACCTCGACATCGGGCATGCTTGGCGGCTCAATGCCGGCGAGGCGCGCACCGGCGCTCTTGGCCCCGTCGCTGGCCATGTGGATCTGGCGGGGCAGGGGATGCATGTCCTCGATCAGCCGCGCGTCGGTATAGGTCGAAAGGTCGGTCCCGGTTTCCTCGGCGTGGGCCACGGCCTTGTCGAGGAAGGAATCCAGGTTCTTCAGCGTGCGGATCAAGACCGGGATCGAGGCTTCGTAGAGGGATAGGGACAAGGCGCTCTCCAATAGCTCAGGTTGACCCCCCATATGGGGTCGGCGAGGCCGCTCGGTAGGTCAGGCCGCGTCGCCGACCTTAAGACTCTCGCGCAGTTCCCGCTTCAGGAACTTGCCGCTGGCGTTGCGGGGCAGGGGCGTCGTCAGGATCCAGACGTAGCGGGGGATCTTGTGGCGCGCGATCAGCCCGTCCAGATGCCCGCGCAGGGTCTCGGCGGTGAAGGCCTCGCCCGCCCGCGCCACCAGGGCCACGCCCACCTCCTCGCCCAGCCGGTCGTCGGGCACGCCGAACACGCAGCATTCGGCGACGCCGGGGTGCTGGTGGATGGTCGCCTCCACCTCGGCGCAATAGATGTTCTCGCCGCCGCGCAGGACCATGTCCTTCTTGCGGTCGATGAGGAAGATGAAGCCGTCCTCGTCGACGCGGGCCACGTCACCGGTGTGCAGCCAGCCGTCGGTGATGCTTTCGGCCGTGGCGTCGGGGCGGTTGATGTAACCTTTGATCACCGGAGCGCCCTTGACCCAGAGCTCGCCCTGTTCGCCCGCCGGGACCTCCTCGCCATCGTCGCCGACGATCCTGGTGTCGAAGGTCGGCATGGCGCGGCCGCAGCTCGATGGCTTGTCGGCGAAGAAGTCGCCGGAGACCGCGGTGATGATCCCGCAGGTCTCGGTCATGCCGTAGGCGGTGTTGGGCCGGGCGGTCGCCACGGCGGCGTCGATCTTGGCCACCAGGTCAGGCTGCAACTGCGCCCCACCGCCGCCGACGGTGAGCAGGCTGGCGGTATCGTACCTGGCGAAGTCGGGATGGGTGACCAGTTCGCGGGCCATCACCGGCACGCCGCTGACCGCGCTGACCCCCTCGCGCTCCACCAGCCTCAGCGCCTCGGTGGCGTCCCAGCGGTGCATCAGGACCATCTTGCCGCCGCCGGCCGTGGTCGCATAGGCGGCGCAGTTGTTGGCGGCGACGTGGAAGAGCGGCGTGGTGATCAGGGTGACGGGGATCGGGACCGGCGCGGTCGGGTCCGGCGCGATCCCGGTGGCCCGCTGGGTGGCGAGCGTATGCACCTGGCCCGAGAACGCGATGTTGAAGAGGTTGGAGACGCAGCCCCGGTGGGTCAGCTGAGCGCCCTTCGGGAAGCCCGTGGTGCCGGAGGTGTAGAAAATGCAGACGTCGGCGTCGGGATCGACCGCCACATCGGGCATGTCGCCGCCCTCAGCGATCACCTCCGCCCAGGGCGTGGCGCCCTCGGGCAGGGTCTCGGTCCGCGTCGCGACCAGCGTAGCGTCGCCCAGCATGCCG
>Ga0307517_10004249_pt1 | contig 22093 bp, 20 predicted proteins | sample 23_EM_MG_FD_194515 | JGI IMG/M metagenome (GOLD analysis project Ga0307517, IMG submission 194515) | Populus trichocarpa ectomycorrhiza microbial communities from riparian zone in the Pacific Northwest, United States - 23_EM | ecosystem: Host-associated > Plants > Roots > Unclassified | place... | reverse complement strand
GGTGCAGAAGATCGGGCCGGTGGGGCGTGCTGCGGAGCGAAGTAAAGGAGGAGGGGTTGGCCGCAGGCCAGCCCCGGGGGACATGAGCGCAGCAGCATGCCCCAGCGGCTCGATCCCGCGCAAACACCTGCAAGGCGGGCATCCAACGTCAGCAACGGACCGAAAGCAGCCACACCCTCACAGATCCTTGCGGTGAGTTCCATCCTGATCATCGCCGGAGGAATTTCATCAATGCGAGCGTGCCACCCATCACCGCGAACGACACGACCGTGGTCACGGTGCCGAGCGCGTAGATCGCCGGGTTGGTGACGGTGCTGGTCAGGCCCTGCAGCTCGAGCGGCAGCGTGTTGACGTCGCCGATCGCCTGCGAGGTGCGCGCGATCTCGTCCCAGCTCAGGGTGAAGCCGAACATGCCGACGCCCACCAGGCTGGGCGCGATCAGCGGCAGCACGACGTGCCTGAAGCTCTGCCACTTTGTCGCGCCGAGGTCGGACGCCGCTTCTTCGTACGCCGGGTTGAAGCGGTTGAACACCGCCAGCATGATCAGCAGGCCGAACGGCAGCGTCCAGGTCAGGTGCGCGCCGAGCGCGGACGTGAACAAGCCCATCGCGGTACCGTAGCCTTCGAGCAGGCCGCTCAGGCCCAGGCCTTCGAGCAGGCCCTTGAGCGCCGTGTCGATCAAGCGGAACTGCAGGCCGATGCCCAGCGACACGACGATCGACGGCATGATCAGGCTCGCGACCGAAACGTAGAACAGCAGCGTCGAGCCCGCGAACTTCTTGCGGAACGCCAGGCCCGCGCCGAGCGAGAGCAGCACGGTCAGCAGCATCACGACCGCACCGAGCGCGACCGAGCGGCGGAACGCGGCGGCGATGTCGACGACGCCCATGCCTTCCCACAGCTTCGCGAACCAGTGCAGCGAGACCCCGCGCATCGGGAAGGTCAGCCCGCCTTCAGGCCCCTGGAAGCTGAGCACGAAGATCGTGATCATCGGGCCGTACAGGAACAGCACGAACGCGCCGAACACGGCGGCGAGCGCGTAGTAGCTGCCGGGGCGTTGGCCCTCTCTGGCGTGGCCGCTCATCACAGTTCCTTGCGGATGTCGACGAGCCGCGTCAGCCCCCAGATCATCATCAGCGTGATGACCAGCAGGATCACCGCGTTCGCGGCGGCCATCGGGAACTGCAGGTACGAGGTCTGCACCTGGATGATCTTGCCGACCGAGGCGATCTGCTGGCCGCCCATCACGCCGATCGTGACGAAGTCGCCCATCACGATCGTGATCACGAATATCGAGCCGATGATGATGCCGGTGCGGCTCAAGGGCACGACCACGTTCCACACCGTCTGCCAGCCGCTCGCGCCGGAGTCGCGCGCGGCCTCGATCAGCGCGCGGTCGATGCGCATCATCGAGTTGAAGATCGGCACGATCATGAACATCGTGTAGAGGTGCACGAAGGCGAGCACGACCGAGAAATTGCTGAACAGCAGCCACTCGATCGGCGAGTCGATCAACCCGAGCCCCTGCAGCCCCTGGTTGATCACGCCGTTGCGGCCCAGCAGCGGCACCCACGAAATCATGCGGATCACGTTGCTGGTCCAGAACGGCACGGTGCAGACGATGAACAGCAGCGTTTGGGCCCCGACCGAGCGGACGTGGAACGCGAGGAAGTACGCGACCATGAAGCCGATCACCAGCGTGATCGCCCAAACGAGGAAGCAGAACTTGAAGGTCGAGAGGTAGGTCTTCAGCGTGACGCACATCTCGCTCGTGTTGGCGCAACCATTGAACACGTCGATGTAGTTCTGCGCGCTGAACGCGGGGATCAGCTCGTAGTCGCTCGCGTGCCAAGTGCTGACCGCCGCGACCAGCACGAGCGGCAGCACCAGGAACAACAAGAAGACGAGCGCGAACGGCGTGGCTTGCAGCCACGCCAGCGCGCCAGGGCGTTTCGCGCTCACGGCCTCAGCCGACGATCAGGCCGCGACGAACTCGTTCCACTTTTGCACCATGTACGCGTTCTCGTCCATGATCGCGTTCCAGCAGGCGATGCCGCCCATGCGCGTTTCGTAGCTGCCGCCGTCGCGCACCGAGCCGGCCTTCGCGAGCAGGTCGCCGTTCGGGCTCTTGATGTCCTGCGTCGCGGCCTTGCCTTCCATCCAGTAGGCCCACTCGTAGGCCTCCATCTTGGCCTTCGCGGTCTCGAGCACCGCGCTGTAGTAGCCCTGGCGGTTCAGGTAGGCGCCGGCCCAGCCATCGAGGAACCAGTTGATGAATTCGTAGACGGCGTCGGCCTTCTTGCCGGTCACGGTCTTCGGCACGCCGAAGCCGGCCGCCCAGGCGCGATAGCCTTCCTTCAGCGGCTGGAAGGTGCAGGCAATGCCCTTGGTGCGCACCGCGGTGACGGCCGGCGACCACATCGACTGGATCACGACCTCGCCCGAGGCCATCAGGTTCACGCTCTCGTTGAAGTCCTTCCAGAGGGCGCGGAACTGGCCCGCCTTCTTGGCTTCGATCAAGGTCTTGATCGTCAGGTCGATCTCCTTCTTGGTCATGTTGCCCTTGTCCGGGTACTTGTAGAGGCCCGCGGCCTCGACGACCATCGCCGCGTCCATGATGCCGATCGACGGGATGTTCAGGATCGCCGCCTTGCCCTTGAACTCGGGGTTCAGCAGCTCCTTCCACGACTCGATCGGGCGCTTGATCAGGTCGGGGCGGATGCCCAAGGTGTCGGCGTTGTAGACGGTCGGAATCAGCGTCATGAACTGCGTCGGCGTGGCCGAGAATTCTTTCGCAGTCGGCGAGGCGACGTACATCACCTTCTTCGGTGCGGTCCCCTGGTCGCCGACCTTCTTGCCGGCGACCTCGCCCTTCGTGAACAGCGTCGTGATCTTGTCGGCGTTCTTGATGCGCTTGGTGTCGATGCCCAAGAGGTTGCCGGTCGGCAGGATCTTCTTCAGCGAGAAGTACTCGGTGTCGATCAGGTCGAACGAGTTCGGTGCGGTCACCGCGCGCTTGGTCACGTCGTCGGTCGTGACCGGGATGTACTGGATCGTGATGCCGGTGTCGGCCTTGAACTTCTCGGCGATCGCCTTGTCCTGGTTCACCGCGGTGCCAAGGTAGCGCAGCGTGATCGGGTCGGCGGCGCGCACATACGGAAAGGCCATCGCGCCAGTGGCGGCTGCGGCGCCCTTGATCAGCGAACGGCGGGCAAGACTCTTCGGAACAGTCGTATCGGACATGGCGATCTCCTCGGTTGAAATTTGAATCGGGTCTAGACCAGTGCGTGGGCCTCGTTCGGCGCCCACGACACGAAGGCCGCGTCGCCCGCCGCGAGCGGCGCGGCGTCGAACTCGTGATCGGGCACCGTGACGGTCCACTGCGTGTCGGCCGGCTCCTGCGGCGCCACGCTGACCTGCACGTAGGTGCCCTGGTATTCGACGGCACGCACGGCCACGGGCCGGGCGTCATGGCCCAGGCTGCGTTGCAGCCGCAGCCGGTCCGAGCGCACCGCGACCTTCTGGCCCGGCGCCATCTCGATCACGTTGTGCGCGCCCATGAAACGCGCGACGAACTCGGAGCGCGGCGCGTTGAACACCTCGCGCGGCGTGCCGGTCTGCTCGATGCGGCCGTGGTTCATCACGACGACCTGATCGGCCAGCGCCATCGCCTCTTCTTGCGAATGCGTGACGTGCACGAAGGTGAAACCCAGCTCCTGCTGCCAGCGCTTCAGCTCGGCGCGCATCTGCACGCGCAGGAACGGGTCGAGTGCGGACAGCGGCTCGTCGAGCAGCAGCACGCGCGGTTCGGTCATCAGCGCGCGCGCCAGTGCGACGCGCTGCTGCTGGCCGCCCGACAGCTCGCTCGGCAGCCGGTTCAGGTAGGGCGTCATCGCGACCAGCTGCAGCAGTTCCTTCGCGCGCGCATGGCGCTCGGCCACGCCCTTGCCGCGCATCTTCCAGCTGAACGCGACGTTGTCGAGCACGCTCAGGTGCGGGAACAGCGCATAGCTCTGGAACATCATCGCGGTGCCGCGATCGGCCGCCGCCGCGTGCGTGATGTACTTGCCGCCGAGCAGGATCTCGCCGCTGGACGCGAGCTCGTGGCCCGCGATCATGCGCAAGGTCGAGGTCTTGCCGCAGCCCGAGGGCCCCAGCAGGCAGCAGTAGCTGCCGGACGGAATCGTCAGGTCGATGCCGTCGACCGCTTTGGTGTCGCCGTACTGCTTGACGAGCGAGGTGAGCACCAGGGTGGAGTCGATGGCCATGGAGCGGATGTACGCAAAGCATGTGCCAAGCGCGCGCCCCGCGTCGGCACCGCTTGCGTGCCTGCGCACCGGGAGAACGCTCATGATTGGGGCAATCGCAACCTGAAAGCGGGCGCGCGATTTGCTTCCTTCTTGGCACTGTTTTGTATACAAACACCATGCGGATTCGCGTCATCAACCCCAACACCACGGCCCGCATGACGGCGCTGATCGGCAGCGCCGCGCGTGCGGTCGCGGCCGCCGGCACCGAGATCACCGCGGTGAACCCGAGCTTCGGCGCGCCCAGCATCGAATGCCATCTCGACGAGGTGTGGGCCGCCGCCGGCGTGGCCGAGCAGGTGCGCCTCGGCGAGGCCGACGGCGCCGACGCCTACGTCGTCGCCTGCTTCGGCGACCCCGGCCTGCACGCGGCGCGCGAGCTCGCCCGCGGCCCGGTGATCGGCATCGCCGAGGCCGCATTCCACACCGCGAGCCTGGTCGCCACCGGCTTCTCGGTCGTGACGACGCTGAGCCGCACCTGCGTGATCGCCGAGCACCTGGTGCAGCAGTACGGCTTCGAGCGCCGTTGCCGCGGCATTCACGGCACCGACATCGCGGTGCTCGAGTTGGAAGACCCGGCCAGCGACGCGTTCGCACGCGTGCTGGCGAGCGCCCAGCACGCGCTCGAGCACGACCGGTCGGGCGCGATCGTGCTCGGCTGCGCCGGCATGGCGGACTTGTGCCACCGGCTGCAGTCCGAACTCGGCGTGCCGGTGATCGACGGCGTCGCCGCCGCCGTGACCTTTGCCGAAGCGCTGCTGCGCCTGGGCCTGGGCACCTCCAAGCGCGGCGACTACGCGGCGCCGCTGGTCAAGGACTACGCCGGCCTGGCCGCGCCGTTCTCACCCCGAGGCTGAGACGCGCGTCAGCGCCGCCGGCCACGCAGCCATTCGAGCACCAACAGCAGGCTGGTCGTGAACAGGATCAGCAAGGTCGCGACCGCCGCGATGGTCGGCGAGATGTTCTCGCGGATGCCGTTGAACATCTGGCGCGGCAAGGTCATCTGCTCGGGGCCGGCGAGGAAGAGCGCGACCACAACCTCGTCGAACGAAGTCGCGAACGCGAACAGCGCACCCGAGATCACGCCCGGCGCGATCACCGGCAGCGTGACGCGGAAGAAGGTCTCGAGCGGGCTCGCGCCCAGCCCGAGGCTGGCGCGCACCAGGTTGTGGTTGAAGCCCTGCAGGGTGGCGAGCACGGTCGTCAGCACGAACGGCGCGCCCAGTGCGGCGTGCACCAGGATCAGCGCGGTGTAGGTGTCGCCCAGCCCGATGTTCGCGAAGAACAGGTAGGTGCCGACGCCGACGACGACGATCGGCACGACCATCGGCGCGATCAGCAGGCTCATCAACAGCCCCTTGAAGCGGAACTGCGTGCGCGCCAGGCCGACCGCGGCCATCGTGCCGAGCACGGTCGCGATCAAGGTGGCCAGCGGCGCCACGATGAAGCTGTTCTTCGCGGCGCGCGCCCACTCCGCCGACGAGAAGAGGTTGTGGTACCACTTCAGCGACCACGCCGGGATCGGGTAGACGAGGAAGGAGCTGTCGCTGAACGACAGCGGGATGATCACCAGAATGGGCAGCAGCAGAAAGCCCAGCACGCCGATGCACACCGCGCGCAGCGCGTACCAGCCGAGCTTGTCGAGCGGCGTGGCGTAGGCGGGAAAGGTCGGCAGGAATCGCATCAGCGCGGTCATCGTGTCTTCATCCTCAGCCCAGGCTCAGTTCGGAGTTGGTCACGCGCCGGTAGATCGCGTACAGCACCAGCGTCGCCCCCAGCAGCAAGGCGCCGAGCGCGCAGGCCATGCCCCAGTTCACGGTGACGTTGGTGTACTGCGCGATGTAGTAGCTCAGCATCTGGTCGTCCGGCCCACCGAGCAGCGCCGGCGTGACGTAGTAGCCGATGCTCAGAATGAACACCAGCAGCGCGCCGGCGCCGATGCCGGCGTAGGTCTGCGGCACGTAGACGCGGAAGAACGCGGCCAGCGGCGCACTGCCCAGCGACACTGCCGCACGCAGGTAGGTCGGCGGCACGCTCTGCATCACGCTGTACAGCGGCAGGATCATGAACGGCAGCAGGATGTGCACCATCGCGATCACGACGCCGGTGCGGTTGAACAGCAGCGCGAGCGGCTGGTTGATCAGGTGCAGGTCACGCAGCGCGTGGTTCACCAGGCCTTCGGATTGCAGCAGCACGATCCACGCCGCCACGCGCACCAGGATCGAGGTCCAGAACGGCACCAGCACCAGGATCATCAGCACATTGGCCTGGCGTGCCGACAGCGTGGTCAGCCAGTACGCAAGCGGGTAGGCCAGCAGCAGACACCACAGCGTGACGACGAGGCTGATCTCGAAGGTGCGCACGAGGATGCGGCCGAACGCACGCTGCTCGGGTTCGACGCGCTCAATTGCGCCTTTCGCGTCGCGCCGCAGGTCGACCGAGGTCAGCAGGTAATCGGGGGTCCAGCGCGAGCCGTTCTTCGCGATCGCCTGCCAGTACGGCGTCTCGCCCCAGCGGGCGTCGAGTGCGAGCAGCGCGGTCTTCAGCTCGGCGGCCGAACTCGTCGGCGTGGTCTGAGGCAACGGCAGCGCCTTGTAGGTCGACATCACCAGCGAGCGTGCGCCGGGCATCTCGCTGTTCAGGCGCCGCGCGAGCGCGCCGGCGTCGGCGCTGTCGGGCAGGCTCGCCAGATCTCGGGTCAGTGACGCATAGGCTTCGGCCGGCGGCGTGCCTTCGCGGTTCCAGCCCTGCAGCGCCGCCGCGGTGCGCGGCAGCGCGTTCGCGACCTCGGGGTTCTCGATCGCGCGCTTCAGCAGCACGACGATCGGCACGAGAAAGGTCAGCGCCAGGAACAGCAGCAGCGGCAAGGTCAGCGAGAACGCGCGCAGCTTGCGCTGCTTCTCGGCGCGCGCCAGCGACTGGCGCAACGCGCGCGGGTCGGCGACGCCGGGCAGTGAGGGGGCGAGGGTGGAACTCATTGCCTTCATCCGGTATGAGACGTTGGTTCGCAAGCCTCGTGGTCAGTCATGGGCCGGTGTTCGTGGGATCGGCGGCCGCGATTGCAGATGCGGCCGCCGTTCTCCCGTTACTGCGCCGCCCAGGCAGCGAAGCGCTTCTCGAGCTGCTCGCCCTGGTCGGCCCAGAACTTCAGGTCGAACTGCAGCGCGTCGCCCGCGTTGGCCGGCGAGGTCGGCAGGTTGCCCAGCACCTTGGCGTCGAGCTTGGCCAGCGCCTTGGTGTTGGTCGGGCCGTAGGCGATGTTCTTCGCGTACTCGGCCTGCGCATCCGGCGTGCTGGCGAAGTTGATGAACTTCAGCGCAGCATCCTTGTTCGGCGTGCCCTTCGGGATGACCCAGTAGTCGAGGTCGTAGATGCCGCCGGTCCAGGTGATCTTCAGGTTCTTGCCTTCGCGGTTCGCGGCGTCGATGCGGCCGTTGTAGACGGTGCTGATCGTCACGTCGCCGGCGACGAGGAACTGCGGCGGCTGCGCGCCGGCTTCCCACCACTGGATGCTGGGCTTCAGCTCGGTCAGCTTCTTGAACGCGCGGTCGGCGCCGTCCTTGGTGGCGAGCACCTTGTAGACGTCGCCCGGCTTCACGCCGTCGGCCATCAGCGCGAACTCGACGTTGTAGCGCGCGCCCTTGCGCATGCCGCGCTTGCCGGCGAACTTCTTGGTGTCGAAGAAATCGGCCCAGGTCTTCGGGCCATCCTTCAGCTTGTCGCCGTTGTAGGCCATCACGGTGGACCACACGAACACGCCGATGCCGCACTCGGTCACGGCCGCGGGCAGGAAGTCGCTCTTGTTGCCGATCTTCGAATAGTCGAGCTTTTCGAACAGGCCTTCGTCGCAGCCGCGCGCCACATCGGGCGATTCGACCTCGACCACGTCCCAGGTGACCTTCTTGGTCTCGACCATCGCCTTGATCTTGGCCTGCTCGCCGTTGTACTCGACCGCGACGACCTTGGTGCCGGTCTTCTCGAACGGCTCGTAGTAGGCCTTCTTCTGCGCGTTCGCATTCGCGCCGCCGAAGTTGACAACGGTGATCTGCTGCGCCAGGACCGGCAGCGACATGCCCGCAGTGGCGACAACCGCGGCGGCGACCAAGAGACTCTTTTTCATGGTGTGACGTGCTCCAGTGGAGTGAGAGAGAGAAAAAATATCAGATCAGCAGACGACGCGCACTAGGCATAGACGCGCGTCAGCTCCGGCGGGAATTCGAGCCAGACGCTGTCGCCGACCGCCGGCACCGCCGGCGCCGACAGCGGCAGCTTCACGGTCGAGTCGCTCTGGCCTTCGCCGACGCTGCACAGCAGCCGCAGGTGGTCGCCGAAATAGATCACGCTGGCCACGCGCGCCTGCAGCACATTGCTGCGCTCGCCGGGCAGTTGTGCGTGCAGCACGATGCGCTCCGGGCGGATGCCGGCCTGCACCGCCGCACCCACCGCCGCGCCGTTGACGTTGATGCCGGTCAGCACGCGGCCGTCGGTCAGCACGATGCCGCAGCGTTCGCCGTCCGAGGCGCGCACCGTGCCGTGCAGCATCGTGCTGTCGCCGATGAAGCCGGCGACGAAGCGGCTGGCCGGCGTCTCGTACATGCGATCGACGACGTCGATCTGCTGGATCGCACCGTCGTTGAACACCGCGACGCGGTCCGACATCGTCAGCGCCTCGCTCTGGTCGTGCGTCACGTAGACGAAGGTCACGCCGAGCTGGCGGTGCAGCTCCTTCAGCTCGATCTGCATGTGCTCGCGCAGCTGCTTGTCGAGCGCGCCCAGCGGCTCGTCCATCAGCACCAGCTGCGGCTCGAACACGAGCGCGCGCGCCAACGCGACGCGCTGCTGCTGGCCGCCCGAGAGCTGCGCCGGGTAGCGCTCGGTCATGCCGCGCAGCTGCACCATTTCGAGCGCCTTCGCGACACGCGTCGCCTGCGCGGCCTTGTCGACCTTGCGCACCGTGAGCGGATACGCAACGTTCTGGCCGACCGTCAGGTGCGGGAACAGCGCGTAGTTCTGGAACACCATGCCGAAGTCGCGCTTGTGCGGCGGCGTGCGCGTGATCGGCTTGCCGTTCAGCAGCACCTCGCCAGCGGTCGGCGACTCGAAGCCCGCGAGCATCATCAGCGTCGTCGTCTTGCCCGAGCCGGACGGCCCGAGCAAGGTCAGGAACTCGCCGCGGCGGATGTCGAGGTCGAGCTGGCGCACGACGAGCTGGATGCCGTCGTAGGTCTTTTGCACGCCGACGAAGCGCACCAGCGGCTCGGCGCCGTCGGGCACGTGGCGCGGGCGCGCGCCGGGGGCGGCGGAAGCAGAAGCGAGATCGGATTGAGGCATGGCGTGATGGGCGCGTTAGTCAGTCAGTCCGTCGGCGCGGTGCAGGCGGCCAGGCTCTCGGCCAGGATCGCCATACCTTCGTCGAGCAGCGCATCGGCGGCAGTGAGCGGCACCAGGATGCGGATCACGTTGGCCGACGTGCCGCACGACAACAGGATCAGCCCGCGCCGCGCCGCCTCGGCGACGACGCGCTTCGTCAGACCGGCATCGGGCTGGGCCAGGTCGCCGTTCTTGCAGAGCTCGATCGCGACCATCGCGCCCAGCCCGCGCACGTCGACGATCGCGGGCGTCCCGGTCGCCAGCGCCTGCAGGCCGGTCAGCAGCCGCGTGCCGATGGTCTTCGCGCGCTCGAGCAGGCGGTCGCTCTCGAACACCCGCAGCACCGCGAGCGCGGCGGCGCAGCCGAGCGGGCTGCCGGCGTAGGTGCCGCCCAGGCCGCCGGGGCCGGGCGCGTCCATCACCTCGGCGCGGCCGACGACGCCGGAGATCGGGAAGCCGCCGGCCATCGACTTCGCGGTCGTGATCAGGTCGGGCGCGACCGGCCATTGTTCGCTCGCGAACCAGGTGCCGGTGCGGCCGGCGCCGGTCTGCACCTCGTCGGCGATCAGCAGGATGCCGTGCTGGTCGGCCAGCGCCTTCAGGCCGCGGATGAACTCGGGCGGTGCGACGTAGAACCCGCCCTCGCCCTGCACCGGCTCGACGATGAACGCGGCGACGCGGCTGGCCTCGATGTCGTTCTTGAAAATCAGCTCGACCGAGTGCAGTGCATCCTCGACGCTGACGCCGTGCAGCGAATTCGGGAACAGCGCGTGGAACACCTCGCCGGGAAACGGGCCGAAGCCGGTCTTGTACGGTGCGACCTTGCCGGTCAGGCCCAGCGTCATCATGGTTCGGCCGTGGTAGCCGCCGGTGAACGCGATCACGCCGCCGCGGCCGGTGAACGAGCGCGCGATCTTCACCGCGTTCTCGACCGCCTCGGCGCCGGTGCTCAGGAACAGGCTCTTCTTCGCGAACGCGCCGGGCGCGAGCGCGTTCAGGCGCTCGGCGAGCTCGACATACCCTTCGTAGGCCAGCACCTGGAAGCAGGTGTGGCTGAAGCGGTCGAGCTGCTCCTTGACCGCGTCGACGATCTCGGGCCGGGTGTGGCCGGTGTTCAGCACCGCGATGCCGCCGGCGAAATCGATGTAGCGGCGGCCTTCGACATCCCACACCTCCGCGTTGCTGGCGCGCTGCACGAAGATCTCGTGCGCCTGGCCGACACCGCGCGCCACGGCAGCGTGGCGGCGGCTCATCAGGGCGGCGTTGTTCAGGTGGGCATCGCGTTGCATGGTGGGCTCCTTTCGGAAGAGCAGTCGGTCGGCAGGGAAGCGAGACTGTAGGCACCCGGCGCGCCGCGCACCATGTACAAAACGCCGCTCGGGCCGGTGTACTGTACTGGTCCGACATCCTGTACATGGAAGCACCGATGCGGTGCCGGACAATAGCCCATGCTCACGCTGCGCCCCGACACGTCCACGCCGCTGGTCAGCCAGATCGTCGACGGCCTGCGCCGGCTGATCTCCGATCAGACGCTGCGGCCGGGCGCGAAGCTGCCGTCGATCCGCGCGTTCGCCGCGAGCCACGCGGTCAGCGTGTTCACGGTCGTCGAGGCCTACGACCGGCTCACCGCGCAGGGCTGGCTGGTGTCGCGCGCGAACGCCGGTTTCTTCGTGAAGCGCCGCGCCGACGACGCGCCGGCGCCCGGCGAACCGCCGCGCGACGACCCGCGCTTCGACGCGCGCTGGTACCTGCAGCACATCTTCGAGAGCCGCCGCCTCGCGCTGAAGCCCGGCTGCGGCTGGCTGCCGAACGACTGGCTGTTCGAGGACGGCGTGCGCCGCAGCCTGCGCCACCTCGCGACCGACGGTGCCGAACTCGGCGGCTACGGGCTGCCGCACGGCCACATGGCGCTGCGGCTGCTGATCACCGAGTCGCTGGCCGAGCAGCAGATCGCCGCCGGGCCTGAACACGTGCTGCTGACGCAGGGCTCCAGCCAGGCGCTCGATCTGGCCGCGCGCCAGCTGCTGAAGCCGGGCGACACGGTGCTGGTCGACGACCCGGGCTACCCGAACCTGATGTTCATGCTGCGTTTTCTGGGCGCACGCGTGGTCGGCGTGCCGCGCACGCCGAACGGCTACGACCTGGCCGCGCTCGAAGCGCTGCTGATCGAACACAAACCGAAGGCCTTCTTCACGCAGCCGCGGCTGCAGAGCCCGACCAATTCGGTCACGCCGGTCGCACAACTCTTCCGCGTGCTGCAGCTCGCCGGCCAGCACGACATCACCCTGGTCGAGAACGACCTGTACGTCGACCTCGACACCGAACGCCGCCCGTCGCTGGCCAGCCTCGACCAGCTGCAGCGCGTCGTCTACATCGGCAGCTACTCGAAGACGATCTCGCCGAACATCCGCGTCGGTTACCTCGTCGCGCGGCCCGACCTGCTCGACGAGCTCGCGCAGCTGAAGATGCTGTCGGGCCTGACCTCGTCCGACCTGACCGAGCGGCTCGCGTTCGGCGCCTTGTCCGAAGGGCGCTGGCGCAAGCACCTGAAGTCGCTGCGCGAGCGGCTCGGCCAGGCGCATCAACAGGTCGCGCAGCAGCTGACGCAGCTCGGCTTCGAGCTGTTCAACGAGCCGAAGGCCGGCATGTACCTGTGGGCGCGCCACCCCGACCTGACCGACAGCACGACGCTGAGCCAGCAGGCCGCGACCGACGGGCTGATGCTCGGCCCGGGCCACCTGTTCCTGGTCGAGCCGCGCACGACCGGCTGGCTGCGTTTCAACGTCGCGTTCAGCACCGACCAGCGCGTGATGGATTTTCTCGCGCGGCACATCGACGAGCAGGCCGGCAAGGCCTGATCCGGCGACGCGATACAAGCGCTCGCACCTGCCGCAACACGCATGTCGTAGCATGGCGCGGCGCGCCTCACCCGAGGCGCATCCTTTTGCCCGAACCACCATGCCCCACCTGAAGACCCCGCTCGTTTCCGCCGCGCTGCTGCTGGCCGCATTGGCCTCCGCCCCCGCCGGCGCCTCTAGCACGACCGCATCCTCCGCGTCGGACAGCGCCTCGTCCACCGCGAGCAGCACCTCGGACTCGCTGAAGAAGTCGAGCGACGGCTCGTCGAAGACCACGACCGCGGTCAACTCGGGCGACTACGAGGTCGTCGACGTGGCACGGGTCGCCGAGCGCCCCGGCACCGTGCGCCTGCGCCTGCAGGCGGTGGCCGACCGCAGCGCCGACAGCGAATTCTTCCTGTACCTGCCCGAACAGACTTTCGAGCAGGCCCGCCTCGGCGCGGGTCAGATCGTCGCGGCGCGGCAGCGCCCCTACGGCCTGGAGTTCGCGCGCGGCGACTCGCGCCAAGGCTTCTTCCTCGTGCTCGACGACGACTGGGCCCGCGACCTGCCCTCGCATGCCGTGGTCTTGTGAGGCCAGGGCGCGCGCGCTGCTGCTCGCCGCACTCTGCGCCCTGCCGTGGGGCGCATGCGAAGCCGGCGTGCTGCGCTACTGCGACCATTCGACCGAGCTGACGGCCGAGCAGAAGGACCGGCTGCTGCGCTTCGGCGCCGTCATCAAGACCGAACTCGATCGCGCCGACGTCCCGATGGCGCTGGTCGCGCGCTCGGGCCTGGACCTGGGCCGCTTCGGGCTGCGCTACTCGCACGCAGGCTTCAGCCTCAAGGCCAGCCCGAACACGCCGTGGTCGGTGCGCCAGCTCTACTACGCCTGCGACGAGGGGCGACCGCGGGTGTTCGATCAGGGCCTGTCGGGCTTTCTGTTCGGCACCGACAACCCGGCCGTCGGCTATGTCTCGGCCGTCCTGCTGCCGGCGGCCGACGCCCGCGAGCTCGAGCGCGTCGCGCTCGACAGCGCCCGCGCGCTGCGGCTGCTGAACACCACGTACAGCGCCAACGCCTACGCCTGGGGACTGCGCTATCAGAACTGCAACCAGTGGGTCGTCGAACTGCTGGCCAGCGCCTGGGGGCACCCCGACGACGACAGCGCGAACCCGCGCGCGCAGGCGCAGCGCTGGCTCGCCGAGCAGGGTTACGTGCCGACCCGCATCGACGTCGGCAACCGCGCGTGGATGTGGGCCGGCGCCTTCGTCCCATGGCTGCACAGCGACGACCACCCGGCGGACGACATCGCGCAGATGGTCTACCGCGTCAGCATGCCGGCGTCGATCGAGGATTTCGTGCGGACGCAGGTGCCGGGCGCGACGCGCATCGAGTTCTGCCACACCGACACGCAGATCGTCGTGCACCGCGGCTGGGAGCCGATCGCCGAGGGCTGCACGCCGGGCGCGCAGGACACGGTGGTCAGCCTCTCCGACTGATCAGTCGATCACGGCGCGAGCGGCAGGTCGCCCGGCCAGCCGAGCAGCTCGGCGGTGCGGCGCACGACCCATTCGGCCTCGGGCGCTTCGACCGTCGTCGGCTCGACGAGCAGGCCCCGATGGCAGCGGCTCAGCACCGTCGCCTCGTCGACGCCGTCGCGAAAGTGCACCGTGCTGCAGTGGTCGGTCAGCAGGTTCGCGAGGTCTTCACAGAGTTCGTAGCGGGCGGCGATGGCCGCGCGTGTCGCGGTCAGGCGCTGGCGCGCGTCGAGGTACAGCGCGATGAACGATTCGGGGACCTGAACCTGGTTCTCGTCGAAGTCGCCGGTGCCCAGGCCGCTCAATCGAACACCGGCACGACGCCGTCCTTCAGCGCGCCGCGCGCGTGCTCGTAGTCGGGCAGCACCGAGCGGACCACGTCCCAGAAGCGCGGGCTGTGGTTCATCTCGCGCAGGTGCGCGAGTTCGTGCGCGACGACGTAGTCGATGGTCGGCAGCGCGAAGTGGATCAGCCGCCAGTTCAGCCGGATCGATCCGTCGGCGCTCGCGCTGCCCCAGCGCGTCTGCGCCGACGACAGGCTCAGGCGCGTGTAGCGCACGCCGAGGCGCTGCGTGAACAGCTGGCAGCGCTCCTCGAACACGCGCCGCGCCTGGCGCTGCAGCCAGCTCTGGACCGCGTCGCGGATCTGCGCCGGCGTGGCGGTGTGCGGCAGGCCGACGTGCAGCGTCAGGTGCGGCACGCCCGGCAACGCCGCGCCCTCGGTGTTGAGCACGGCGCCGGTCGTGCGCGGGTCGAGCACGATGATCACGGTGTCGCCGAGGAACGGGATCGTCGTGCCGTCGCGCCAGTCGACCTTGGCCGCTTGCAGGCGCTGCGCCCGCTCGTGCTGCTCGCGCAGCTTGCGCAAGATCCAGCCGGCCTTCTCCTGCAGCGCAACCTCGATGTCGTGCAGCCCGACCCACTTCGGCGCGTTCACGCTCAGGCCCTCGGGACCGACGATGAAGCCGATGCTGCGGCGGCGCGCGCGCTTCAGCGCGTAGCCGACGAGGTGGTCGTTCAGGCGCGTCTCGCGGTCGGCCTGCGGGTGGCGGAAGGTGGCGGGGAGGAGCACGCTGGCGATGGAAACGGGTTCGAAGGAAGCGGCGGTGGGTTCCGGGGTGGCGACCACCGGGGGCGGCGGCGCCACGGGTTTCGCCGCAACGACCTCCGCCGGCGCCGGTGCCTCGAACAGCGCGAGCTGCAGCGGGTCGGCGGGCGTGGAGCGGCGGCGCATCGGATCAGGTATTGACGTAGGCCTCGGGATCGAGCCGCTGCATCTCGGCCTCGATCCAGGTCTCGACCTCGCGCATCAACTCGTCCGGCTGGCGGCCCTCGCTCGGGATCGGGTGGCCGACCGACACGTCGATCACGCCCGGCCGCAGCACAAAACTCTTGCGTGGCCAGCAGCGCGCCGAGGTCACTGCGATCGGCACGACCGGCCGGCCCGTCGCGATCGCCAGGCGCGTGCCGCCACCCTTGTAGGTGCCACGCCCGCCGCGCGGCGCGCGTGTGCCCTCGGGAAACATGATGACCCAGTGGCCCTTGTTCATGAACTCGCGGCCCTGCGCGGCGACGAGGTTCCAGGCTTCGGCACGCTTGCTGCGGTCGATGTGGATCATGTCCATGCGCGCCATCGCCCAGCCGAAGAACGGGATGTAGAGCAGCTCGCGCTTGAACACGTAGCACAGCGGGTGCGGCATCAGCCCGGGGAACGCGAAGGTCTCCCAGGTCGACTGGTGCTTGGGCAGCAGCACGACCGGCGAATCGGGCAGCCGGTCGAAACCGTGCAGGCGCGCGTGCACGCCGCAGATCACCTTCGCGCCCCAGATCGCGGTGCGCAGCCAGCCGACGCACATCCAGTAGACGACGTTGCCCTTCGCGAAGATCGACACGATCAGCACCGAGAGCGCCCACGGGATCACCGTGACGGCCATGAACAACACGAAGAACCCCGAGCGCACCGCGTTGAAGAACGCGCGCATCAGTCCAGCCTCCCGAACCCTGAATCGGATTCGCCGCTGTCGGCGCGGCCCTTGCGTTCGGTGCGGATCATGTGGTCGGCAAACGCCGTCAGGTCGGCGTGCACCAGCGTGCCCGGCACCTTAGCGCACAGCGCCTCGAGCTGCGCGTCATCGAGCGTCGCGCACTTGCCGGTGCGCACCAGGTGCGGCTGGCAGCCGACCGCCACGCCGGCCTGCAGATCGCGCAGCGAATCGCCGACCACCGGCACGTCGTCGAGATCGACGCCGAAGCGCATGCCGATCTGCTCGAACAGCCCCGGCAGCGGCTTGCGGCAGCGGCATTCGTCCTCGGGCGCGTGCGGGCAGAAGAACACCGCGTCGATGCGGCCGCCCTGCTTCGCGAGCAGCTGGTTCATCTTCGTGTGCATCGCATTCAGCGTCGCCATGTCGAAGGTGCCGCGGCCCAGACCCGACTGGTTCGTCGCGATGACCGTGTGCCAGCCCGCATGGTTGAGCCGCGCGATCGCCTCGAGCGCGCCGGGAAGCGGCACCCACTCGTCCGGCGTCTTGACGAAGTCGTCCCGATCCTCGTTGATCGTGCCGTCGCGATCGAGGATGATGAGTTTGACGGGGTTCATCGGATCAGCTCGCGAGTTTGGAGAGATCGGCGACGCGGTTCATCGCGGCGTGCAGCGTGGCGAGCAGGCCGAGGCGGTTGGTGCGCAGGGCTGCATCTTCGGCGTTGACCATAACGTTGTCGAAGAAGGCGTCGACGGGCGTCTTCAGCGCGGCGAGCGCCTGCAAAGATGCGGCGTAGTCGCGGCGTTCGAATGCCGCATCGGCACGCGGCTTCGCGACGTTGAGCGCTTCATTCAGCGCCGTCTCGGCAGATTCCTTCAGCAGGCGTTCGTCGACCTGCGCGGCGACCGCACCGTCGACCTTCTTCAGAATGTTGCCGACGCGCTTGTTGGCTGCGGCAAGCGACTCGGCCTCGGGCAACGCGGCAAAGGCCCGCACGGCCTTGAGGCGAGCGTCGACGTCCATCAAGCGTGGCGGCCGCAGGCTCAGCACCGCGTCGACCTCTTGCGCGGTGTAGCCCTGCTCGCGCAATGAGCCGGCGAGGCGGTCGTAGATGAAGTCGAGCAGCGGCACGGTCGGGTCGACGACGACAACGCCAAAGACCGGCACCGCCAGCGCCACCAGAGTCGGCAAGTCGATCGGCACGGACTTCTCGATCAGCATGCGGATCAGCCCGAGCGCATGCCGGCGCAGCGCGAACGGATCCTTGTCGCCGGTCGGCAGCTGGCCGATGCCGAACAGGCCAACCAGGGTTTCGAGCTTGTCGGCCAGCGCGACCACAACGCCGACAAGGCCGCGCGGAAGTGCATCGCCCGCGAAGCGCGGCTTGTAGTGGTCTTCGATCGCCTGCGCGATGTCGGCGCTCTCGCCGTCGTGTGCGGCGTAGTAGCCGCCCATGATGCCTTGCAGTTCAGGGAACTCGCCGACCATGTCGGTCAGCAGGTCGGCCTTTGCGAGCATCGCGGCACGGTCAGCCTGTGCAGCGATCTTCTCGTACAAGAACGCCGTGTCGGCGATGCTGTGCGCGATCGCGCGCACGCGCTGCACACGCTCGCCCTGCGTGCCGAGCTTGCCGTGGTACACGACCTTGTCCAGCGCCGCGACACGCGACTCGAGCGTGCGCTTGCGGTCCTGGTCGAAGAAGAACTTCGCATCCGCCAGCCGCGGGCGCACAACGCGTTCGTTGCCTTCGATCACGCGGCTCGCGTCATCGGGGCGGATGTTGCTGACGACGAGGAACCGGTTCGTCAGCTTGCCGTCGGCGTCGAGCAGCGGGAAGTACTTCTGGTTCGCCTTCATCGTCAGGATCAGGCATTCGGGCGGCACGTCGAGGAACTCTTCTTCGAACCGGCAGCTGAGCACATTCGGGCGTTCGACGAGCGCGGTGACCTCGTCGAGCAGCGCGGCGTCGTCGATCGGTGTCAGGCCCAGCTTCGCCGCCGCGGCATGCAATTGCCGGGTGATTTCGCCGTGGCGCGCGGCAAAGCCGGCGATCACGGCGCCTTGCGTCGCGAGCTGCTCGGCGTAGTGGTCGGCGTGCTGCAGCATCACCGGGTCCACGTCGGCCTCGAAGCGGTGGCCGTGGGTCTCGCGCCCGGCGCTCAAGCCCAGTGCCGTGACCGGGACGACATCGGCGCCGTGCAGCGCGACCAGGCCGTGTGCCGGGCGCACGAAGTTGACGCTGGTCCAGCCATCGGCGAGCTGGTATTGCATGAGCTTCGGAATGGGCAGCTTCGCGAGCGCCTCGGCCAGCGCCTTTTGCAGGCCCTCGGTCAGCGTCGCGCCCTTCGCGATGCTGTCGAAGAACAGCGCCTCGGCCTTGCCGTCGAGCCTGCGTTGCAACTGCGGAACGACCGAGGCGTCGGCGCCGAGGCTGGCGAGCTTCTTCAACAGCGCAGGCGTCGGTTGGCCGGCCGCGTCCAGGCCCACGCTCACCGGCACCAGCTTTTGCGACACCGGCTTGTCGTCGGCGAACGCGCGCACCGCGCTGACGTGGGCCGCCAGGCGGCGCGGCGACGCGAACGCCGTGGTCGCGGAATGCTCGCCGGCCAGCCCTTGGGCGCGCAAGCCCTCGGTCAGCACGGCGGCAAAGGCCTCGCCGAGTTTCTTCAGCGCCTTCGGCGGCAGCTCCTCGACGAACAGTTCGACGAGCAGGTTCTTCGTGGTCGTCATGCTCAGGCCGCCTTCTTCAAGGCGATCTGCGCCGCGACTTCATCGGCCCAGGCCTTAGGCGCCATCGGGAAGCCCAGGCGCGCGCGGCTGTCGAGGTAGCTTTGCGCCACGGCGCGCGCGAGGTTGCGGATGCGGCCGATGTAGGCCGCGCGTTCGGTCACGCTGATCGCGCCGCGCGCATCGAGCAAGTTGAAGCTGTGGCCGGCCTTCAGCAGCTGCTCGTACGCCGGCAGCGCGAGCTGCTGTTCCATCAGGTGCTTCGATTGTTTCTCGTGCGCGCCGAACGCGGTGAGCAGGAACTCGACGTCGCTGTGCTCGAAGTTGTAGGTGCTTTGCTCGACCTCGTTCTGCTTGTAGACGTCGCCGTAGCTCAAGCCCTCGGTCCAGGTCAGGTCGTAGACGTTGTCCACGCCCTGCAGGTACATCGCGAGGCGCTCGAGGCCGTAGGTGATCTCGCCGGTGATCGGCTTGCAGTCGATGCCGCCGACCTGCTGGAAGTAGGTGAACTGGGTCACCTCCATGCCGTTCAGCCAGACCTCCCAGCCCAGGCCCCAGCAGCCAAGCGTCGGGTTCTCCCAGTCGTCTTCGACGAAGCGGATGTCGTTGGACTTCAGGTCGAAGCCGAGCGCGGCGAGCGAGCCCAGGTAGAGCTCGAGGATGTCGGCCGGTGCCGGCTTGAGCACGACCTGGTACTGATAGTAGTGCTGCAGCCGGTTCGGGTTCTCGCCGTAACGGCCGTCTTTCGGGCGGCGGCTGGGCTGCACGTAGGCGGCCTTCCAGGGCTCGGGGCCGATCGCGCGCAGAAAGGTCGCGGTGTGGCTGGTGCCCGCGCCGACTTCCATGTCATAGGGTTGCAGCAGCGCACAGCCTTGCGAGCCCCAGTAGTCCTGCAGCTTGAGAATGATTTGCTGGAAGGTGAGCATGTGCCGGGTCTGCGTAAACCCTTGATTCTAGAGGGCTGGCGGGCTGCGATCAGCGCCGCGCGCCGCGGCCGGCCGCGGTGCGCCAGGCGCTGAAGAGCACGATCGCGGCCCCGAGCAGCCACAGCGGCCACACGCCGAAGCGCGCCGCCCAGACCGCGAACGGCGTGAGGCCGGTGCGGCCCTGCACCTCGCCGTAGAGCACACCTTGCGTGTAGGGCGGCAGCGATGCAGTGACACGCCCGGTGTGGTCGATCACCGCGGTCGCGCCGGTGTTGGTGGCGCGCAGCATCGGGCGCTGGAACTCCAGCGCCCGCATCCTCGAGATCTGCAGGTGCTGCGCGATCGCGATCGTGTCGCCAAACCAGCCGATGTTGCTGATGTTCGCGAACATCGTCGGCGCGTTCGCCGGGTCCTCGAAACGCGCCGCGAGCTCTTCGCCGAACAAATCCTCGTAGCAGATGTTCGCGCCGATGCGTTCGCCGCGGAACGCGAACGAGGGCGCACCGACCGCGCCGCGGTTGAAGTCGCCGAGCGGGATGTTCATCAGCTGCGTGAACCAGCGAAAGCCGGTCGGGATGAACTCGCCGAAAGGCACGAGGTGGTGCTTGTCGTAGCGGTAGAAGCCGCCCGGCAGCGTGGCGGTGGCGGCCGAGATGCCGGCGGCCGAGTTCGTGTAGCCGACCGCCTCGTCGCCCAGCGGCAGACCGAGCAGCGCGGCCTGCGGGCCACGCTGGAAGTGCGTCGCCAGCAGCGTCCAGTAGTCGGGATCGAGCTGGCTGGGCAGCAGCGGGATCACGGTCTCGGGGGCGACGACGAGTTCGCCGCGCGCGGCCAGCAGCTGCGTGCTCGTCCAGGCCAGCGACTTGGGCATTTCGGCGACCGCGAATTTTTCGTCCTGCGCGACATTGCCCTGCAGCAGCGTGACGGTCAGGCTGCCGTTCGCGGTGCTGAAACCAGCCGGCCCGAAGATCGCCGTGGCGCCGAGCACGAGCGCCAGCGCGACCAGGGGTACCAGCCGCGACCGCCACGCACGCCGCCGGTCCAGCACTGGCCAGGACGCGAGCACGGCCAGCACGAAGCCGAGGCCGTACACCCCCAGCCACGGCGCGAGTGCCGCCAGCGGTGCATCGACCTGCGCATAGCCGCTCGCGAGCCACGGGAAGCCGGTGAAGATCACGCCGCGCGCCAGTTCGGCCAGCAGCCAGACCGCGCCGAACAGCAGCGCATCGCGCCCGCCGCGGCCGCTGCGCCAGCGCGCGAATGCGGCCATCGCGGCCGCGAGGTACAGCGACAGCGCCGCACTCAGTGCCGCGATCGCCGTCACCGCCAGCCACGCCGGCAGCCCGCCGTAGGTGTGCAGGCTGATGAAGAGCCACCAGGTGCCGGAGGCGATCCACGCGGTGCCGAACACCAGGCCGACTGCCGCGGCGCGCCGGGGCACGAGCGCGGCGACGCGCGACGCCAGCAGCGCAACGATCAGCAGCTGCACCCACCACCAGCCGGTGTGCACGAACAGCAGGCTGTGGGCGGCGCCGAGCGCCGCGGCCAGCAGCAGTTCCAGGAACAAGAGGCTCAAGCGTCCTGCGCGGCGTCCGCCGGCGCGCGTGTCACCTTGAACCAGCGCACCGCCCCGCCGCGCGTCAGCATCACGCTGAACACCAGCTCGCCGATCGTCACCGACTCGCCGCGGCGCGGCACGCGGCCGAGCTCGTGCGCGACCAAGCCGCCGATGCTGTCGAACTCGTCGTTGGGGAACAGCGTGCCGAAGGCCTCGTTGACCTTGATGATGTCGACATCGCCGGCGACGCGCTGGCTGCCGTCGGCGAGCGTGTAGATGCCCGATTCGCCGTCCTTGTCGTCGAATTCGTCCTCGATCTCGCCGACAATTTCCTCGAGCACGTCCTCGATCGTGATCAGCCCGGCGGTGTTGCCGAACTCGTCGATCACGATCGCCAGGTGGTTGCGGTTGGAGCGGAAGTCGCGCAGCAGCTCGTTCAGGCCCTTCGACTCGGGCACGAACACCGCGGGGCGCAGCAGCGTGCGCAGGTTCAGGTCGGGCGAGCGCTGCAGCTTCAGCAGGTCCTTGGCCATCAGGATGCCGATGACGTTCTCGCGCTTGCCTTCGAAGACCGGGAAGCGCGAATGGGCGGTGTCGATCACCAAGTGCAGCAGCTCGTCGTAGTCGGCCTCGATGTCGAGCAGGTCCATGTGCCGGGTGTTGACCATCACGTCGCCGGCCGTCATGTCGGCCATGCGGATCACGCCTTCGAGCATCATGCGCGACTCGGGCGCGATCAGCGACTTGTGCTCGGCGTCGGCGAGCGACTCGATCAGCTGGTCACGCGAATCCGGCCCCGGGGCGATCAGCTCGATGAGCTTTTGGAACAGCGTGCGCCGCTCGGC
>Ga0307517_10004248_pt1 | contig 22094 bp, 25 predicted proteins | sample 23_EM_MG_FD_194515 | JGI IMG/M metagenome (GOLD analysis project Ga0307517, IMG submission 194515) | Populus trichocarpa ectomycorrhiza microbial communities from riparian zone in the Pacific Northwest, United States - 23_EM | ecosystem: Host-associated > Plants > Roots > Unclassified | place... | reverse complement strand
CCCATGGGCCTTTAGAAAAGGACGGAAAAATGAGAGGCATGGGGGGTATAGGGGGAGATGGTATTACCAGGTGATACAGGGAGATATGTATGTAATACATGAGGGAGAATATTTTTTGCTGATGAAGCCCATATGGTATACCAAGAGGTAACCAGATTGAGGATAGACCAGTATACTTAGTATACAAACGGTAGACATGAGTTGGTACAAGTGTCTACAAAGTGACTTGGTGACATCGGGTTAGATAGGGTAACCTAGGTAGGCCAAAGTTACCCTGCTAGGGAGGGTAACCTTCGGAAAGACATGTTCGCGTAAAGTTAAAGAAACATAGTAAACGTTGCATGTGTCTCCTGGGTAACATTATATGTGGTTGCGCGGACTCCCAAAGGGAATAAAGGCATAACAGGGTGAAGTTACCCTACCTTGGAAACATGATTACCCTACCTTAGGGACCCAGTGACCCTACTGAGGTACCCCAGTTACCGTACCTTCACCGCCAAAGTCATCTGTGGACTTAGGGGGGAGTTATCCCACTATAGTGGGGCTCGTAGATGTTCTTAGGGCGGCTTCGTAGGGCACGAAACGGGCTACTGACGGAGCAGGAGTGGTCCGAACCTCCTGTAACCTTCAGGGGATATTCCTAACACCCCCATGCGGCCCCAGCGTTGGTACGGCGCGACGGCACTGTACAGCTATGTAGTTGTGTGCTTCCTAGTAAAGTGAGATCCATAAGAACGCTCCCACAACACCGTATGAGTTGTGGCCGTCCAACCAACCAGAAGCTGTTCGCAGGATATATAAGGGCTGTGAGGGTTACCGCCTCCTGGGGCGCCACCTGGATACCACCTGGGAACCACCTACGGGCATACTTTGACCTCCAGGTAGTTGTATGGTTAACAGTAGAGGGCTTGGGGCTGACCGGGGAAGCTGCAATGCTTCCAGGACAACCATCCCAACACGATTCCCACACTACCCCGTGAACTGTAACATTACCATGGGTTATTAGTGGACTCTAGAGGTGTGAGTCTTGTCACGATTTAAGAGGGTCCTGCATGGTTGACTGTGGGTAGCGCCCATGCAGTCAGGCAGCAGGAGATTTCTTATCGTGAGAGGATGCAGTCAGGTTTAGAAGCTTAGTATAGCCAAGTAGATTTGCCGATGGACTGCGTAGCTTGTATAGACGAAAGCACTGCTGGGCCAGTGAGCCCCAATGGATATTATCTCTACGGTGGGCATGTCGGTCGGCCACTGACATGCTACCAATAGGAAAGGGTTTTCGCTCATGCAGATGTAGTTGTAGAGACATTACCGGAAGGACTTCCTATTTGTGGAGATAGTTAATATCCGAGCGGTCCGACTGCCTCCGAGTGTTAGCTCACTTTAGGCACGTGAGTTGGATAGCCCTGAACTGAGCAGGGTGCTCGCCAAAGGTCAGCATGGTTGACGGGTGTCCTCTGGCTTTACATTATTCTACTCAACTAAAGCGAGAAACACCCTATTCTGATAACCAACGATCCTCGAGAGAACTTATTGAGTGAAGCTTTCAGGCTTATGGATATTAAGTTTTACCGCTTGATTCTATTTTGAATTATCTTTATCTTTATTATGATCTTTACTTCTACTTTGAGTCTTCGGTGCAGTCGCAATCTTAGGATCCGTCTTCCTACAGAGTGCCCCCGTTACACCTTGCATGGGATACGCAGCAAGTCAGGCCCAAAGTATCATGTTCTATGCAACGAGCTTTGTGGAAATCCGCGGGAGGTATTTGAGGTTCGCGGCAATGCCATATATGAAGAGAAAACTAGGTAGCTTGAGGAAGGAGAGGCTGCTAGCACCCAAGAGTCTTTTCAGCATGTGGGCGTGAAAATAGACCTGAATGTATTCACTAGACTGGACCGATTGAACATGTCCAACCTCCACAAGCTGGACCTCTTGTACAACATTTACCTCAGCCTATTCCAATATATAATGCAAGGGGTAAAAGGGTTCCAGAAAAAGCATAAATGAGAGCCCGCATTCCACGATGCCTGGAAAGACATTCGGCCTTATCTGGGATTCTGTGTACCAAAAAAGGCCTATTAAGAAGGCAGACAATAGCAGGAAATGGAAATGCGCACTCTTAGCCAGTGTATTTTGGCCATATTGGTGTCTGCATTGCCAAATGTGGACAGTTATCAGCATCACGATTTTCAGTTGCTTTGAAGTGTGTTAGTACTCTGGTAGATTTCTCCCTCATAGCCCAATATCGCACCCATACACGAAATACACTTCCCTACCTGGAAAGGTATCTGCAGATATCTCACTAGACAAAAGACATTTTCCTCCAATTCAGTATCAAGAAAGCTACCCACGCTGAAGCAGACCGCCAGGATTGGGAGTTAGAGGAACTAATCGCTCATCAACCTACTCATGAGATTCGGCGTACCTCTGCGGCCCAACCCCGTCGGCCGGCAGATCGAGAGAGACTTCAAAGGGTTAATCAGCATGAGGATTTGATCCGGCGGGAAACCTCCTTCCACTTGATCAAAAATTCCTATCCTACTCACCTTTCCTTGCACCTACAACATTTTGGATCCATATCAATATATTCAACTAAGGTCCGTGAGCTAGCCTATAAGAATCAAATCAAACAAGGTTACCGCAGGCGAAACAAAAATTAAGCTACCCCCCCAGATCTTTTCACACTATGGCAGCCACCATGCCCTAGGAATCAGGCTACAGACACTAGATGTTTTTTTGCAGACAGAACATGTCATTGCAATGGAAAGCACCCGGAGGACGACCGCAGCTGCACCTCGGAGAATTCACCAAGGCCTGATGAAGAACATCAGCCCCCTGACTGCGCTCTGCAGCACCTACAACATCGATTATAGGTACATAACGGAGGAGAGGTTATATTGTACTAAGCAAACTGTCGCTGATGACCATCTGCTGTCTTCTTACCCTACCAAACTTCGTTTTCTTCTCATAGAGCAATTTACGCACCTTGAAATGCCAGTCGCTGACTTTCAGGAAACGGACATTTTCCAGAGGCACCACGCCCACCGCACTGGAATAATGGCTTTCCATAGCGCTGATCCCAGACATGATTGTGTATAGATCCAGGCCAATTGAGAGGACAGCAAGTGATATCTTCGGGAGAGGGAGGTCGCGCAATTGTTGGCCCTTTTCAGGATATGAAACATCTTCGGCAAGGCAGCTTGTGTCCGGTATGCAGTATTACTTCACGTACTCAATTCGATCAATTCTGGTAGATTCCATCTTGTAAGTGGACATATACGAGTCGGGAAGGAGCATAGTGTTTGTGTAAAGGGAACAGTTAATATAGGGACAGAGATTGGACAGGCACATGTAATTCTCATCAGGGAAGGTCAATAGATAGTAAATCACAGGATTGATCTGCAGACATTTAATGAAATATATTAAATTATTCTATACTACTAGATTGGGTACTAGTATAATATGTACTGAGGCAAGTTGAAGCCACAGGCTTCAGATGGCAATTGCCACCTGGGTGTCCAGATTCAACTCAGCCATGAGAGTAGGGCAGATGTATCAAAATGTTGTTGATTAGGCTACAGAATTGTGTATGATACACATGCAGCCAAGTTGAAGCTGGATGGTTGAGATGGCAATTCCCCTTCAAGTCCACGGATTCACCTCAGCCACGAGGGTGTAGCAGACCACCCTTGATGAAATATATAGATTTATATATAGGCTATGCTAGAAATTGTGAGTGTGAAAGCAGAGGAAGGTAGGAGTCCACTTTGTGGGGCCGGCAGGGTGCAGACATGGGTAGGACGCTACCAAGGGTACCAGCAGGGTGCAGACATGAGTAAGAGTCTGTGAATGGCGCCGGCAGGATGTCCACGTAGAGAGGACTCCGTATAGTGTGCCTGTAGGGTATTGCAAGCATTATAGGGAGTCACCAGTCAAATCTAGGCCATCGGGCTCCTAGCATCTGGCAGGTATACATGTGAGACCCGCAGCCGAGAAGAGACCGAAGGTGGCGGCTGTTTGGACGCAATCAGGCCCTGACAAGTGTACCGGGTGGTGAGGACAGGAACAAGGGTATTGGGAGGCACCAGGCCCAGCAGGTGCAATCCTAGGACGCCCAGAGGTTCAGGGCGTTCACAATGCACAGGACACAAAGACAGAAGTTCAGGACACACAGAGCGAATAGGACAGATGCCCGCCTTCGGGACACAGGCTCTATTGGTCTGGAGTAAGCAGTTTTCTTCCTAATGTTCGTGTGTGCGAAGACTTTATACCTGCTCCTATATTTGACAAAACTTTAAATAACCTAGTAATCTAACATTGCTAACTAAAAAATCAAAACCATAGTATCCTAGAGCACGAGAAAAGTACAATCTTATATGAGTGGACAAGGTTCAGCATATCTGGAACTTGGATGAGAAGCCATTTCGGATGGGTATAGGAGCAAGAAATAAGTGCATAGTTTCTGCCACTTCCCCCAATCCACCATACATTGAGCAGACAAATCACGAGTCATGTACCCTATTGGACCCTTCTCAGCTGAGGGTATATTTCTTATACCAGCAGTTATTTGGAAGATCGTAGTAGGACATCTGTGTGAATAGTATCAAGAGGTGACTGCTGAGAACTACTAGTATGAGTATGCAGAAAAGGGTTATAATAATCATGGGATGATGAAAGAGTACTTAAGAAAGGTTTTTGAGCCATCAACGAGGCCCCAGTATGTTATTCCTATCATTCTAATACTACATCCTATAGACACTATTTACTGACTGCAATATTATACCAAAAGTGACCCAGGTCAATGGCGTATGCTGATATATGAAGGCTTTGAAGCACATCTTGGTTATGAGGTGATTGAATCTTTACTTTCATATCATATAATTGCATTCTGCCTACCAGCGCAGAGCTCCCATCGAACCCAGTCACTAGATGTTGGGGTTTTTTCCTTGCTCAGTTCCGCCTACAAAAATGAAGTATCAAGGTGAAAGCAGGTGGTAAAAAAGAAAACCTTCCCTCATCTCTTGAACCTAGCACGACAACAGGTATGCACACCCCAGAATGCAAAGGCAGGATTCAGAAAATGGGGTCTTATACCCTATAATCCCTCTCGAGTGCTGGACTTTGTCGTCCTTTACGTGAGCCAACACCTCTTCCGAATACGGCCAGAGAGTCAACTTATCACCACTCTACCGATGCCTATAAATTACCCTACCTGCCTGAACAAGATCTACTTCAATTTTCCTGCTCTCCTCCCACTACTCCGCGCCGTCAAGAATCGCTTTACAGAGAGGCTGTTGACCTTACGACAACCAGTCCCCGCTCTCACAAGCTAAGAAGTGCTCTAACAGCCTTCCGAACTGCACTCGAAGTACAGACAACTTCTACAAGAATGGCTGAGGAGGGGGAACGCCACCTACAGGAGTCAATCCTTACTGAAAGGCAACAGACTACTACCAATCGCCGCAGAGTTCCTCAGGCTGATGGAACTCTGAAAAAATGTGGAAACTCAGATAGTACGGTCGGGGCTCAAGTACTCGAACAAGGAAATATCCTTGTAAAACGAAAGAAACAGCGGGATGAGGAAGAGGAGGAGAAAAAGGTAAAAAAACGGCAAGCCCGGGTGAAGCAACCTGCTCCTACTTCTTACAATTCAGAGCAAATTGAACTTGCACATGGGGATTTCCGGAGCTGGGTTTGAATTTATTTTTCGGCGTTCTTGGGTATTTTTATATTTTTGTATCAAAACATTCACATCTGGTCACCTCGAGTAAATGCTCAGTGTAAATGCTGAGAGTGTAAGGGGGGCGGTGTTTTCCTCGATTTACAATCCGGAAAGATTGATAGGTATCCTGTGTGCCCAGTGTCCCGACATACCTGCCGAAGCGACATACTCCCCGTGGCGACTGTACGTCAGCAATTACGACCATGCTTGTACGGTCATATGATACTGCGGACAATGCCGGGGCGGCATTCAATAGCAAACTGAAATCAACCCAAATACTCTAGGCCGAGATTCGTGATTGGGGAAGCCCGCCTCTAAGCAACCTAGCTCCCGAGGAGAAACAATCTGATCTTTCTTAACCGTAACCCCTACCCCTATTAGTGCCATCCCCTGGCTATTTCAAGTATGATACAAAAGGTGAGATTCCGAGTGATTGAGTGAGCGACATCTCCAAGCCCGCCGCACCTTTCTAATCCCTACTAGATGTGCTTGCTCCCACATACGATATCACTCCCCTGGGCACAACATCCAGTGCGAGAAACTCTAACACCACCAGATTACGAATTGAGGGAGATACAAGTAGTAATAATAATATTGCATAGGTAAGTTAGACCCGAACCCAGAAATGGCATTATAGGAGAACACGATGGGATTATCAATTAAGCCTTTAAATCCAACTCATCCAGCAAGACAGACCTAGCCGGATGGACTAAACTGTTCCCCCAATCAGTTCATCCAGACCTCCGGCTTCACAGACTCTCACTCGGCTTGTAGCAATCGGCTTGTAATAATGCAGGTTGTTAAAAATAAGCCATGAGGAGGTAATGATTTGGGATGGGGGTTTCAGGAAGAGGAGTGGAGCGGGTCAAGTGGAGACACAGATTTTGTATTAACCGGTGAAGATGTTCATAATTGTATCAAGTGTTAGGAAAGGAAAGGCCTAAGGAAAGTTGAGAAGAGGAAGTAAGGGATGAGGCGAGGAAAGGACCGGAAGGAAGAAAACCAAGTAGAAGAAAACCCTTCATAGCCTGCCCATCCCTCCGCTACTGCATACATATACCGCCACGGCGTTAGAGTGCCGCCCATTTTCCATCGAGTGCTGGTATTCTAACATATGTATTGTTGGATACATTGTCCTTTGTTCCTTACAAACAAGATTTTTTGTCCCATATGTTGCCTTCCTATATCGTTCCTGTATATTGGGCCGCATACCCCAGGCGATGGGGCGGTTTTGGCGGCTATTTTGTATAAGTTGGATATTTTTATACCCTTCGGGTTTGGGGGCGTACATATCCGCCTGGGACTGAGGGAGCGTTAGAGCCGAAGACAAGAAACCAGGTAGCCCCTCATAAAGGATGGAGTTACTAGTATGCCTTAATTCCGCTTCAGTGCCGTCAGAGTTCAACTTATCTTGTTTGTATTTTCTTTCATTTTCATTACTCAATCAATCAATCCTATATCTAATTCTCTTCTCATCTGTTTTCTCCTGTCTTCCATATTGCTATCTCAGATTTCTTTTCCGCTCTGGATATATGTTCCCGTTTCGCAGCATAAGTAGTCGGTCCTCCGACTCCCTCACAGAATGTAGTTTTTAAGCATTCCTTTATCTCTCCCAAGTTTCCGGTATAGAGCCCGACTATTTCATATTTTTCAATAAAACAACGTAAGTTCAACTGAGTGATAACTTTATACCATGAAGATGGAGAGTAGCAAACGGAGATAAAGGGAACTAAGGCCGAAAGTGTGAAGCGTAAGTGAGAAAGGGAGGATACGGCTTGTTCTAGAATTGCAAGGCTCTGCCATTGGTCTCACTGGATTCTGCTGCCAGTGCCGTTCACTCTGTTCTATGGGTTCTTGGGCTGCTATCCCTCCCTGCTGGGGGTTTCTATACTTTGCTGTTTTCTGCTTACTAACCATAGCAGGTCTTCCAGATTTTTTATGGGCACCCAAGTATTGCTGGCCCAGGCACATTACAGGAAAGGGGGTATAGAAGTTGTTGTAGCTATAGAGTACAAGTAACTTATCCAGCAAGTAGTACCAGACTGAGCATTGTTGGCACATGGAGTGCCTTGTGCCATGCCAATATCTCCGGCATGGCACAACGAGATGCCAGAGTTGTGGTGAGGTTGGCCGATGGCACAACCTGGCACAATTCATTTGTTATGGGATGGTTTCTGTTATTGAGGAAGCAAATATTTGGGTTCTTCAGTGCAGCAAGAACTCACAATGATGGGAAATGTGGGATATTTGATGTGAATTGGGCTTGTAGATAGTTTTTCCTTTTTTCTTCATTTTACTTGTACAATTATTGCCAGAGCAGTACTTGCATATGGTGTGCTGCCGGGAAGATCGATTCGGGGACTTAGGCCATGGCACAAAGCTCTCGGCAACGCTACATCAGATACTAGACTAACTTTATAGTCCGTCATGGTGTTGTGATGAATATTAGGCGGTTATGAATAGGGATCCATCGTAGGTATTTGTTTGTTACCCTGCTTTGGCGAAATCGATTTCGTGCTTGCCATGAGAAACTGGATTAACGTACCCCACCGCGAGTCAAACCCCACGGTAACACGAAAAAAACACATAGAGTTGTATTCAGAAATCCGGTTTATGCTCTCCACTAGTCTATCCGTATGCGGCTGTTTCGTGTTACTTTGTGTTTCGACTCGCCGTGGGGTAGTGACGGATCGCCTCCGGGTACGGGCGTTCTCTGGTGGGTATTTAGCAGGAAGGTTTATCGATATCACAATAGACCGAAGATCGAAAGGAAAATAAAAATAAAAAGAAGCATCCGATCGGGGTCCTATTCACAGAACAATCCCGGATTTCCTCGTCCTCCCTTGTGCATGTCCCCAGAGCCGCCCATTTATCTAACAAACATTAAGTTACTCCCCCCTAGCCATGACAAAACAACCGCGCAAGTTTGAGAATATCAAAGCACGCTAGGTCTTTCCCAACGGCTCCCCCGACAGTACGTTACTCGAGCAGTAGTCAGCTTTATCCACTTACTCGAGTGCCCTTTGCTGGCTTGGCAGAGCAAGCACCGCCGAGATGATACTTACTTTTTTTCTGGCCTGGTAGGGGAGAATATGCTAGGATGATACTTGCTGCTTTTCTGATTCGGTGGGGGCGAATATGTCGAGATGATACCTACTTTGTTTCTGGCCTGGTAGGGGCGAACATGTCGGGATGATACTTACTTCTTTTCTTATTCGGTAGGGGCGAGCATGTCGAGATGATATGATACAAACCTTTGAGTATAATATCATCCAGTGTGTTGGGTCCTGAGAGTCCTGAAAATCAGCATCACAGCCTTGCGCAACTGCCTCCTCGTCGTAAACCCATTTCTAAACCTTGGCCCCCTACTATCGTTGCCCCATCCATGACTCGATGGGGTGTAGTTCATTACTCCAAATCACCTAGCAAAACCCGTACAAAAGCCACACCACCTACCTCAGTTGACTTGTCATATTTTTGGTTTTGACCAATCGAGATCCTTGAACCCCTCTTCACGACGGCTTCAAGTCTTTAGTTTAAGAGCATCCTACTCTTACTCTAATTTCATCACTGGAAGATAGATTTATCTCTTCTATCTATTGTTTTATCACCTCCATCATCCGTCAACTGCCCGGTATCGGTAAAGATGGTTAAGCGAGGTCCTACTACGTTTTCCGCCACCAAGGTTGCAAAGGTGGGTTTGGTAGCTTCGGCTGCCTTACAAAAGATTATGGACTTGGAGAAAGAAGTATCCAAGTTGCGGCACCATGTTTCTGTCTTATCGAAGAGGAATCATTTGTTGCAGAAAGAGGCGGATAGTAGAAAGAAAGAGGAGCAGGAGGTGAGTTCTGAGATGGCTTCGCCTGATAGGGTTGAGGAGCCTGAGCCGCAAGTAGTGGCTGAGCCCTTGGAGCGGATGAGTGGCGAGATTGTGGTGGAGGGTGAAGAGGATGTTTGGGTGACGCCTGTGGCGAAGTTGGCGGTGGCTAAGTCAAGAGTGGCGTTGGAGGTTGATGAACCTGAGGTGGCGTTGGTGAGGCTGCCGAAGGGTAAGAAGAGGAGGTTGACGGTTGGGAGTAATGGGAGTGGAGATGAGGAAGATACCGAAGTGATGACGGTGATTCCGGTGGTTGAAGAGGGGGATATGATGGTGGTTCCTTTGGGACCACGATCGGATGAGGTGGGGAGAAGGGCGGAGATGCCCTTTGGACCAAGGTTGAGGGATGGGCCTAGGGTCAGGGGGTGGAATGTGGTGAGGAGGGAGTACCGGTTTGTGGACCGGAGCTTCAAGTTGATGGGCGTGCGCAATGGGATGGTAGGGGATTCCTATCATACCAGAGGGGGTGGTGTCCATGCGCAGGTGCGGGGAAGTTTTAGAGGGAAGTATGTGGAGAGGGGGGGGAGGGGACGTTGGCCATTCCGTTGATTGTTGACCGGGGTCAGGAGGGGCTTAGGATTCGCAGCGGGCGGAGACCGTGGGCGCTAAAGACTCACATGATTAGGCTCGGGGCTTGCGTGTAGGTTGATGGTTTGGTAATAGAGGTGAGGGGTGATAGGTGTTTGTATGTTGATTGTTTGTTTTTTGTTGGTGGTTGTTGGTGTTTGGGATTTTTGTGGTAAAGGGCGAGCAGAAGGTACAGGTCCACCTCACCCATTAGGCGTGCTGATAGGGCATTTGATTGCCGGGAAAGATGGGTTAGGGTCGACGGCCGGGTGTGCGGGTTGATGTATATCTCCTGCTATTGCACCGCTCGGGAGGATGGGAAGTGAAGTTTGTTGTTTGTGGGGGGTGATGGTTGTTTGACCATAGGATTTGGTTTGATAGGATAGCGACAACGCTTTAGAGTAGCATATAAGTCGCGAAATGAAAAAAGTGTTTAAAAAAAAAAAAAAAAAAAAAGTCTGGCGAACGTGGCTCGCAGAATTTCTATGTATCATAAATGGCAGCCAAGACTTCGCCGTACTTTTGCTCACACCCTAATACAACTACCACCCTATGTCCTCTGTCTGTCTCCTTCACCACCACCCCTCCTTCTCAATGATTTACATACCCTTGGACATCCGCCGCTCGGACACGATAACCCCTGCTGGTCGACGGCCTACCAAAAATGACAACCACGTTACACCCCGGCCCTTACGCATCATGAAGACTAGAAAATCGCCCTCAGTGCCCATCCGTAAGAAAAGCAGAGGCGGACAAGAAGGGAAGAAAAAGGATAGAGGATCGAAGAAAGGGTTTCTTGGAATGAACTTCCCACCGAGCCCTAGGGCTCGTAGCTCTTCGGCTGGTGTATTGGGCAAGGATAAGGACAAGGACAAAGGTAAATCTGAGGGGACGGAGATCTCAATGAATCTCAGAACCCTGCCGGCGGAAGAGGCGCAGGATCGAACACTAGTCTAATGGAGCGAGGATGGCCTGGCTACAACGGCCTGCTGCAGGTCACATAACGAGTGTCTTCAACTACGGCAACGAAGCTGATCCCCATCGCCGCGAAAATTCTGTCCCAATGGAGCTCAATAATTCCGAAGGACGCGAGGCGCACAGCTCCTCTATTCCCACCGGAGAGGATGCCTGTTTACTACCTTAATCCTACGACCAATCCACGGGGGGTAAGCATAGGAAGAATACATTCTTGCGACGGGCGGCAAGCACTAGTGCGAAATATGGCAAGTCGGCGAGGCGGAGGCTTGAGCTGGGAAGATTGAAAACAGTGAATTGGGTTTCCGAAGGGACTGCCCTGCCAAAATCTCCGCCAAGAGGGTGGAGACAGATAGCCGTGGATTTATTCCAAGGCAATAACTGCAATCCCGGCCAGACGGTAGTCAAGCGCGCCAATTCCGGAAAGAGGGAGAGGAGCGATAGCAAATCTGTTCTCACATACGCTACGCCGCTAGAAGTCTCCTCTACCAAACTAGATGCCACAGGAGATGCAGGGAAGCAAGTCGGAGGGAGTCTCCCAGAGAATTTCGCAGCTGGCGATATGTGGCGACTGGATGGCCAGGATGGATTAAGATATGTTTCCCGCGACGGCAGGAGCATCCCACCCCCCAGCCGCGCCCGCAGTGCCAATTTTCTGGGGATATTTGATAGCAATATCAGTGGGAAGAATAGAACTAGGTCTCAAACGTGTGGGCAGTGGAAGCCACCGATGCTGATCCCTGACCTGGCGACCACTCCCGAACGGGTTACTCAGCCTCTTCCTATACACAACAGTCAATCTGGAGAGTAGAATGGGTTTTGGATGTCGGTTGAGACTGAGGGGAAGGTTAGCAGCAGTGCTGGATACGCCGGGCAGTCACTGGGTGTTGGCCTGGACATCGGTGTCTTGATGGATCTACCGTGAGTCCCATTTGTATCTGCTTCTCAATTTCTGACAATGTAGTCCGTATACCTCCCGTACATCCTATTCGAGTATGAAGTCGGGGGCGAAACTAATCGTAGAGTCGATGGAAAGCGCGAGGGATAGAGTCGCAGTAATGACCTTTCCATACATCATGCCGAATAACGTGTACACTCTCAATGCCTCGGGAAGTATAGCAAGACAGCAGCTGCTAGAAGATATTATGTCTCTCCCTTCCGCAGATGAGCATCCCGCCATCGCCTCGTAAAATCAAGGAAACAGTAATGGCCGCGATTAGAAAGTTGAAGGCAATGCCTTCGGACCTGACGGGATATCCGTGAGCAGATAGAAGTGTTCATTTATTCTTGCTAACTTCTCGACTAGATGATGGGGCTATAGATTTACTCCCGGAAGTGTTCATGGGGCAGATACAGATTCACATCCTTGGTATTGGGCCTGTGTTCTGGCCCAGGAACGAGATGCGGTCTTCGGGTGGTGTGTTCCGTTGCGCACTTCCGGCCCGAGGCCTAGTAGCAAAGACAGTCGCAGCGAGAAAATTCCCATTAGGGTAGAAGAGATTGTATCAATGCTAAGAATGGGGGTGTACCTTAGTGAAGCCCAGAACGTCGTCATCCGTCTATATTGTGCAGGAGATTCGCGAATCCTCGAGTTGATCGACGGAACCGAATCCCCTGCCTCGTCCCGGGTGAAAAAAGAAGCCTCCTCATCAAAGTCGATCCAGGAAACCCTACAGCTCTTAGTGCCACCCACATCCACGCTAGAGATCTAACCGGCGACTGGTCCGCCGTCGAGCAACAAATCAACTCAATCCAAAACCGAACTCGGTGTGTATAAAACCCCCCTGCTAACCGTAACACTCACGTACCAGCACAGCAACCACCCCCCCGACACCACCCTCTCTATTTACGGAGCCGCAGGAGTGCACCGCTACAACGAAAATTCACGCTGGCGCTCCTCTCCGGCACTGCAAACCAACTCTTTGCCTCCCGTGGGAGTTCACCAAAGCCGGCAGTCACCCATGGGGAATAAGTGTGCAGAATCCGGAGCCAGAAGGTGGGGAGCGTGTATCCCAATCCGGACCGCGCTCTTTCTGAGATCAAGGCTATCCGTGCCAGTGTGCGGAGGGCAGAGGGGAAGGTCGATTTACACGATATTTCCCGGGAATTAGCGTATAGGGCCAGGATGGAGAAGCGGTTTTTGCAGACTACTACAGCATCTGCTAGTGCTGGATTGGTGGACAGTGCACAGAGAAAATTGAGCTTTGCAGGTGACGCCACAGACGAAGTTCTCACATGCCGGCGTGACGAGGAATTGCGCTCTTCTCCATTCTTATCACCCCCCGATGAAGCGCCCCTTGCGGGCTTTGGTTTGGAAGAATCGGATGCAGACGATGGGGGTGAGGTGGAGGATAGCATGGACAAGGCGCAGAAGATTTGGAGAGAATGAAGGTTAGGAAGTATGGTTCGGGTGGTGGGGGGAGCATTGGGCGGGTGAAGTTTTCCACCGATGTGAAGAGGAATGGTGAGGCTGGGGGGTGGAGGGATAGGTGGCAGTGCCGGGAGCAAGAGCTTGGTCAGACTTAGGGATGTTAGGGAGACTGACTTTGGGCCTCAGAGGGGGTTTTTCCTTCTTTTTTTCCCACCCGGTTGCCAAGTCAAGCCGTTGACCCAAGCCATCGGAAAGTTGTCCTTCCATATGCCAGTCACAACCTTCCACCACTTCAACTTCAACCTGCCCCACTACAGCCCCCACCATATCCCTTCCCTTCTCCGCGTTTTTTCTCCACATTTTTATCTTTGTCCCTTCTCTTCCCACTGCTGCCCTACCACATCATCTATCTACTTCGATTCGGTGCAATACATAGGGCAATTCTGTCTCGGTTTATATCTTAAAAACATTTCAACGTCCAACGTCCCGCAGCCCACAGTACTACTTCAACCCGAACAACGGTCCCGAAAAGTAACACATACCCTTGTGGTGTCTAATTTTCGGAAAGTGTGTGTAAACCCATCCTATTTACCACTAGTATACCTTTACTAACACCTAGGTATTCCTAATAAGATGGACCACCTTTTGAGTGGTTAGTTCTACCGGGAGTTTAGACCGATACCCAATGCATATAATTAGTGGCCAACGCACTATTGGCAAAAAATACCAAATCCACATGTATCCTGGGCAGACTCCAGACCTCGCCTAGCTCCAACGCCTTTCCTTACAAGTGCAGTTAGTACGGACAAGGTAGTCCGTTCCTGTGACGTTCCAGTCCAGATCATTGGGTATCCTAGATGGGAGCCCGAGCCAGTCGAAGCCTTTGTTCAGATTTTCAAAGAGTTCCATTCAGGAGAGGGCGCGTTCAGATCTCATGTCGTCAGGGAGAGAGGGCTGTCCATGAAACTTACAAATAATGAGTTTCTAGTATTTAGAAAACTTTTACGTGATAGGGATGAGGAGTCTGACAGGTAGGATACTTTATCTTATGTCTCAGAATTGATTTATGCTAAACAGGCTTAGATTACCGAATTTTTCATACAACTCGGCCACCGGGATGGGATACTGACCACTCAGTTCACATCCAGCCCCGTGCACAAAACTCTGGTTTCAACCATTTACACCGGGCTCACCGATGCCGTCAAGAGCCTCCCCCGAGACATTCAACTTTCGATAACCATTGTTACGAATGAAGGATTTATGGGATTTAAGGGAGTCTATCTCAGTGTTCGCAACGGGGCAGGACGAGGACGGACGACATTTCGTCGTCCCGTCCCGTCTTTTCCAAAACTTGCGCGACAAGTTAGAACAAAGGACCAGGACGGACGACATTGTGTCGTCCCGTCCAGTCACTTTCTGAACTTGCCCGACAAGTAAGAGCCCAGGACCAGGACGGACGACATTGTGTTGTCCCCCACCGTCCCCCACCATCCCCCGTCGTCCCCCGTCGTCCCCTGTGGTCCCCCGCCGTCTTCCGCTGTTTTCCGCTGTTTTCCGCTGTTTTCCGATGTTTTCCGCCGTCCCCTGCCGTCCCCCATCGTCCCCAACGGTCCTATGAAGCACCTGCCGTCCCCTACTAGAAGATGTCTCACATCGTGGGGCTCGTCGTCCTTCCTAATGACGGCCGTCCTCGAAGTTCAAGGACGAGAACGGACGGCATTTTGTCGTCCCGTCCGGTCATTTTCTAAAGCTGCCCGACAAGTAGGAATGAAAGACGAGGACGGACCACGTTTTGCCGTCCCGTCTCGTCCCGGGCTCTTAGCAGTCCCCCCACCGGGCCCCACGGGGGCCCCGGACGGCTGCGAACACTGGTCTATCTCCACTCAGAAAAGATACCTGATGTAGCGATCAGGAAAAGGGACAGTCAGGGTATATCTAGGATTAAGTTTATTGTTGAGGTTGGCTTCTCAGAGACCTATGAAAAACTCGTCGAGGACGCCCGGCTTTGGCTTGAAGGAACTAGTACAGTTTCGATGGTCTTGATCATTAAACTGGAGGAGGTTCCAGGCTACAAATCTCCGCTAACAAATCTTACCGACAATGAGTTTGATCGACTAAACTTCCCGCCATTGACCGAGATTAACGACGAACGTTTTGTTTTTGATGGCCCATACGGGCCGGTTAGATATAAAGGGTTACAGTGGTGTGGAGTGGTGACCCGGTTTTTAGAATTTTGGGCAATTCATCGGGTTACCAGGTTAGCCCAGCAGATTACCAGTCGGATGGTAAGTCACACATTGCCACATCCATAGTTTTCAAGCTAATCCAAATAGGATCTTTTTGAGATGCCCAATAATCCAGAAAGCGGGTTGTGGCTAAGTGAATTGTTCGTCATTGGCGACATCGAAGATGAGGAAGTTGAGTTTGACTGGGAAGCTTACTTTGTGAGATTAAAAGACAGTATTCGGCAACTCGCCGTAAATCGTTGTTGGGCGGCGCTCAGAGACAAGGAAGGATGCGACAATTTGGCGGGCCAGGGTTGGGAGCCCTCTTCCCCAGCAAGTGCCGCATAGTGTTTGTACGGTACTATAATATTATTATTGATTCACCAGCCTCTCCCTGCCTAACCTTCCCCTTTTCTCTACTATTAAACTCCCGGAAAAGCACACTAACCATTCGTGCCATAGGGGAAAGTAATAATAAAAAACCTCTACTATGTGGGAAGTCGGGACGCCCCTAACTTCCTTTCTAGCAAGCTCTAGATGGTGCAGTCTAATGAAAAGACACTACATATCGTTCCTTAGCAACAACCTCATCCCCCCCAATCTCATTATACCTTCCTTCCACTCATCAATTGGGAAACTCTTCCGCTCTCAAAGGAGACAAAATTCAAGCGTCCGAAAATGATTTCACTTAAAGCCAAAAGCGTCCTCATAACCGGCGGCTCTAGGGGCCTTGGGGCTGCGACAGCCCACGCCTTCGCAAACGAAGGCGCAAACATCTTGGTAAACTATGTCAGCGACGAGGCCAGCGCTGCAAATGTGGTGGCAGAGATATCAGACAAGCACGGGGTCAAGGCGGATGCCCTACAGGGCGACGTTGGCGTCGAAGAGAACTGCGTGAGGATCGTGAAGAAGTGCATTGCACTGTTCGGGGGTGTGGACGTTATTGTTTCCAACGCTGTTTGCTCAATGATACCCTGGCGAAGGTTCGGAGTGGATGGGCGCTAATTGGAAATGCCAACAGGGCTGGATGAGAGTTAGTGATTTCGGAGATCCGAACGCGTTGAGTGAGGCTGATTGGGATAAAGTTACTATCTCGTCCTACGATTTTTGGTTCTCGAAAGGGTTTCTGATAAGGTACGATAGTGCTGGGCGGTAAACGTAAAAGCGAATCTCCACCTGCTCCGCGCCGCCTCAGAATCTTTCAATGCAAACCCGGACGGCGGTTCATTCCTGATCTCATCCTCCGCCGCCGCAATCACTCCTGGTGGTAGTGCAATGGCGTACTCGGTCACTAAAGCCGCTGGTTTACACCTTATGCGGTGTCTTGCGCACACTCAGGGGCCAAAGATCAGAGTTAATGCAGTACTTCCGGGCTTGTTGTTGACGGATTGGGGGAACAGGATGGGGGCAGAGAGGATCGAGAAAATGAAGGAGATGGCGGCTCTGAAAGATTATGTGGGATTCTCTTTCATTCTCTTTCATTCCTCTTCTATTCATAGTTCTCCAGGAGGACGATAGCTGACGCGGGGCGGGTTTTTTTTTTGTTGGCAGCCGACTGTGGAGGAATGCGCGAACGCATTTGTGCTCATGGCTAAGAGTAAGACTATGACGGGGGCTAGCCTGAAGATTGGTAAGTAAAGAGTATCATGTGTGACAACGTGAGGGACGAATAGAAGTTAATTCTAGGGCAGATGCGGGGCTTGTACCTTAGGCTTAGAGGGGGATATACCGTAGCTCCTCTATCACCCAAAAAGATGCTACCGGGACTTTCACCCATTTGGATGTGAGTCCGCTAACATGGGTCCTGTGCATCGCCGTGTAGGAAGATTGGCATTCAATTTGTTAGCCTATTGTATTACACTCTGACTTCGGCCATTATTGTGGGAGTACCGTATGTGATACAATTTTTGCCCCCCGCACAATACCGCCTCCCCCACTTTTAACATCCGACTGCAACGCAAATACTCCTCCGGATAATCACACGGTAGGACGCGACGTCTCTCTCTGCCATAGCGCTACTCGGTACAATACTATTACCCAGGCTCCGCTCCCAAGGTCTTATTTGACTTGGACTTAGGGCAATTGGCGCAGTATTGAGTTACGAATGGGATTGTATTTTTCCGAACGGATCAGTGCAGTGATCACTCGAAGGCACTGTTTAGAACCTTATGCGGGGGGGGTGGGGTAAACGGGTCGATAGGGTGTGATTTGCGAAGGGCGGTGGATCGGGTAGTTAGTGAACGGTGGGAGAGTGTCATTGAGACTGAGGAGGGGAGAGGGGAGAGGGGAGGGTGAAAGACAGTGAATTTATTTTTGTGGCAGGATCTACTTGGAAGGCTAAGGATGCTTGTGTAACCCCTTAGCTTGGAGAAGTGGGCTTGAGGGGTGGTGGGAAGAAGTATATAAACTATGATACTCCAATCGGAGATATTTCATTGCGCCTACTTAATCCTTACTATCATGTCCGGAAACCCGCATGTAGCCCTGCTAGTGATAGGTATTTGCATCATAGGCATTGCACCACGTGTGTAATTTTTACCTGAATTCGAACATCTTGTGCTATGTGAGATCAGTACCATGCTACCATAATACCGGGACTACTTGCGCTCGAGATGCTAGTGAGGCTGATCGAGTATTCACAGATCATGGTGTAACAACGTAGTATATATTTTCGACATGTAACACTAGAGTGCTGGGCGATATGGGTCATGCGTCGCAAGCTTTGGTGAGACCCTGAATCAACCCGCGATTGTCGTCTTGGCCCCAGGGAAAATCCCTCCACAGCCCTGGAAGTTGGCGGAGCGTGCTGTTGTCCGGATTGGAGGTTTCAGTATGGCGGTGGGTGTACAGAAAGGGGAAAGGGCGGTTGTAGTAAGAGGAGATTGTCGCGATAGCAGTGGTGGGTTGGGTGTGGACACTACAAGTCACTCGGTAGTTAATGTCCCTTTTTCTATGCCCTAAACCAGCACAGCATTGCCAGGAAAGGGGGATTGGACAGAATGGAAAGGTCTATTGAACTAGGCTTTCTGTTAGAGAGCGGTCAGTGCTTGTACGCTTGGCTTTGTCCTTCCAATCTCACTCGACCCCCGAATATAAGACCGAATTTTGAGACGGATTGAGCCGATATATGGGAACCCTGATGGATCCGAGCAAAGACCGAAAAAGCGATTCCATATGGCAAGCCTGGAATTTTGTTGGCCTGGGGCCCTCCTTGTACTACGTTACTGTGGAGAGACCCACACTTCAAATGAAGCCAGCTATTACAGAGCTCATTTGGTTGGGGCTTAAAGCGGACCGGGAGTGTATAGTTAGTTGCTGACCTCACCATTAAGTAAGCAACCCGCTGCATAGGCCTCACTCAGTATACGCCTCTCGAGCTGGAACTAAGTAAAGGCGAAGAAAACAACACTCCCTAGAATAGTCGTTCAGAATCCCAGGTCAGAACTATTGTGCTCTTGGTGGAACCGCCCACATTCAAATTGCTAATGTGGAGTGTGTTATTTTGGTCTCTTGTGAATGGTTCTCCGACATGCGCATTGGAAGTCTGTAACCTAGACAGAACCGCGAGAGAAAAAGAGAGTATTTTGTCGACTCGCCGATATTATATTTCGTCGCCGGCCATAACTTTGAGGAAGGGTGTCAATCCCAGCTTTTTATCCAAGGTTTGTTGACATGAAAGTCTACAAGCGGCATGTTTTGATATGGTACCGAGTGTGATAGTGGTGCTTTATCCAGGAAGGAAAAAGCTGATCAAAAGAGCACTAAGAAGAGTACTATGTCTGCTAGGAGGGACGGGAGACTCAGTGATTCTCATGAATTGGTGATTGCGGGTGCGAGGAATGAGAGAGGAAAGGAAAGTGAGGTCAAGGAATAAAACGGTGGTATATTTTCTGAAGCCGTTTCTTACTTCCTTCTATCTATAACAGAACAGGTGGTTTATAGAGGCAATACAAAAACCTTCTCCGCACTTCTTCGCTTGCGGAAATTCTTCAGGAGATGTACATACAATAAAAGAGTGCCTGTCTGCTGTAGGTGCTCCTGTACAATAATATTTAAATAACCTAAATAGCCGGCCACCCTTCCCTCGAAATTGTTCCCCAGACCTCCGGCATCCCCTTGGAGGGTTGGTTGGAAACAGCATTAATCTAGGCTTTGGTTTCAACTATATCATTATTAGAGGCTCTGCAGCAGGAAGTATATAGAAGCTATTGAAGAGGTGGGCTAGCTTCATCAGCAAAAGAAATACCTTGCGTTCTATCTCTCCCCGCTCACCCTGTGCGCCGGACGTTCCAGGGGCTAATAACGTAAACTCCTGTGCTGGGTGCGTCCGCCCGGGCTCATTCTGTCGGGAAGTGAAAGGGCCGCGTCCAATGCGTCCGGACGGGCAAGTCAGGATCCGGACGCATTGGACGCGGCCTTTTTGCGTCCTGACGCATTTGACCCCCCCTGGCGCAGCCGCCCCCCTGATACTCTACCCCCAGCGCCCAGCCTCTTCATCCCTTCGCTCCCAATGCACCCGTTCCCATGCTGCCCCTTTGGGGACTTCTGGCGGCCACGACATCTCTCCTTCCGGCCTCCCCCCCCCTGATACGCCCGCCCACCAGCTTTCTTTCCATGATACCCTCTCTCCTTTAAACCCGTCACTAACCTCTCCCTGAATCCATTTCTCATCCGGAACCCCACTAACATCACCTCCGCTTCTCCCACACTCCCGGATTCCGTCCGTCCTCTTACGTATTCGGCGGACGTTTTCCCGTCATTACTTCCTCTGCCCTCATCCCTCCCAATACATTCAGCCATTCCTCCTCCACCTTCTAATTCCCACCCCTCTTCTGCCATATCCGGCGGACCTCCCCCTTCTCTTGCCCTTTCGTGCGGCTCTCTCCTCAGTTCTCCACATCCTATCTCGTCTACTCCATGCCTCTCGCCGTCTCCTCGGCATCGTATAGTCCGCTCACGGGCACCCACCCTCTTTCCCGGCCTCTTACAGTCCGCTCGCAGGCTCCCACTGTCTTCCCCGGCTTCTCACAGTCCCCCAGACTCATTCCCGTACCTATCAACCTACAGCTGCCCGCTAGACGACTTACCCAAGCCGGCGCAGTTTATAACCATCTGCCCCACACATTCCCATGCCTTCCGAACCGACAATTGCTTGCTAGATGCCTTACTTATACTTGCGCAGCTTATAACCATTCGCGCAGTTCATTCTCATGCCTTTCCTGCCCACCAACTCGCACACTACTATAGTTTGACCATTCCGGACCCTTTTAGCATGGGTAATTTTATTTAACTTTATTACATATATATACACGATCAGCAAGTGGTGATAAAACCATTCTCCCTATCCTCTCGATCGGTTTCTTCAACATGCGATTCCACCTCCCCACGGTCTTGGAACTGCGCTGCAGCAACCAGTGCTCCCGGATTGGGCCCATGTTCTCGCCACGGCTCGTGCCAACCATGTCCTCCTCCTGTATCCACGAGACCACCACCGGCCTCCAATTCATCCAGCTCCGTATCACTACCAAACTCCCGCCTCAATGCGTCCTCATTATTGTCATATCCCGCGGTCCGCTCAACCCGGTTTCCATGCTCATTCAAGATTCTGGCCTCCAATGTCATCCTTATCCGCTGGATTATTCAACATTGCCAAACTCTTCCCATTTTGCCACAGGATGGTGTCTGACGTTCCAGCAGGGCTATCTATCCGTTAGCTGACCTTTCACAGAACTCGAGTACTTACGATTTTCAAAAGTCTCTGTATGCCCAGGCCCTCCGGGGATCGGGACACTTTCGAAACCTGCCAGTACACATTGTTTTTCTTACCCCTGGAAGTGGCTCTTGTGAAAGCCACATAATCGATACAGATGTGAGTCCGCCAGCATCGCAGTGAATGACATAATATGGCGGCTGTCAGACAGATAAATGGGCAATCGATCTTATCCAGGAAACCCTCATCCGTTATGCCTTTCCTTTGCAGGCCAGCGTAATATTGAGTAAATATTACACCTGGGGTCTGGGGTGCTAGGAATCTAAGAGAAATTGGCTGTCCGCCGTATTAGATCGATTTACTCTTACTCTGATTAGAAACAATCCTGACAAATGTGAAAAAGATACCTCATAGCTGCATGGCGGGCAACTGAACCTCTCCTCCTCCAGTAGGTATTCCACTCTTCGTGTGCAGGCTGTAGGATCCTGAATATTGAGCTTATAGAGTTCTGTTATAGCCTTCTTTGTGTAACGACCCTACAGATAGGTAGCTACAGTGGACTAGACTCAAGCCCGTATGGCATACCAAGTGGTAACCATATTGAGGATAGGCCAGTATACTTAGTATACTACCGGTAGACATGAGTT
>Ga0307517_10004247_pt1 | contig 22101 bp, 32 predicted proteins | sample 23_EM_MG_FD_194515 | JGI IMG/M metagenome (GOLD analysis project Ga0307517, IMG submission 194515) | Populus trichocarpa ectomycorrhiza microbial communities from riparian zone in the Pacific Northwest, United States - 23_EM | ecosystem: Host-associated > Plants > Roots > Unclassified | place... | reverse complement strand
GTAGTTACAGTCACTGTCACACCTCTCTCGAGTATTTAACTCCCTCGATAGTTGCTGTATTTTCCTTAGCTTTTGAATCTCGGGAAATCCTCTCCCCTTCTCAGCCCCTAGTGCTGTTACGGACAAGCGAGATCATTTTCTGCCGAGAACTCTATTCTCTTCGCTCTCCTTCTCTCTCTCCCCCTTGTCGAACGGACGAGTCAAGTCCTTCTCTTCAAGTGGAACCCAGGTTCGAGGCAAGCATCACCCAGAGCGTGCTCGCTATTGTCCTTTGTGTTATAGGATACCTACTGGTCTGTCCCAGGCTTGAGTTGGATCGCCTGAAGAGACTTCTAGCCAGAGAAGTTGGAGTACCAGGAGCTTAGGGCGAGAGAGGCCCTGACAACGACCCACTTCAGACTCCATTTCTCCGGACATTTCTTCTCACAACCCACCGGACTTCCAGTGGCTTCCATTCATTTGTCATATCTGTTGAGTCAGTGCTTTGTCATTCGCTTTGTCAGGACATGGCCCGTGCACAACACATAAGCCATGGTCCGTGCGTTACACAGCATGGTCTGTGCGCACCCCGGTAGTATATAAGGATTAGTAGTATAGTGCTATACTCCCCAGATTTGATATCCTCAGATTCTCCCTAGCAGTCTTACCCACTGAGCCTGGGTAACCTGAGATCCTCTTAGCATCTCCTATCTGTCCCCTTCTGTTGCTCCTCTCATCCGTCCCTCCCATCTCTTGTCACCTGATCCCCTGTGTGCTTGACTGTGGCTCAGGGTGTGCTGTTAGGTCTGCCTGACAGGGAGTGATAAGAATAAGAAGTCCAAAAGGATGTAGAAACATAAGAAAATTAAAGAAGAAAATCATCTGCAATGACAGTTGATCGTGAATGACTTGTGGTTTTGTGAAGTTATCAAATTTTTAAAACGGGTTTTCTTCATGACAGCCAATGTGCTGACAGATTCTTCCAGACATCAGCCGGTTTGAACCCCACTGTGGATTCTAATTTGGCCTCAGTCTGGTTGATGACAGAACAACTCCTCTTCCTATGGCTTGCTACATGCTCCTACAGAGCCTACATAAATTTTGGCTAACTACAGACCAAAAATGTGTTTCCTAACGATATGATGGTCCATGATTTGGTTTGTTGCCAAGGGCTTCGGACAAGGAGGTCTATACCCTGTGAAGCCCTTGGCAACAAACCAAATCATGGACCATCATATCATTAGGAAACATGTGAGCATTTGAGCAATCATCCTCACAGTTCATGTCCATGTTGAGGAGGTCTTGCTCTTCCCATGTTTCTGTTATATCAACATCTGTGCCTTGTGTGTTTGTTTGATGCATTCATGGTCTAGTGGTGTGCTCTACCATAGATCTTGATATATTGTCATTCCACTCTGGAGATCTTCTGGGTGATGTCTGGTGAACTCTAGGGTGGCAAAGCATATACAACTATGGAGTGTGGATGTCCAGGTTTATGTTGAAATGTCCTTCCACCTGCATTCCCTGGATCTTGTGGCAGACACCATCCAGGGTGAGTTACTGAGCTGCACACACCATGGGGATTGCCTTAAAACTTATGCACAGGTGAGACAGTCCAAAAAACATTTTGTTACACTTTTTGTGCTATACAATAATATGCTACAAATTCCAGTGACGGATTGCCAACTCACACATTCTGTATGTAAATGGGGCTGTTTTAGCCTCTGGATCTAACTTTTGGAATATGTACTGCCATGGCTCTGCTTCCAACACTCTCCAGTCTCCAGTAACATGGTGTTGCAACTGGGTGTACATGGACCCATAGAGGAGGTATGATGGGAAAACCCCATCTGAGGACAGCTGAGCATGTGGCATACTTGCCAATCCTCTTGAGTACCCAGCCAGTTGTTCTAAAGCACTTGAAATAGAAGCAAGGGAGTTGTTGATATTGGCTATATCATCATGGTCAATCTTGATCTCAAGGACTGCAAGGATGTGCTTGAAACGATTGGCTTGGTGTTGAGTGGGGACAGTCTTTGACACAACAAAGTCAGGGTATTTCATATTTTGCTCATGGCCCCCTAGAGATAGTCAGCTCAGGCAACAAGCCTTGTTTGGATAGGACTGACTACCAAGGACCTGGTTTTCATGAAGGTTTCCTCCAGAACCTCTTGAAACCATGTGAAGGCGGACTGCTGGGGGACGGATGGGGTATTGTGGATCAATCTGAGAACCAGCATTAACACCAATTCTGAATCCACAGTATTGAAACAGTTAAAGTACCTGGAACCACTGGTGTGATGGGAATATAAAAGTTAGACAACGGTTATAGTATCCATATGTTGTCCCCTCATGGCGTAAACCACGGTCAGTCAACACATGGTAGAGGTTCCATCTGATATCACTTGGTATACTCTGGTGGTGTTTATCAACAGCTGAAGTTGGGGCCCAAAAAGTGAAGAAAAAGTGCCAAATAAGTGAGAAAAGGTGAAGAAGAGTGGACATCAAAAAAAGTATTTTGTTGTTTTGCTGATGAACTGGATCAGGGGACATTTTAAACTCCTGCCATTTGGGAGGGTCTTCATTGGCTCCGGTATGGATTCCAGGGACCTCCATCATTTTGGTTTTGGGCATGCCAGATGATGACTATGGTGATGTTGAAGGTGATGAAGACAATGGTGACAAGACTAGAGGCAATGGTGGAGGTGACAATGATGATGGTGACCAGACCAGAGACAATGGTGGTGAAACCAGAGATGATAATGAGACGATGGTAAAGGCAACAAAGACAATGGTGACAAGACTAGAGTCAGTGGCTTCAAGGTGAAGACAACGGTGGTAGGACCAGAGACAACGTCGAAGGCAATGAACTTGAAGATAATGGTAACAAGACCAGAGGTGGTGATGAGATGGGGCCGGAGACGGTGAAGGTGGCGAAGACAACGGTGATGAGGCTCAGTATGTCTTAGGGATCTTGTGCAACGTGAAATTACTGAGCGCAATCAGGGGTGACCAGATTGCACGAATCGGGATGAAGTTGCACTTGCTCTTGGTGGGACTAGGATAATGGTGCAGGAGGTGAAGGAAATGGCGCTGGGACCAGGGACGGTGAGGGTGGCGAGGACAACAGCGATGGGACCGGGATGTTGGCAAAGGCGGCAAGGGCAACGGCGACGGGACCGGGGACAGTGGGGGTGGTAGAGATAACAGTGACGAGACTAAGACAGTGGTGAAGGCAGCGAAGACAACGGCGGCGAGATCAGAGGCGATAACGAAACTAGAGACGACGAGGAGGAGGCTGGAGACGGTGAAGGCAGCGAAGACAACGGCACGAGACCAAAGAGACGGCGACGGTGGCGAAGACAACAGCAACAAGACCGAGGCAATGGCGAAGGCAGCGAAGACAACGGCGGCGAGATCAGAGGCGATAACGAAACTAGAGACGACGAGGAGGAGGCTGGAGACGGTGAAGGCAGCAAAGACAACGGCACGAGACCAAAGAGACGGCGACGGTGGCGAAGACAACAGCAACGAGACCGAGGCAATGGCGAAGGCAGCGAAGACAACGGCGACGGGACCAGAGACGACAACGAAACTAGAGACGACGACGATGGCGACGCAGAGAGAACCACAGGTCACGCGTCACGAAGCGTTGGAATCGCCACTGGCACCCTCCGACGATAAGGTCCCCCCCAAAGTCCATTTTCCGGCTCGCGGATAAGGTCTGTACTCGGTCCACTCCAGGCATCCGACAGACAGGTTTCATTACAGTACGACGTCCTCACAGTGCTGAAGACCCTCACTCTGAATCACACGTACGATGAGTTGGGGAAGTGCGACATCGTCGGGGAGACTTTTGGTAGATTCGCATCGCGGTGAATGGAACATATCACCAACCTGGACTGGATGCTGACAGAGGCGCAGATATGGCGAGATAATGGATCTATACTCGCATCCGTTTGAATAGGGAACCCAACGACGGAAACAGTTCATAGCAGCGTCGACGAGAAGATCAACGGTTTCGTCGCAACCGCTACCTGCGCTGGTTACCGGTATAATAGAATCAACAGCCCCGCATCGCCCCAAGGCTGTAGGAAGAGGTTCATATAGGTCCGTGCTGTAGTTCCCCGGCCCAGTCGTGCGATTACAGCGGTGAGCCTGGGAACAATGGGAGGTACTCCAAGAGCGTTTCAATTACTCCCTTACACTTGGAACAACCACCAATCTATTCAACGATGTGCTGTATGAAACCAGTGGAAGTGCGTTAAAAAGTGCCCTGGTGGAATCGCTCCAAACCGCTTGAAAGCGGACGGAGCAGGATGGAGCCCATTGAATACGTGTCCTGCATTGATTTGCGTCTGCAGTGCACATATGACACCCATTTGCTAACTGTTGTAAATCAAAGGATCGTCGAGAACGACACAAGATTGAGAGGCGCGGTTCGAGAGTCCGGTCCCAACCGCACTAGCGCCCAGAATCCCGAGATATGGTAGCGATCGTGTGAACCCTGCCAAACAGGGGATTTCGGAGGATACTCAAACACCGCAGCGACATGGCCATCATACCCCAACGCCTTTGTCAACCACCACCATGGGCCAAACAACTTCTACGTCATCCTCGCCTGCCTCACCCCCCGACTCCAAGGATCCGTCCTCTACGCCATCCTCGCCTACACCACTCCCCGACCCCAATAACCCATCCTCAGGGGTGCATTATAACCCCTTTCCACCAGACGCGTACCCTCCCCCGTGGTACCGATCCCCGACGGATGAGCCTGGTCGCCCCCGGGCCCGTGCGGCCATTGTTGGCGGGGTCATCATCCCTAACGCAGAGGCTCGGGCGTGGTTCAAACGACTGTCCAACATAGAACTGAAAGCGAACCATTCACAAGATCTCACCATTATACACTACTTGGGAGAGGCCGTTCACAAGGCCGGTGGTCCCTACGAAGCAATCAAACTCGCACAACGTCGGGATGTGGTGTGGTACGACTTCATCTTTGTTACGCAAAGGGCCGAGGGGCCGTTCATGAATGTTGGGCCGTCGGGGTTAGATGAGGTTCTCCAGGATGACTTGAAGGGGATCTTCACGTCTGGGAAGGAAGAGGAGGAGGCCAGTAAGCTGCTCCTCCGGGAGTTCGGTAGGTGGACACATGGCTTCATATCCCACACCCAATGACTCTTCAATTCTAGAGATTAAGGCGACCGAGTTCAAGTGTTTTTTCGTGTAGTAAACTTACGTGTCCGTTTTCCGTGTATGCGCACCATGTATTATACTGTCTGTGATATGTGATGGTCCATAATTCGGTTTGTTCCCAAGGCGGTCGGCGACCTGAGGTACCTCTCCACATAATCAACGAGCGACGGGCACCCGCTGCGATCCCAGATTTCGTGGTGGCGACGGTCATTCGAACCCGCACCGCTACCGTCCTCCAGTCCCGGGGCCTGATACGCTGGTACGGCCACCGGAACTCTATTGCGTAGATCGTTCTGGCACAACCAGGTGATTACCTTGGCGTGGATTCCCGGACCAAAAGAGCCAGAAAATGGCACCGGGGATTCATAAAGTACCATAATTAACCCGTGACACCGCTATCCAAAGAAAAAGAGGTAGCCTCGCAGATCCTTCCGCGTGTGGCAGCCGTCTCTGCAGATCTGGGCAGGATATGAACGAGGGTATCAGACTTTGCCCCGTGCCATTGAATCCCGAGAAACGCGCGGTCCATAATATAACTGTCAACTTGCAGCGGTTCTTCGCACGGCAGAAGCGATCAATAAAGTAAATAAAAAGCGGCGAGAATACTGGGGAACTCGCTCATGAGACTCGCGATTTCCGGAAATTAATGCCGTCTGCAGAAGGGTGCGCGGCCGGCCCAGCGAGGAAAATCGGGCCGGGCGAGCACGACTGAGGAAGTGAAAGGATTTCTCATTGTTGTGGTAGCATCCGAGTGGTCACCCCGGGTCACCCGGTCGCGGCGGCGCCTTCAGACGATTAGTAAGTAAAGTGTTCGTGAACTATTCCGGTGAAGGGCGAGGCGCCTACCACTAAAACCACTGACTCGAAAGACCGATAGCTCCGAGATGCGAACAACCGGAAAAGCTTCAACGCAAGCTACCCAACGTTTTGCTCCGAGCTTGCTGATTCATTCCCCCACCCGGGTTTCCCAGAACCCGTGATTCAGATCATCTGATGGAGGTTCGTGAGTCACTTTCAAAGAGAGTGGGGGTGTAGGAGGGGGGAGCGTCTACCAAGTAGTCGCTGAGGTTACACAAATACCCTCCTTCGCACTCTCACCGCAGCAGGGGCACATTGACTCGACCCGAATCTTCCATGTCGCTAACATCCCCCACCTCGCCAAGATCGTATCCATTCGCGATCGCGAACGCATTCAGCCAAGACGCGTTCGGAGGGAACCCAGCCGCGATCGTCTTCCTCGACCCACCATCCAACACACTAACCCAACAAGAGCGTCTCAAGTTCTCAAAAGGCTTCAACCAACCCATCATCGTCTTCCTCACCCCCACCTTACCCCCAACCGAGAACCCAGGGGTGATCTCGTTCAACGTCAAATACCACGGTCCCGAGTACGAAGTCGCGCTATGCGGCCACGGCACCATCGCAGCGATGAAGGTCATCCTCGATTCCGCGACAAACCTGCCCGGGTTCGGACAGGAAAGTAAATTCCCCGTGTTCTCATCCCCAGAAACCCACACCGTAGAGTTCACCACCATTAACGGGGTGGTCCTTTCCGCTCGCAAGGTCGTTATACCCGATGAGATGAGCGGCAAAGGAGAAGACTGGATCGAGATCGTGCTCCCGGCAGGGAAGCTCAAGGAGTTACCCACTGCAGAAGAGGAAAGAGTCCTCGGCATACTCACCCGTGCAATGGGGAAGGATCCCAAAGTCAGGTACATCGGGGCCGGAGAACCTCCCTTCCAGCAAGACCTCCTCATCGTCCTGAACGAGAGTGAGAACATAGAACAACTAAAGCTCGATCCGGAAGTTCTTGTGGGTGAAACTCAGGTCCGGTGTCTCCATTTGCCAAGACTGACGCCACTCGTGGAAAACACAGAAGGCAACCGGGTTCGAAAAGCACATCTTCACCACAGATTCGACGAGCGGAGAATTCCCAACGGATTACACCACCAGGATGTTCGCTCCCGCTGCAGGTCTCGACGAAGACCACGTCTGCGGTTCCGCCAACTGCACCATGGGTCCCTACTGGGCAGCCCAGAAAGGCATCACGGAGCTGACGGTCAGGCAGGCCAGCGAGAGGGGTGGCAAGTTGAAGGTGGGGGTAGATGGAGATAAAATCAAGCTGCGTGGCCAAGCGAAGGTGACCAGCGTCGGGCAGCTCTTTCTATAGGATAGGCACCAGGACCCCACGTTTCTTCTTGCATACGTTCCCTGGTCCGTGCGTCTGTATTGTCGCTGTTTGGAATCAGCAGAGGCGATGCTTGATACGATTTCTGGATATCAAAACCACGCGAGATAATCAAAGCTCAGATTGATGATGTGGTGGTGATTGAACTAGCTTTCCCTATTACGATTCAAATGTGTACGTAGCGAACAACCCTACGAAAGCGTTCGTGAGACTTCTGACGTACGGGGAAAAGAGAATGAGTAGTAGCATCAGTTGGTAACTTACAGATTTAGTACAAGCAGAAAGTGCATGTGCGTAGTGTATCGATAAACAAAGGTGGAAAGCGGCTTACGGACAGCGTAGATGAATGAAAGAGAAGCGGGTTGAGAACCTATGGTTGATACCGCGGCAGCGGCTCCGGTCGAGAGGAACCTGGCCTGACAGGATCGACTGGTTGTCCACCCGTTTGCCGAGGTAAGCCGTCGTCGGTCGGGGCTGTAGGATCGTCGCCAGGGTCCACTATCTCTGGAGGGGCAGACGGAAGGGGCTGTACCCCATCTGGCGGCGGGGCACTCGGCGCGATAGGATCCTCTACCTCGAAAGGAGGGGCGGATGGCTGAAGGTCTGGTTCGACATCCAAGTCGTCGTAGTCGTAGTACCCAAGGGCAGCGGCCTTCCCCTTGGACGAGGAAAGTATTGTTGGGGGTGGGGGGAAACCAACGTGAGACTGGACCGGTTCAGGGGCACCCTCGTATTCGAGTGGTTGCACGTCGTCCTCGTAAAGGACAGGCGCAGAACCGTGGATATCGCATGACGACCCAGGCTCCGTTGGTGGTTGGCTGCTCAGGTCCTCCATCTGCCGGAGGACGGCTTTATCATCGGTCGCAACGTGAGCGACATGAAGGTTAGACGGGGTCGGATCGCTCTCAGGAGGCGAGGGGGGTGGTGAATCAGAACGAACAGAATCGATGTGAGTAAGATGCGGGTCGTAAAGCGAGCTTGCCGAAGAAGGCTGTGCTGGATCCTTAATCGGCGCAATGTCAGGTGACAGGTGGGATCTGCCTTGATACGCTGGAGGAAGAGGAGGCGAGGAAGAAGAAGACGGTGACGGCGGTTCGATGTTTATATCTCTTGGCTCGTGGTCGGTTCTGGACGGTGGAGGAAGGATAGACCGGATGGTCGAAACGGTCGGTGTCGGTGATGGAGCGCGGGACGATGGAAGCGACGAGGATCTCGAACGAGGGGACGAAGGGGTTGACGAGGTTATGTGGGGCAAGCTCACAGCCGAATCATTCGGGGGATGAAGGGAAGTGGAAACCCTGGCGTTTCGCCGCCTTCTCGCGGACTGTCTGACATTTTCCCTCCACCGCGTGGTCGCCCTTGCCCATAATTTGGACTTTACCCGAAGCTCCTTTTCGGAGTCGCCATCCTGTGGAGGCCCCCTCGATTTGACCAACTTCTTTTCCAAGTCCTTCCGCAGTTCATTCTTACGTTTCCGCCTCCATAGAAGAAAAAGGGTGATGAAAACGGCTATGAGTGCGGCAAGCACGAGAGATAACGAGAGTATGAGAGTCGTCCGGATGGCGTTTTGTTCAGATGGTCTCGGCCAACCAGGAGGCAGGAACTCCGTTTCGCTTGCTGGCGACGGTGCAAGGCTGCTCGCGAGATCATCCACGGGGGAAGTCCCGGTGGTGTTATGACACTGTCAAAAGTGAGCGTGGGGGACGCAGCTGAGACATCACGGGGCCACGTACGAGGCATACGGTGGTTCCGTAAAGAGACCAAGTCGATAGCCTTCGCCACCGCCCGTCTTCGCCTTGAGTATACCCGGGTGCTAAATTCCTCCGGGCAAGACGTTTCGCGGGGGGCGTCGGGAGATCTGTGCCAACAATTCTGCTGGGACCCGGCACGGGGAGGGATGGGGGCGGGGTCTGAGGAGGGAGGACAAAGTCTGGGACGCCGAATTCCGCTTGGGGTTCGAGAGATGGGCAGAGGAAGGGTGGAGGGGGAGCGCTCGAGTCGTGGCAAGGGACGGGGATGGGGTTGACAGAGCCGACGAGCCCAGCCAAGACGGCGAGGAGGGCAGAGGAGGGCGTCGGTCCACGGGATATGGCGGAGAGATTCCTGAAGAAACGTATCGAGGAGGGCGAGGGAACGGACGATGGATTATGCTTGGCCATCCCAAGCGCCAAGCACGGACGAGAGCAGGTGACGGGGTGTCTTGAATCGTGGATCGCCGGGGGCGACGAGTGTGGTGCACGCCGTCGCAGACGATGAGCGGGAGATGGCGGGGACGACGCGGTGGTCGATGGGAGGGGGGACAGCAACAGCTGAGGCGGGTCTGGGAGAGAAATGGATGGCTGGCGGGAAAAACGTCAATGGATTCTGATGTCGTCCGCCTTATTAGGACATGCATCCCATACATCTATTAATAGCCTCCCGTCCTATCTATCTATACTTCTGCTACTCAAACCACCGGCTCTGTCGCCGCTCCTCTCGTCGCTGTCGAGCCTTCTGCTCCAGCTGGGCCAGCTCCGAGACGCCCACCACCCGCCGCAGGGTGTGCTCCGTGCCAGCCTCGTACAGCATCTTGTACTTTCCACCCACGATCCGCACGGCAAGATCCCCACCGCTTTCAATCCTTGTCGCTTCCTCTTCGCGGGAAACCATGTTCCTATTAATAGCTCGTCAGAGGTTTCGCCCCCGAAACCCGGCCGCTGTCACGACGTACCTGGACAAAAATGGCTCCCCCCCGCTCAGCTTCTTCCCGTCCGAGGTCGAGATCCACTCTGTAGGGTGTTTCGTTACGTAGCTCGCAACGTACTCCCGCCATCGGCCCAGCCCGCCCTCGTCCTCGTCAACACTCGCGTCCTCCTCGCCAATCAACTGAATCTTGAGGGCTTTCAATCGGGAATCCTGGCACGGGTTAAATTTAGCTACAATGCCAATCCCCATGGAAATCAAGACATACCCATTCCAATCGGTACAAATTCTCGTCTGATCCGACGTGCTGTTCTGCTTCTCGCCGGTACGCGATTATGTCGTGAATCGTCCCACAATCCTGTCGACGTGTCCACTGTAATAAATCCCACAGTTCCTGGCACTTGCTGTCCGCCTCGATCGTTTGGACCTGGGGAAGAAGCGCGAGTTAAAATAGAGACTATCCCGTGGCCGCGCGATGTGCTCACCTGTTTAATTATAGCCACGACGACCTTGTCAAGAGTGAACAAATAATAGGCCTGCACAAAAGGTTGGCAATCCGCTCTCAACTATTGTCACGGTCGGTGATACCTTCGTTCCAAAGAACCATCGCATGTGTTCTTCAAAAGTCGCCTGCTCGAGTTCATTCTCGAACACCTTCTCGCAGGCATCCAGCAGGTATAAATAGAGAACATTCTCATCGGGTTGTCCCCTGCCGAACGTTTCAGTCGCTTGCTTGAGCACCCCGGGGGGTCCAAGAGGCTCATCTAGACCCAATTGGACCGCCACGGGATTGGATGCGAGCTCTTTATAGCTACTGGCTGCGAGTTTCGCGCCAATCTCCTTGCACGTGTTCAACCTGAAGTATAATAACTAAAAATGTTCCAATGGGATCAGAGGCGGTGTCATCGATAAGGGGGACGATCGTACACACCTGAATGAGCCTGAGCAACGTGTAGAATGTGGTATTGGCGAAGAACGGACGCCTCGAAATAACCGTCTTCCCAGCCTCCTGCCCTCCAGGGCCGCTCTGCACGGACTCCCGCATCCATGTCTCGCATGGAGAAACCTTTACCGCTTGCTTATTCTCTGGCAGAGGGGCGGGCGGCTCCCCGTTGAGGGGGGACTTCTTGCTCAATGACTTGCTGTCACCGATATCCGCGGATGCTTCTCCCGCCGCCTTCCCTTCCCCCTCGCTCGGCACCTGACCCAGAGGGGGGTCTTCGTCCATCGGGTCGAACCCGTGGCTGAACTCTGTAACGGGCAGATAACAAAAGGCAGGGATGAACGACCGAAGGAACTTTTCGACGCTCCTCCTCTCCTGGAAGCTGTACTGCGAGGGGTTGTGATCCAGATAGGAGTAGACGAGTTTGAGGCAGTCATGAAACACCGCGGTGTCCGTGAATGAATAGTCCAGTTGGGAACCCAGAGACTTGAACACGCCGTGAACCCGCTTTCGCTGCTGGCGATCTCGGCGAGACCTGCGACCCTTCGCGCGTCGGGCGCGGTTGCGTCGAGCGTCCCGTCCCCCTTCATCTTCGCCATCTAGCTCCAGCTCCAGTCTCTCCTTTTGTTCCGACTTCACCGTCTCGACATCGTTGACGAAGTGTTTCGCAGTGATGCCTTTCTTGTCGTTCGACTTGAAGACCAGGCCCTGGTGGTCAAGAGACTTGTGGAAGTTCTTCGCATCGACTTCCTTCCACATTCTCCCCCACTCCCGCATCGCCCTTCTCCAGTCATCCTCCTTCTGCCTCAGCCGATGGAGAACGACGGGGACGGCGACACCAGGACAATCCTGCAGAGCCTGGATGACTTCTGTCCCAGAGTCCCTCCCGTAAATCTTCTTGAGGGTCTTGTGGTAGATCCATTTGCTAGGGCCCCCAAAGTCGGCCTTGAGCCTCCACGAATTCCTCTCTTCGTTCGTCATCTCTTCCACCCGCGCGTTTAACGGTTCGAGGATGGAGATCGTGCGCACTAAACTGTCGAGGTGTACTTGGTATTCGTGTCGTTCCTCTTCGGATTTATGCAACGCCTCCTCGTAGGTGTTCTTCTTGTGAGCGACAAAGCCAGACTCCTCGGAGGCCCAGGTAGGATGGGAGACCCACTCATCGTTGAGCACGGATCGGCATAGTTCGTCACGTCCGGAACAAGCGAGTCTGAGTTCCTACATATCGCGTGAGGATCAGGACTGTGATTTTGGATCAAGGGGTATAATCCTTACACTATCGGGGCAACGTCGGTAAGATGGGCCCAGCCCATCATCCACGGGAGCAGCTGAGAGAGCCTCGGGAGGTCCCATCCTAAGACTTCCGGGCGGACCACGTTCAACGTTCCCCATGCCTTTGCCATCGCGATCGTCGTCCCATTCAATCAATGCCCTAAACTGCGTGCATAAGTCCGCATCACAACCAAAGAGTTCATCCACCTGGATGACGAGGTCTCTGATCCCCAGGACGTCCTTGGTGTAGAGGTTCAACAACTTGAGGAAGTCGTCGTATGCCTCGCGCTGGTCCAGGAATTTCTTGGCACGATCAAAGAACACCAGCTCCTCCTGCGCGGCGGGCGGGACTCCGTTAGGGACGTAGGCGGCCATGGAAGGTTGGATGGTGTGTGTTGATAAGGGATGTGGTTGATGATGTTGGTGCGGATGAACGTGCTGAGATTGTTGTGCCGATGGGTGAAGGACGGTATATGGGGGATGGTGCACGTTCATGTTGGACATTTGCGGTGATTGGGGAACTTGGTATTGGGCAAATGATGGTGATTGTGGTTCCGACTTGTGAGCGTACTTCGGCTTCTTCGTTGCCTGAAACGAATCAATGTTCAGCCTCGTAAACCCGGATTGTGATGTATTGCGCGACGCACCCTTGGAGGAGCAGCTTTCGTCGGGACCTCTCTGTCTGCTGCACGTTTCTTCCTTCGATTAACACTTTTGGCAGGTTTCTCGGGTTGCTGAGTATCCGAAGGCTGGTTCCACGATCCGTTTTGCTGAGATATTACACCAACGAGGCCCGGGGGAGGTAGGTGAGTACTCAGGGCTTCGGGCAAGAAGTCCTTGAACTCTTCCAACAGTTCCGGCGCGTCTTTGAACAAGACTTGCACTTGCGCGTAAACCGGATTCTAGAACGTACGAAATTAGTGGATCCAGACCAACACAGCGATGAATGCCAAGCGTACGTCATGGGAATGCCTCTGTTCTTTCTGATATGCCTGCAAGATCTCCAGAAAGGTCTTGTACGTAGCTTGATCATCGGAATAGCGTAACTTGATCTTCTTCAAGTATTGAATCGCGTGATTAAACTCTCCCGCTTGTCCAGGACCACCTACAAAGGGGAAATTGCTTGACGATGATTGTAGATGGTCCTTGCCTGCCCTACCAGACATGTTCCCAAGGATAGATACTGCGGCATCGTTCGGCGTTTGTGCTGGAGCGCGAAGTCCGGAGGGCGAGTAAGGTGGCACCACCATGGCGTTTGGGGGCGGTGACATGTCGCGGAACGGGGGCAGGGGGAGTTGTTGCGGCGGTGGGATCCGAGCTGGAGTTACAGACTGAGGGGTGATCGGGCGTAAATTGGAAGCGTTCACGGAGAGGGACTGGAGGTTGGAGGAAAGAGACGGTGAAGGGATGGCCACAGGCGGTGGTTGAAGGGGGGGAGGATTAAGAGGTAGCCTCCCGATCGAACCGTCGGACATCTGCGTCAGAACGCCCATGGGAGTGGTGACGGTTATAACATCTTGGCGGGGATCCGACGATATTTCGATGCGGTAACCCGGTGGTAGAAAGGTGTTGAAGCCTCCGATTAGTTCAGAATGACCGTGAAAGAGCATGGACACCCGTTGGATCACTCCAGGCGTATCAATGCTGTTCGCCTTCAGCCGCTGCACCCAGGGAGAAACAGGCGACTCACGTTTGACCCTTAAACTCCTTCATGATGTCCAAAAACTGGTTGTAAACTTCTGGTCTTTCCCGAAACTGGTTCTTGACGAGATCCAAGTAGGTGAGGGCGTCGGTGACGTTGAGCGGTCGAGCTGCGCTGTCTGTGGCTGCTGGCATCGTGGCGGTCTGAGACAACATGACCAGTTGGGGGTCCTGGCCGGCGCTTTGGGTGTTCATGACCGCGTCAAAGGTCGAATAGGTTGCGTTGGGATGGGTTCTCTGGGAGACGGGTCGATCAAAGTCGCGTGACGTGTGTGTGACGCTGTTCACGAGTGCGTCACACCCGGACCGCATCTCTCCGGAAACCTAAAAGGATCCAGAAAATGGACGCAAGGGCGTACTTATGAGAATGAGTTCATCACGGAAGGCGGGTTCACGCTTGTTTTCTCGCCTCTCAAGGGAGCCCGCTGCGTCGGATGGCCGTCAGATCTTGCTGCGGTGCCGAGGTGGGTAACCAGGACCAACGCACGGTTGCCGAGGTAGGTTGTGTCCAGTGTCCTCGGAAGGGGATTGCTTTCTGTGGCTGCAATTTGACGTGGTTTGTTGTTTCGAGGGTCAAGAACACCCTCCGACGGATTTGAACAATGCATGGGTATTGGGCAAGCCTGAGTTGTTCCGTTCTGGGCTTTTGATGCCAATCGGGCCGGAACCGATCCCCGCGGACGCAATTCTGTTCATCTCACGTAAGGCCTATTGGTGACCGGTGACCAGCTGCGCCGCCAAGAGCGGAGAGCCTCCCAATGTCTGTACCTGGATTCTGCTGTGAGCTCCCAGCTGGAATATGCAGCTATGCGGTCGACGAGTCTGTACGAGTCCGACCGACTTCGGTCGATCTGATCGATCTGTGTTGCCCCAGGGACGCGGTATGGACGACCGGGAAGGCATGTCAAGGGCGGATTCACACGTGAATCGCAACCCCCATCCCTCTACTTACCCAACAACCAACAAACGCTGTCGAGATGTCCTCCATAGTCTAAATCGGACACCACGCACACCCTCGGCCTGCGGAGACGCTGCCCGGTCAGCTGCATACCCCTCTCACTGAATCCCCGTTCGCTATCGTGAGTCCGGCGCGACGCCAATGCTTGATGGCCCACCGGCCCCGGTCATGGCTGACCTGTTTATTAAAGGTTGCACCCCGGTGTCTTGTTCCTCTTCCCTGTTCTCCGCAACTATCACCGCCTTCTCGCCCTGGCTCACTTTCCGCTCCCTGCTGGTCCATGCTCCGTCGGTGCTGCGCTGCAATGCCTCAACAGCTCGAAGCCCACCTCAAAGGTGCTCTGATAACATGCGTTGGGTTCTTGGCGAGCTCTTTAGGCGTGTTCGTCGTGCGTCAGCCCCACATTCCTTCATTTCATTTCCCGTAGAGTTCATCCGGTTCCTAGAGTATACTGAGTGTCGTCGTCTCGCCGCTATTCTCCCTATTCTCAACACCCAAGCCCATCTTTATCGGAGAGGGCAAGATAGGTCCCACACCGAGGCTCCAACATCCGTCCCAGAAAATCCGCCCCCGCCACATCCATCAGCCGCTATCCGATAAATCTTCATCCCACTCATCAAACACCCTCTCGAGTAACGATACAACCCACTCCACATGGACTAATTCGACCACTGGCAACGAGTCTCGAAGGACCCCATCCCCCAATGGAACAAGGTCCGCCTATGACACCCAAAATACCTCCGAACCACCAGTACCTTCTCGATCCTCGACCCCTCGACTGATGTCAGTGTCTTCATCTCCCTCACCGCCTCGTTCCCCGAGGAACAACCTCAAGAACTACTTGGGCATGCGTAAACGTTCGATCCTTCGCAATGAGGCCACGACCGGCGACGAATTTAATCTCGAGAAAGCTTCGCACGGGCTCGATCGAGCAGAAATTATCGTCTCACCTCCGACCCCTTCATCATCCGTTTTCCCGCGTTCGGCCCCGGGACCGTCCGAGGTGCGCCTCGATGAGGTCAGCAGGCCCGGTAAGACAGCGGCCAGATTTGTAAAGAGTCACTCGAAGCGACACAGTCTCTCGGCAGCATGCCCTCGTAAGTCATCATTTTCGTTGGTCATCCGACCGTTGTCAGTGGGAATGCTGATGACGCGTTCGGCAGGCAAACGGAGGTCAGGTAAACGGTCGTCAGGTCCACCCACTCCCATATCTGTGTCACCTACAATGACCCCCGTGGTCGAGTCGAAATGGCGGATCGGTACCCGTGCATCACAGCGGAAGAAACGAAAATCGCTACGAATCGACCCACCTCAGTGGAGCGCTACGTCCCCCGTGTTCATCGAGACCGGCGATGATGTGGGTGGTACGGTTATTTATGAGGAGCCCGCCAGCATCACTCGGCCTCCGATACATCGGTCGCCGCTTCCACCGACTCGCCAGGGTCCGGTCAGGACGCGCCCGTATGAAGCGCCTTACTTCTTCCCTACCCCAGGCAGTCTAGAAGCAGTTGGCTACGTGGATAGGGTCCGCGAGGAACGAAGATCAGCGCTCGTCCACCCAGACGCGATGTGTGTGAGAAGTAAGAAGGATCTGAGGTCATCCACCATGTCCAGTCTCGAGAAGGGCGGGTCTCCGGGTCTCCCGAAACCCCGCGGTGAAGGTGGTCACGATCAGGCCACAGAGGACGGTAATAAGAAACGACCGAAGAGCTGTGGGAAGGGATCTGGAGACAGGAACACGAACCCTTTTTCCTCCATCTCCGTCGACGAGCTTGGTGTACAGGTTGGAACTCCCACTAGACTTCGCAAAACGAGCGCCCCACCCAAGCTTTCACCCTCTTTGGGGCCTGGACCGACACTTGCCACACCATCCCGCCCTCAGGTGCAACGACAAGGGAGCCTAGGGATCATGCGGATCCTTGGGAAACATTAAATAATATCACCCTTTCTCAACTACCCGAGCCCGTCGCACGACTCACTCACACCAGGTTGTCCAATTTTCACTTCAATATCTGCACCACATCGCATCAGTCCTTCAGAGCATTACATCCCCATCCCGCTATCCCGTCGAATTAATTCCTTCGTGTCATCCCCTTCTCAGAGTCTCCCCCACATTCATTCCATTCTACCCCGCTGTTCCCTTCTGGTCCAGTTTAGTCTCTTTCGTTCCGCTCAATTCCCATCACTCGTTTGGTTTACACGTTGTCGTCTCTGTGTCTTCTCCCCGGCGGATCAGGGCGTTTTAGATACCTTCTCTCCCCCGCCCATCTAACTAATCTCGATTTTGTCTCCAGGGCATTCGTGTTAGGCACGCTGTATTTATTTGTTCGTTCGTTCCGACGATAGTACATCCCCACATCACTTCATTGTTAAAATACACACTACAGCATACACTCACACAATCAGTAATTTCACACCCGCGTGCGATACGGATCTATAGCACGGAACCAGAGGTCATCTGGAGATGTGGCGTATCGCAGGGTTTCCCAGGGTTGCTACTCCTATCAAAACGGCCGTGAGAGTCAGGCACGGCTAAATTTGGTAGGCGTGGTGTAAGATCTCCTGGATTGTCGGGAACCGGTTGCTCGGCAACGAGATGAACCGAGTCATTTGGAGATCCGCAAGCCGCGTCGATGTCGCGGCCACACCGAGTCAGCAACGTGGACCATCAAGTGGCACACCTTTCCCACACTTGCTACGTCTCCCGCCCGGGCAGAAAAAGGCACGGTGTAGTGGAGTCAGAGATTGTCACGAGCACTGGAAGAACGGGGGTGGAAAGACCGCCCGTAGAACAGCAACGCTATCAAATCACAAAAAACCTGGGATCACGCTAGGTTGGTAATATATTCTCATCGTAGCTAGTACATCAGGAAATAGCAGGACATGGTCAAAGAGTACGAAGTAAGGCTAGTAAGGTCGGTGTAGGATACTGGGGGAAAGAGAAAGGGATCAGGAACCTGGAGGGCGGAACAGACATGCATAAACTCACAAAGTGATTTAGGCACCGAAACCGTAGAGGGTTCGGCCGGACCTTTTCAAGGCATAGACGACATCGAGAGCGGTGACGGTCTTGCGCTTGGCATGTTCGGTGTAGGTAACGGAGTCACGGATGACCTAACGAGAGAGAGAGAGACAAAGGTTAAGGGAGCGCGTGGCACGGGGGTTATGAATGACGACATACGTTCTCCAGGAAGATCTTGAGAACACCACGAGTTTCTTCGTAGATCAAGCCAGAGATACGCTTGACACCACCACGACGGGCGAGACGACGGATGGCGGGCTTTGTGATACCTGAAAGATTAAAATTAGAATACGCCTCTTAATGAACAAGTCACGTCGCGACGCGTCTATGAGTGGCACGTGGAAACGCGCCGGAAACATCGACACTCGCCCGATTTTTCGACTCACCCTGAATGTTATCACGCAGAATCTTACGGTGACGCTTGGCACCACCCTTTCCGAGTCCCTAATGAGGCCAGTCGCTCGTAAGTCCACGTGAACCGAATCCGAGCGCAGAAAATCTCACTTTTCCACCTTTACCGCGGCCAGACATAGTTGACTAGTTGAAGTTGGGAAGTGTGTTCGGTTTGGTGGAGTGCGTAGATGGTGGCGGTTAGAGAGCAAGAACGGGCAGGCTGTTCGTTACCGCATGCGGTTCATATATATATCAGGCAATTGTCACGTGATGAAATGACCCTGACTTGGTCACCTGTGGGTTGCGGACAACCAACGCTTGGACCGTATCTTGTTGCGCTTTTGAACCGACCGTTGCACTTCAATGGCGAAACCACCGAAGATCCTTACTGCAATCTTTGAGGAGGACGTCAAGATCAAAGAAGAGCGCTCCAGGGTCACGTTAACATTTGCGCAGTCCCTAGATGCGAAGATAGCGGGGGTTGGTGGGAAACAACTGGCATTGAGCGGCAGAGAGAGTATGGTAATGACACATTGGTGAGCCAGATACATTTGGAAAGGTAGCCGACTGGGCCGGGGATGATAGCGACTAACGCCGTTGGGGCGCTGATTAGGATGAGGACCATGCATGATGGGATTCTCGTTGGAGTTGGGACGGCGTTGAATGACGATCCCCAACTGAACAGTAAGGGGACTAGACCATTCTGCACCTGGTGCGAAACGTTGAGCACACGAGGCCGGTTTACAGCACGATACCTGCCTGTTGGAGTGCCCCATTCGCTCCCAATACCGATTGTGATGGATCGGAGGTGCCGGCTTGGGGTCGACTGCAAGCTGATCAGAAACTATGCGGAAGGGAAAGGGAAGCAGCCATGGGTGATCTGCTCTCGAACAGATGATGGTGAAGTGCTGGAGAGGATGAAGAAGCTGGAATCAGCAGGGGCACGGATAATCGAAAGCGATGCCAACGGTAATTTGGTGCGCTGATGTCGAATATTACGAGTGGACTGACGAGCTTTCCCAGAGGTGCCTGGAGTGTTGCACATGCTACACTCGTTGGGTATCCGGAGTCTCATGGTCGAGGGGGGTGCCCAGATCATCGACGCATTTGCTCGGAGTGGCCTGGTGGATCGCCTGGTAGTTACTGTCGCCCCGGTCGTCGTTGGCCCCCAGGGAATTGGATACTCCCTCGACCCGGCCTCGCTTGCCAGTCTCTCGTTCCAAGCGAGCGCGAGCCTGGGTATTGATCACGTAATCAGCTTTCTGTCCAAATGAGGATATTTTTCCCTGCCGCTGATCACGCCCTCGGTCCTTCCGGCGCCTCTCCTTCCGTCCTCAGCCACAGCCATGGGCGACCGACAGGGAGGACGGCAGAGGCGCAAGCTATATAAACCCCCGCCGACCTCTAGTTGGTTCCCCTTCCTCCAAAATCCCCTCCTCGACTACGAAGCCGCTTCCTCGACCGACTTTGCGAGGATCAGCGCATACATGAATCAGATTCATCGCCCAACCCTCCCCCATCCTGACGACGCAAGAAAACACTACCTCTCCAACCCTTTTATCAGATCTCCGTCTCCAGAACAGATCCTATTCACTCCTTCTGTGGTCACCGTCCTTCCCAACCAACCAACCCTCCCGCCTTTCTATCCTGCAACTTTGGATGGACACACAGGGTATGGCTACGGCACGCACAACGCCTTGTACGACTCGTACATGAGGACGGCTGCCGACCCCATGCACGTGCCCGACCCTCCCCTCTCCTGTCCCAATAGTCACTCCTCTGCAGAGTCCTCTACCCTCGCACGTTTGCCGACCAACCTCCACTCGCGATCAAAAAAATCTGTATCCAAGTCGGCTTCTACTTCGCATATCATCCGTCGCTGGAGCATGTTACACGTGCCCGACGAGACTCTCGCCGTCGAGCTGGACCAACTCCGGCGCATCACCAGGATAAAGCAGCGGAGGCAGTCCGACAAGGCCAAATCTACATTCGCTCACTACAACACACCGGAACCGCTCAGCGCTTCGCCCTCGAACGCAGTCCAGGACCGAATTCGGTTCCCTAGCCAAGAGGACTACTTCAACCATGACGGGACGCACGCCGATGCAACCCTCTCTGGTGCCTTTGTCTATGGGGGGCCGGACCTGCGTCAAAGGTTCTGGCTGGCGGACGATTACGAGGAAGAAGCCCGGTCTGATGAAGACGACATCTCTGACCTATCCGATGACGACTCGGATACTCCAGAAGATGATCCCCAGACGCCGTCGGACATTGAAGACCATCAGGAGCAAGCCTGGAAGGTTGCACGTAAGGCCCTCTTCTGTTGCCGGGAGCTTGTGCGAACGGAGAAGACGTATTTCTCCAAACTCGTACAATTGAAGGACGGTCAGGTAATTCTTTTCACCCATTAATCTTCTTATATTGTCTCACATCCCGATTCGATGCGAAGACTTTGACACCACCACCGTCTCTTCTTACGTCATACCTTCCTGCCCTCCTCATTGCTTCCAATGCACTCCTGGAACACTGCTCCCAGGACCCGACCGCCTATGGGATCAGCACCGCTTTCCTCGAATCCTCTTCTCAATTGGAAAACGCACTTGTCGCATACTGTGGTATCGTTGGTAACATATTCGCCACCGAACGCGCAAGTAAACGAAAACTTGTGAGGAGTCGGAGGAATTCCGGTGCCGTCGACGAACAAAAACGGTCCCCGCCTCCTAGTAACAGTAATTTTTCACGGTCCTTTAGCCGCAAGAGCCTCAGTCACCCATCGTCTTCGCAACTCCCTTTCTTTGGTTTTTCTGACAAGCGGAAGACAATGCCACCGATGAGCAGTTCCAGTTGGGACATTTCGGAACCATTCCCGACTGTAGAAGCCTCTTCTCCGCCCGCATCCACTCCTTCTGCCGAGGGCGAGTCGTCACAGGACTACAAGACCACCCCCAGACGCTCTTTCAGTCTTTTCAAGCGAAAGACTTCCAGTCAGACGAGTTCCCCTGTCCCGGCGGCTCCCAAGCCAACAAAATCCTCTTGGCGCAGATTCCGTTCTTCGAGCAAGATTTCAGTTCATGGTCTGGCCAATTCAAGCCAAGTCGTTGAATCTCCACCGCAGCACATCAATCAGATGTCTCATCGACCAACAAGACCCATTCCACCCATTCCTCAGGAATGTCCGCATGTGTCCGGGTCAGGCGAACTCAACAAACCTATGAATACCCCACGGCGTCATAATCGGAGCGCTTCATTACAGGAGGCGCACATACCCTCCGCAGAACCTCCGCTATCAATGGCTTGGAACATACCCAATCCTATGAGAAGGGGAGGTATGAGCCTTGACATGAACCACGCCATCGGTAGCGCCGAAACTTCAACCCGTTCCAGTCACAACATTCACTTTGGAGCAGAGCAGGAGAGACGGGAGAGAGTTCCGACTGTCAGGGATTTGGCAATTTTGCCGACTCAGAGGGTGATGAGATATGTATTGTTGTTCAAAGGTTCGTAACGCCTTTCATTTCCGTGGGTCTGCCGTGGGTTTACCCCGTACGGGTATTCGTCTAGATCTTTTGGACCACACCCCTGAAGATGTTCCCACTCGACCTCTGATTGCTCAAGCCCTTGATGAAGCCCTCCGAATCGCTGAGAAGTGTGATAGGGCCCAAGGGAACGCTGCGTTCCTCAAGCAGGCGTAATTGATATAACGAATTCCGGCCCATTTTTCGTGCCTCTCCTTTCTTGCCGATTTGTCAATTCTCGCGGGGGGGGGG
>Ga0307517_10004246_pt1 | contig 22102 bp, 17 predicted proteins | sample 23_EM_MG_FD_194515 | JGI IMG/M metagenome (GOLD analysis project Ga0307517, IMG submission 194515) | Populus trichocarpa ectomycorrhiza microbial communities from riparian zone in the Pacific Northwest, United States - 23_EM | ecosystem: Host-associated > Plants > Roots > Unclassified | place... | reverse complement strand
AATTACATAAAAAAAAAATAGATGGTGTGATTCTCATTATATAAATTATTGATCTCACTCCATGTTTATTATAGTTTTTATCAACATATAACATTACCCCGTCTTTAATATAACTAAGTATCTTATCTTGACATGACTAAATTTTATTGAAATATTACTTTAAATTATTCAAAATCAAATAATAAATAAGAAATATATAAAAAATAAAGTTTTAACAATTTCAATTGTTTTAGTATATACTAAACTATATCTTGAAACCTATATAATAATTTAAATTATTAGGTTAAGATAATTTTTTAATAAAATAATTTTATATATTTTTAAATAAAAAATAATGATCATCACCGATCAAAACACCAGGAGAGTAGCCTTTTCCAACAACGTACCCAAATAGCATGTCGAAGCTTGATTTTTAAACTAACTAGTTATTACCATCATTTTGCCGTAGGGGCACAAATCAGCTACCAGGATACTCACTCCTGAACATATCTTCTCCGGCGATTATAAACAAAGACCTCAACCGCTTTTCTTTTCTAGTCAGTGCGTTATTGTCGGCGACTTTAATTTCTCTTGCCACACCGTGTCTACACCAAAAACCATGTGCATATTTTAGTAGTCCTCCATTGATGTGATTTATCCAGCATGGACCCCGGTGGTTTGTCGCTCTATCTACTTTCTGGCAGACTGGGTTGGATTAGACCGGATTGAATTTGTGGTTTTCAATGTGGGGATATGGAAAAACCTGACCCATCAGTTCCTTCTCCTCGAAACAACACCCTCCACACACACACAGAGGATCTTTTTGAAAATCGAAAAATAACATATTTCAGTAAGAAAAACGTTGTGCTAAAATAACACATGTTATAAAAATATTTAAAAAATAACATGATTTTTTAACATAATTACGAATCTAAATATTAATTTTGTAACATTTATTATTAAAAATATTGGTTTTGTAACAACTACTATCAGAAATAAAGGTTGTTTATTCAAAAATTAAATGTAAATATCTTATATAAATTAATTAACATGTTAAAAATTCAATATAAAAATTTATAAAAATCCAATTGTTAAGATATGATATTCAAGAAGATTTAATGGTCATTGAATAAAAGGGAGAGATAAATCTGAAGTGGTATAAGAGAAAAATGAGGGAGTTAAAAAGATCTCGATGAGATAATTCTAACTGTATCATAAAAAACCATCAAACAATATTGTAATTGGTTGGTGGTTTTAATTTGGGTTAATTACCTTAATCCAAAATAAAATTATTAATCAATTACGATCTTATTTGGTGGTCTTTTATGTTACAGTTAGAATCATCTTATGGAGATTTTTTTTAATAATATCAAGTGTGTAAAAAATATAGCCTTGGCATACACCCGACTACCTATTTTTTCTTTCTCGATTTCTCTCTCAGCTTATTTTCCTTTTATTCATTGACTATCGACTATCAAGTTTTATATCTTAACAATTAAAGTCTTTATAGAATTTTATGTTGATTTTTTAACATGAATTGCCGCCAGCCGTGCCTTCGCTGCAAGATCGGTGGGTTCTTCTTTTCTTGTTTAAAGAAGAAAACGATGCGAAGTGCTTTGTTGTTCCAAGACTGGATTATAATTCTTTTTTTTTTTTCTAAATGTTGGTGAGGGGCTAATCAAATTCATATTGAATTATACCATGGAATTTCCCTGGGTTTACACGCAAAACAATTGGATTAGACTGGCATGTGATTAATTAGTGGTTGTTGGGGTTCCTTATGTGCATTTGACCCTTTTAATGACCGTGCTCATCCTTGACCCGTTTTTCGCGCCAATTAAATATAGTTAAAAAGTCTTTTTAAAAAAAAATAAAAAGACTTGAATAAAATAAAAAGTCTGATAATAAAATTAAAAAAAAAATCTTTCTTAATCTATAATTTTGTTTGTTTTGTTCTTTTTACACGTGCACTTTTGCACATGTGAATTCCAAATATTTTTTTTTATCTTCAACACTCCTGTCAGAATGTGTTAAGATGTTAAAATACCCTCGCACATATGGTAGTCTTAAAGGAGACAAACTTTTGTCAACTTGCTGGAGGTATAATCTCATAGATCAGACAGTTAGCCGTCCAAAATGGCGATGCAACTGTCCTTTTCTTGTTTATCAGAAGACTTGATGGAAATGTTCACAGGAAATTAACACACGTGCTCGATAGTCCAAAAAAACAACATGACACTAGTTATCGAGGGAAAAAAAAAAGTAAATTAACTCAGAGTAAGTGTTAATTACGTTGCCTTGACTGGCTATTTTCCATGCATGTTCTTGGGGAGTCCATGAAGTAGAAATAGCATTATCTTTGTACTTTATGTTTTAACTCTTTTTTTTTTTTTGAAGTAGAAATAGATTTTATAGCCACTAGTTTTCCATGATAATGTAATTACTCTCCTTGTGCAGCTTCTTGCTAATTAATGATCAGTACTGGAGTAAAGGCTGGGGCGATGCAAGTTCCTGTCAAAATTCTCTCCATGTTAGATAAATAAACAGAGTGTTTCTTCTCAGATGTTGATTCTTCAAGATTAGAAGAGGCTGTGGTTGCTGGTTTGCCCTCAACCAGGAATCTTGTTAGAGAGGTTGCGAGCACAGATGCTCTTGAGGATGCCTCGTCTTAATTGTTATATTTCAAAGTGCTGTATTTTATGTATCAATCACATTGGTTCTTGTGATAAAAAAAAAAAAAGGGCTTGTGTGCTGTATACAAGGGACGAGACCAGGTATATGCATCCATGTACGTAAACAGTTGTCTTTCTCAGCTGAAATTTGCTGTTTGTGTGAGAAGCAAACAGGGTGTAGATATTGTCGTGCTTAATATTTACTGATAATAACAGATTCACCTTCTTGGTGCATTTCACGCTGCAGCTTCTTACCTGCTTCCTGGTCAGCTGTTTGGCGTTTCCAGGTTGATTGGGTAAATCTGCTTCGGCATGTTAATAATTAATAATAACTCAAGGAGGTTCGTGCTCTAGTGAAGAGGATAGGACGGCCCTGTGCATGCTCGAGAAGATTTCAGAATTTTAGATGTTAAAGAAGTCCAGCTTGTCATTTTCTTCACGAGTGTTACAGGATATATATATATATATATATATATTTAGAGTATAAGTGTAAAGAGAAATATACAATCTGTAACTCTCTAGAATCAAATTTGCTATTCTTCCATGGTATACTAATTGGTATCTGACAGTTGTGTCTTGGACCTAGTCTTCAACACGCCCTGCAATCTTAAGCAAAGGTGGCATATTTTTTAAGATTGGTCTTTCAAAAGATTAAACCTTCTTGCACTCAACGGTTTGCTAAACAGATCTACAAGATGGTCTTTACTGAAAATAAATTTAACTTTAAGACAATTACATAATCAATGAATTGTATATTTTTGTTATTCTTGACCTGATCTCGGACAATGTGAAAAGCATTTTTTTTTTTTTGTGCATGCATGAAATACTGGGTTAGAAGACAAACAGGTGTCACACCATAGCTCTGGAGAGTGCCCTATAAACCATCAAGTGGAAGCCCTTTTTTTTCCCCTTTCCTTAGACCGAGACGAATAATTCATCGAGAATCCAATGTGCAATTCATTTTGATGAGATGGATTCAGAGTGATCGGAAAAGCGGGAAAGAAATCCCTCTCTCTATTACTACGAATAAGATTTTGATCTTCTAAATTAAACTTAAACAAAGTAAGCATAAAGTTAGATTGGTTCACCAAGATTAATGAAGTACCCTGGGGTTGGCCATGATTGAAGAGTAAAATTAAATTGTAAAATGTTAGTTAACATAATATGTGTGTGAGGCTAGATTATTTGGGAGAAGGGCTAATAGTATGGATGAGACACCAATAGCAGGATCTTCGACATAAGAAGCTAGATTGGCGGGAGAGGCATGCAGATGTTCTTCACCTTCACCAATCATAGGATAATTTTAAAATTCTAAAAGTCGCAATTTCTTTAAATTCATGTTGTTCAATTATTTTATTGCGAGATGGATAAAAGATAAAAATGAATAATTTTATTAGATTTGTTATCCAAAGAGGAGCTAGCGACATTAGTGTTTAGATGCATGTAATAATTTTATTAGACTAAATGTTCGAATAAAAGCTAGTGGCATCCGTGTTCATATGACTTTGATAATTTTATTAGACTAGCTGTTCAAAAAGAAGATAGTAACATCTGTGTTTAGATGACCATGATAATTTTATTAGGCTAGTTGTCCGAAGAGAAGCTAGTGACATCTGTGTTTGGATGACTAAGATAATTTTATTAGACTAACTGTCTAAAAAGGGGCTAATGACATCTATGTTCGGATGATCAAGATAATTTTATTAGACTAATTGACCTAAATGAGTTTGTGGTAACAGTACGTTTGATTGACGGGATATTAAACTTGTTTAGAGTAAAAGTGTACGAATGATTTATATATTTATTGTAAATGATGAAGTTAATACCATTTCTTAATGTTAATGTAATGAATGAAATGGTAATATCCATATACATATGCATATATGTGTTTTGTTCATATGGCTATTGTATTATAATCTAATATTATGAAATGATGTAATTGCCATGTTTTTCACATTCTTAAGCCAACTAGTAGATTTCTATAATGTTATTTTTTATTATAAAAACAAGCTTTGTAATTTAAAGATGTTAAACGGTTATGTATTTTAATTTGAGAATTTCATTTTGGTTATGTAATCATGTTTTGAAAATTATGCACGTTAATATTTTGTCATCCATTGTAATTTTGTGCATCATTATCAAAATTTATATTAATTGAGATAAAATTCTAAAGATGACTGCGTTTTAAATATCATTGTTCTTTATTCATTTAATGAAATATGCTAAATAAAACTTTGATTAATTATATATCAATTTTATTATTATATTTCATGAAAAACTAGTTGTGGATTATCCTTTAGTTGTGTTGATGAGAAAAAGATCCGGGATGATTGGACTTTGATTGTAATATTAGATTGCGATATATATAAAAGAAGTTGTTGATAGCTTTGTATGTTGTCAATATAGAAGAAACTCTATTAAAATTCCAGTAAAATGAAAAATAAAATCACCCCTGCATTTTTGTCTTTACATAAATAACAATATTGTAGAAAAATATATTTTTAAAAGTTAGAGTTATTACAATAAGCTTACAGATTCTCTGTCATCATGATCCCCCCAGTCAACATCTATAAAACTATGAAGTGAAAGTATTGCATTTTTGCTAATATATAATCCATCCGAAACAAAAAAATGTAAGATAACATGAAATTTGCTTAACTGACCTCCAATGGCAAACACACGGCTTATGCATAAATATGCTCTCACCTTGTCTACAACAAATGTGAGATCAAGTCTAGTGAAGGGGAGATATTGTAACCCTCCAATAATATTTGCCAGGCTTAGCTTTGTCCATAGAACTTCGTTTAAGAATATCAACAATACATAGATGCTGTGTCAACAATAAACTATCTAACCATCTAGGTGGTGGCCCAGTGGTAAAAGTTTGGGACTAAAAAGTTTGTTCTCTCTGTGGTCTCAGGTTCGAGCCCTGTGGTTGCTCATATGATAGCCACTGGAGACTTACATGGTCGTTAACTTCAGGGCCCGTGGGATTAGTCGAGGTGCGCGTAAGCTGACCCGGACACCCACGTTAAACTAAAAAAAAAAAAACAATAAACCATCAGCATAAAAAATGACTTCAACACCCCAAAAAAACTTAGAGGCCCAGGATCTTTCACTGCAAAACTTGAATTGAGCTTGTGTATTAAGTGATTAATAACGGCTGAGCTTGGTCCTGTAATAATGACGTCGTTAACATAGATAAAATATATAAAATGATGGAGGAAATGTGATAATATAGAGAGATGTATCAAGTTTTCTATCATGAAAACCAAGAGCCTTGAGTTTTTATGTAAGCCTAGAAAACCAGGCATGAGGTGCCTGCTGTAAGCCGTGAATAGATTTTTTGAGAAGGCAAAGATAATTGAGATATTGAGGATGTTGAAAACAGGCCGAACCATGCATACCTTTTATTGTAAGGCGATGAAATAATGTATTTTTTTATCAATAGATTATTTTTCCTTTATTATTGAGAGTAAATTTAATTAAATAAATATTTGATTAACCCATAATTAAAAAAACCCTACTCACAAGCATTATGGATTTTATAATATCATCAAATTGATATAACAAATATATTAAAAAACATGAGAGATTCACCTTATATTTTTTTTTTATTAACCACTATAGTGTGGTTACCATTTTGTCACTGCCATAAAAAATAAATGACTTTGGATCGAGGGTATTTTGATATTTTTCATAGGGTTTATAAGTCATTACTAATTTGTTTTAGGGTATTTTTATCATTTCAATGTTTATATAAATAGTAAAGTAACCAAAATATTCCTAGGAGAAAAAAAAAGTAGTGTCGGGGGTAGGGGTATTTAGATATTTTTTATTCTTTACACATAAATTTAGATTTTTTTATCTTGATTTTTTTTTTTTTGTTAATTACGAGTTTGATAGAAGATAGTTATATAATTTATTATTAAAATAATAATTTTTTATTTAAAAAGTTGATCACACGCCAACCCATTGAAATCATCACACGTTTCGAGTGATGTGTGCAACTATTTCTTGTTGTTAAAAATAAAATGTTCATTAGCCGTCTCAAATTATACTTTTTCATTTTTTATATCATAGATGACGTGTGCATTCTAAATATGACAGGTGAATTGCATGTAACCTTTTCTTCCTTCATTTCTTTTTATTACCCTCATAAATACACTATGATCCTTATTTTTCTTGTTATTTTCAGTACTGAACGTTATTTATTTTGGTTTAAAATATAGTCTAGGTCGCGGCAGAGCTAGGCTACAGAGGTTAGTAAAAACCTTTTGTTTGAACCTGGTAACGCTGTTTAGAGGACCCCATCACCGTACTAACCATCAACAAAAGAAACAAGAGTCAAAGATTGAGCAAAAATACCATCTCAGAAGATAACGATAAACAACGTGTGACATTGCACTGCACAATTTCGTCGCTGTTATATTTGGTTAATTAATTTGATATGACTCAACCCCTGTTCATCCAGTGACTCACACTCCATTTCTTTTTACACTTTTATGCACGTCATCGTGTTAAATGCTTGATGATGTTTTCGGTAAATTGACGCCAGGTCATCATTGTTGCTACCTGGCCATGTCACGCGAGCCAGTCAGGCTCTATCGGGAAGATGTTTAATTCTTCCCTTTCTCAAAGTAGAATCTTCATTTCCTGATAGTTGAATTTTAAATTTATGTTTTTTTTAAAATATTTTTTATTTGAAAATATATTAAAATAATATTATTTTTATCTTTTAAAAATTATTTTTAACATGATAAAAAACATAAAAAAATATTAATTTAAAAACAAAAAAATAAAAAAATTTTAAATTTTTTTAAAAATATTTTTGAAACGCAAAATAAATACTATCTTCATGATTTTGAAAAACAAAATAAAATAAATGACTGGAAAATGTATATTTGCATTAATTATTGGAAAAAAGAATCTCTTAATTTGTTGTTTAAGAATTAAGATCCTCTCCTACTATTAAAAAAAAGAAAATAGAAAATGAATAGTTAGAATTTAGAGTACAGAAAATCTAATTTATTTTGGGTGATTGAGAACGTAATAAAAATTAATTTTTTATTTAAAAATATATTAAAATAATATTTTTTTATTTTCAAACATTATTTTCAACAATACATCAAAATAATTCAAACGGCACCTTTATCTCGTTGGTGCTGAGCTGGGCCATGGCATTACGATGGATATGCTGTCACTTTCTTTCTGTCTGAGTTCCCACATTATTTTTTTCAGAAAGCAATTTATTTGACTTTTTTTTTTTATATATATATATCCATAAAATAAACACAGAGATAAAGAAGAATTCCAAGGGGCGGGGACGCACAGGATGATCCGAAAATCCAAATGAGAGTTGGGTGGCGACATGTGATGAACTGTTTGGCATCCCGCTAACCAATGGAAAAGAATATCCTGTGTAGACACCTTTTCTATCTAGCAAATCGCAAAAAAGATTATATATATATATAAAAAAAAAGATTTCCAAGCATCAAAATAATACACGCCTTTCACGTTGACGTTGCCTGCTGCCGCGGAGGATGAAAATTTAGACCCGAGGGAGTCCACCTTTTTACCGGTCAGTCACTTGTCCCACCAGACCACACAACAAGAAAGCAAGCAAAATGAAAGGGATAAAGATAGTCCACCTCATTTGTGGCACTGAGGCATAACTGCTCCACCTGAGTATTTTCTGTTGTCGTCGTCGTCGTCGTCTTGCTTGTTTGCTTGTATACAATAAATAATTTGTGTTTAATTTCTCTATAAAATATTTTATTTATCTACCCATCCCTATCTCTTTATAACTCCTCCCCTTGCTTTTCTTCTCCTTCAAACTTGCTTCCAAGCCTCTCTTCTGTATAATTCTCCTGTTCTTTCCGCTCTATAAATTCAGGTGCCGGGTGGGAGCACTAGCGTGATATTGTTGTAGCGTGGCGAGGGCATTTTGGACCGGTTTTGGCATTTTAAATTATTTTAAAGCTTGGAGTGGATTGAGAGAATAAATAGTGAGCAAGAAAGAGTTGGGAGAAGGGTGACAGGCAGCGCAGAATTAAAATTAAAATCAAGAAAAAAAAGGAAAAAGGAGGCATGTCGAATGCGGTGGTAGAAAAAGAGCCAGAGCAGGTGATGAAACTGAGAGGTGGATCAGTACTGGGAAAGAAGACCATTCTTAAAAGCGACCATTTCCCTGGCTGTCAAAATAAGCGCTTAACTCCTCAAATCGACGGCGCTCCTAATTACCGTCAGGTTCTCTCTCTCTTTCCATTTTTCTTCTCAGCAGTTTCCTTTTCCCTTTCTTTTCTTTTTTGATTAAAGCATTTGAAATCCCCCGATTTAGATGCATACCAGCCTTTTCTTTTTTCAGATTAGGGATTTTTTCCCCTTCGCCGGAAACAAAGAAACTGAAATCATGTTCCCGCTTTATCTTTTTGCCTGTAGAATTAGAAGTTGACCATGACCATTTTTAAGAGCCTCATTTGTCTTATTCTGCTTCTAATCTTGTAAACGAAAAAAAAAAAAGTCAATGGCCAAAAGCATTGATCACTGTAAATTAATAATTATTAAACTAATGAATTGTCATTAATTGCATCTTATTTACTTATTATTATTATTCACTTATTTGTGGTGGCTTTGATAGGCGGATTCGTTACCTGTTCACGGTGTTGCGATTCCAACAATCGAAGGATGTCGTAATGTTATTAAGCACATAAGAGGTCGGAAAGACGGGAAGCAAGCACAAGTTTTATGGTTTAACCTTCGTGAAGAACCGGTAAAGCTTTCGCCAAAATGCAGCTTCTTCTTGTTTTTTCCTCCCCATTCTTCGTGCTGTGCTTAATTGACTTTTCGGTAATCTTTATAAATTAGTGCAATGGACTATAATGTATTCTTTTCTTTTCCCTTTTTAATTAAACAAAATGCCAGTGGAAGCAACATAATTATTAAAATCATGTCAAACTTCATGTCAATAAATGTTAATGTGTTTCAGTGCACCTTCTGTTTTGCCTTCCTTAACTCCAGGGACGTCCCCTATGTTTTTTCATGGAGCATAGAATTTTTCCTTTGATCGGCTAGAGTATATTGTCAATAACTGTTGGATGTTTCTACGTTCCCCCCCCTTTTTTTATTGAAACAGTTGGTGTATATTAATGGGCGTCCCTTTGTCCTGCGCGATGTGGAGAGGCCTTTCTCCAACCTTGAATATACGGTATGCTACATATACATGATTTTTCTCCTTAATGCTTTTACCTTAATCTGCTATATCTTTCTTACAAACTTGTATCTCATGTTTACCTTCTAAATTTCCGCATTTTAGCCTAGAATTTATGTGCTTACTCATAGTCTTAACACTAAAATGGTTCCCTTGGTGATATAAATGCAAGAATTTGCTCAGCTTAAAATAAATTCTCTCTAACATCCAGGATGAGTTGATTTAATTCAATGTCTTTTACGGAATCTCTCATTCATTTTTTATTTTTGGTTTATATGTTCGCTCAAACAGATCATAGCCTATGCATACTAACTTCTGTATGCGTACATGCACATGGTTGACAACAGCAGTCATGCAAACAAGTAGTGGATTGTATTTGCGGTTTCAACTTGATACTGACCTTCTGTGTTCAAATAGGGAATAAACAGGTCTAGGGTTGAAGAAATGGAGGCTCGGTTGAAAGAGGATATTCTGATGGAAGCTGCAAGGTGTTTCCTATGGTTCAATACTGCGTTATCGTTGTTTTTATTTTTATTTTTATGTTACTTTGTGTTTACCTTTGGTTACTCTCCCTCTGAATATGTTTGCACATTTGATTTACAGATATGGAAATAAGATACTTGTTACAGATGAACTGCCAGATGGTCAGATGGTGGACCAATGGGAACCAGTGTCATGTGATTCTGTGAAGACACCACTTGAGGCATAACCATGGAACTCATTCTGCTTGTGAAATAACTAAACAAAGTTAATCTACTGATTTTATAACTTTTTGTTGCAACTTTATTCTATTGTGAAGGTGTATGAAGATTTGCAAGAAGAAGGATATCTGTATGATTACGAACGTGTTCCTGTAACAGATGAAAAGTCACCAGAGGAGCAGGATTTTGATACTTTAGTGAGTTTCACACCTTTTTTTTTGGTGATAAATCAACTAAACAAATAATTATTTAGTTACGTTAGCTGTCCCTTTGACTAATTAATTATTTGTTTGCAGAGGAATTTTGCTTACATCTTATTTTATCTAATGCACTTATAGAGTACCAGTAACTTAGGCACCGTTTCTACAACCTTGTTGAATTCTAGTGCATAACTTGAAAATGGCAATTTCAAGCTCTACCTTTCTTTGCCTAATCTAGAATGACTGTTCAAGGACTGCTTGTTATTTGTAAGTGCAAGGTTGTATTTTATATCCATTAACATATAAAAAACTTCATTACCTTCTAGTATGTGATAGTTCTTCTTAACTATAATCATCATAGGAGCAAAGATATCAGATGCCCAACATTTTAGGTATACCGAAAATTTCACTAGATATCCAAGTGAAGACTTGAATCCATGACCTCTCCATACCTTAGTCCAAGTCTTAACCACGTGTGCTAGCACACAAGAGTTTCTTTGTTGTCTTCTTGAACACCAGAATTTCTCTTGATGACAATTCTACATATCCTGAGGCCGTAAACTAAACCAGAATCTATCAGAAACGGGATTCCAATTTGGAAATGAAGCCTTTTTCCACAACTCCATGCTTACTGACAAATTAATCCGGTACCCTCAACCTTTAATGAGCACATGGAAGAAGATATCATAGTCAGAGCAGTGGAATTTAGAATCCCTGGTGTCAATACCAATTTTTGAAGACAAATGAGAAAATATTTTTTGCAAATGATATGCTGCAAAATTCTGTTTTTTTTTAGATGCAATGATGCATGTTCTTGTTCCAACCATGAATCATGGAAGCACACCTCTGCGACAAACATGACCAGTCACAGTTTCAGATATTTGTTTGAGTACGATCAGTATTCAGTTTTTCTAAAGGACACTTGCCTACTTTATTTCAGGTCGATAGAATTTATCAGACAGACTTGAATGCAGATATAATATTTAACTGTCAAATGGGGCGTGGAAGGACCACAACTGGTATGGTGATAGCAACTTTGGTATTCCTCAATCGGATTGGAGATTCTGGTAACATTCTCTCTTTCTCTAACTACTCTTGTACTCTAGTGAATATGCCAGCAGTCATCATTCTTGTCAACATAATTTAAGCCAACTTTGAATCTTGCATGTTACCTCAGTTTCTTGATCTTTGTTGTCTGGCTGAATTTCAGTTTTTCAAGATGAGTTTTTTATTATTCATTCTCCATCTTCTAGTTGTTTATCAACCGTTTCACTCTTTTTTATTGAAAATGTTTCTCTAATTTTCTTTTTATTCCATATACTTCCATGTTAGGGTGGTCATTGTGGAGAGGATTAGTCAATTGTAATATTTGTTTTTGTTTTTTTTTGTTTTGGGAAAAGGCTGGAGATTCCATAACCTTAATTTTCCTGTTCATTAGTATCATATCAAATCAATCTAAAAAGTCGGCAAAATCCAGATCCTTCTTTTACCTGATGTAAGTGTGTAAGGAGATGGAGAAACTTGTTCAAAGCTATTAGCCTTAGCTTCCCCCTCATAATCTATTCCAACAGAACTTGTAAACCTGACCTATTTTTGTTAATTCTGCTTGCATTGATGTGGAGGATTGATTTGCAGGAGCTGTTGGAGCACAGATCTGTTGCTTTTTACGACAGTTCCAAATTCCAAACCAACCACAGACTTGGACAATGCATATACTCCCTCCATTCCATAGCATATGATTCAAATAAGGATAAAAATGTGGCTGATTTTTATATATTAAGTATTAAAATTCCCTCAGCTTATTATTATTTTTTTAAAATCTTTTATTACTTGCATGCCGAGTTCATTTTTTTGGTTTTAAAAAATAAATTAAAATTTTATCATTTTTCAATAAAATGATAAGAGATATATTGTGGGATGAAGGGTTTAATTGGTTATGAACAAATATCTAATGTTCCTGAAGAAAAACAGAGCACTTGCTTCAATGCTGTTAAAATTATTCTAATGGCACATCTAGAATACTCTTCCTAGGTGCTACTATGAAGCAATGAAAAATTTGAGCCCTCATTTAAAGAAGAGCAAATTTAGGGCAGATTTTGTGTATTATCACAAGGAATGGTGCAAAGGGATCCATATAGCTGACCCCAACTAGTTTGGGATTGAGACTTGGTGCATGTATATGTAGAAGAGCATATTGTTTTGTCATTCACATGTCATCTCCTGGAGATTCTATCTCCATATTCTATGAGATCTTCTTTACTTAAAATATGGAGCAAATTGGCTTATCACTGCGCAAACTAAGTCTTTACCACAATATGAGTGTGTAGGTTTCATGTCCACCTCCCCACTTCCCACAAATGCATATATTCAAAGATGAGGCTACTTTTTAAATTTTTCTCTTAAAAGAATATTATTTATGCTCTACTGGCCATGTTAGGATTTAGCTTAGAAACTGCCAAGAGCAGTGTGCTAGCATAGATAACAAATTGATTGACAATCTAGGGTGGTGGACTGTAACTTGAAATGATACACCCAAAAGGACCTTGATTTAAAGTTATCTATTATCTACTATTTTAAATTACTACCCAGTCCAAGATCAGGTTGCAATCTGGAAAATAGCTTGTGAATTTTCAGATTTGGTGTAAATAATGAGAGAATAATGCATATGTGATGAGAAACCACCGAATATGTGAAGTCCTGCTTGAACAGATACACAGATGGGTTCAAAAACCTTGTTGATATTATTTGCTTTCTAAAATGAATTTGAATTATAATTTTTATTGTAATTGATTTTGTTGAGAGGAGTGCAGGTTGAATGTTTTAATTATGATAGTTGCTGATGTCTTTGTCATCATGTTACGTGAAAATAGGTATTCAGAGAACCAATTCAGTAGGGAGAATTTTTGACTTTGGTTTGAATGTCAATGAAAATTTGCCAAACTCAGAGGATGCGCTTCGCAGAGGAGAATATGCAGTCGTAAGAAGTTTGATCCGGGTTTTAGAGGTAGTTAATGTTAACTTTAATTGATTTTTTTTTCCTTGCTTTTGATATTTATTTATTTATTTATTTTAGAAGCACTTGGCATATTTTGGAAATTTCATTAATCAGTGACATGCGTTTAGGGTGGTGTTGAAGGGAAAAAACAAGTGGATAAAGTCATTGACAAGTGTGCCTCCATGCAGGTATGGGTCTATAATTTATCTTAATCTAGTAAGGTATAGATATGTAAGAAGAATGGAATTGTTTCTTCTGTGTTTCATTTTAGATTTCACCTAAATGAATGAAGTGTCTGGACTACAGAACTTACGGGAAGCAATTGCCAATTATCGCAATAGTATTCTTCGTCAACCTGATGAGATGAAGCGAGAGGCATCACTTTCATTTTTTGTGGAATACTTGGAAAGATATTACTTCCTCATATGTTTTGCTGTGTATATTCACTCAGAGAGAGTTGCCCTCCGATCTAGTTCCTTTGTTCATAGCAGTTTTGCAGACTGGATGCGAGCACGACCAGAACTTTATAGCATTATTCGTAGGTAAAGACACGTGGTGATGGTGCTGGTTTGTTTATGGAAATATCCAGACTTGTATCCTATTTTTACTAACATATCAAACTGAAAGAGTGAAGTTTGTGATTTGTGTGTACAAATACTGGCAGTTCTGTTGGCTTTCCATTTCATTAAACTGTTGGACGCTTCAATCTCTTTCCCGTGATAAGGTGTTTTCTACAGATACAAACTTAGGAAATTTAATGTGCCTGGTAGTTGTGTTCTAGTGATTGAATTCCCCCCCAAAAGCTAATTGTGAGATATCATCGTGCCTTGGTTAATTTCTGGGACTGTTTATTTGTCACACCTCGGCACATTGTCTATGGATATTTTGTTTTGATGTTAAAAATTTCATCCCAATCACACAATTACTAGGCTATTATTTTTGTAAAACCTTAAATTAAGAAACTTATGTTGGACACTTGGAAACTAAATGCATAACCATCAAAGTCATCTGGCACTTGTATGGACAGTTAAAAGACTGAATGAATCCTTAATTGAAAGATATCTGGTTCCTAGCCCATTTCTGGAAACATGTTTATTATTATATTTGTTACAGTATATAGAATCATCAAGAAGTAAGCAAATTCAATCTTGTCAAACACCATAACTTTGGCACGCACTTACATTCCAAGTCCAGATTTTTGTATATTTATGTCAACCACTTATCTCCAATTAGAATGCAACCTCATATATATCAATATGTGTCAGCAACTGCAGATCACGTGGAACTTATTTTGCTTCAACCATCCTTGTTGCAGGTTGCTCAGGAGAGACCCAATGGGTGCCCTTGGGTATGCGAGTCTGAAGCCATCTCTAATGAAGATTGCTGAATCTGCTGATGGCCGACCTCATGAGATGGATGTGGTTGCAGCCTTGAGAAACGGGGAGGTGCTCGGAAGTCAGACTGTTCTAAAAAGTGACCACTGTCCTGGCTGTCAAAACCCTGGTTTACCGGAGAGAGTGGATGGTGCACCTAATTTCAGAGAAGTTCCTGGCTTTCCAGTTTATGGAGTTGCAAATCCAACCATTGATGGTATTCTTTCTGTCATTCGAAGGATTGGCAGCTCTAAAGGAGGTCGCCCAGTTTTTTGGCATAATATGAGAGAAGAACCTGTCATCTACATAAATGGAAAGCCATTTGTGCTCCGCGAGGTTGAAAGACCATATAAAAACATGCTGGAATACTCGGTAAGTATTTTTTACCTCCCCACAACTACCAACTCGTCAGCTTCATTGTGCACGCAGCAGAAGTTGACCCAACTACTTTGGTTACTAATTCTTCCATTTGGCAGAATAACTGTCATTTGGATCATTAGCATTATGGTGCATAAATGGAATTTATCTGAATAGAAAAACCATCCAAGCGTGTTTGAAAACTGGAGTGGGTTTATCATGCTGTGATGCAAGTTGATAATTTGATTCATGATGAATTAACGACAACCTTGATATTGTCCTATCCTGGTTGCATGTCCTTGCATATCTAATTCATAGAAACCAATATCGTATTTAACCTTGTCATTTTTTTTATTCTTTATTATTAGATCTTTTGTTAAAAAAGTTTTTCCTTTCCTTAAGATGTACATGTTACTTAGCTCTATTTTCTGGATGGATAGCACACTCATGTCATAAGTAATTTCATTGAGCCTGGCAGACATAATCTTGCCTCCCACTCATCTGTGAGGCTCCCTAATGGGAATCGCATGAATTTATCAAGGTGGAGCTTTGGTCCAGGGACCTGAACAATTGCTATAAAAACAATTATTAGAATGGAGAAAAAGCTTTTACAAACTGTTAACATTTCATGACTTCTGCTTAGATATCAAAATCTACTAAATTGTGTTCATATTATGGGTGCATAGGAATTGTGCCTGACATATATAGGGAGCTTTTCTAGAACACTGATGCCTCCTCACATGGGCTATATTCCATTTTGAAGTGTACCAATTTTTTGTGTTACCTTTGCTCAATTTCCTTTTCCCAGTTTTCTTCACCATGGTTGCTGAAGTTGAGATTATAATGACTGCATTCAGGGAATTGGTCGTGAGAGAGTGGAGAGGATGGAAGCTCGACTGAAAGAAGATATCTTGCGAGAAGCTGAACGCTATGGAGGTGCTATAATGGTCATTCATGAAACAAATGATGGCCAAATTTTTGATGCTTGGGAGCATGTAAATTCTGATTCTATTAAGACACCACTTGAGGTGTTCAAAGGCTTAGTTACTGATGGTTTTCCCATTAAGTATGCTCGTGTGCCAATCACTGATGGTAAAGCTCCTAAAAGTTCTGATTTTGACACATTGGCAATAAATATTGCTTCTGCTTCCAAGGATACTGCTTTCGTTTTCAATTGCCAGGTTAAAATTTTATTCTTACACTGCTGTCATTGGACACGTGCATGGATGTATTCATTAATTTCTATGGAACCGCGTCCTGTTTATTTTTTATTTTATTTTTTTGTCCTTCACCTCAATGTCTTTATAATAAACACAGATGGGAAGGGGAAGGACTACGACTGGCACTGTAATTGCTTGCCTTCTGAAACTTAGAATAGATTATGGGAGACCAATTAGAGTCTTAGCTGATGATATGACCCATGAAGAAATGGAAAGCGGAAGCTCAAGTGGTGAAGAAACTGGAGGTGACCCTGCTGCATCCACCTCTGACATTGCCAGTGTAAAAACTGATATGGAGCAAGGTCGTGCTTTTGGCATTGATGATATCCTGCTGCTGTGGAAGATAACAAGATTATTTGATAATGGTATGGAATGCCGAGAAGCATTAGATGCTATTATTGATAGATGTTCTGCTTTGCAGAACATACGCCAAGCTGTTCTGCAATACAGAAAGATGGTCAATCAACAACATGTTGAGCCAAGAGTCAGGAGAGTGGCATTGAGCCGTGGTGCTGAATACTTGGAGCGTTACTTCCGTTTAATTGCTTTTGCAGCATATCTAGGAAGTGAAGCATTTGATGGATTTTGTGGACAAGGAGAATCAAGAATGGCATTTAAGAGTTGGTTGCATCAAAGATCTGAAGTCCAAGCAATGAAATGGAGCATTCGATTAAAGCCAGGGCGTTTTTTCACTGTCCCAGTATATTTTCTTTCTTTTTTTGACTTGGAAATTCTTGGGCTTAATGACAACTCTTTTCTCTGTTGTGGATTTCCCCTTTTATCATTATTATAACTTGGGCGTATGGTTGTTTTTTATTCTAAGCAGGAGGAGTTGAGAACACCACAGGAATCTCAGCATGGAGATGCAGTAATGGAAGCCACTGTCAGGGTCCGAAATGGTTCGGTTTTGGGTAAAGGTTCTATCCTCAAAATGTATTTCTTTCCTGGTCAGAGGACTTCCAGTCACATACAAATTCAAGGAGCACCTCATGTTTACAAGGTATGCCTACATCTGAAATTATATCAATGATGGATCACTGGTAAAATATCCTTTTTGACTCTCCAATTTATTTTTTAATGTATTCCAGTTTGTTTTCTTCTGCATTTTCCGTTTTCTTTCACTATTTTAGATCACAGACACAATAACACGCACCCTCGCATACACAGACAGTCAAGGCTCTGTGGAAAAGCTGACCGTGTGAATACAAAGGGAGAAGTCATTACATCCTGATGGAAATTCCCCCTTTTAAGCTCAATATTTCTTATGCTTCAGGTGGATGGATATCCTGTGTATAGCATGGCAACACCAACGATTACTGGTGCCAAAGAGATGCTTGCGTATTTGAGTGCCAAGCCCAAGATAGAAGGATCTCTGACACGGAAAGTGATATTGACTGATCTCAGAGAAGAAGCAGTTGTTTACATCAATGGCACACCATATGTGCTCAGGGAGCTAAATAAACCTGTTGATGTTCTCAAGCATGTTGGAATTACTGGTCCAGTGGTCCGTCATTGTTGAATTATTTTTTTATTTAAAGAACAAGCTATTAGTGAAGTATGTTACTAACTTCCTGTATTGTAACTGTTATGCAGGTAGAACTCATGGAGGCCCGACTAAAAGAAGATATAGTATCCGAGATTAGACAGTCTGGTGGTCGAATACTTTTACATCGTGAAGAATATAATCCAGCAACAAATCAGTCCTGTGTCATAGGATATTGGGAGAACATCTCTGTAGATGATGTGAAGACACCAGCTGAAGTGTACGCTGCTCTAAAGGATGAGGGTTATGATATAACATATAGGAGGATTCCATTAACTAGAGAGAGGGAGGCTCTAACTTCTGATGTTGATGCAATACAGTATTGTAAAGAAGAGTAAGTACCAAAATCCTCTGCTCCATATTAACACAATTTGTCTCTTTAATTATAAGTCTGGTAGCAATATTTCTATTTAGTATTTGATAACCATAGTATGTGGAACTTGAAGATTTGTCTGGGGTTCAGACTGCTGTTTAAGTCTCTCTGGCAGCACCAACGTCATTTTCACATTATTATCTCAAGCATCTATTTTAACTGGACAAAAAAGAGTTATGCTGCCAAGTTATGATTTTTCCACAAGGTGGAAATCATTTCATAACTGTGCCCTTTTGTCTCTCCAATTGTTCATGTAATTGCTAGTCCGAAAGTTACCCAAAGCCTAAAGTAAAACCCTATCACGTTGCAGACTTTGAAAATAGTAACTGATTAATTAATCCTTGGCAATAATGTAACTTGTCTCCCAAATATTTGTCAAATATGGACCGTTTCTTTTTACTGGACATTATGATATCGATTGTGACTGACCTGATTCATGCTAAATGATGGCAAAGTCATACTAAAAGAAAGCAATCATCTGTCAATTAGTAGCATATTTAAATAACAGTTGATTTTGACTCTGAGTAGTACAAAGAATTTAGATAAATCAAAAGTTCAAGCAGTCTTAAGTTGTTGACAACTTTCTTTTTGAGTAAACAATAATAAGCCATTTCCTTTTCCTTGTCCAAAACTATTTGCAAGTGCTTGGTTGGAAATGGACTCCCGACAACTTGCAAATGTTTTAGCTCATAACAGAATTGGATTTATGTAGCCCGTGACAAGTAGTATGGTTTTGAGGTTTAGTTTAGTTGGGTGTTTATGGAAGCAGATGATTATTTTTAGATTCTTATTTGGAATTTTGACATTTGGCCTTTCCACAATTTATGCTCTGGGAGATTCTTTTGGTATTATTTTAAATAATCCTTTCTTAAATTATGCTTGGGTGCAGAGATAGTGTTGCAAACTAACTAAAATTTGTCTGTAGCTGTGAGGGGAGCTACCTTTTTGTTTCACACACAGGCTTTGGAGGTGTTGGCTATGCAATGGCAATTATTTGTATCAGACTTGACGCGGAAGCAAAGTTCACATCAAAGATTTCACAAACAGTGGTTGGTAGACGTTCATTGTCTATTTTGTCTGAAGCTAACTTACCTTCTGAGTTGTCTGATGAAGAAGCACTGAGGATGGGCGATTACCGTGACATACTTAGTCTTACAAGAGTTCTCGCACATGGTCCAAAGAGCAAAGCAGATGTAGACATTGTTATTGAAAAGTATGCGATTTTCCTTTCAATCTTTTTTTCATAAAAAAAAGGGGCAATAACTGAATGCAAGTTTATAAGATGATTGTTGAGGCATAATTATAGGAAAAGAAGATAAATTCTCCATAACTTGGGGAAAAGCAGAAAGTGACAATGTGTTATCTGATTGGCCTGTTTTTCTGTCAACTTGGATTGAAAAATGTTTACAACTACAAGTTATTTTGTTGTGTGAAGATATGTTTTGTTTTAGTTAAGCTCTACCGTTTTTTTAATTAATTGGTCTTCATTGCCATAATTTGATCGTTGTGTTGAGACCCTTCCTTTCTTTTAAAGGTGTGCAGGTGCAGGGCATTTGCGTGATGATATTCTTTATTACAACAAGGAACTTCGGAAGTCTCCTGGTGATGATGATGAGCAACGTGCATACCTCATGGATATGGGCATCAAGGCATTAAGGTTGGTTGATATATCTTGGCAATTTAATCTTGGAGCCTTTGCTAAGTAGCTTTTTGTAATCCTCCTTTTCTCTTGGAAGATATACTCAATCTGCTTGGTCCATGTTGCCTTTCGTTAATCAACATAGAAAGCCACAAGATTCGCACTTGCATTTTATTCCATTTCAGTCTGGTAACCTAGGACTATGTTGGATTTGAATCTGTCCTATATTTAAGGTAAGGGCATCACCATGGTTTGCCTTGCCTATCGGCATCCAACCTCTTAATACTTCATATGACAGCTATTTAAGTCTGCACCCCTTTGGTTTTTCATGTCACTGGAAACTTGTTTGTACCCTCACATGCATATAATTTAGTGTATGGATGGTAATTTAATGGGAATAGCATGAATTTTCTAAATAAATTGGTGTCAATTAGAACAATAGATTGGATGTTTTAAGTAATGCTCAATGCTCCTGCAATTTCTTAGTCTCAGCTTGTGTGCTCATCTAAAATTTTCCTGGACTCCTGAAAAGAACAACGCTTTTGCATGTCCATTGCAGTGGGTTCATGGTTCCTTAGCAACTCTATATCATATTATGTAACCAATTGCTTTTGCCCATTTTCAGGAGGTACTTTTTTCTAATCACATTCAGATCATACCTCTACTCCACGAAGGCGAGTGAAACGAAATTCACATCATGGATGGATTCAAGGCCTGAACTAAGACATCTATGTAATAATCTCAGGATGGATAAATAATTGCAGGCACATAAAAACTCAATTCAAATGTATTTTTGTACAGCTAGCCATGTTTGTAGTTTTGGTGCCAATAACTTCACTTTCTACTTGCTGCTCCACGCTGTTGCAAGGTTTGGTTAGAACAGTAAAAAAAGAACACACGAGTTTCAGAACTGATACATCAATCAACATTACATAAAGATCATATCAGTGGGCGGGTCTTGAGCCAAAACTCAAATTTGTTTTGCCTTCTATATAAATGCTAAGACAAAACTCTTCGTGTTTGACCCTTGATTGGGTGTCAATTCTTTTGTTGAAATTTGATTAAGAGGGGGGTGGGAGGTTTTCAGGAGTTGATTACTGCATGTAAGTTTGACAAACCGATGGAGATGCGTGTAATTTTATCCTACAAGAACTCTAAAGGTTATCCTTGGATGTAGCAGAGAAGTAAAGAGCACAGGTATGCTCGTGAACATGAAAGTTGAAGCAAAAGGTTGCTCGAGGAAGCATGCCTGCGTCCGTCAATTTTTAGAATTGCCCTTCCATGCCCTTAATATCACGGACTTGCAACTATCACCACGGTGCCCAGATTTTCAAGTGAAATATGACTTTTTTACCAGATACAGAAGTACTCGTTAAGAGCATCGTTTCAGTTGGCGTTGGCTAAAAATGCACGCCCTTAGTATGGAATACCTGAGAGATAAATACATGTTGAAGTGTCGGTTAATGACAATCCCCCGTTGAGTCATCCACAGGTAGCATAAATATCATAGAAAATTTGAAGTTGCTTGTTATAGAGATATATATATATAAATTATTACATGGATCATCCACATGTGAGTCGAACTAATATATTAGCAATAGCTTAGGGTTTTTGCACCAACCAACTAGATCAGACACTCTTTACCCATCCATGTGAATATGGCTCCGGTTTGTGTAATATTTTTTCTAAAATCTCAAAACGTTATCTTGTGCATTCCTTTCTTGTGTTATTACTACCGTGAAATTTCCTTTATGCGAAAGAAGAAAAGATTTTAAGTGGGTGGATTGTGGACTTTTTTTTTTTTTTGTAAAATTAGCACAACAAACATAAAATTTTGATA
>Ga0307517_10004245_pt1 | contig 22104 bp, 25 predicted proteins | sample 23_EM_MG_FD_194515 | JGI IMG/M metagenome (GOLD analysis project Ga0307517, IMG submission 194515) | Populus trichocarpa ectomycorrhiza microbial communities from riparian zone in the Pacific Northwest, United States - 23_EM | ecosystem: Host-associated > Plants > Roots > Unclassified | place... | reverse complement strand
CGAGTACATTGGGATGGGCGACGAGACGAATCCACGAGTCTCTGGCAAGTGGGAAAGAGTCAATCGCTCATGGCGCCCGCCAAAATCTGCGGTTATCAAGTAGGAAGCCAGGCAGTATGTAAAACTGTCAATACGGCACTCGCACGACGAAAAGTGGTTGTCACCGGTCGTCGCCAGGTCTACCGCTACCTAGTGTGTCATCGGATATCCCCAGGTCTGCCTTGTCATGACTTTCGGCAATTGCCGTTACCGCTTTGGTCGTACGAGTGCAGTGAGTACCTGACGGAGTGCCAAGCCCTGGCTGACATTGGCTGTGACGAGAGGATCGGTGAAGAGATTCTTCGATCTGGCTACCGCGCATCGTGATTCTTGGACCTGATGGCAAACAAATAACATCCCTAACCCCCGGGATGATACAGAAAAACGATAGCGATTACCCTGCCGGCAAACGGCAACAGTAACAAATCCATGCTAGATAACGAAGAGTATGCGATTGGAGAATGCGAGTCAAAGCAGCCCAACGGCCCTCCAGGAAGGTCAACTGGGGGCCGTTGATAGACCTAGATCCTAAAGTCCCATTTATATTCCATATGCCATTCTCACCTCGGCAGACATCAGGTTCGGATACTTTGATTCCTCCGTGATACCGTCCTCCAACGTAGCCAAAGAATATACCATTGGCGGCTCGCGATCGGGGAGTCCGGTCTGAAAATTGGAATACATTTCTCCGATGACCTTCCGGGAATACCGTAATGCCCCACTCTCTTCGGGGGGGAGGCTCTCTATGCGGATGTCGAAGACCGGTAAGGATTTTCTCCAAGAATCCTATATCAGTCTCACATTTGAGCCATCACTGTCTGGAAGCAACGCAAAGACAGACGCACCCCAAGTAGTAGATCGAGATGTGTGTATTCGTCGAGGTGGAGCTCGGATGTAAGCGTACCTAACCTTTGCAACGCCAAATCGCAGAGATTGTACATCTCAACCTTGGCGACAGGATCCATCCGACCGATAATCTCATAGAAGATGGCGAGATGCGCTAGGCAAGCGATACAACTGCTGCTGATTACATCTGCTCCACTTTTGTCCCTATGCTCACGAAAGGTTTTGATGTCGCCGAGCAGGTCCCGAGAGAACTCCTCGAATGATGCTAAGATTCGATCGCATGACCGCCGCCAGAACCCAAGTTTGACGCCTGGAGTTGGTCAGGTTAAATCTCAGCCGGAACCGACTGAAGCGAACACGTACGCTCACCGCCGGCAGGGAGGACGCTGAGGAGTAAAGTCGCATCCCTGACAAGCAAGATACCTTGCGTCCGCATCGTCAGAGGACAGATCTTGAACAGAATCGGATAAATCCGCTGTGATAGAAAATCAACTCTGTGTACAAAATGAATGAGGTGATCTCACCGACCGGTAGCTCCCATCGAAATTCCTTCTCGAGCTCAGTAGTTGCGTGGGGTTCTGGGCCATCGCACATCAAGAATAAGAAGTTTGCCCAATATATGGTCTGGGAAAGGGCAGCCAAGGTTTCGTGGAGTTCCTCCGAGAACTTTGGCGGACATCCACAGGTCGGAATGAGTCGCAGGTCCCCCGCTCTGATAAAGTCACAACACTTCTGGACGTAAAGGAGAGCCGTTTGCGGCATACGCATGTATACATGACTCGAAACGACCAAGACCGCAGCTTGAAGACTGGTCCTGTAATTGGTTCCTTTGAAGAGCTCTGCAAGAGACTCCCATGCTGATTGGGACCGCCTCGCCAGAAACCGAACCACAGCGGGTGTGTCATCCATACCCGCGTAGGACATCATCCCGAGCACTTGAGAACCACACACGAAGGAGCGGTCCACCACGGTACCCGACTGATCTCCACGTAGTAACGCGTCCATTTTTTCGCTCTTGAACTGGACCCCGAACTTAAGTAATCGAAGCAAAAGCCACAATCGACTAATGTCCGAGGGTGAGCTTGTGATCGGCGGACTCCCATTCCAGTACGTACGATCTCATATCCAGGTCTGTGGCGTCGATGTCAGAAATCTGAATCTGTAACCTATCCCCTCCCAGAAACGAGAGTGGCATCTGTAGTTCAGGAGGGATTGTTGGGAGCAGAAAGGACGAGAGGACAGAGATAGACGGGCTCATATCAGAGGAAATACGTTGTCCAAATGAGTTTCTGCGGACGTGGACAAGTCCCGATGAACGACTGTTCGGAGGTTGGGCAACCTTGAGCGCTTGTAGGGTGAAGTATATTAGCTTTGACTTGGCGGGCGGCAGGAGCATCGGCGAACACACCATCAATCGGCGGATGGGCGGATGTGACAGTGGAAATCTCGACTGGGTCCATATCTCCGAGTTGTCTCCCTGGCAGGCGACCGTCATACAAGGGGTGCACAACCGCTGCCTGCGGGTTCTTCTCGTCGTCGTAGACACACTCTAAGGCACTTTTGGACATGATGCAGGTTGTGCATGGACGCTTGGCATCACATTTCTGTATCAGGTTCGAAGGTTGAGCCGATATGGTGACCCAGAAGGAAACAAAAGCCACCCACTCACCCTCTTCTTTATTCTGGTGGGGGGGACTAGGATGTCAGCACGTCTTTCGCAGGATTCATATATCGGTTCTTGCTGACCGGCAAAGGTTGCACGCCTGACCCATCTTGAGTGTCTTCCCGATACCCCTCTTCTTGATGTTGTCGTAGACGCAATCCTCAATCCCCATATTCATGCACCTCATACAGCGACGAACACCAGGGACACATTTCTGGAAACAGCACCCCAGACACCGCAATCAGATCGGAAGACGGGAACGGAGCGGAGCTCTCACCACTTTTCTAGCTCTGCAAACGAAACGAATCAGTGCACCCGCCCGAATCGACTTTTGGTGCGGAGTTGCTCACCTGCATGCTAGGCAAGCTCTTGCGGCTGACATCGATGCTGGTGGAAGGAGGGAAAGTGCTTGCTGGGCATGACCCTGCGAGCGGACGTCAACTGCTGGGCAACTCCCCGCCTAATGACGTGAACAGGAGGACCTGAAACGGACTGGCGCGGCCCACGACATCACCGCCGTGGACCCGGAGATCGTGCTCTGCTGACATCCTCGGAGTCCATCGGCAGCGGGCGCCCGAGGTTCTCGGTCCCCCGATGTTCTCATGTCCGTCCCTGACTTGCTAGGGCAAATCACATTCAAGCTTACATCCGGTCCGTTCCTTCTTTTCTTATCAACAGAGAGTACAATCCCGCAATACCGCCCCTTCGCGACGGCCAAACAAATCTGTCATGCACAGCCCGCCTCCCAACAGATCAACTGGGAATAGGCATTACGAACGCATAGTAGTTCGGGAGGTTTACTCATCTCGAGATCACGATCCCCCTCGTTGAATCGTGGTTCGGTGTGACAAGTCCACACACAATCCGAAAAACCTCGCCCCTCTCGTGGGTGTGAACCGGAAGGCGATCGCTTAGGGAACATGCGTGCCAGGTGGCTGCGGAGAGCAGGGACCACGATCAGCCCAACAGCGGTAGCTCAAGCCTTCGTCGCATTGCGCCCGTAAATCCTCCTGCTCATTCTCGTCCCTCGCCATCGCTACCTTGTGGGATGAATTGTAAAAAAAATGACGACTTTGGAAGGTCCTCCGGGAAGTGAACAGCGAGTGCCCTATTCTTCGTATCCGTGCCGATCTTTCGAAAAACCACGATGGAGGGGGGAAGGTGCCATCTCCAACGAAGGGTGGCTAAATCACGATCGACAGTCGTCTGGAGGGAATCAGAGCAGATAGGCCCCAGTGTGGGCAGAATGATTCGAAACCTACCATGGCTGACGGTGTCTCTTCCGCCCATGCCTAGTCACGTATCCCTCGGCGTTGGCCCTTGTATACATGCCAGGCGGGATGGAGGATTAGATATGCTTATTTTCACATAGCCTCCCACCCTGAGAAAAACCGACGGTCGATGCAACAGTAACTTGAGAATCGCCCGTTCAACACCCTGCCAGAACCGGTCCACCGGGGGCAATGGGGTATCCACTTGTTGATGACATCTTCAGTCGATTGTGAAGTTTGAACCAGTATCCAAAGGATAAAGCAAGTGAGGGAACGTTGGATAGAGCCATACGCTAGCCAATGAGAGCAGCTCGCATCCGTGTTTCACCATTGTAAAAGGTTTCTGTTCGCCCTTACCTTAAAATAACTGGTTCAAACCTCAGCATAAATTCGTCATTTCTTCAACGGAGAAATGCTTCATTGCCTGCGGTTGTTGTAGATAGACCACAAGATCGGCCCCACCTTCAACGTTGTCAATCGAGCAATCTCGTAATTCCCGAGCCATCCCATGTCATGCGAAAGACATGCGGCCAGTTAGGACAAACGGACCCGCTCCGTCGGCGAACATATCACCTCCGCCGACGGGTTTCCACATGCTTCCACGTCACCCGTTTCATCCACATCAATCTCATGACTTTTTTTCTCCCCCTTTTTCAAAATCTGCAGTCAATCTCAAGACGATCCAACAAGCCAACAGCCCACAGCCCACACCGACGCACCAGCCTGTTCTTGCTCGGTCCATTCTTCGGGATAGCAATCCGCATCAATGCTCACGAAATCGATTACTGCCGTAGATATTTCCCACAAGAAGTTGCCTAACAACCGACGACGATAAATAGAATTTTCACAAGAGGAGTGGGAAGTGACGAAAACGTGACCACGTCCACCGTTCAGCATCGAAAAAGCTCGGACGTGAAGTTAACCGGGCCACTCCACAACCAACTGTGCTGACACGGAATGTTCCTGGTCGCCGTCATCCTCGAACTTGAGTTTGTACATCGGTTTTGATTGCGCTCCCTGTGCGGCTCGCTTTGGGTCAATGATGACGGGGATCGTACACTTCACAGGACTGAAATGAACTTACCCGTCCAGCAGGATGCACGTCACTCGGGCTAGCTAAAACTTCCGCTCGATAGAAGCAACTAGTATCCGGATATAGCGCCATGACCGTCGCTCCGGCGGGGAAAACGGGATACGCGCTCTGGTGTGACGCAGAGTTTGAAGGTGCATTGGGGTCAGGCAGTGGTATAATCGATCGCAATGTTGTGTTGTAGTGTCTATGTGGTGTGTTAGGCTGCCGCGTCACATACAGGCAGCAACTGTGCTTACGCTCCGGGTTGGCCGTCCTCCTGTGGCTCTGCGTCCTGTACCACGTAGCTAGCGTGCCCGTGAGATTCGGGACCGTTCTGATAATGAGCGGGTGGAAAACTGACCGATTCTTGTCTTGGTTAATGCATTTCGTGACGACAGCAAGGATCCAAGTACTCTCGTCGGTTGGTCCGTTCGTACCTGAACCAGTTGGAGGATGGAAGGCGACCTTGCGACCTTCTTGCAGCGGCAGCTGTGCTGCCAGCGCCTCTCGACGAGCCTTTGGTTCCCGAGAGAAGGGAGTGTTCGAACCGGGTCCTACGGAGTTGCGTGCTGGCAGTGTTATCTTCTGAAGGCTATTGAGGGCAGGCGTGGCCGGCGTAGAAGTGACCGCCGGAGATTGACCTCTCGGTGGCCGCTTGTTTCGTTTGTCTGAGGATGCGTTAATTCGCATCCTCCTTGTTGCGTTTCTCCTTACCGGTAGCCTGGGACTCCGAAGCCCTTCTCAAGGCAATGAGTACATCTAGGCGCTCCATTGTCTCCCCGATTGCCCTGGAGGGGCGGTAAGCGTCATCCAGAGCAGACAGTCCTTTACCCCTCACCGTGCCTCCTTTTCAGCATTGCTTTTTACCTCTTGAAGCCCAGAAAGCAGCTTCCTGTATACGGGTTTTACACCGTCGAAACCCTCCGCCGGTAATGTGTCGTTGGAAGGCCACGAGGATATGAGTCGGTTCACACGGCCGATCGTCTCCATCGTGCTGGGACTAGAGTAGATCCCATTCAGAGTATCGATGGAAGACCGACCATGCGACCAGCAGTCGACCTCTGGTTATAATCAGCAGCGTTAGACCGGGATTATTACCACCTGTTATTGTATGCGCTACCTTCTGTGCTGGCGGGGCGTGCGGAAATCCCACGGCGCCTGTCCATCAAAGTACAGAACGTGACTGGTCTCGAGTGGACCAAGCCAAATATTTCGCGCGATCAACCAGCGAAAGCGTAGAGACGATGCGACGTAGATGCGACCCTGCTTAGGCGAGATTTCGCACGAGTATGTCGCGTCCCGGATACACGAGATGGGTGTTCGGAAGCAAGGAGAGGATGACACGGACCAAATTAGGAAAGTAGTCACCGCTAATTTCCGAGTCTGCGATTGGGAATGTAAATTCTTGGATACGATTACAAATAAGTTTCCACCTCCTGAAAATAAGCTGAAGTGTGCGCAAAATCGTTCGTTATACTACTCCGACGACTTGGTCGCGTCCGGGACCTTTTCTGCTGCCCTGGCCCCAGAGAGGTTTCGTAGAGATACATCATAAACGACTGGAAAAAGGTCAGCAACTGCGCTTGGGGAGACGGCCGATCGTTACTACCTTCTTCGATCTTCTTTAAATCGTACTTGAGGCTGTCGTAACGCCGTCGTAGCGTGTCGTTCTTCAAATTAAGCTAGGCGACCGTCATTGAACGCAAATCGCCCCGACAGAGGTAAACTACCATTGAGAACCCAGCAAACACATCCTTGACGAATATCGATATCTTCAGGGGTTCTTCGAAATTCCCCATTGTGACTGAATTAACAGCGAGCCTTGACTGGTTGGTTCAGGATCGTTGCGGAATACGGCTCTGACAAGCGAGACATACTAATTCGTTCACGAGGGTGATGAGGGCGTGAAGATAGTCTTCAGCAGTTAATGCAAACTTATCCTTCCACGCGTCGTCGACTGTACTTCACGGTGTGAGTGAGTTCGTTTTCACCACTGCTGGACGACTCACTCCCCAGCGTAGCACTCACTTGCTCCAGGCTGATCAGGGTCCTCGTAGTCATGTACTCAACTAACGCGGCGGAGTAGATGGCGTTCCGCAGGGAGATCGACCACATGTCCTTCCACTTCCAAAATTGATTTGGAGGGATGATCTCGGCGAGTGCAGATGAATTCTTCTGGCAACTCTGGATGATTGGACGCACGCCATCAAGCAGAGGCGCAACTGTCTGGGGTTCAGATGCGGGGGCTCTAAACACAAAAAAGACGTACTTTGGTCTGGGGGAGTAGAGTGAAGTTTATTGAGAACACCTGCCATCATGCGTGTTTTCTTGTCAAGCTCGTGGACTTCATCCCTGATTTTCTGTACTTCGGTAAGAAGGGACACCGGAAGGAAGCGGGTCACACACATCCCGCAGCTCCGAGTCCTTTTCCAGCAAATCATTAATGTAGTCGAGCTGGGTGTCGAGCTGGGTGTTCATATCGTGAGAGACAAACCAGTGGGTCGAAATCCAGCCACACTTTCGAGGTGGTGGCCGGCTAGTTCGGCAAACCCCGAACCTCCCGAACCACCGTCCTCACACCCGTGTGCCATCCACCGCGTCCAGCTCACCACCCGTCTACTCTACTGGGAGTGGTAGATGCGTAGGGTATGCCGGACGTTCAAGCCGTGAGGAAAACAATCAAACAACTCCGCGACGTCCCCGCGAACACAACAGGCGCCGGTCAAGATGTCCTCCTGCTCATCAGCGATTACCTCGTCGAGGCCAGCCCGAAGGAGGGGTCTGTGCACTGGTTTTGCCGTAAGGCTGACCCATTGGTAATTGACTGTGCAACGTTTCTCCTCCGCCTCCACGCATACGATTCGAGCTCGATCCAGACCTGGCGGAACCTGCTAACACGATGTTTACGAGGGTGTTGTGAATGTGTACGTGGGTTAGCGGAGGCGAAGCTTACCTCGAAACACACGTAAGTCTGTATTCAATTTCACCGTGTTCAGAGTATGAAGAGGAAACAGGTTTTTCGGCGCATTCGCAAAGGATACGCTAAGCAACTTCTGGGCAGATTTCACAAACTGGGAGAAGACTATTATTCTTGCCTGCATGAGGGACAAGCGACTTATATCTACATCCAAATCCGCTTCTACCCTCAACGATATCCCCCCTGCAGTCCTCTGTCATGTCTTTACCAACCTCGATGTGTTCCTAAACCCCGAGATCCTAAAGGTGATCCGATCAACAATTCCCTCCTCCTCATCGATATTGCTTCCCGTAGACCCCTGCCCTCCTGGTCTCCTACTACTCGCCTTTGATGAAGACCGGAACTCGCGGACTTGGGCCCGATTACACCTCCGAGCATCTTCCCAACTTACGAAGGATCAGCTTGCTGGCCATTACCTCCAGATCCTCGAGAGTGTCGCAGCGGTTCTCTCAGACCAACCTACCTCTCTATCTTTCCCTTTCTCCAAGGATCCCGCTGTTCTCTGGTCTGGCTTTGGTCTTATGTTACGCAGTATACCACCCGAATATTACACAACTACACACGGACGCCGGCTGGAGTTCAACAGAATTGTATTGGGTCACGTCCACGACAATGGACAACGTTAGTGCATATTCTCCCCTTTTCCACCCGTTACATTTTTCATTCTTTTATAAAACGCAGACTTCGTCGATGTCCTGAGACCGTTGGTTGTACTATTGAAGAGGATGGGTGCTGAGATATGGTCCGTGGAAGGGAACTCACCAGAGTATCCACAAGTGATATTCGATGCGATCAAAGATAACAAGAGCTTCATCGCGGAACTCGAGAAACCGGAACCTCCGTCGTGGTTATTGGGTTGGTTTATGGACTACCTTTCTACCATCTGGACACTCCCCATTCTGGGTAGCGTCGTGGCGAAAATGATCGATTTTTTATGCGATGAATTACAACATGAGAGATTTGCGGTGATACATCCACTTGGGATTCTTACTGCCGCCAAGGTGCGCGACCCTTCACGGCTTTTGGTTCCGTTTGGTTCTGTTAAGCTAACCATATCACAGCTCTTGACGAATGCCGACAAGCGCGCACGAACAGAGCGTTCGACACAACAAATTAGCGTCCTCGCACACGTCCTGGATATCCACAGCAGCTCGTTCGTCTCCGCAGCATTCGACCGTCGCTATTCCAAAGATTCGTGGTCCGAAGCGCGGAAGGGTTCGCGAGAGCTCGTTCGCACCGCCCTCATCAACGATACCCAGGAGGTCGCCGACGCAATAACCCGGCTCTCCAAACGTCTGACGGACTCAGAACAGGAGCTTGCCGTGCCCTCCATCCGGAGGCAGATGTGGAAGGAGATGTACGACAAACTGGGTGGGGGCGATGTGGATGGGCTCGCTGTCATTGTTGCCGTGCAGGGCAGCTCAGCCCACATGGATAGTCTTGCACAGAAGCCCTTCCGTGATCTGGCAAAGAAAATTGGAGGGAAAACCGTCGAGAACACCATCACCGCGATCGATAATGCCTTGGCGGCCTTCCGCTCCGGATTCTTGGACGCCGTTTCCAAGTTCGCCAACTACACAACTTCCTCCGTCGTCCTTGATCTTCTCAAAACTCCCGGGACCGTTCATGACATCATGGCGCTCATGCTTTCGCCGATCGAGGATAATCAAATGGCCGCTCAAGCACTTGTTGGTCAAGCGTTCGATGTAGACGTTCGACAGGATTGCTTCAGAGCTCTCCTGGAGAATCTGCCGCACGCTTCCCTCAACGGAGTCTTCGATGTCCTTGAGCAGTTCATCCGTTACGCCGGGCTTGTTCCGGAAGCCTGCAGCCTCTCCAAATCTATCGTCCGTTGTATGACAGATGTCATCGAAGTCCTCTGTTCTAGTGAGAACGGCCTTCTCCGTCGTTCTTCGTACCTTAAGAAAGACGCCGATGGACACAACACTGCGGAGGTCCTGCCCAAGTGGTGGAAGCTGATGGCCCGCTCAATCTCTATCATTTTTCGAAGGACTCCAGGATGGTCTCTGTTCTTTGGCACGAAGGAAATGGTCGAGTGGATGCGAGATGCCTTGATGTTCGGCAGAGACATGCTTGCTCAGTGGAGGGTCATCGAAAGTGCAGCTCTCGTTGCGTCTCCGGAAGCTGCCACTCTCAAGCCAGGTCGGATGTCTAGGCTTGGTCGGAGGATGGTGGAAGACCTGAAGGAGGTTTTGGTCGAGTTGGGGAGGTGGCTACGGTTGACGGACGAAGAGCTGCTTTACCAATCTTTCGCTTTGTTGGAGACCTTACTGGGTTGTTTCAAGGACACCGGGATTCCCCCTCCTGAGGAAGCCATCATGAAGTTCACGAAGACAATCAACGACGCGAGGAAGAAGGACCCCAACCGCCCTCAGACGAGACTCGATGCCCCAAGGATCCTGAGGTTGGAGAACGCGCTCACGGCATTCAAGGATGACGACGACGAGGTCGAGATCGTCTCTGGACCAGGGAGGGAGAAGATCGATTCGGACGTGGAGATACTCGATGGACCACCTCCCCAGAAAACGATCAACCAGAAGTTAATGGAGACAAGCAAGGCCTCGGGTAAGGCGAAGGCGGACGGACGGAAGCTCGATTTGAGCGTCGGGTTTACAACCGCGTCGGCGGCAATAAAGGATCAGTCGATTTCGAAATTCTTCTCGAAGGAGTCGAGCAAGGACAAGATCAAGGAGAAAGAGAAGAAGGTCGTCATCCCCAGTCGTCCCGCGATTCCAGGTCGCAAGCCGTCGATCCTTCCTCCGAAACCTCAACCTCTCCCGTCACAGCCTTCGAGTGAAGAGTCGAGCGACGAGAGCGCAGAAGAAACCGGATTTGCAGCGCTTGGTGGTATACGGCGGAAGCCGAGCCCAAAGAAGAAACCCCTCATGATCGAACGCAAGCCCGTAGAACGTCGAGGGATTCAGCTTATGGACCTCCCAGCTGGGAACGCCGCTCTCAGGAATCGGCTCAACCGACGAGACGAATCCCGCCGAACCCAGATGCGTTTAAAACCGGATATATCAGGCTTCCACCGTGTATTGCTTTCGTGGAACTACGACTACGAAGGACAGGAGCCGCCGTTCGTCGGACAGAAACCTCGGTATATGCACATCGTCGATAGGTTCTCGGGATTCGACCAATATGGAAGGATCTTTCAACCGCTCTTGATGATGGAGTGTTGGGCGCAGATTATCAAATCCAAGGACGAACCGCAAGATTCCTACTCGTGCACTGTTTCCAATAGACAGTACGTGGATGATTGGATCGACGTGGATCTCGGTATCACGAACCAACCTAAAGAATGGACCCTCGCGGAAACGGATGTGGTGTTGCTTCGGGAACTGGAAGGGAAGAAGTCGGTTTTGTGCAAGGCGCAGGTCTACAAGGTGTCGCAATTTGGGGGATGCACCGCGACTGTTCGATGCGTCTCTCGTTGTGACCCTGGTCTTACGAGTGGGACAAAATGGAGTATTAGCAAGATCTTCAGGTAAGAACCTCCCACGACGTTTCTTAGCATACGATCTCATGCGGTTTTGTAGTTTGAGCACACTTCATAGGGAGTACGCTGCCCTTGTAGCTCTCCCGTACTACGACCTCGCCGATGTCATCCTCAATCCGAAGTTGGTCAAGGCGGCGATCGACAAACGGGAGGTTCGGGTATCCATGGAAAAATACGGTGTGAATGAACCTCAGGCAGGAGCGATTGTCGGCGCCATGAACACCGAGGGTTTCTCGTTAATTCAAGGGTGAATTTCGGCCTCTCCCGCCCTCTCGGAAGCTTTCTGATTCGCACTGGCATAGACCTCCCGGAACTGGAAAAACTTCTACTATCTGTGGTCTGGTTCAGGCACACCTGGCCAGGCGAGCTCGACCTGCGACAAAGATTAACGTTGGAAGGGGACCTAGTACTGTGGAAAAGACTTGTCCTCCAAAAATCTTGCTCTGCGCACCCAGTAATGCCGCCATCGACGAAGTCGCGCATCGGCTAAAAGACGGTATCCTTGGCGGTGGGAAGCGGGGTCTGATCCCGAAGGTGGTACGAGTCGGTGCAGACAGCGCGATCAATGCCACGGTAAAGGATATTTCCCTTGATTTCCTCGTGGATCAGAAGATCAACTCCGATCCCGATTCTGCGCCGTCAGGCGGATCAAACGAGATTGTGGCGACCCGGAGAGAACTGGACTTGGTCAAGAAGGAGAGGCAAAAGAAGTTGGAAGAGCTGTCCCAAGTCGAGAACAACACCGCCAAGACCACGCTTCTTGAGGACGAGATCAAGCGACTGAACCAGAAGAGGATGGCGCTCACCCAGCGAGTCGACAAATTGCGGGACAAGAACAAGTCCGACTCTCGAGCTTTGGACGCTGCTCGTCGTAAGATTCGTTCGGAGATCCTTCAAGAGGCCGACGTGATATGCGGCACGTTGTCTGGTTCTGGTCACGAAGCCTTGCAGTTGGAGCAGTTTGACTTCGAGATGGTTATCATTGATGAGGCTGCCCAGGCCATCGAGCTCAGCACGTTGATCCCCCTGAAGTACAGGTGTAATAGGTGTGTTCTTGTCGGAGGTACGTGGCGTAGTCTTTCCTGTTGTGCGTCTGCCTGATACGGGAGTTAGACCCGCAGCAACTCCCGCCCACTGTTCTATCACTAGAGGCAAGCAGTGTCTCGATACTTGTTATGAGTCGACTAACACAAAGGGCAGGCCTGCAAGTATCAGTACAATCAGTCCCTGTTCGTTAGATTCCAAAAGGACAACCCTGCCGCTGTACACTTGCTGAGGTGCGGCGTCTTGCTCCGTATACGGTTGGCCACGCTAAAATTTACCCGACAGCATTCAGTACCGTATGCATCCAGAGATCAGCCTTCTTCCGAGTCGTGTCTTCTATCAGGGGAAACTATTGGATGGATCCGATATGGACTTGAAGACGAGTCAACCCTGGCACCTGCAAGAGAAGTTCGGTCCTTATAAATTTTTCAACGTCGCCGGGCAAGAAGAAGCTGGTCGTGGTCACTCCTTGATCAACAGGCACGAGTGTCAGGTAGCAGTGGCATTATACGCTCGCCTCTGTCAGGAATTTTCGAACTTCGATTTCGACTTCAGGGTCGGAGTGATCTCGATGTACCGAGCGCAGATCGGTGAGCTCAAAAGAGCTTTTGTTCAGAAATTCGGGCAGGACATCATTGGGAAGATCTTGTTCCACACCGTCGATGGATTCCAAGGTCAGGAGAAGGACGTCATCATCTTGTCGTGTGTTCGGGCGGGTCCCGGATTACAGAATATTGGATTCTTAGCTGGTGAGGGTGAAGATTGAAACTACTTATTGGTCCACTCAGAAACCCTATTCAGATACCCGACGAATGAACGTTGCTCTTACACGTGCACGGTCCTCTCTGTTCGTCCTCGGAAACGTGCCGACTTTGGAGAGGAGCGATGAGAATTGGCGTCAGATTGTTCAGGATGCCCGTTCTCGCCAACGGATGGTTGATGTGAGCCGAGAGGTTTCGCGTATCGCATGAAGGTGGCTAACTGAAGTGCAGGCGACAATCGCGTACTTTACGTCGCCGTCCAATCGGGTCCTCCCAACACCCATTGCGAAGCCGAAAGCTGCACCGGTGACTTCGCTCCCTTTGAAGGTGACGGAACCCCAGCTCCCAGAGCTGATCAAACCCAAGGATGTAATGAAGCTGCCGATCAAACGAGTCGCTTCAACTAGTTCGCTATCAGAGCAAGGAACGAACGGTACCGCTACTATTATAGCACCGACCGCTAGCACAGAAGAACCCACTCCTCCGCCACAAACGAACGGACGATTGATTCCAAAGCCAAACGGTTTGCCTGTGCCGCCGGATCCTCGTCCGAAGAAAAAGCTTAAACCCCCGCCGCGGCCAAATCCCGGAGCATCTCTGTTTATACCCTCCAAAAAGGTGTGTCTCTCTTCTTCGTTCTCGTCCATACACACTGACCACCTAGCAGAGGCCACCCCCCGACGCAGATTTGGCGGGGCCGAGCAAGAGACGACATTAAACGACGAGCATACCCTGTTCATTGGCTTAGTAACTTCCTCATCCAGCACACGCACGACACTCTAATCTCCGGCAATATGTACCTTGCATCATACCGCACATACGCACACAGCTTGTATCCATAGCATCCACTAAATAGAATCGGCTCTCACGGGAGGAAGCTCCCAACCGGGACCGTATCGTGGGATGACCATCATGACCCCATCTTTGTTCTTGATGGGATTGGAGAACGTGCAGAGGGGTTTTGCGAGGGGAGCTATCCACGATGGGTTAATCTGAGTTAGCCCTGCAGCGCAAGATCAGTCCAGCGTCTCCAGGTGGGTAGGAGAAATCCATCACCTTTTACCCATACTTGATTCGACCGGACCACTTCGTGGTACACAAGGTATTGAGGGGGAGTCGCTGAGAACAAAATAGAGGAAGGATGGATGAAAACGTCTTCCTCGATCCCAATGACCCTATATGGAACTCCTTTTGAAGTCAAGAACTTGTTCCCGGTCGCCTCTTCAACCAAATCTTTTCGGACCGCCACTTGATCGATGAAGGAAGCAGTTAAAAGTTGACAGAGAACTTTGACCTGGAGGAAGGAGAGACAACGAGTCAATGGGGATGGCCGGAAGCCTTAGAATGCGGGCGGACATACCTGGAAGGCGTTCGGGGGGCTGATCTTCGGCATGAAACCGGCATCGACATCTGAAAAATTGGCTTGTACGATGTTGCTTATCTGACTACGGAGTTTGTGAATCTCTTCCATGGCCTAAAGACGGGGTAGTTAGAACTGAATAGATATCCATAGTGAACACAATTCCCTACCGACCTTCTGCCTCACAAAGTTCTCGTCACAGAACTTCGCGCCTCCACCAGCATACTCGTAAGCCCCGACGACAGAGAGTAGTCGCAGAACGTCGCTGGCACCGTTCCCTAACGCGGAGTGTGTCTGTGCATCCCGTCCGCGGAGATCAGCTAAACCACAGAGGGATGTATTTACGGCTCACCTGTTGGCTTTGGAAGAAGGAACGCCTCCTTAACCTCCTTGTTTCCTTAGCTTTGATCTTCTCGTTGGTGATGTACTGTAACTCGTCGCCACCGTCCGTGTCTCTGTTGACATTCTCGTCATCTCCGTCGCCATTGAGGACTTCCTCATGTAGGAACGGGTCGCCGACCGAGAGCGCCGAGACGATGGCTATGACGTACGGAAGGCACCCGTGTTGTTTCCCGCTAATCAGCATCCTCGAGTATCGTGGCGATAACGGGAACAGCGCCATGGACCGCCCCATATCCGTGATCTGAGCTTCATTCGCCCCAACTTTCTGGAGAGCACCCAGATGCGTGAGCAGCTTCTCAGATTTCAACAACATATCGCGCGGAGGAGGGGTAGGGAAGGGGAAGTTGACCACAGCGTCGAGGTGCATGCTTTTCATCTGAAGAACCACACCGTCGATAGGCATACGAAGGATTTCAGGTTTGCTGAACTCGTCAAAGTAGTTTTCGAACACAGCGGAGGAGTAGAGCCGATAACAATGTCCAGGGCCAGTTCGCCCGGCACGACCTGCTCGTTGCGTGGCGGAAGCTTTGGAAGTCCAGCCCACTTGGAAGGCTTGAACACCGTTGTCCAGGTCATAACGTCTCTGCGAAAGCGGATGAGATCGACCCCAGGCACAGATACCCGAACCGTGGTCCTACCTCCTTTGCCCTCCCACAGTCCACCACATATCGAATATTGGGGATGGTGAGTGAGGTTTCTGCAACGTTCGTGGCCACAACGACGAGTCGAGATCCCTCAGGCGGTGGATCAAATACCTTTAGTTGTTTCTCCCCAGGGAGAAGAGAGTACAAGGGCACTAGATGCATCGGTGCTGCAAGGCGTCGTTGCAAGAAACGAAGGTAGGAGAGGAACTTGCAAATACTCACTGCCGACGTCGTCCCAATTATCCTCCATTCCATCCTCATCCTCGTCCTCGTTATCGCTGTCCAGCGCCTCCTCGTCGTTCCCATGCTCATCCACATCCATGCTACCATCATCGACATCCGTCGCCAGTTCCTCCCGTCGCACACCAAAATCCATGTCCTCTGCCTCGAGGTTCCCTTGACTTGCAGAGACAGCCGTTGAAGAAGTATAATCAGGGTCTCCCGACGCCCTCTGACCCTTCGAGATGGCGGAATTCTTCCTTTTCCTCTCCAAGTAGACCTTTGGACCAAACCTCGCCTCCAGCTTTCTGCAAACTCCCGCTATCTCGTTTTGTCCAGTGAGGAAAATCAGAATTCCTCCAGGAGGCAGGCGGTTATGAATCTTGACCGCCTTACGGATAGCTTCGGCGACGTAATCCGGATTGGTCCTCCTGTTGAAATGAATCGTCACGGGGTGTTGGCGACCTGCGACGTTAATCGCGGGAGGTAGAGTCGCAAACAGAGTCTTGTTCTCCGCCATGTCGCTTATCCTAAGAGTAGCAGACATAATGACCAGACGAAGGGGCTACAGAAATTCAATAACGGGAACACTGGACACGATCCAAGCCTGAAGTATACCTTGACATCGTTCTTTCCCTCTCTCCACATCTCTTCCCGAAGTTTCAACACCCTGCTAAGCACACCGATCAGTATATCCGTATTCATACTCCGTTCGTGCGCCTCATCGATAATCAAGACCGAGTACTTGCGTAGCAAGAAATCCGAAGAAAGTTCCCGGAGCAGAACACCATCCGTCATAAATTTGATGGAGGTGTTCAGGGAGGTAGTCGCATCGTATCGGATCTGATATGAAACGCGAGAGGAAGAGAGTGAGAGTTCTTGAGCAACTCGATTGGCCATGGAGACGGCTGCCACTCTACGCGGTTGGGTGATCCCGATCATCCCAGGATTCTCTAGAGACGCAGATGCACCGATTAGGTTAAGGCAAGAGGATGAGAAAAAAACGAACCTCCATCCGGGTGACCAAACCCAGCCTCGTACAAGAATTGCGGTACTTGGGTCGTCTTTCCACTTCCAGTCTCACCGTAGATGATGGTGACTGGGTTCAGCAAGATCGTCTCCACAATCTGTTGTTCCTCGGAGACAATTGGGAGCAGGAGACGAGCAACCGCAATTTCCGGCGGTCGTCGGATATCCACGACCGTCCTCCTTTCCGGCTTTTTGGAATTTTGAATGGCCCTGGCAAAAGATGAGGACGGTATAGCGTAGTCCTCTCCGAGAGGACCACGCATGAGCCCGTCGGTGTGTTCCAGCTTTCGCTTCTTGGACGGCGGTTGATGGGGGAGTTCGGCGATGATAATCTCTTCTTCTGCAGCAGGAGCGACGTATGGTTTAGCGTTGCTGAGCTGTTTGAGAGCCCATTGCTTGAAAGATCCTCGGCCGCACGGCTTGGTCCGCTCGGTCTCATCGGGTCCCGAGCTGCCGGATTCATCTGCGTCATCGACTCCGTCATCAACTCCTGATTCTCGACCATTCTCTTCCCCTTCGTTCTCTTCACTTTCACTTTCCCCTTCACCCTCAGTTCCACAGGTAAGCATCTCGACCTCCTCCTTTTCATCGTCCTCATCGTCATTCGAGGAATCGTACGCCGAATCCGAGCTGTCGAAAGAACCCTCGGATTCGACCCCAGGAGGGGTCGGATTTCGCTTCCAGCTTCGGAGCTACGAATGGCACGACATTTAGCCTATACCTAGGTAGGATGGGGGTTTTGTCTACCTTCGAGCCCTTATTACGTTTGGGTAATACCCTGGGAGTTGCAGCCCTCCCATCCGCATTCTTTAGCAAGGCACTCCCCACGGAGGCAGGAGCAGCTGTAACCGACGCCGTACGTCCCGCAGTCGCTGGAACGGATGTAGCCTCGGTATCTTCAACCTCGGGATGAACATCCGGCGTCCTTGACCGTCTCGTTTGCTTCGCTGGGGAAGTACGAGATGGTTTCATAATATCTCCAAGGGGAAAGTCATAACCTTCCCCATCGCTGCTGTCTTCGTCGATCATAGGGTCAAGCTTGGCCTTCTTGGAAACCCTCCGAACCTCCTTGTCCTCCCGACGGTCGAACATCTCCTTATGTGAGCTGGTTCGTCCAGTACCAAGAGTCGCAGATGACCTGAGATTGAGACTGGGTAACTCTGCCTGGCTCTTCCTTAAGGTCTCGTCAGGCTATGTGGGCATACGGATGCGTGCATGGGCAGAACACACGAGAGTTTGGCGAGGATGCCAACTCGCTCCTCCTGTTTCAATTTCTTTTCCTAGAGTAGACGTGAGGATCCCCAAAGGGCTCGAAGATTCTGGTAGCATACACACAATATATTTTTCTAGTTTCTTCTTCTTCTTCCTCGAATGGCTCGTATCGGCGTCGATTGCCATCTAGCGGATGACCAGAGGGAGCGATATTAAACGACAAGGACATCACGAACGCAGAGAGAAGTACATACCTGATGTTTAATCCTCTCCCTCCTCTCCGATTCCTTCTGCTCGAATGGCTTCAAACTAATCACCTCAGCATTCGGATCTGGAATGACTTCATCTGGCGCTTCCGCAGCGCCTCCTCCAGTCGGACCTTTGGCACTCCTACGCTTCCGTTTCTTGTGCGAAGCCCCACCAGCAACGGACTGGCGGGCCCGGGCGTTGTGTCGCTCTCGTTTCCGGTCCATACGTGTCAACAGTCGAGGGTGGCGAGGGAAAGGCCTGAATTGGCACCGACAGAAGAAAAGTGTGACCCGTTTTCGGCGATCGCGATTGAGGCTCCGCTATTATTTTCTCACGTTTGCTACGCTTCCGACGTTCCTGTGGGCCAACGACAACGGTTTTCGTTCGTTGAGTCGTTAGTTCGCATTGTACATCCCGACCTGCAGCTGTTTGCGTTTCGACAGACCGTTTTTCACAGAATACTGCTCAATTTGTTGGTTGCCTTTTGATCGTATTGGGACTCGGCGTCCCGGCATGACGCACAACGCCGGAGCCATGTCATAACTCGTTCCCATTGTCGCGAAAATTGACGTCATATCCCCGGCGTAAACGATGAGTCGATGGCAACCCTGCGGATTGAAAATTGAACGTGAAAACTGATTTCCCAACCTGCCTGGGACCAACGTACGAACCGGCCAATGCCGGGACGCCGGGACGCCGTGCCCCGCTACGATCAAAAGGTAGACAATAAATTGGGCCGTATTCTGTGGAAAACAGTCTGTCAAAACGCCAATAGCTATAAATGCCTCCAAGCACTTCAACGTCAGACATACACTAATCGTATTTGCTCTTCCCGGTATTGAAGTTATTCCCAACCTTCTTTTTCAAGAACTCTCCGTATTGAACTGGCTCGTAATTCGGCTTGACTGTCGTCCCTTCGCTAGGGTGCAAGAAGTCTGTATCTTCAGCCTGCATGCGAACCGCTGCATCCAGCGACTTAACCAAAGCGTCAAAGTTGGGCTCGAAGAAGAATGGAATCCTAGAAGAGGCCAGGTCACGTCCTACTCCATCGAAGGATTTAAGGCGAAACAAAGAGCTCACGAAACACTGAAAAATGCGCACTCAGATAAAAAAAACGTTACATTAGACTGAAAGATGATCTTACGCACCGATAATTGCTACCCCGGTGAATGACCCGATGCAGTGTGCTCTTATACAATCCATTCGACCAAACCTCCCACACTATAGTCAATCCCAAAGTGTCAAAATATCATCTCTCCACTCCTGAACGGTATCCTTAGAACACTCACTTTCACCTACATTGCATACAACACATCCCTTTATCGGGTCAGCGTTGATCCAAGTACCCCGTTCGACGGCTTCATCGGTAACATCTCCGCATGGAGCGGGTTTCTTGACGAGAAGTCCAGGCTGCTGGAGGAACACCTGTAGGGCGCCCTTCGTGTCATCGGCCCAGAGGAACCTAGGCCAGTTTCAGACCGCAAACCCAAAACTGAGATAGGTCGTACGTCAAACAGCCATAATCCCTGAAGATAGGGTGTGCGGTTAGAGGCTGATTGTTGACGAGGTGGAAAATAAAAACGAACTTGTGCGCCCCGACTGAGAATCCCTCGTGATCGTTTGGCAATGGAGGATACCCTGAACCATTCATTCAACACCCAACCACAAGACTAGGGGATAAATCGACGAACCGATAACCCGCAAGACCCAGAAACTATCGTCGACATTTCCCTTCAACTCTTCCCATTCTTCAGGTGTCACACCCAACCCAACCGCCATGCTACCGACGCAAGCCAAACAGTGAGCTTCACTACATGCGACCTCATGAACGAAGGCTCACGCTTCCATAACGATTAGTCCGAGTTCCTTCATCTTCCCAATCCACTTCTCGTATTTCTCTCTGAACCCAGGGACGGTAGGCCACTGGTTCTCACCCCACAAGGGCTTTGTCTTGTCCGGGTTCGGTACAGGCCTATAGAAATCGATTCCTTCATGATTATCGGCTTTCCCGTTGGTCATATTTTCCTTGAGTCTCTGGTACCCTACACGAAAAGTGAGGTGACATCATCGACGAAGCTGGACACAATACGGGAGGCGCCGATCGGACGGAACGGACCGACGTTGGGGCGAGGGAGCCCTATCACGCCGTAAAGATTCAGATATCCAGCTTTGACGCACCTCTCGCGTTATCCTGCAACCCCAAATGAATCTTATCCTTCTCTTCATTCGGCAGAGCGAAGAACTCTCGAGCGAGTCTCGCCAACTCTTCCGTCTCCTCGGGAGTAGCAAACCCCGTCAAATCAAGGTAAAAGAACCCAAATTCCCTGCACGCAGCATGAAGGGCGGCTGAAGTGGAGAGTCGACCATGCCCATCGCTGTCGGTCAGGTAAGGTGCTATGTGGATCACCGGCAACGAACACAGCTGCGTTGCGGAATCAATGGATAGGCTGCTCGATATCATCTAGTTATGTGCGTCTGGTATATCGATCGTCGTCGTCGTCGTCGTCGTCAATGTTGTGGGAATGAGGGGCCTTGGTGGAGTGGGAGAGTGTGTAGCGCTATCATACGAGTTCCCATCTGCTTGGTCGAATTCACGTGTTTGGAGGGATTCCTGATGGCGGCCACTCCGGTTCTGATAAAGAGCACAAACACGCGATATTTCGTTGTAACTCCCCGGCGTTCACGTTTGTGGATGGAAGGTACTTGTGGAGCATCATAGTAGGAGCGAAGAAGCTATAGGACCGACAACCCGAAGTGGCGGAGCCTGGAACAGTGGCACTTCACATTCGGGGTGGTCCAGCAACGGAATAGGCGTATCAGACGCGGTTACGTTCAAAACTTGGGAAACATGATACACGGCAGGCACCGATGAAACTTCGAACAGGGGACGATGAAATGGGGAACCGGGGCAACTTGAATCGTAACAACCAATGCAATCAAACTCTGGAGGTTCGGAGGGCAATTGCCAATGCGAGGGTCATCGGCTGGACCACCAAAGGAATGGCGATGGAAGCCAAAGGCCACGCTTTGTTTCCAGCACGTTGCTGCAGATTTTCAGGGAGATACACGGGACCACCTGCACAAAACTTCGCGATTTCCGCACGACGGGATACGTAACGAAAAAACGACAAGATCCGAACCCACGCGGTACCAGGAAAAACCAGTCCCGGCTGTCGACGCAGGAATACCGGATCGCCTCTCGCATATCCATTCCTCGGAAAAGACAACTGCGTAGCATCGCTTGCACTTAGTAAGCAAAACGTCTACAATTCAAACACGAATGATTCCGTATCACGTACATTTATCCTCAGGAATTGTACATCACCAGGTAACCCGGACGCACAGCGTCGTTGATATAGACGATAAGTTCATCGTAGTTCAGAGAACCTGTGGTGCTAGGCTCGCCAACGACCTATAGAAGAGTCACAAAAGATCTTCAAGGGGAATGGGGACATCGACCGCACTGAATCAAAACCTGCAGGGGCCCGTGTTAATGCAGGCTGATCTGTTGTGAACTTCTTGGCTTTTCCAACCGCTACGTAAGTGAGTAGGATGGCCTTCCACGGAGAAGACACGAGGTTCGTGCTGTAATCGTTTGACCTGGAAACGACAAGGATCAGGTCAACTGTGACGATTGACGGGCACCCGACGAACTTTGAGGAGGCGGAAGAGGTGTAGATCCCATTTCCAAACCTCCCCCATCCCGTTTTCTTTTTCGAGTGCGCTACGTCAAACGAAGTCTTGATAATGCAGCATAGAGAGCATTGCGGAGAGTAACAGAGGGAGATTCGACCAT
>Ga0307517_10004244_pt1 | contig 22106 bp, 26 predicted proteins | sample 23_EM_MG_FD_194515 | JGI IMG/M metagenome (GOLD analysis project Ga0307517, IMG submission 194515) | Populus trichocarpa ectomycorrhiza microbial communities from riparian zone in the Pacific Northwest, United States - 23_EM | ecosystem: Host-associated > Plants > Roots > Unclassified | place... | reverse complement strand
ACATCTGATGTTTTTCTTCACCGTTTCAGGGCAGCTGGAGGGGGGGTGTAGACGGCATTACGTGATTCGGAGTGGCACAGACTGTCTCAAATTGCGCCATCACCAAGACTTTTGTCTAGTGGCTGTACTACTAGTAAATGAAAGAGAGAGCCCAGAAGGCCTAGAAATGGTGCAAATGGGACGTTCAAAGGCTCAAAGGAATGCTCTCGAGGAGGTGAATCCAACACAGATATCCGCTTGGTGATCACATGCCTGGAGCCTAAGTAAACATATGAGATAGTCAGAGATTCAAAATTCTGCCCAAGTGTAAAAGTGTAAAGGAGTGACCTTGGAAACAGTGCAAATGGGATATTGAATGGCTCAGATACATGCTATCGATGAGGGAAATCCAACCCAGGTATCCCGTTAGTGATGACATACCTGTAGCCCAAGTAAACATATAAGATAGTCAGAGGTTGTAACAAACACATTGTTGTAGGTGTTTTGTTCAACGGGAGATGACAAATGGTAGTCAATATCGATATCGTTAACTATCATCATAGTCTCATGGGAGAGGAGTTTTATCGTTATAAGGCCGGAAGCTACCTAGTCTCATCTCTAAAGGACTAGGAGCTTGCATTCAAGCCTTAGGGATTTGCCTGAGAACTAGATTGCAAGGCTTGAATATCTTGCACGACTGGAAGGTCATTTGTCAAAGGGCTTGGCCCGTGCCCCAGTGCCCAAGTGTTTTATTACTTGGATGGTTGCGTGAAGATCCTATCTCTTGGGCAGTTTTTTTATTATTTTTTATTTTTTATATCATGTATTCATTGTTACAGTACAAGAACACGCATGCAATGCTAGCTATCGCATAAACAAAACCTTAATCTCAAAAAACTAAAAAAACAAACGAAAATTTAATAAAATCATCATCGAATAGAGTCAACTACTCGACTCATCGTCATCTCACGGCTAACAAATGAAAGGAAAATTGTAAAAGAATTATAACAACTCCCTACTTACCACGGAAATTTCAACTACCAGCCACAGGAGAAAACCTAAACAGTGCAAAGTTGTGAGGAAGAAAATAGGCCCAATGGGCACAAAGCTGGTAAGGAGGAGAAGACAATAGAGGCCGGTGAGGGGGGCATGGACTGGAACATGTCAGATGGGTAGTTGGTCGCGGTGGCTCTTATAAAGGCACCCAGGGCCAGGAGTAGGTCTTTACTAGTCGAGAGGAGGGAGTCAGGTCCAATGCTGGAGGGGCCTTGGAGGAGGGGCTCTTGTGGTGGGATGTTGACAGGCAGTAGAGTATGGCATGGTTGAAGGTTTCTTCCTCTTTAGCACATCTAGGGCTGTATCTGGGTTCGTCTAAACTTGACCATGAGGGGTACACGGCGAGATAGCGCTTTTGGGCTCTCATCTGATGAATGCAGCCAGCCATAAATATTCCCAGGCTCATAAATGGGTGAGTGTTAAAGACAATGGAAATGTATAGTATGGGAGGGGCGGTTCCAGACATCTCCACTCTTCGAAGAGGAAGAGTCTTGTGCTCCCTTTGAGAGCTCTACAGGCATTTGCCATGATGTCGTGGGGCGGTAGCGCTTTCCTCAGTGGCAGAAGGATAGTATTTGCGAAGGGGGCGAAGGCGATAGAGCCCAGGATCGGGCGTGCCAGGTTGGCGACCTCGTGTACGGAGAGATGCGACCTGACCTTCGAGGGTGGGCGGTTGGTCTTCCGGAAGAGGGGTATTATATTGAGGGGAAGGTCAGTGCAGAGACCCCTGTGCCAATCAGGGGCCCGGTGCTTGAGCAGAGAAGGGAAAGTCAGGCAGAGTCGGCCCGCCGCAGGGTTGATGGTGGGTGCAGCACAGACCAGCCTTAAGGCGGTCATGCGGCACTTATGAAGGATAATTGCTTTGAGGGAGGGGATACAGACCTCTGCCGAGAGTATGGGTATTGGAGTTGACCTAAAGTAGTTTGAAACCCACTGTTGGACTTGGTGCCAGTAGACATCCATTTTTGTAACCATCCCCCTGGTGGGGACCATTGTGTAGGCCTCATATAGGAGGATGGGGAGGAGTAGTGATATCGCGAAGCGATATGAGAGGTGAGGAGAGAGGCCTGAGCCGAGTGGGGAGAGTCTTGTGATGGTGGTGAGGGCCCTCTGTGCAAGGCCTAGTCTCTTGGATAAGCGTACCAAGGATGATAGGTTTGGTGTAAACCTGTATCCAAGCCATCTGAGGCAGGGAAGGGGTGGAAAGATCAGGCTGTCTAGGCAAATCGGAGGTGGAGAGGGACCGCCATCATGGTCTCTCTGAAGGGGAGTCCTCCAGTGGATGAGTTTGGTCTTGGGGACACCAAAGCCTACCTAGCGAGCCCTAGCGCGGGCCCAGATCTGCCCGAATGCTCTCTGTAAGGTTCTAATATTCGTCCAGTATGATGTAGATGCTGCTGACAATGGGAAATCGTCAACGTAGGATAAGGTGAGCCCTCTTGGGAGGTCAATTTGGAGAGACGCCACATATATGACAAACAGTAATGGAGATATTGGGGTGCCTTGTGGGGTGCCGACTTGGACTGGTAAAAATGTCTTAAGTGATGCTTGAAACAGTAGACAGCAGGTCTTCGGGGAGAGGAATGAGACAATCCACACGACCATGTAGTGAGGGACTTATACTTTCTTAAGAGAGGAGCATAGAATGAAGGCATTAACATTGTGGAAGCCTCCTTTAATGTCGAGCAAGAGGGTGTAGGCCTTTGGTCCAGGGCATTGAAGCATCCGGAGTGTGTCGACTAGGGAGAGCGCAGTGTCGAACGATACGAGAGCAGGGAGGGGGCAGCGTTGGTTGTGATGAACAAGCTTCAGTGACCTGGTAACTATGGAGAGGCAAGATGCAAGAACCCTTTCTAGGATCTTTGAGACTGTCTGAAGGAGGACGATAACCCTGAATAATGCAGGTGAAACATAGGAAGGCTTACCTGGCTTATCAAGCTGTAACGAGGGCACTTTGTAGGAAGACGGATCCTAGGATTACAACCGCACCGAAGACTCAAAGTAGAAGTAAGGATCAAAATAAAGATAAAGGTAATTCAAAGTAGAATCAAGTGGTAAAACTTAATATCGTTAAGCCTGAAAGCTTCACTCAATAGGTTCTCACGAGGATCAGTGGTTATCAGAATAGGGTGTCTCTGGCTTTAGTTAAGTAGAATAATGTAAAGCCAGAGGATGCCCGTCAACCATTCTGACCTTTCACGAGCACCCTGCTCAGGTCAGGGCTGTCCAACTCACCTGCCCAAAGTAAGCTAACACTCGGAGGCGGTCGGACCGCTCGGATATTAACTATCTCCACAAATAGGACCTGCTTCCGGTGATATCTCTCCAACTACATCTGCATGAGCGAAAACACTTTCCTATTGGTAGCATGTCAGTGGCCGACCGACATGCCCACCGTAGAGATAATATCCATTGAAACTCACTGGCCCAGCGGTGGTTTCCTCTATACAAGCTATGCAGTCCATCGGCAAATCTACTTGGCTATACTAAGCTTCTGAACCTGACTGCATGCTCCCACGATAAGAAATCTCCTGCTGCCTGACTGCATAGGCGCTACCCACAGTCAACCATGTGGGACCCTCTTAAATCACGACAAGACTCACACCTCTAGAGTCCACTAATAACCCATGGTAATGCTAAAGTTGACAGGGTACCCTGGGACTGGCTTTGGTGTGGCTGTGCTGGAAGACTTGCAGCTTCCCCGGTCAGCCTCAAGCCCTCTACTGTTAACCATACAACTACCCGGAGGTCAAAGTATGCCTGTAGGTGGTTCCCAGGTGTTATCCAGGTGGCGCCCGAGGAGGTAGTCACCCTCATATCACTAATATATCCTGCGAACAGCTTCTGGTCGGTTGGACGGCCACAACTCATACAGTATTGTAGGAGAGTTCCTTTGGATCTCACTTTACTCGGAAGCACACAGGTACACAGCCGTAAAGTGCTGTCACGCCGTAAAGTGCTGTCACGCCGTAAAGTGCTGTCACGCCGTAAAGTGCTGTCACGCCGTGAAGTGCTGTCACGCCGTACCAGCGCAGGGGCCGCAAGGGGGTGTTAGGAATATCCCCTGAAAGTTACAGGAGGTTCGGACAACTCCTGCTTCGTCTGTAGTCCGTTTCGTACCATACCAAGCGGCCCTATAAACATCTAAGAGCCTTACTATAGTGGGATAACTTCCCCCTAAGTCTGCAGATGACTTTGTTGGTGGATGTTGGGTAACTGGGGTACTTCCATAGGGTAACTGGGTCCCCCAGGTAGGATAATCATGTTTCTAAGGTAGGGTAACTTCAGCCTGTTATGCCTTTATTACTTGTGGGAGTCCGCGCGACAACATATAATATTGCCCCGGAGACCAGTGCAACGTTTACTATGTGTCCTTAGCTTTATGCGAACATACCCTCCGAAAGTTACCCTGTCTAGCAGGGTAACTTTGGCCTACCTAGCTTACCCTGTCTCACCCTATGTGACCATGTCACTTTGTAGACACTTGGACCAACTCATGTCTACCAGTAGTATACTAAGTATACTGGCCTATCCTCACCATGGTTACCATCCGGTATACCATTCGGGCTTGAGTCTAGTCCACTGTAGCTACCCATCTGTTGAGTCGTTACAAAGTGCCAGGTATATGGCTCCATACGATGACCATATACACGCACCTAGGCTCCCGAAGTTATGAGCTTCCTAGAGGCATCTCAAAGACGACTCGGACCCCTAGAGGAGAGCATGTTTCAAGATATGCCTAATTGATTGGAACGCTGTTTAGTGAAAACTGCTCCTCTCATTTCTAGTTGCATATGCATATTGCTGCACAATGCTTTGATAGCTGGATATCAGAACTGATCACTCCATATTCCATATTTCTATTGGTATGTAGGCATTTGGAGCTGATATTCATATATAGTCTATCATAACAAAGAAATGAAAGACTGTCTACTGGTGGAGTGGGGACACCCTCAGATAAAATAGCAGTTCGGGAGATTCTCGAAGGTGAGCTGGGTAAGATTTCAGGGTCAAACGGTGTTCGCACTTTGTTCTGACCGACTGAATTCCTAAGAAAATACTTCTTAACCAAACAAGTCGCAGTAGCATGAACATTAGTATCAATAGTCTGCCTCTCCCCCGGTTGTTAAATAATCATCAAGCAACGGAGATAAGACCTTAACAATATAACAAGTTAGAGAGTTATACTCAAACTCTTTGATATTTGACCACACTTTATTCTTTACCTTTACCAAAACGAATACCTCCGAGCTTTCCTGACTATTAATCCGTTAGCTCGAATATCCTTGGCCTAGTTAGCTCGGAATCCTACCGTGTAAGCCACCTGGTAACAAGATAATAGTTGGACCTTAAACCAAATATAAAATGGATAAAACATCAAAACTGACGCAGAGATAGGCACGAACTATATGGACCGCAAAGAAGTTTTCCATCGGAAGGGTCATGCCCAGGTTCCCTAACCTTCCCGATGCCACCTTCCCGGAAGAGGTCAACAAGCTCCTACTGCTTCACTTCCTTCCACTGAATGCTCGCCCAATTGTTCCCTCCATCCTAAGACTCCACAAAAGCTATGACCCTCTCCTCACAAGTGAGATATCCGCTGCTCTTCGAAACTGCTCCTTAACCTCTGCCCCTGGACCGGACACAATCTCCTACTCCGTATGGAAAATGGTCCACCTCGTGGCACCCTGACTCCTGACTGACCCCCTAGGCCCCCTGTTGCAGTTTTGGCTATTATCCGGTCTCGATGAAAAGGGCCATTGGTATAGTGCTTGTGTAATGACCATACAGATGGGTAGCCACAGTAGACTAGACTCAAGCCCGTATGGTATAATGTGTTATTGATAATTTGATTTCTATAGCGAGTAGGGAACTTGATGAAAATCAGGATTGGTATGAAGGAGAAATTTCATACTTTATCAACAATCACCCACCAGCTTGTCTCTATGCAGGCGATTTGGAGGACAGTCTTCTGGGTCTTATGAATCGATCCACAATCTTCTGCCCTTCCAGGGTTCCCCAGTATCAAGTCTGAGTGCAGCCAGTTCACAACCGGTGACTGCCTATGAGGCAGAAATTTCATCTCAAGGGAAATCTGATACTGGGTTTTCACACACTGCTAGAAAGAGAGTTAATGCATCCGACAAAATCTACCAGGAAGCAGGAAAGCTAACCACATTTTCTGAGAAAATTATAAATGATTTGGCAGGCTTGATAACCGATTCAAGAGCAAGTCAAAGGGTCCAGCTTGAATATACCCCCAGAACTAGTGTTGGACAGCCTATTTCAACTATTGGTTTGGTTCTGCCCCAGGATCAGCAGTATAACGCGTGTTTGGCAATTCTGATGGGTCTTTACAAGGATGAAAAAATTGCTAAAGTGGTAGGAAAAGCGATAATTAAAGCCTTGGAAACTAATCCAATGTCCAATATCACCTTTCTTGGCATTACTAATAACTTAAGAGAGGATTGGATTGCCGAGGCTATCAAATCTCAATAGGTAATAAGAAATGTAAATAATTTATTTAATTTAATGTACATTAAGCCTATTGTTGTTGCTCAAAATGTATATTTCTTATGATACTCTGATAGCTAATCCACATATCTTTTTGTACTTGATCCCTCAGCTCTTCTCGTATCTTCTTTCTTCTACTCATAGTAAGAATCGGGATTGGTATAAGAGTAGCCGCAACCTGTTGGTCATGGTTGGCTTGCGAAAGTTGGTTAAGATGCTTATTAATTGGAACTTCTGCTGATGTAATAAAATTGTGAAGGCAGCAAAGGGCATTAAACAATTCAGCTGAGGTTTATGGACTATATTGGGAAGACGTTTATAGAATACTAAATCTGTTTTTCAATATTCCTAATGTTTTCTGAACGCAGTTTCGTGCAGATGCATGCCGCAGATTGAATAACTCTTTTGCATTTTGTGGTCTAGTAAATTATAAATTTCAATTAGCTTTAAAGAATCAGAATCTAAACAGGGTAATATATAAAAGCGATATGCTTAATTGCCTATAACTTGCTCTTTTAAATGACAGCTCAGACCACGATATGGAGTAAGGTATTATTCTGGGAAAATCATATATCCAGTATTGGCTGAGTAGAACTTGTCAGCTAGTACTTGAAATCCCTTGATAGTTGCATCTGCAAGTACATGACTATCGTGAGCTGAACCCTCCCAGGCTGCAAGGACAAACAGAATTGCACAACCAAAGTCACAAGTGAGGAAGATATTTTGTGCAGTAAATCCTTTTCATGTTTGATAAGCAGCTGCTTGCATGGTGGGTACCGTGAGTGGAATTAAGGATCCGGTGATAGCTCTTAAACAGTTGATATTGTCGGGGAACAAAAATAACGGCGGTATCAACAAGCGAAAATCTCCGGCAATGACAACGGCCTCCCCCACCAATCCCACTATCATGAAAACCAAAAGAAAATTAGAAAAATGTAAATACATAGTAGAAATTAATATTTGGTATACCATCCATCAGCCTTAATAATTGCCTCTATTCTATCCACCATTGACCCTGCCAAAGTAGTAATAACCTTTGGGTCCAGAAGTTCCCAACAATTAGTAATTGCCTCCTCTATTGAATTCTTGACCACATTGACATCACCCCTCATAAGATATAGCTCAGGATAGTGCTTATGAAGCGTATCTTTCACCAGAGACCAAACAATTTCAATTGAATTGAGATCTGGTGAATAGGCAGCAATTTCCATAAGAGCAATTTCCTGCCTTCTGAGCCATCTCATAAAAGGCAAGTGTCTTAGCATTGTCAATGATAAAAAATACCTCTTCTTCTCCAACCTTTTCCCTGATGTCCTCCCATATCCCTAGAAAGTCATAATGATCATAGACATCAATAATTGACTTTCCAGTAACTCCACCCCTAGCAGAAGAAGGATCAGGAAAAACAGGTAAAAAAGGTCCATGGGTTTGACCATAGAAAAAAAAGCCAGTCATCATTTGGCTAATCCCTCTCTCCCCTCTCCTAGCAGTAGGTTCAACACAATCCTTATTCCACTTCTCATTTGGGTATACAAATACTCATTTTCTCTTCTTTCCTCCACCTCTTTCCACAGATACCTCATCCCCCCACATTGCCTTCCTTCTCCACATCTCCCTTGTCCAATGCCTATGGGCTAATGCCCATTCCAACCTCTCCTGAGCCTGGTCTTCATCCAAATGAACTCTCTCTTGTGCCACCCATTTTTCACGATACTTTTGTGCAATTCGTCTCTTCACTGTCATGGTAGAAACATTGGGTGCAACCTTTTTAGCAATCTCAAAATAGGTAGCGTGGCAATTTTTGAGAGCTTTCTCAACCATGGCTTCATCCTGCAACTTGGTAGTCTTAGGATGTCTTCCTCTACCCTCATTCTCCTTGCCTTCTTGATATGACTTTGAAATTGTCCTTCTGACAGTGGTGGAAGGAATGTTAAGGTAGTGGGAAATTTGCTCAGATCCCATTTGAGGGTCAGGAAACCCAAAAATTCTCCCCCTGGTAAACTGAGAGGGATGCTTGGAGGGAATAGGTTTTTTGGCATGACTACGAAGAATAGGAGTCATAGTTTATTGAAAAAAAGTAATTAGGTAGGATGGTTTAGTTTTGGTTGATTTAGAGGGATTTGTTTGTGTGGTGTATGAAGTGCAGGGTGATGAGAAGGGGTGCGTTGCCATCGATCATTGAACCGCCGTTATTTTTGTCCCCCGACAATCAAAAAGGGGATGAGCTTTGGATTGTCACAAATAGAAGGCGCAGTAGAGTTGAGACCGATATTGGTAGTTGTCGGGTGCTGGATAAACTGCCGTCAGATACAGTTTATTGCTTGAAGGATATTGTGGAACATAAGGCTAATAGTTTGACCAGAATGCTGGAATCGGTCTTGTATAGTAGTACAATTAGAGGAGCTGGTTGTGATGATAAAAACTAGAATATAAACTTTGTGTTGAACTGGAATACTGGGACTATCGTTTAGGTATTGAAAATTGCGAAATTTTTGACATAGATGCTGGAACACCTTAAGAGGCATGTGTAGACATTCTGGGATTTCCCCTTTACTCATTGAGCTGAGAATCTCCTTTGTATATTGGTGTCCGCATAGCACTGATATATGTTGTGACTGTTACGTACACGGAATTCGCGTAAGAATATAGGAAGCAAAGTTACCATACCTTCGCGCACACGAACTTCAAAGAAAACAGATAACACCCCCCTCTAGCTGCGGGGTTGGAACGGCGGGTCATCACCAGATGGCCAGGTAGTTGTGTCCCAACACCAAACACTACTATCATTGGAGCACATCCTATAACACCAGAGATGTCGCGGCGGTCCATCAGACCGGATCCTGTTCGCAAAATATCTGAGGGGAGACCTTCGGGCACCATATACAAGTGAAAGCAGGTGAATTGGATAGAGGCGCATAAGGCTACAGACACACAAAGACAGATGGTCAGAAGAGTGGGTCGAAGGTAACGGCATATTTTCACACAAGTTACACCCCGCTTACCTACAAAGATGGGTAGAGTATGAAGGAGGTAACTGTGCCCAGTGAGTGGATCAGGAGAATCCCCAAGGCCACATGAGTATGGGATGGAGTTGGAGGGAGCTAGGCAATACGTGCGATCCTGAGGACAAGTCATGTAATGCCGGAAGACAAGAATACGAGATGCAGTTGCATACCGAATTCTCTACGGAACAAAAGACAAAGGATAGGCCGTGTTCTGTCTAGCCAGTTAGACTACCACCGACAAGCACGCAGGCAAGATAATTCGTAAACACTACAGTCAACACAATATCAGATGAGCTGACACCTGACATGGCCCCCACACCCTCTGGAAGAAAAGAAGCGCAGACTGATAAATTGACAATGGGAGTGAGAAAGGTGTGGTAAAGAGTTTTCAGGATCTATGGGTGTTCGGACCGAGGTGAAGTTCGCAGAAATATAGGCGAGGTACTTAGCTAGTATAGAGTTAGTATGTATACCGCGACTGCACTGACGCAGAAGATCAATATCGAGGCATCTTCGCTGCAATTAGAAAAACAAGCTTTGAGAAGAGATCTTACCAATATAATATGTTTTCTACCATATCTTTACCAATACTTTGAGGCGCGACTAAGAAGTATTCTATTTTGTCTAGCTTACATTACTCATGTCTTCCTAGCGAGTTCTCTGATATAAAGCGATTTAGGTCTTAGCTGTCAGAATTCCTCAGGCTGTGTCAATGACCTAACATTGACTGAACAGAGTTTGCGATTTGCATGAGGATTGGATTGTGAAAAACGGAGAGTGCTGACATTATCTGAACAGCAATTGAGCTTACTTGAATGGTTTCCACAATTTCAAGGAGTTCTTCATCCTCTAATGCATTTGACTGTGATTCAGATATTCGTATGTTAACGGACAAGGGGATAAAAATATTTCATTAAAGGGAAGTTGAAATAAGAGTAATTTATTTATATTCATGGATTTGGTGATTAATTTTGACTATACAATTACTATTAATATTACATAGGATTTGGCCTTGTGTGTTGTTATTCAAAAGCAGCACTAATTTTCAAAATATGACCTAAATGACAGTTTCTAAATTACAGACTGTTTGGTACATCAGCAAAAAATATTCTACCTCTTATATTGCATACATATCTTCCTGTATCTTCTGGTAATAACATCCCTCCCTACCGGCCCTGTGCCTCTCACATTTCCTTCCTTTTCTCAAAGCTCACAGGGCCTTCACCTGGCAGAAAACATACGCCCAGTGTCTTCTATCTCCTGCTTTTGTCCAAGTCCCCTAGCTTACTCTACCGGGGAAGGCGCATTGCAACACAGACACAGGTGTTTTTTTGGACCTTCTCTTTTGGCGATGTTGGCCGTTGTGTGGCTCATTTGTGCTTGTGCACATCCAGAAAAACCCACCTCTCTCTCCTGTGCTTGTGACATTTAACACGTTCCATCCCTCTTGATTTCTCTGTTATGGATTCCTGCACCCTAAAGTCCCCTGGAGTACCCCTTGAGCTGTTCTCCAGGCCATTGGTTTCCATCTACACGTACCAAAATTAGGTTTTCCCTTCACTGGTACCACTTGCGACTGTTCACTTTGGACATTCTATCGTCCCTTTCGCGACCTCTCATGATTCGCTTAATTGTTCTGTATTTCTTGTCTCACCTTTGGCTTGTTCTTGGTTACTATATATACCATCTCGCGTCTTATTTGCACCACTCTTCATCTTCCTAATCACAAATACAAGAATTTACTTATGTACGAAAACTGTTCAATTAATCCTATTAAAGGTTTCTAAATTAATCTGACTATTTACATACCACTATTTGTTGTCTATTTCAGCTGTCTCTGGTACTAGATGTGCCATTTCCATAATTCTTTTGATGCTAACCACTATCTGGGTTGTTCTATTTGGGCCGCTAGCCATCCTAACTGGGCCGGTAACTACTCCTGTAATATCGCTAAGCTTTCCCGAATTCTCAACATAGAGTCTATCTACTAATACATAGACTCAATCCACTAAACCAGTTGTTACCTCACGATCTTTCATTATTGATAACAAACAAGCCAGATAAACAGCCTTTTAATGGTCGGTAAATATTTCTACTGCCCGAATCCACCCATACCCAATCGTTCCTACCGCACCCAGTTGACCTCCAAAGCTGAGTTCCTGTGCACCAGAGAAGGTGCCAAGTGACATCTTGCGCATCCTGAAAGTTCTCTACCGCGACATGTAAAAGCCCACAAATCTCGACGGGGAACTGTTTAAATGTACCTATCTCAACCTCATGGCCCAGAGACGATTTCTGTCGGTAATGATCTAGTACTAGGTCTGGCAAGTTTCGCAAAGTCATATTCAATTGCGAAATGTTTTCTAGAGTTAGCGCCAACCCAGGTAGTTGCTTGGTAACTCATCCGACCTGGCGTTTGTGTTGTTTTTTATCTAGTTCATCCTGAATGGGACGTGAGATACTCGCCTCAAAATTCATTTCATGAATTTTAAAGCTGTCAAGTCTAGCATAGGTTCGTAGTATTTGATCACTCGTATCGTTCCTATTTGACTAACAATAGCCTTCATTGATCATTGTTTTGTGACTTGTCTCTCCTGATTTAGTAGAATATATTTGAATATTGCCAAAGCGCTGTACATGGTCTCTGAAGTGACTCAACAGATGTATCTTAACTAAGTTACAGTCCACATCCTCCTCATGTAAATCAGGCAAAATGCTATCTAAATCACGACATTGTTCATCTGCAATGTGACATCTTTTGTTTGCAAGAGCACATGAAAGGCGGTGTTGATTAAGGACTTCACTATTTTCACCCCGAATCCTGGTAGTAACCTCTCTCACTTTCCTCAGCGTGGACTCCTCTGTTCGGTACTCCTTAAAAACAGCTTTGTGATCATCAAAGTCCTTTAGGTACTATTCGAGGTATTGAATGATCTCATCAGTATGGCTTTTGTATTGGGATATTAGAGTAACGTTAACAATCGACCGGACACAACTCAGAGCTTGAGTAAATATAAGACATTCAACGGTACTAGGATGATGTATTGAGGCTGTAAAATACAGTATAACTATAACTAGATTTCTCCTCTCGTTTCCGGTCCACTGAGAAATCCGACGGAACACTTTGTTCGATGTGAAATAGCCGGAATAAATGGCTAAACTCTTCAGGATAGCATCGAATGTTCGCAACCGCTTGTACTTCTTTAGAAATCTGATTAGCCATTTCATAAGGTGCATTTCAAATATTCCAAGGTAAACAACTTGGAGAATATCTGGTTTAGGCAAGTTGGATTGCTGAAAGTTCGGAAGCCTCCAAAAGATGCTTGGAAGCAATTTGAAGCCACGTTCAGTTAATTCTCTACTACCTTGCTAGTTGCCATCCGCGTATTTGTTGAAAAGGTATTTCTATTATCTGTAATCTCACTTGGCTGTAGAACATCTCAAATGGGATCCTAACTGTTGCAATTGAACCTCGCACACAGCACACTGATTTTGTTGAATGCCATGTAAGATGATGTTTTCCAAGGGATCTGCAATCAATGCTGAGAGAGATAGAAAACAAAATCGGACCTTTGTATCGGTACATTGCATCTCAAGTCCGGAGTCCCTTCATGCAGCCATTGGCACAAAGATTGCTTCCATCAAATCATAAAGAATCTTATTGTTGACTTGCCTTTGCCGTGTATCTCTTGCAGCTACACCCAGCATCTTCAGGGGAACAGGCAAAAGCGCTAAAAGGACAGTTGCGTGTTTTGAAGGCTTATTCCTCCTTCTCAACAGGATATTACGAATGGTCATGTAGATTAGTTAGGCTTTCTTATCACCAGAGAAATTCGTCACAAAGGTGATGTCTGAGGCACATATAATTAGTACAAGTGTGGCTCCATCTAGCAATCTATCCTTTATTGGCTATCAACTTTGTATCCAAATATATGGTAATAAAGTACAGTGGAACGTCGCATCTGAACCTACCTGCGCTTCCCACCACCAATCGGCCATTTGCATCTCTGAATAAACTCGCTACGGTGGTGCTTTACCATTCGATTCCTTTACAGGGGCGTAAACCATATTTTCAGCAAAACATTTTTGACATACTAGATATCTTGTGTACTTAATCAGATTCTGGCAAATGAATCGCTGTTTCAAGCAACTTTCATCTGGTTCCTCTCCATCCAGAATTATCATTTTTTGGTTAGAATGAGATGTTCTACAGATAGATTGACTTACAGCTTGGCTAAACGATTCAAACCCCTCTTTCCAGCTCTTTATCCCCATACCTGATTCCAACTAATCATTAGTATCAAAGAGCCGATACGCAGATTTGATTGTACTATCCTCTGGCTCCAACTCCTGCTTGAAATATTTATCCATGAGGTCCTTTGGCACCTTCGTATCAATAAACCACAGGGCCAGCTCAAAGTCAGTCTTGTTTTTGAATGGTAACCAGATATCATCTTCAGGCCGTTCGTGCTGTACAACATCTCTTAGCCACTGCCTTGCATTTGGATGTTTAGTCGGTATTGGTGGTTCAATCTCTGGTGTGCTTCCCTCAGTATCTGAAAGATTGAGACTTTCCACATCTGAATCCACTTTGCTATCGTCGGGATTGAGCACATTTTCGCCGGTATAGAGTTCAATTGTACCAAATTCTTCGTCTAGTAAATTGGAGGCGAGATCAAAGTCAGCTAGTGGCTGCGGTACTTGTTCACAACGTTCCTCGTCGCAAATAGGCTGTTCTAATGTACTCCAACTCTGTACCAAGCCGGAATGCTCAGTTTCTATATGGTTTCTGTACGATGTACTTGAACTGTATTTTTATCTGCAGTATGAGCATCTAGACCCTTGTGGCATTCTATTAGGAATTGACTTAGTTTAATAACAGTACAAATGAGATGCGAAAAAATCAAACTTACTCTGCAAGACTGATTCACTTTGTACCTGAACGTGACTAGTAATTCAATATGTATGTTCTTAACCGAAACTGTACTGTAGATAGGAATTGTGTACAAAAGTGTGCAAATGGGGCGAAATTTGGCTTGCAGTATTCTTAGAAAATTGGGGGTAGGTCAGAGAATAGAAAAAGTTGGAAAATTTGCAAAACTTGAAAACTTTTCAAGGTGTGTTGTATAGCCTGTCAGCGGTACCTTGGTGAATCCTTCAAAAGCCTACTGCTCTGTTCTGTCTCACTTAGCCCTAACCAAGATGGTGTGATGGTTCAAATGATATCTGTTCCTCGGCTCAAGACTCCCTTTACATATTAGCACCAACATTCAACTGGAGTCTTTAGTCCTGGGAACCTGTCTTCTGGCTTTTTTTTTTCAAGGCAAACACTCAGAATGGTACTTGATTCTTATACTTTATTCGGCCCATTGCGGACTTTGAAAAGGCCAAACCTAATGTCCAGCGCTCATATACCATACCCTAATAATCCTTATCTGCACACACACCAAAAAAAGCACTGGTAGGACGGGGCCTACTTATGATATCGCCATACCTTAACAATCCCTTGAAAACCTTGTTCATGTTTGTTTAACTTACCTTTTCATGTGTTCAAGCCAAACTTGTACGCTTGAAAAGCCTCCTGGTAACAGTACTCCTGTACTCTTTGGTACAGGAACTAAAGAAACCTCAACGTTTAACTTCGGACATTTACCAGTCTCTTTTTCAAAATGACAGAATTGTGAGAACTCTCGAACTACGACCAACAGCTTGATTAGTACGTTCTTCCTTCTTCTATAGACCCCTCTCTACTCAGCCTTTTGCTTTCTTTCCTGCTCTTCTTTATTCATATTCTAATCATTCTACAGCCTCTCATTGTTCCTCTTGGACCTCAAAACGTGCTTTTTCTCTTCACGATGATACATTTATATCCAGCCGTCAATTCCCTCATGTGATCCTACAGTTTAACTCATATTTCACACCAACTCTACCAGTAAGTCTCATCTGCGACTCATAATGTATCAATTGAACGGTTCTCAGGCCTTTCATCAGCTATGCTGATTGCGGTTTATAGAATATCTTACGATTAAATCGAAATCAATCTTTGATTGTTTCTCACTCCTCAAAGGTAACTTTATCTCTCAGGGTATCTTTTCCAAACCCGTACTTGTCCTCAGGGAAGTTAATAAATCACAGTAGACAAGACGGTCTTCTACTCTACAAAGGTAAGTTTATTATAAGATTCGCCTTCTGATTTCCTTTCCTTATCCTGCCAGAACAAAAAAGAGTTTTGAAGGCTATTCTTCCTCGGTTCTAGCAGGGGCGGTGAAGCCCTCTATATGTTCTTCAATGAACTTGCAGCCAGCTTGTATGAGCTCTTTCAAGCCTTTTCTCACTGTGAAACAATAGCTGACCTCTATTATTTAGATATACCAGTGGCTCCGCCGTTTTTGTCTCTCATTTCCACTATAGTGAGTCTCCTGCATGTCTCATTTGCACCTTTCCTAAGCTGAGATGTTTACTAATCTCTATTGACTAGATCTCCGGGATTATCCGTCTTCATCTGCATGCCATGCCCATCCTCGGTTCATTCAGGTTAGAATCCTGTTCGTCCCATTTGCTCCTTTTTCAAATTGAATCTAATTGGTGATTAGCATGCCTTGTTCCACAACTGCAGAGTTCCGTACTGAGTTCAACATTAACAGTACTGTAGGCTTCAGGGCTGGAAGGAAATACCCCACTGTTCGCCAATTCATTCTCCAGAAGTGGCGGGAGAGGAACATCCTCTGTCATAGGCAGGCTGATAACACTTTGTAGGGTGAAGTCAGGATGGAGGCTATAAGACACACTACTCTCCAAGGCTTCCAAGCCAAATTCAACACACCCCTGAACAGCCCATATTAGGCCTTCCACCTCGCCCTGTATTCCCTTATCATTGAACTTCTAAAGAAGGCGGCCGAGTCTCATCGCAACGCCAGATTAAATTCGGCTAATGAGGAAGAGGAGGAGGTTGAGGGTGCTGGCAGTGGGTCAGGATCCGGATGGAGGGGTGAAAGGGCCGGTGCTCATCCCCAACCAACCCTGTATGAGAAGAGACTGGTGAGAATAATATTTATTGAGACCTCAGGTGCCAATCCGGGGCACGCTCATCAGCTTCCATCCATGATGCATAGGAATGCAACACTGAACAAGAGTTCGCTGGCAATTCTCCAGCACTACGCTATGTGCGAGCTCGGCGAGGCTGCTTGTAGGTACATTAAACGCGGTGACCATCTCCGGAAGTTTATCGGTATTCTTTGTGACATTGAGGGTATGAAGGTTACTCCCGATGCTGCTGACCAGATCAAACTTATCGATGACGATCAAGTCAATCCCTAGGCTTATCTCTCCTGGTCCACTACCCTTCCTGTTGCTTGCTTCCTCCACGAGCAGCTGGTGCCCCTCCTGATGGCGGAGACCCTGTTCGTCCCAATTTGCCTCTTGCGGGGCACAATCGGGGCTATTTCGACCCCAGAGATTTCGATAGTGCAGAGTTCTACACTGACACAGATTCTGACTCTGATATGCAGGAGGATGGCTAGCGTCAAGCAAAGGGCAGGTGGACCTTTCCCAGGTCTTATGCGGGCTGGCAGAGGAGGACCCAGAGCAATGATCGCGAGGTAACGAGATTTCAGAACCATTCCTGAGAGCTGATTTCCTGCTCTGATATCAGGCAGGGAGCGGCCTATATGGGCCTTTATGCAGAACAAGATGTCTAAAATGTGCTTCTTCACCTGGGTATCCCACCTCCCAGGTGTGAGGCGCCTTAGATGGAGATAGAGAGGCGAGAGTTTCTAGGACTTGTTTGTGACGAGCTGGGTCGTCTTTGGGCTTTCGGGTTCTTTTTCTTTTTGTCTGATGGCTCTCTTGGGTTTTGTTTTCATTTGGATCTATTGATTGGTTGGTTCTGGGAAGGGGGGTTTGTGGGGCTTGATTGTGCTAGGCAGGGTCTTCTTTGGGCTTTTGGAGGATTTTCTTTTTGTTTGATGGGTTTCTTCATGCTTGGTTTTTGGTCTCCTTTCTTTCTATTTTCTGTGTTCCTAAGATCTGTTTGTGCCGAATGGCGTCTTCTTTGGGCCTTCAGGTAGCTGTTCTTTTGTTTCTTGAGTTTTTTCTTGCTCTTGCTTTCATTTCTATCTATCGACTAATACCTTGCTTAATTGTGTCTGCGCTGTGATCCAGCTTTCAAAAACTTATCCCATATTCTTAGATTTCAATGTTTTTAGTACCCTTTTTTAGAATTAGGCGGGTGAAACAGAAAGGCCCCTTGAGACGCCAGGCATCACTTTCATCTTTCATCTTGCTCGATTCTTCATGATCTGATACTGTTGAACCCATCAGGTATGTTTATTCAGACAAGCGATCCAACGAGCAAAATCCTGTTCAAGCAGTTCATCAGCAAAAAAACCTTTTTCACCAGAGGTATCGAGCCCACGTCCAGACGAAGCCAGTCCACTCATTGCCTCCCATCCTTCCGGATCTCCTGAGCCCTCTTTGCCTTTCATCTCTTGCGTCTGGTGCGCCAGGACACCCCACCTTCCCTCCAAAGCATCCGACACGGTCCTTGCGACCCCACCCCTTCCCAGCGCCTTCCTGTTGTATCCGCCCGCTTATCTTCTCGTCTACAGGCCTCCTGCCTACTCTTACCAACTGCGCGCATCCGGCGGCCCTCCCAGATCCCCTCGCACCTCTAGCGACCTAGATCTGTGCGCTCCCGTCCACTGACATCCTACGTTGCGCTTTTCTTAGCCCGCGCCCTACTGTCACTTCCGTAATTCCCTTACTGTTCTCAAGACGCCTGGTGCGGCCGCCATGGAGACCCCCTACTTTGGTTGGCTTCGCTACAGGTGAGAATAAATTCAGATTATTAATCATCCGCAGAACTCACGCGGCCGCGTTGAAGCCGGAGACTTTCTAAGGGAATATCTCCCTTAAGTCGCCGGCTACAACTTGGCCACCTACTCAATTCAACCTATTTAAAATATTCCCTGACACGTCCGCAGATCGTGTAAGACTCCCGCGGCCGAGTTGAAGCCGGACACTCATTATGGGAACTGCCATCTTAAGTGTACAGCTTCAACTTGGCTGCATATTCATGCAGAACAATTCAACCTATTTAAAATATTCCCTTAAACGCCCGCGGATCGTGTAGTACCCCGGGCGGCCGAGTTGAAGCTCGACACTCAATATGGGCACTGCCATCTTAAGTGTACGGCTTCAACTTGGCCGCATATTCATGCAAAACAATTCAACCTATTTGAAATATTCCCTGAAACGCCAGCGGATTGTGTAGTACTCCCGCGGCCGAGTTGAAGCTGGACACTCAATATGGGAACTGCCACCTTAAGTGCCCAGCCTTAACTCGTATAAATACTGTACATAATTGGATAGAATAATTTAATATATTTCATTAAAGGTCCACAGATCAATTCTGTGATTCACTATCCATTGCCGCTCCCCGCTAGGAATTACCTGCGCCTGTCCGATCACTGCCCCTATACTGACTATTCGCATGTCTCGACCATTGACCCGCCTGGCGACGCGAATATGTCCGCTCGCAATGTGAAATCTGCCACTATTGACAGGATCGAGTATGCAAACCAATGCTAACCGATGGACAGCTCCCGCCTCACTGAGAATATTTCTTATGTTGAAAAGTGCTAGCAACCGAGCCACCACCCGTCCTCGTAAATCTCCATAGTTCGCTTCCCCACCAGTCTGGACCCATACCCAATCATTTCTGGGGCCACCGTTACAGAATGCCTTTGTTCCAGTGCAGCGGGCCCACTGGATCTGGAACCTGTCAGTTTCCTGAAAGTCAGGGACAGGAATTTCAAGCTGAGCAAATCCTTCTACAGGGAGTAATCCTAGTTCGGTGGGGTCAGCTGGCAACCGCCTGTCATCCGCAGCAGTCTGCCTAGTAAAAGGTAGTATCTCCTGCATGATGTGGGAATAATGGATATTGAGAGTTGCGCATAGTTCGGTCAGCGTGCTGGTGTTCTTCATACGGCCTTTAAGAACCCGGCGAGGAGTACTGTGACTTGAAAAAGCCGGCATTTCCATCCAACTATCTTTAGCCACGATCACACCTTTAACTTTCGAAAGTGCTTCTATAGTCTGCAACCTCATTCCTAGGGGATGTTGGCGGCCATATTGCGACAAGATCTGCCAGGCGGCGTCATTCTTGTTTGACCTACGGTATCCATCTTGAATCTGATCCTTATGTGCTAGTTCACCGATCTCTGTGGAATACATTGATATGGATCCAAAACGCGGTACGTGGGACGCAAAGTGAGTCAGGTAGTGCATCTTGATGAAGTTGAAGTGGTTCTCACACCGTATCAAATCCGCCCGCCGATCGGACCTTTCAACCCTCTCTTGATCAGCGTGTCGACAGCGATTAGCGAGGGTTCTATGGTGGACTTCTTTAGCACCCTGATCCGCCATCAGTTCCCTTAGCTCCCGATCCTGGCAATCTGCTCGGGTGCGAGTAGCCTTCGAGGTACGGAACGCGAGAAAAATGTCCTTTGTCCGGTGAAATGTCTGCAGGTAGCTTTCCATGTAGGAAAGTGTATCTGGTGTATGACTCCGATATTGAGCCATGAGAGAGAAAGCAACCAGCGTGCTAACACACTTCAAAGCGCTTTTGAAATCAGGATACTGAGAACTGTCCAGATTTCGCAAGGCGGACGCCAATACGGCTGAAATAGAATGGCCGAGATTGCGCATCTCCTTTCCCTGCCATTGTGTGATTTCGCAATAGGCCTTTTTCGGTACGCTGAACCTGGGGTAAGGAAGAATTTCTTTCCAAGCATGGTCAAACACCTGTTGTTGTTTATGCTTTTTCAGGAACCCTTCCACCCACTCCATCATATGTTTGAATAAGCCAAGGTAGATGTTGTGCAACAGGTCCGGCTTGTATAGGTCCGCAGGGCTTACTCGATCCAGTCCAATGAATAGATTGTTTCCTATTTTGACGCCCAACCGCGGAAACTATTCTGCAATGCCGGCCGCTTCTGCCGGCTCATGCCACAAGGCTTTCTCCCTATATCGCATGTAATCGCGAGTCTCATATATCCGCCACGGATCCCCACCGAGCTCCTCGCACGGAACCTCAAACCTTTGGCATGACTTACTGCCTATTCCTTGCAAGGCTGCATGCTCAGCATGATCCGTGATCCAGGCCGACAAAATGGGAGAACAAAGGCGTGTTTTGCCGTCCGCACAATCCATTACCGTTCCTTCTTGGGCAACCGGCTGTAATGGTGCCAGGATAAGATCGAAGACAGCCCGCAGGGTATCCGCATTTGTCTGCCTCTGGGCTTCGTTGGCACGGGCTGATTCGCCAGTGAACTTTGGGGGTACTGGAAGCAATGCCAGAAGCAGGATTGGCATCTTGGCAGGGCTGTTTCTCGTCCGCGAAAGGATATTGCCGATCATCATGTATACTGGCCAGGCTTTGTTATCTCCTGAGAAATTGGTAAGGTGCGTCTGGTCAAACAATCCGATAATGGGAACCACTGTTGACCCAGCGGGCAAAGTTTTGTACCAAGGAACGGAATGGGCTGTTAGCACTGGAAACACCTCTCCCAAGACCTGTCAAGACCTATCTCATACCTGTATATCCCACCACCAGTCCGCCGTATGCATCTCGGAATAGAATCGCTCCCCACTCAAATCATATTCTCGAATAGGTCCATCAGCAAAAAAAACGTTTACTCCAGACGGATAGGGCCCGCGTCTGGACGGCGTGCGTCCGCCCCATTCGTTCCGTACCTCCTAAACGTCCACCTTTGCGTCCTGTGTGTCCTGAACGTCCTGAACGTCCGGGCGTCCTAGGATTGCACCTCTTGCGCCTGGTGCCTCCCAACACCCTTGTTCCCATCCTCACCACCAGGCGCACTTGTCACGGCCTGATTCCATCCGAACACCCACCTTCAGTCTCTTCTCGCCCGGGGTCTCTCGAGTAGACCTGCAAGATTCTGGGACCCCGACGGCCTAGATTCATCCGGGGACGCCCCATAATGCTTGCAACACCCTACCGACACTCTACGCGGACTCCTCCCCTCGTCCGCCCCCTGACGGCGCCCTTCGCGGACTCTTACCCTCTTCCGCACCCTGCCGGCGCCCTTCGCGGACTCTTACCCTCGTCTGCACCCTGCCGATCACACGCCGCAGACGCCTACCTTCGTCCGCTTTCACCCTCTCGATTTCTAGCATAGCCTGTATATAATTTTATATATTTCATGAATGGTAGTCTGCTACACCCTCGTGGCTGAGTTGAATCCGGGTACCTGGATGGGAATTGCCATCTCACGCGTCCGGCTTCAACTCGGCCGCGTGCGTATAATACACAATTCTGTAGACTAATCCACAACATATTTCACAAATCCGCCCTACTCTCACGGCCGAGTTGAATCCGTGCACCCGGGTGGCAATTGCCATCTCAAGCGTCCGGCTTCAACTCGGCCGCGTGCGTATTATACACAATTCTGTAGCCTAATCCACAACATATTTCACACATCCGCCCTACTCTCACGGCCGAGTTGAATCCGGGCACCCGGGTGGCAATTG
>Ga0307517_10004243_pt1 | contig 22109 bp, 17 predicted proteins | sample 23_EM_MG_FD_194515 | JGI IMG/M metagenome (GOLD analysis project Ga0307517, IMG submission 194515) | Populus trichocarpa ectomycorrhiza microbial communities from riparian zone in the Pacific Northwest, United States - 23_EM | ecosystem: Host-associated > Plants > Roots > Unclassified | place... | reverse complement strand
GAGAATGATGAGAGCATACCGTGAAGGCATTGCTTATGGTACTCCAGAATTTAAGCAGAAGGTTACAAAGACTTACAGGAGCCATCGCAGGGTTTCGGACTCTCAAACTGTTGTACTTACTTAATTTGTCATTTTACATTCTACATTATTTACACTTCTTCATAGTCTATCACTAGCAGTCTTGGCAATAATATTGCACAGCCACTGTTGCATTTCACTGTGCCACATGGTTGACGCTTTTCCATTCTTGAACCCATAGTAAGTTTCAACAATTATGATTTTCCCCCCCGCCGGGCTGTGGTGGCCAAGTCCGATGACAGGACTTCCACCATTGTTGTTGAAAAGACTTCAGGATCGTTGCCCTCGGACTCCTCGGTAGGGTGCAGGTTGCAGAAGCAGGGTACAACGAGGTTATCATTAAAGCCGGAGTCACCTTGGAATTTGTTACCCTAGTGGAGGAGGATAGGGGATACTTGTCAGCTCCCGAGTCTGATACCGTTGAGGCTTCCTCTTAGATGCACCTAACCATCACTAGTAGCGCATTCACTGCAGGATGATGACAGCGACAATGGTACGCTAGGATTCACCAACTTCAGCTTACCGGCGCGCGGTTTTGTTTTCTTGGAATCTACGATGGCTCAGGTCTAGTACCTTTCAGTGAAGTGCGACGGCAACTGGCTTGCCAGTTTTACCGGTTGGTTTGTTTGTTCAGTTTGTTTGCTCGTCCGGAATTGATGCTGTATGATATCATTGGCCGAGCTGTGACTAAGACTACAAGGATCACTGAGCCCAGCAAAATCGGGACTACAATAGCGGCTGAAGGAAAGGGTGCTATCAGGGCTACAGTAAAGAAAACGGTGGTTGATATTCAGAGGTTGGTAAAGGCTATCTCAAATGGTATTCGTAGAGTGGCTGGCAAGGCAGCTCCCCTACACCCGAAGAATCAACTTCGGAGGAAGAGGAGGAAGAGGAGGAAGAGGCAGAAGATAATGAACAGGTTGGGAATCTTGAAGAGGGCCAAGAGGAAGTCGGTAAAGTCGAGAAGGCTGAGGAGATCGAAAAGGGTCGTGAGCAGAGCGATATAGAAGGCTTGGGGTCGATACGGGTGGCGTCTTCTCCCGGCCAAGCAGTTTTATCCGACTCCGCATGCTAGAGGATCCGGAATCGAGGCGGGAAGCCCGGTGTTACCAAGACCTATACTCGTAATGTCCTGACGTTTGTGAACACAACTGCTATTGCATACCGCCAAAATTCAGCTTTTTTGCGCTAATCTTGGCATCATGCAATAGCAGTTGTGTTCACAAACGTCAGGACATTACGAGTAAGGTTGGAAAGACGATTCATGCCAAATATTGTGGGGGGAAATTGGGCCCTATACAGAAGGCTATCTAGGTGCAATCACTACTATTAGTGTCAGGGAGCTCCTATGAATCTGCTACTATTACTTTAGCTACGGCCACCAGGGCATATATGGAAATCGCACCGAAACCACTTTCTGATGCAGGAGCTTCAAGTTGAATGAGCAGCACCAGTGGTGCTTCCGGTACGGGGAGAGTAGGTGTTAGGAGATCGGTCAGGAGGAGGGCTGCCCCCAATCCCGCACAAAATACAGTCCAAGCTTTTGAAGCACTAATAAAGTTCTTGCTAGGAGCGTCGAGCCGGAGCGGGCTCTCCCAACTGGGATCGGGAGCTTGGGCAGTGTCGAGTGCACTGTCCAAGTTGATATTTGTTCTTCTTCCATTCCATGTTGACAGGATAGAAAGGTCCTATGTTGGTTTTTTCGATCGCTTGTATATTCCTATTTGCTTTTTTTCTTTTCACCCTTTGATACTTTCTCATGACCCTTACTACATAGCTCACTTTTAGATCTCTTTTGGGTTTATCTTTTGTTTCATGCTTTCATTCTCAATGCGCTTATATTTGGTGTAGCAGCCCCCCAGTTGATACTCGATTTGATGAAGGGAAATGGGTGAGGGATGAAGGAAGGGAGAGAGGTGGAGTACTGTTGTTTTTCTGTGATTTTCATATGGTTTTTCTTCCTTCCTTCAAACAACTCTTACTTTTTACTGAATGGGATTTTCTTTTCTCTTCTTTCAGTTTCTTTTTCAGGGGGACCCGTGTATTTTGCTTCTTTTTCTTTTTCTCATCACTTCTGCATTTTCTAAAATGTAGTACAAAGTGGGGGATTCGTATCTCTCGCACGGTGGGGAGGATATTTTGATGGAAGAGGAAGTATCTTGTTAAGATTTGTCAACCGATAAAGCGATGCACGATCCACGATAATTGCTAGATTAGTGGTCTTTTGTTTTTGGGAGGGGAGGGGTTTAATTTTCATTGCGTTAACTGTCGGGCGCCGTGTATGAATTAAGTCAGGTTATATATGCGGAACAAACATCAAAAAACTCTCACCCGCATTGAAGCCTTTGCTTTTAAGCCGCCAGTGAGATCTTGGGTCGGTATTATCAGGAGTCGTCTGAAGGGATACTCACCCCCTCCAGGAGCTGGCGGCGGTGGCAGGACAGCAAATCATCCGGTCTATGGTGGCTCCCCAAGTGATCTGGCAAAGGCCCGAGTCCTCCGCTTATAACTGTGTGACTGTTCCCCTGCCCGCGAATCTAAACCCTCCAAGGCGCGGGAGGAGCAGGAGGGGTGGTGGAAGAGGCCGTGATGGCGGTGGGACTGTTGGAAAGCACCGGCAATCACTGCGTGTCCACTATATTTGGTGTTTGTACCTTTTCCAATATTTCCTTGTTGTTTGTTACTAGTTCCTTTTGTCAGTCATTATAAATCTCGGAGGAGCGGCGAGTATACCTAGTTCATATACTAGTCGAAGGATTCGCAGAGGTGGCCGGCAATGTGCGGAGAGGAAAGCGATGAGTGGGTCGGAACAGAGTGCGAGTTGGTGCGCGATAATGTTCACCGAAGGATTTCCGGAAAAGAAGATATGTGGTGGGGTTTCTTGTATTTAAACCATCTGCTCTGCCATAGATATACGGATAAGTCAGGCACACATCGAATCAATATACACACGTTTCCTCCTTGGCTTCTTTGTACTTCTTCATCTTTCTAGCACGTACTTCCCCCATCCAGACCTCATAACAATAGGGACGAGGGGGCAACAAGAGGCTCTTAAAATGCACAGAATTAGAAGTGTTATCCGATAGTTGGAAGCTTGGGAATTTTATCCAGTTATTCACTTTATTTTTGTTTGTCTAGTGGCGTTAATGCCCTGTCTGTATTTTAGATTGAGCGGATTTTTGAATAATCAGAGGACTTTTGTCGGTGGTGTGTTTGGTAATACAAGATCTCATTTTTTCTTCTTCCCCCCTGAGAATCTACCTTTGTGAGCAGCTATTTTATGATACAAGTATGACATGATTTTTTGCGCACTCTGTTCAGACCTCCCAGCGTAAAGTTACAAACCCATCACATGCCCTCACAATCAATCAGTCGAACCGGAGCCTCTCACGAAGTCCCTAACTAACATTCAAATGACTGAACCCTCCATTAGGCAGCAGAAACAAGACCCCACTATTGTTCTCTCCCCGATCTACCACTCCGTCCACTTCCTTCTTGACCGCCACCCCCCCATACTTCCTATCCCGGGTCACACCCGCCTAATCAAAACCGCGATGCCCCACCCATCGAATAGCTCCTTCATCTAACGCGACATGAACGGCTACAGCAGGATTCCAGCGACGCGCACCTCTACGGTGGAAAGGTAGACTGGAAAGTCCTCTGCTGGATCTGGGATAGCCCTGGGTGGGGCATGCTCGGTACTTGTTAGTCTAGAATAAATTAGCTACTGCTCGGGGGGATGGTAGGGGGGAATCGCTTGGTGAGCTACCTTCATAATATCCTTTAGTTACCTGTTTGGATGTAGGTATTCCATTTTCTCGACTGTTAGGGGGGGGCCTTTTGTCGGAAGCTGTTGTGCTCTTGGTCTTCCCGAGGGGGGTTCTCACAGCTTGAATTCGAGGCTGCGGCTGAAGGGTCTTTCTAGGTGCAACTTCGGCCCAAGGATGCGGTTGGCTAGGTTTCCTAGGAAGCCTACACAACCCCTCTAGTAGCTGGTGATCGCGGTGAGCACGTCATAGTCGTAGTCGTTCGCGATGCCCCCTTGGTGAGGGAGGTTGAAGTGCGTGGCATCTAGGTGAAATCTGGAGATCGCGAGGAGGGGGTCGGCGCCGCCGGTGGTGCCTTTGCTCATTTTCCGGAGGTTCATGGCCCAGTGCGCGTGTTAGGATGAGGCATGGTAGGGGGAGGTTGAGGGTGAGGAGGAAGGCCGGTGAGCATAATGCGTAGAAACCAAGGATGTCCTTGCCTATGGCCTGTGTGTTTGCAGGGCGGAAGGAGATTGAAGGGGGAGGGGACAGTTTGGGTATGTGGTGTCAGTGAAGTAATTTTCCGGGGCGTTGGGCCAGAAATATATCTTGTATGAGATGGAGTTCGTGGACACTGCGGTGTCCTAGCGAATGAGGGAGCTCGGGCGCCGGATGGATAGATCCTCTATAGGAGCCTGTTTGGTTACGACGGTTCCGTTCCGTTCGGCGACCGTTTCCACTGTAAAAGAGTGTTCTTTCCGTTTTGAAATGGAAGGAAATGGATATTTTGTATGGAGGAAGGGAACGGAACTGTTGTAACCAAACAGGCTCTAGGTAATTTTCCACCGCTGAGGTGATTTCGTTGTAGTGGGCGCGGGGCACGATCTAGTCTGCGCTATTCCGGTAGAACTCTAGGAGATGTGGAGCGCGGGCTGAATTGCGGAAGTGGTAGTTTTCTTTTTCCGTTCCACGACTTTCTGAGTCCCGATGGAGGTGTGCTGCCTCCTACCTGATTTTGGATCCCCAATTGACGCTAGGCCGTTTCATAGGGAGAGGGCTTCGTCCAAAATAGTGTATCGCGCCTGATTCTCGCCGGCATAGTTGTAACTACTGTCCCCCAGTCAGTGCCAGCTGCGGTTTGCTGCGCCAGTATGCGAGGGGCAAGATTCGGATGAAAAGGGCGTAGGAGAAATCGGCTTCTGATACTGGGTTCTATTGCGGGTGAGTGATGGGTTGTGATGAGGAAAGGGAGGGGAAGACCTTGACTGTGGGAAATTACGTTGTAGAAATTGCCTCGCTAGGATAATGTCATTCCGGCTAGTTTTCTGGATTCTCATCGCTTGCCCATCTGTACCCGCACTCAACAGGGCCTTCAGGCCAAGAGGAAGCCGCGTGCCTTTCAAAACATCGGCCCGTGCCATCGGTTTATAGACTAAACGCCCAATATGCGGATCTGTCACCTTGTCTTAGCCAGCGGACATCATAAAATCGAGATAATGAGGGGGGGATGAGTGCCGGGGTCGACAAATAGAAGACATCATACAAAGAGCGTTCCGGCACCAGCCAATGCCATCGCCGCCACATAATCAAACCATCATAAACCCCAATTGACCAATTTGCATGGTGAATACCAGGGGAGCGGCTCAAACCAGAATTATCAGAGAAAATCTAGCATCCAGTCATCGAGCCAGGTTGCACTGGTTGCCAAGCCGGTTACACCGGATGACAAAAGTGCATGAGTTTTCGTACAACGCAAACCATCGCTAAAAAAATAATCTTCCCAACACCCGCGAGGTCAAATCCAACATAATGCCAGCAACACAACCTACCGACACACGCCAAAGAAAGAATACTGATAAGGCTGCAGAGGCCTTGCATTACCTTGTAAAACTTAATCTCCTAGGCCAAAAGATAGTGGAAATAGGTGCAAGTCAAGCACCTCAAAGTGAGTCTTTTCTCGAGAGCAAGTTAAGTTACCCGGAAAATATAATACCATCAACATAATATTATTATGGAAGTGCTGGACCTCGGGCCCCACAATCCTAGCCCGACTCCCATTTTTGCCTGAAAAAATTGCTAGTTCCAAGAGAGACTTGACTTAAGCATGCAGGGACACTATGTAAGGTGCTAGTGGAGGCATGATGGCGGTGATCGGTGCCCTGTGTACTTTATTCCGGATGTGAAGATCTTTTTTTTCCATCGGTTGCGATGCGGAAAAACTCATGCACTTTTGTCCTCCAGTGTACCGAGCGACACGCGAGGCAACTGGTTGCGCCTTGGAAAGTTGTGGCGAATCAATCTTGGCTCCGCGCTTCCGAACCCTTTTTTCCTCAACCCTTCGTGGCACAAGCGCCGCGTAAAAGGCGGAAAAATACAGGATGTAAGCAGGGTTTAGAAAGTTATGAACCTCATTGGCCTATCCATGGGTGGTCACTCGATAATTGTGTTCTTTTTTATGTCCCCGCCATGCCTCATGGAGCACGAATAGCGGTATCACAACGGGCTCCAGACATCCCCGTTCTGCGAGGGGGGGTATGGGACTCTCCAGCCTAGCCGAAATCTCAAGTTACTTGTACAAAGACATACTCTGGTATGGTATTCTATTCCTCTAACTTAAGTTTACTGGGTGCTAGAAGTCTTAATTATCTAGAAGTGTTTGCCAAAGGTGTGATACCGTACCCAGGTTCCTCACAGGTTATTACAGGAAAAAAAAACACAACACCACAGGCGACCCTATCATCGGAAGGGGAAAATCCGCGTATCGCGAGTAGCCCGATATTGCATCACAATCCACTTACTCTGTAGTGACCAACAGACGCATTTTTGAAACTGGATGGCCTAAGAATACTTCCAGCAGGCAGCCCAACACCGCTCCAATGAGACAATCCACTAACAGATAACCCGCTACTCCAAGTATAACACTGTACTAATCTCTTAGCCTCTCGCTGTCTGGGTGGGTAGGTGAGATTAGATTTCCAGGAGCAACTGCCGACTGCCAACTGAACAGCGCAGAGAACAACACTGGTGGTGCTTAAAAAGAATCCGAAAAATTAAAGCAGTACCTAGTAGTGGGAGGTTCTGAATACGCTTAGTTCGGGTTTTCTTTTTCCGTTTTTATTGTGGTGTCTGGTCGACCATTGCGAACCCAGCCATGGGTTGCCAGCTCTGGGCACCTGATCTCCACCCAAGTATTGAAGCGGTGGTCTAAAACCTTAACCTACACACGACGCGGAAACAGGGAGGGTATTAGCGGCGCTTATTGTTTAGACGCTACTGGCTAATCTACTCTCCAGCGCGACAGAATAGGGAACGTGCTTTGAGCATTGATCAATATTTAAAGGCTCTGAAGCCCACAATTCGAGGGATGAGTGCCAATGGTAAACCTTGGCCTACAATTTAAGTCAGTACCATATCAGACCTTTTTCCTCGAGAGCTAACCTGCTGCTAAGCTTGGATCGCTCTGTCCAACAAAATAAGTAACTAGCGGCGAAAGCTGGTTACTGGTGGTCGTGATTGTACTATTATCATAGTCAACCCTCGTGCGCCTAGGACCCGGATGCACATACACATGGCTAGATGCAGCCCCAACCAAGACATTATGCCTCTCCGAGATCTGCATGAACAAGTAGTGATATCTGCCTTGTCAAAGAGCTGTAGATAAGTAGCTCTGGATTATTGTCTGATGGCGCCGGAGCTGGCTTAGCCCGCTTATGCTTCTGCTGGAGCTAGACATATATAACGAGTGATAGCGGATGAAACATGTTTGCACCCGAGATCTTCGAGCCGGGGTGTTAGACTCTAGAAGCTATGCATTCCCGGGTTGTAGGCCTGATTGTAATATTTGACGTGGTTACGATAGTTCTTAGTAAGATTTGCATTGGGTGTCATGCGGACGTGTTGATATCTATTAATGCATGAGCAGCCTGGGTGAGGTATCGCACCCCTGGCAAACGCTTCTAGATAATGAAGACTCCTAGCACCCGGTAAACTTAAGTCAGCGGAATAGAATACCACACCGGAGTTTGTCTTCGCACAAGCAACACCACATTTCGGCTTCGCTGGGGAGTACTGCCCCCACCTCAAGGAACGGGAATGCCGAGAGCCCATTGTGATGAAGTAGTAACCTGGTGCAAGATCAATTACTGTTCGTGCGCCATGACGCATAGCGGCGACACAAAGAAGAACACAATTATCGAGTGACAATCCATGGATAGGACAATGAGGTTCATAACTTTCTTAACCCTTCTTGCAGCCTCTATTTTTCCGTCAGTAACGCGGCGCTTGTTACATGAAGTGTTAAGGAAAAATGGGTTGGGAAGCGAGGAGCGAGGATTGATTCACCTCAACTGGCCAAGGTGCAACCAGTTGCCGCGCCTGTCGTACGGTAACTGACTTGGCAACTAAGGCAACCTTGCTTGCTGACTGGATGCTGGATTTTGTCACAGAATTCTGGTTTGAGCCTCTCCCCTGGTATTCACCACGAAAATTGGTCCATTGGGGTTTATCATAGTTTGATTATGTGGCGGCGATGGCATTGGCTGGGGCCGGAATGCTCTTTGTATGATGTCTTCTATTCGTTGATCCCGGCACTCATCCCCCCCTCGTTATCTCGATTTTATGATGTCCGCTAGCTAACAAAATATGACATATCCACATATCGGGCGTTTAGTCTAAAAACTGACGGCATGGGCCGAGGTTTTGAAAGGAACGCGGCTTCCTCTCGGCCTGAAGGCCCTGTTGAGTGCGGGTACAAACGAGGAAGGGATGAGAATCCAGGAAACCCGCCGGAACGACATTATCCTAGCGAGGCTATTTCTACAATGTAATTTCCCACAGTCAAGGTCTTCCCCTCCCTTTCCTCATCACAACCTATCACTCACCCTTAATAGAACCTAGTATCAGAAGCCTATTTTTCCTACGACCTTTTCATCCGCATCTGCCCCCGCGCATAGTCGCGCAGCAAACTACAGCTGGCACTGACTGAACGACAGTAGTTACAACTATGCCGGCGAGAATCAGGCGCGATACACTATTTTGGACGAAGCCCTCTCCGTATGAAATGGCCTGGCTTCAATTGGGGATCCAAAATCAGGCAGGAGGCAGTAGATCTCTATCGGGACGCAGAAAGTCGTGGAACGGAAAAAGAAAACTACCACTTCCGCTACTCAGGCCTCTCTCTACGGCTCCTGGAGTTCTACCGGAATAGCGCAGACTAGATCGTGCCCTGCGGGCACTACAAGGAAATCACCACCGTGGAAAATTACTTAGAGGATCTATCCATCCCGCGCCCGAGCTCCCTCCTTCACTAGGACACCCCAATGGCCAGGGACTCCCTCTCACACAAGATATATTTCTGGTTCAATGCGCCGGCAAATTACTTCACTGACACCACATACCCAAACTGTCCCCCTCCCTCTTCAATCTCCTTCCGGCCTGCAAACACACACACCATAGACAAGGACATCCTTGGTTTCTACGCATTATACTCACCTGCCTTCCTTCTTGCCCTCAACCTCCCCCTACCATGCCTTATCCTAACACGCGCACTGGGCCATGAACCTCCGGAAAATGAGCAAAGGCACCGGCGGCGGCGCAGGCACCTTCTTCCCGATCTCCGGATTTCACCTGGATGCTACACGCTTCAACCTCCCTCACCAAGGGGGCATCGTGGATGACTGCGACTAGGACATGCTCACGTAAATCACTGGCCACCAGAGGGGTTGGGTAGGGCGTCTATAAAACCTTGCGGGCCGGATCCTGGGGCGGAAGTTCAACCTAGAAAGAGCCATCAACCGCAGCCTCGAATTCAACTAGCGAGAACCCCATCCGCGAAACCAACAGCACAACAGCATCCGAGTCCGACAAAAGACCCCACCCCTAACAGTGGAGAAAATGGAATACCTGCATCCGAACGGGGCATTAAAGGATATTATGAACATAGCTCACGAAGCGATCCCCCTTGCCATTCCCTCCGGCGGGCCTGGCTAATTCAATGGCTTTGGATTACAGGATTCTTTCGCGATTGGTAAGGTTTAGTGCACCCGAGACCGGAAGTGCCATTCCTCGGAAAATTGGGAGCACATGTGACTGAGCCTTGTGCAGCTCATAAAGGTGTGGTCAAATGCTACATCTCATAGGGACTGTCTTGTAGTCCTGGTCAGGAAGACGAGACTCCCTCTGGTCGCGATTGGAACTTTGCTGGAATCCTGAATGAAGACGACCAGATCACCCCTGTTGAACCACCGATCGTGTAATCTGTGCTCCGCATCACTAGGGTTTAAAAATGGTTTGTAGAAAAGGCCCTTGGTACTCATAGGCTTCGGGTCTTCCGATTTTTGCAATTATTGATCCGCAGCTGGCTCAATCTCTCACTGACATGGCCACCATCAAGCTGATGGGCCTCCAATGGCTGCTCCTTCTCGTAGGTTCTGCTCTGAATGCTCTGGGATCAATCCTGGATTTCATTAACCTGAACACTGCTCTCAAATGGGTTGCGAAAGTCTGTGTCTGAATAAAGATTTCCTTAGTTTCTATGAATCTTCTTGAATAATACGGGGAATTTGGCGATGCACCCTTTGTCAATGTCGATCGCCCTTTGCGAGAACTCCCATTCGTTATATCCGCTTCAAGAGTACCCCGAGACTTTTGAGTTTCTTAGCCACGAATTTCCAGTATAGTCGTAGGTTAAGAGAGTTATTGTCAGAGCCTGCTGTAGAACTTGATGTAGTCGTGCAAAAAACGAGCAGATTAAGTTTAAGCAGGCGGGAAAGGGCATATGGCGGTGTGTGACGGGTAAACTGCGCGGTTTTTATAAAAATATCTTTACCAAGATTCGGCTAGGGCCTTTCCTATACACTGTTAGCATCCATCTCATGCACCTACCCGAAGCATAACTACCCACCATAGTAGATATCCGCGATATTGGAATAATGTTTAACCGCTTGCAAAGGCTTACCATAGTTGGATTCTCGGAGGAAAAAGGTACAAGGACCCTCGGGAAACTCCTCTGCAAGAGGAATGATAGATTTCTCTAAATTAACCTCCGATGTTCACGAAAAACCTCTGCGACAACAGTCTGGGCAGCGTAGTCAGTTCCAACGTTTAGCTAGGACACATTACATGCCCATAGCCCCTTGACCTGTGCAGACGCAATTCCCGCGCCACTTCTTGTAACCCGTTACCGGCTGGCCCCTCTACTCCTGAGAGTGGGCGAGGTCAAACGACTACTCTGGGTACGCGGCTACCGGTGGGGATTCTGCAGACCCTTGGGGAGCTGGGACCTCTGAAATGTTCAGCCTGGCGCCGGCCGAGTGAGCCAAAGTGCTCAAGAGTGCGAAACAACCGGGAAAACCCAAATGCTTGTTCTATTCACCGCGCGGGGAAAAACGACTTATTAGAGGTATGTACAAGTATCAACGTGAGATATTGTTATGATTATATTGTTTTTCTATAGATCGCAGGGATTAGGAAAACCGTGGATTGTAGGGTGGGAGAGATCCACAACACGGGCCCTAATTACATAACAGCGGTCCTGTTGCTATAACTAGAGATAGTCTATGAGGGGATAAGCTTATGGGTGGCGGACTGCGAAAAGCTGGGGAATGGGAAAAAAAAAGAGATCGGAAACCAGGAATCTCCCACCCCACATCCTCAGACAGATGCCGTCCCACTCAGCTTCACGATTTCCCGGCATACTAGATCATCCTTATCATAATTAAAAAACCCCCACTGATGAACACCGACCAGCTAACCAATCAAATCGATCACTATGTGCTCCGGATCTGTGAGAATGGAGGTCCGGCAAACGATCTCGTGCCGACCGAATCTATCACGAATCAGTGGAGGAGGACGCCCATCTCTGAGGCCCTCGGCGATGCACACCCCTGCGCAGAGTTGGAGGCTTCGAGGCAGCAGTTTATTGATTATGACGGGCCGTCGTGGCCGAGCATGTTTTCCGCCCAAGCGGATGGACTGGCGGAGGCTCAGAGTGTGAGCTAATGGAGAGATGCAGGTTCGGGCACAAATGAGAGGTTGGAAGCTACGCCAGTTGGTGCAGAAGCTAGACTTGCGAAGTTGTCTGGAGCGTGAGTTTCCCTATCAATTGAAGGGCGAGGGGAAAGAGCGATACCTCATGTCTTGATGGGGTGTGTATAGAATCAGGACTATTCTAGAATGTATCGGCGAAGACGGGGACCACGAGGGTTTTATAGAAACACACTCCCGATATGCAAAAGTGATGCTATACTTCACGAAAGGCTACGAAGAGAATCTTAAGTTAATTGTCAATAACGCTGTTTTCCAAGAGGACCATGACGAAATGGGTGCTCACCACTCCTCATCTACCTATCCACCGCCGAGCTAGCCCCTAGTTGGGCTAGTGAAAGACATTGAAATATTCTCTATATGGGAACAGGACCTGGACCCTTTCACCGGGAAGATGCACATCGGCTACATTCTCTGCGGCAAAGTCCAAGGTGTCGCCAAGTTCGCTCGTATAGCCGAGGTGTATACCCAAAGCTTACAGCTGCAAGAGCGCCTCATGAAGACAGTGGCTAACCAGGGAAGTGCTTCTGAGATTGGTATGTGCTTAAGTCAGGCAGGGGGTTGAGATGGAATAGAGTGGTGTGGAGTGCATTCGCTGATAAGGTGTGCTTGTGCGAGTGAATAGGCGTTGAATAGTGCGAGAGCGGGTGTTTGATTTTCTCTTTTCATCCTGTTTGTTAGAGGTGCTGGTGTCAATGCGTTGTGGGAAGCTGTACTCTTGGTATCACGGGCAGTGCACGGTTTAATCATGCTCACTTTAATTTCGCTGGTTCAGAACATGTGGGCTGTAAGGGGAGATAGTATAAGGATTGTAGCTATTATAGGGGCGTATATATGAATGGACAGATCCCTCCTTTCAACATGGATGACTCATCCATCCGCCACTCCTGGTCCCGCTCCCAAATGTGGTTCAACCACTTGAGTAAGGGCAATCTACTCGGAGGTACCGTAAAAATCCGAATACAAGCCCGGTGTGCTATATCGCTGCGATTTGCCTCTCGTAGTCAAGCACTGTGTATATTTCTTTTCTGCGCCCCCGCAAGGCGTGAGTTTGCTGCGACTGTCCTACCCCTATCCCAGAGGGGAAATTTCAACCACATAGCACACAGGCCTTGTGTTCGAATTTTTACGGTACTCCATCCAAAACCTCTCTAATAGAACAGGGTTAGCAAGCATGGAGAGAATAGGTGTCTGGGAAAGGAAAAAGTCTTGCTTCGTCAATTTGGTTCATAGTCACAAAATCCCCCCCCACCCCAGTCAGCTGACATGTAGAGTCAACGTACAATAACTGTGAGGGTGAGATTGGATACCCAAACCCAGTTTGGTTCAACGCTGCCTAGGAAATAACGGAACAACCAACCACCAACCGCTCACTTTGTCATACCTGATATACGCAACGCAAGGAGCAATTCCTGGCTTGTTTGAGAAATCCGGGATTTTTGTGAGGTTCAATTTAGTAACTCTGCGTCGCTGTATTCTTCAGCTATTCTTTCCATGCTACTCACTAGTATTATGTGTGGTTTGGTGGGTTGTTTGATTGGAAGATTAGGGTGTAACTTATAGGCTATATAGCGCAGACGAATCCTCGAGTTCGTGTTACAAACACCAAGGGCACCTCGTCTAAACACTTAGCCGGAAGACTTCCCTTCGGGATTACCGTGACATGCTCAAACGATGGCAAACCATCATACCTCACTGCCTTGGATAAACTTGTAGGATAATATTATGACATCGATAATGATTTTTCTTGGCCGGAGGTTATCCGGGCTATTAGCGGGTGGTTTCACGTGGGGGCTGGTTTGGGGTACGACCGGTTTAGGGTTGTGACTGCCACTTGTGGGTTTTTCCTGTTTTGTGTGTTTGTGAGCTCTCTTCTGTATTTAAGAGCTCCCTGTGTTGTATTGTACATTGGTTATACTATACACATCGTTATCGTCACATACCACAACCACCACCGAAGTGCTTTTCTCCTGAGCTTCGCGCCGCTACCTACGCTACCCAAGTCATCATTGGGTTGTGAGCAAGCTACCATCAGAGTGTCGCTATCACCTCTGGGGCTCTACCTCTTAGAGTATAGTATCACCATCGGTATTTCTTATCTTCCCACACCTCAGTTGTATTTTTTACCACCACGCCTCCCCTAAAAGAAACATTTGAGGGATTGCTCACGCCTTCACCCAACAAGTGGGTTTACTAGATCGCATTTACGACAATCACCAACACCGACGATGTCTCTAAATCGCTCTCTCCTGCGCAATGTCCATTTTCATGATGCTACCAAACCTGACGAGGTACTAGGAGGGTTTGTCCAAAATGGGTCAATCACCGAGGCAACCTTTCTGGACATCCTTGGAATCTTACTTGTCGTTGAGGGGAATCCTATACGTGTTCAAGAGAGGCTATCAGGCTATATCGTATCCAGAACAGACATACCTCTCAAAAAAGGAGTATACGATATTTATTGTGACAGTATGCGCTATATTTCCCCCATTTACTAGGCGGGCCCGTTGCTAATTTTTGCCAGCCACCATCCAAGTCAGTGATGAGCCTTGGATACCCCGCGTGATTTCTCAAGAGATCACTGGTAGAGATGATAGATTCCGTGATGAAGTGCGTAATCGCGACCGGAGATGCGTTATTTCGGGATTGATAAATCACGAACGCCACATCGAGGCCGGTATGTGGTGTGAATTCCGAGCTGCCCATATCTTCCCTCTTGGGCATGAAATTCTTTGGACTCGGCGCGATTATTACCAATGGATTAAAGAAATGGAGGATACTCTTGGGACTGTGCATATCGAATCATGTCAAAATGGGTTTCTTCTTGACGCAGGCATACGCACTAGATTTGATCTGTACCTTATCACCGTGAACCCTGACGACAATTACAAAATTGTTACTTTCGATCTCGATATTCGCGGGTTAGACGGCAGAACTCTCGATCCCGTATGTCGCAACCCGGACGATCCCCACCGTGTTTCCGACCAACTTTTAAGATGGCATTTCCGCCAATCGATCCTCGCGAATGTCAGAGCAGCAGGGGAACCTATCTTCGAGCACGACTTCCCACAGGGGCATGATATTGCGGGGGAGATCCTGGCTGGTCCATATGGGCAGGAAAGGTTCAATTTGGAGATAACTACTAGGTTGAGAGGGTTAGAGACCCTATAGCTGCCGGTTTAATGACACTAGCCACGAAATCACTTACCGGAGACCTGGCGGGATCGCAACATACGGCTTGCAAGTGAAAATAGCCCCACGTAGGGGAATATTAACTAGATGGGCTAATAACAAATATCTTGCAATGGGGGGTTTTTCTTGCTTCATTTTCTTTCTTTGCACTCATCCTTAGGCTAGCTATTGTCGGGTGGCTGGGGTTGTTGCAGTATATGCGGGTAAAGGAAGGAAAACTATTGTTCATAGTTTGGCTCTCCTAGGGGGCATGACTGTACGATCGTAGAGGCAAAAGAAATCAACCCTTTACCGCTTCCTAGCAATTTCTCCCATATAGAATACTCATTTTCATCATTTGAGGAATGATCACCGCAAAGATGAAAACAATCTTAAAAAGAGTGGAAAGTTTGAGGTGAAAGAGGAGAATCAAATGATCGGCATATCCAAGGACTATACCGGTATTGTAACTCCCGGTATGCTCCGGCTTGACTCCGCACACCCATAGAGGCCCATTACACCATTCAGCATCCAGCCGCCTGTCCGGACAAAAGATGTCCTGCGGCGAGAGCAGGACCAAAGTTTCCTTCATGGCACAGAGATTCCCTTCACCTGCACTATATTTAGGCAGTTCCCCTCGTGATAGCACAAGTCAGTCAGGGAGGAAAGCAGGCGGCTGGGAATATGTCAGTGTTCTCAGCCGTCCGGGGCCCCCGTAGGGCCCGGCGGGGGGACTGCCAAGACCCCCGGACGAGACGGGACGGCAAAATGTAGTCCGTCCTCGTCCTTGAATTCCCAGGACGGCCGTCATTAGCAAGGACGACGAGCCCCACGACCTGAGACAACTTCTGCCAGGGGGCGACAGGTAACTACATAGGACCGCCGGGGACGGTGGGGGACGGTGGGGGACGGCGGAAAACAGCGGAAAGCATCGGAAAACAGCGGAAGACGGCGGGGGACGGTGTGGGACGGTGGGGGACGACACAATGTCGTCCGTCCTAGTCCTTGGCTCTTGCTTGTCGGGCAAGTTCAGGAAAAGACGGGACGGGACGACGAAATGTCGTCCGTCCTCGTCCTTGCCCAGGACGGACGGACTGCCCCGTTGCGAACACTGGAATATGTCGCTGCCACAGCATATCACTAGGTATCACCAGTAACTCAGCACCTGCCCATTGTCGGCATGAATGCATAGGGTAGAGGTAGAGCTTCTGTGTTCAAGTTGCCCTGCCTGGCCGGTCGTGGACTCGAACGTGAGTATAGCCTGCTATAAAATATGTAAGAAATAGAACGAAATACAAAGACCACCCTGATTAACGCCCCCCCTCTTAAACTCCTTCTCTACTCTTTAAACCTATCCTCCCATTTTGCGGTTACTCCCCCGTTATTATGTTTATTCCCATAATTCAGATCACATGATCCTCCCTCGAACGCTTCGAATCGTCCCCGGCATTCCGTTGGCGGATCACCCACTCCGCATTCTTCAAAATAGGCTATGTTCGGTAGAGAGTCTTGCGATCCTCATTCTTTCTGTGCTGCCAGCAGCGTCCTATATATACACAAAACTCTCTCCCTAGAAGCACACTTCTTCGCCATCACCCAACTCTGTTCTTCCATCACCGTCTCTTGCTTTCCAAACCACACCCTCAACTTTCCTACAGATTTCGTCCGTCAATCCCTTCGCTCGTTTCAACTACTTACAAACTTTTCCTGAACGCTCCTTTCCTAACTTTCCTGATACCTTCTCCTGTTTTGCTATTATCAAAGTGTGACAGTCGTGTCTTCCATCTTCTAGCTAACACTAGCCCCAACCCTTTAGTACCCCTAGTCTCATTCGTGAATCTTCCCGAAACATCTCCGATGCACCTAACCGCTTGCTCATACACACGGTTGCTTCAACTTCCATATTTCCCAACACTCGCCAAACAAAAACTCTCCTTATCCTAACTTCCGGTGTTGTAACATTGTCGGAGATATGGAACCTTCGTGAATATTTTAACAGAGATGAGAAGTTGTCCAGAGCCTGAGTTTCCCTATCAATTGAAGCTCGAGGGGACAGAGGTATACCTAATGGCTTGATAGGGTGTGTATAGCATTAGGACTATACTGGAATGTGTCGGCGAAATCCCAACAGCGAGGGCCTTATAGAGACACCCTCCCGATTTGCGAAAGCGATGCAATACTCGACGAAATGCTACGAAGAGACTCTTAAGCTAATTGTCAATAACGTTGTTTTCTAGGAGGGCCATGACGAAATGGGTGCTCACCACTCCGCTCTTGCCTACCCACCTGCGATCTAAACCCTAATGGTGGTAGTAAAAGACGTTGTAACATTCTCGATCTGCGGATAGGACCTGGCCCCTTTCATCAGGAGGATGCATATCGGCTACATTCCCCGCGGCAAGGTTCTAGGTGTCGCCAAGTCAGCTAGTATAGCCGAGATGTTTGCCTGAAGCTTACAGTTGCAAGAGTGGCTCACGAAGCAAGTCGTGGTCTCGGGACAGCCTTCTGAGATTGGTATGTGCTTAAGTTATGCAGCAGGTTGAGATGGAATAGAGTGGTGTGGAGTGTATTCGCTGATAAGGTGTGCTTGGGCGAGTGAATAGAGGTGGAATGGTGCGCAATGAGGTGTTTGATTTTCTCTTTTCATCCTGTTTGTTAGTGGAACTGGTGCAGATGCATTGTGTGGGAAGCTGTACTCTTGGTATCAGAGGTAGTGCACGGTTTAACCATGCTCACTTTAATTTCGCTGGCCCAGAAAATGTGGGCTGTAAGGGGGGATTGTATAAGGATTGTAGGCTATTATAGGGGTGTATATATGAATAGACATATCCCCCACCCTTCATCATAGATGACTCATCTATCCGCCCCCTTCTTCATCCATATCTCCTATGGCTATTAGCTTGCCCTGCTCGAAATAGTCTTGAATGACATGTTATTATCGTAGTCCAAAGGTCCAGTTCCATGGTGCTGACACCATTTAACCCTATAGGTTAGTGGTCATGGGGTCGTGCCAGAACAAAATCATTCACAAGGGGTGCCTTTGCCATGGTGGAACAGAATGATGGGTTGGGGCTGGGGAAGGGCTTGGCATTGCTCTCTTGTTTATCATTACCTAATCTCAACTTAAAGCACACAAAAAACATAACCCAGCCACCAGCAGCACTCACAACAACCCTCATGAAACCAATATTCCTCACCTCCATCATCATCAGCTGTTGATACAAATTTTTCATACAAGCATTATATGCAATCTGTAGGAATATTGCACACAACTATCAGCTTCCACCACTAGGAATATTCCTCAACCTTGAACCCTATTAACAAACTACTGACCATCAATCAGGCCTACAGGGAAAGAGCTTCTCCAGGCTCAATGCAAAGCTGGTAGGATCAGCAATGAGGGAAAAATTCGAGATCTGATCTGGTCCCTCAAAGAATTTTACGAAGGTGGATACATTTGATGCAATTCTTGTCACCTAATCTAAGATTACCCATCATGAAGAGAGCAGCCAAAACTGGGTGAGTCAAGGGATTAGAAGAGGGTGATCTGAGCGGTAGGAGGAAAGGTGTGAAATTTGAATTGGGAATATGCTTGGGGTGAATCTTGCAGATATCAGACAGCCCCTTCATATAATTGCAGAAGGGCTTTTGTCTTGAAGAAAAATGATGATCTGAAAACCAAAGAGGTTGTTTCTCTCAAGGAAGAAAGTTTGCAAAAATGTGGAAACTTGAAGATCTCTTAGATGGATCACAGAGTCTCCATATTGAAATATAAAAAACAGGACAACAGAAGGGTTCAGCGGAGATTCAGTAGCAGCTTTGCCAGTGAAAACTTACCCAATCCTGTACAGTCCAACCTTGATATCATTGAGGAGGTCAGCTGTGCTGTAAACAGGAGTGATGCTTCAGTTGATGTACTACTATGTGATGAGAGTGAAAGACTGACGATATCGTTGGACAACCATATAGTCTATACTCATCTGATTTATGGAAGATATATGAGTTAGCTTTGCGATTCCATACCCAAACAATTTGACCGGGTGAAATCCACTACTGGATTGCAAGGGGAGATCCAGCTGTTACCTGACAATCGGTTTGGTTGGCTAGGTTGGTAACAGGATTGTGAATCCTAGTTAAAATGGGCTAATCAGACTCACAATTCAGAGATTGCCGGCCTGACAGAGAGAATAATTTTAATTTGTTGTTAGGAGTTTTAAATATTAAGCTAACTTCTCTGGCCCACACCGAAACACTTTGTATCCTGGAAGAGCATGTGACTGTTCAAGCAAACAAAGATAAATCTACGTCTTACATTTTTAAAAATACTTTGCTGAGTTTATCAAGGCATTCAAAAGCTCCTTCTGTGATGTGAGCTACTTAGTCAGCAGGCCACAAATAGGACTCATGTTTTGCATACTCAGCATTGTAGCTGCCCACAAAATATAACCCCTATATAAGAGTATGTTATCAGAAAACGCATGTCAATGCGGAGATCATACCAATATTTTGGCAAAAACCTGTCAAACCAGGAGAGGGGGTTGGTACGGTGGACTATAGGCACAGAAATTGCGATAACGCTAAATCTTAAAAATGCAAGAGTCAAAAGTCAAATTTCCCTCGACCACTCGAGGTGCAGATATGACAACTGTATTTATAATTAGGATAATTGGGATAACTGGGTATCAAGGAATAGTAGTTGAAAAAATAATAGAAATAACTAAAGTTAAGGCAAAGAGCTTTGTGAAGTATTGGAGGAAAAATAAAGGTAAAAGTGGAATGATATATTCAGTCATATCTTGGCACTCACCGCACTTGATCATTTATTTAACCTTCTTGGTATTCTTGTGGGAATACAATTTACTATGATACCTCTGTTATAGGATTTCATTGTTTATCACTTATAGATTGGCTGCTTGCCCCAGATGTAAGATATGCTTGATTCACAGTGGAAAAGGGAAGCCCACAACTACTTTCCTTGTCATGATCTCTGCACCAAAGAGCAACTACTTGGCAATTTAAAAAGTCTCCGGACGCTTTTGTGCAAAGCTAGGTATTGATAAGTGAGAGCGTCTGGAGACTTGTTAAATGGCCAAGTAATACACGCCGGACTTAGCCGTCAGGCTGGACACTGTGTCTTATACCATATGCACCGTTCTCCTAACATGACTTACTAGTGCCATGTTTTTCTCCACAATTATCTACTAGTCATCAGCAAAAATATTATCCTGCGTTCTGTGCGTTCTGTGCATCTGACGCACCTGACCCTGGAATGCAAATCAAGAACCAGGACGCAACGACCCTACCACACAATGCACATGACGCAACCTGACGCAGCACCTGATCCTCAGGACTTATCACATGTAGCACCTAATCCTCAGGACCCACCAGACGCAGCACCTAATACTCAGGATGCCATCAGACGCCAGACTACATCTTCCTGAGATAAGCGAAGGGTCCCCCCTTTACTTCTTTCTGACCTTGGTCACCCGGGTCACAATAGATTTCATTCTGTCAACCTATTAAATTTACTACAAGAAGGCTTCTATTCTATTGTTCTAATAAACAGGCAAATTCACATCCAAGCCTGAGACAGGTCTCTCCCCCCCCGAGCAACCCCCCTTCCTGAAACCCTATAGTAGCTCCAGGGGGAATTGGCGCCTCAGGGCGTACCTTATACCTCTGCGTAGCTGGCGTCAAGCCCAACAACCTCCCGCAATAAGATCCAGGATCGGAGCAGTGGTTGTGGAGGAATCTGCCATTGAGTCCTGGGATCGCCAGGCTATCCATAAAGACAACTCTTACAAGGGTCAGCGATTTCATGAGTTCTGATGGCACAGAGAGATCCTTGATATCGCTGCGTAGCTGGCATCGAGCCCAACATTCTCCTGCAATCAGATCCAGGATCGGAGTAGTGGTTGTGGAGGGATCTGCTATCGAGTTCTGGGATCGCCAGGATCCCACCACTAACTTCATGAATAATAGTCCTCTGGGGATGAATCTAATACCGCTGGATAGCTGGCATCGAGCCCAGGAACCTCCATATGTCGGATTCAGGATCGCTTGTGTGGCTGTGGTGGAGTGTTGCAGCTGTGGCACGGGAGTGTGGATGTTGAATCAGTGGCCCCGGACTCGGAGTGTGGATGTTCAGTGTTGTGATGAAAAGATTGTGTCGCATCGCGTCCTCTTTGAGGCTAAGTGCCGAGAAATCACCAGGGACTCGAGACTGTTATGGCTAGCACTTGCTGTCTGTAACATGTGTACATGTTCCGGTAACCGTACACAGGAGTGGGCAGTGCAGGATCTCCTATGTTTAGTGGATTTATATTTGGTTTATTTGATTTGATTTCAGCTCCCCCACTGTCTCTGAGTCAGATAGGCTATGCGATCGTAATGCTATGTTTAGTTTCCTTTGTTGGAAGTTGATATTTAGGATTCCGGGTATGGAATGGTCATGTAACACTGGCGAAGGCTGAGCACTGTTTGTTTGTTTCTTTCTTTGGTCTTGCAGGATTACAGGATTCCGGTATGTGCGCAGCTACAGGTAATGCTCGTGATTGCAGGAAGGCTATCGCTCTTGGGTTTTGTATTTAAACCAGTCTCCTGGCTAGCAGGAGACAGCCGACTTCGACAGACCTTCAGTCTAAGAATACACTTGGTTGAACGACAATCCCTGAGTTCTATTTGTCCTTCAACTATTATCTCTTACCTCCGGTCCCTTGAAGCCTCCCTTAGCACCAGCGCTAGCAGGTCCATGGCCGGTCCTATTGTATTTTCGTTAGACCGGAATAAACCTGTTACATTTTTTTGCCTACAGCAGGTGAAAACCTTTGTTCTCAGGATTGGGAAGAGCCTGGTAGGATTGATCACCCTTCCAGTATCTTGATAACTAGTTAGAAGCAGGAGCGGGAGGGAAAGGAACTCCCGCCTCAGGTGCATCAGCAAAAGATATTCTCCCTCATGTATTACATACATATCTCCCTGTATCACCTGGTAATACCATCTCCCCCTATACCCCCCATGCCTCTCATTTTTCCGTCCTTTTCTAAAGGCCCATGGGGCTTTCACGCGTCC
>Ga0307517_10004241_pt1 | contig 22110 bp, 22 predicted proteins | sample 23_EM_MG_FD_194515 | JGI IMG/M metagenome (GOLD analysis project Ga0307517, IMG submission 194515) | Populus trichocarpa ectomycorrhiza microbial communities from riparian zone in the Pacific Northwest, United States - 23_EM | ecosystem: Host-associated > Plants > Roots > Unclassified | place... | reverse complement strand
TTTTATTTATTTTTAATGTGGCCGGCAATCCCAGCGGGTACATCTGTATACCATCGCCATACGCAGTCAGCATGTACTGTATATCGATGCTTCACCCAAGGAAGGAAAGGAGCCGTTCTTTTCGTTTCATGAAGATCTGTGCTCAAAAGCTGACTGCTGCGGAGGGCTACAACCTTGAACGAGTGCGTTTCAGCCTTTTTTATTGTATAGTGGTATCTTTCACACCTTCCAAGGAGGCTGCAACTTTTCAGGCGATTGTGGAGTGGTTACCCAACAGGACGAGACACCTGGGTGGGTAGAGGCAAGATTCCTTCCCGTGTGCACGGTGGAAAAGAGATGGTGAGTTCCCCAGAGAAATACCCCTTGAAAAGGAAAGCATGCTCTCGATTTCTCGGATCACTGTAGGAAATATCCAACCGTGAGTTGAGGTTCAAGCGAGGTTCAAGTGCTTCAAGATGTATGCTTCCAGGTTATCGCAATCTGTATTACTTGCACCTTCTTCATCACCACTGTCCGAAATGTGTGAGGTCTCTGGCTGACGTTGGCGCTGTTCATGGACAGCTTAGGAGACGTTCCTCTTGTTGAAGGCACGGAACGAATCGTTAGATGAAACTAGAGAGGCGAGACGTGTGCGTTGAGGCTGACACGAAGCTCAAGATGGATGAAATAGAAAGGGCTTGAGAGGGTGTAAATGCGGCAACCATTCGATCCCGACGGGTTAAGTACTTCAGAGAGAAAGATGGCGTTGACGCAAAGTGGATGCAAGGTTGCTCTTTCAACTCGAGGGTACCGGTAGTTGGCTTTCCTTGGAGATGGACCAGTCACTCCGAGTTGATGAATTTGTTGCTTCAGATATGTTCACAATCAGGCAAGCATCAGGGCGAGACATTATTGATAGAGGAGGAACGCGAACGGCTAACTTCTTGGCTAAACAGATACAATAATTTGAACGTGATCCTCGACGGGCACAGATTTTCTGCTCAACTGCTTTGTTCTCGGTGACGATGAAGGTAAGGTATTCGCTGTCGAATGCAAGATGCGCAAAGAGATCAAATCTGCTGATGTGGTCAAAATGAAACCTTTATCCGTGGTCATTCCTCACTGTCTTCACCACTGTAGGAATGGCGAACCCAATGTACTCAGTCAATCGTAATTATCTGAATACCATTTTCAGAAGAAACCAAGACAGTTGCCCCTACGTTCTAGGCCGTATTTGAAAGAATCTAGGCAACCTCGCCAAGAACAATAGGGAATCTTCAAACATAGGTATAGCAGGAAGGCTCCTTTCGGATATCCATAACATCCCGAACGGGAAGAGTGGGTCCGACGTTGCCCATTTTGAGTGGAAAGTTGAGGGTTATGTTGCCATATGGAGGGGTCACTGACGTAGGACCGTTGACTTCGTAGATGCGTTTAGGAGATGCCTTTTGCCAACGCCACCAGATGTGGTCGATGTTACTATGATGCATGTAGAAGAGAGGGTCTAAAATGCTAGTGAATGAGTCATCGAACCTCTTCTGGTGGATTACTACTTACCTCCAGGGCTTGAAAAGAAGTTGGTCATTTCTCCTCCAACAAGACCATGACCACCACCATGGGGTCCAATGTTATTTGGCACGCCATTCATACCATCGAGCGCGAGTCTAAATTGCTCAAACGTGGGGAGACTTAGAGTATACGCTATTACTGAGGAGTTGGTGTACACGCTCTTCGTATCATTGACACCTCGAATGATGCAATGTTCGGTGACAAGAAGACCAGGTCCTAATTTAAGAGTATAACCGGCAAAGGGGCCATCCTTCACGCATCCATGGTATTGTTCAGGGTAAATCTTTGATATGTTCCCAGGGTCGGGGGGTATGGTATAAGTCCCAGGGACACCATCTCCACCAAAGCCAGCGACAGCGTCCCAGATAGGCGATTTGGAAACTCTTGGGCAACAATAAGCTGAATTTATCAGTGAAACAAATGTGAAATTCCTTACAAATTCGGAGGATCAACATCTATTGACCAATTCCAGTAACTGTCCAAATTGATCAGCCATACTCGCATCCGAGTCCCCAAGAAGGAAAAAAACACACGGTTGTGCGCCATTATATCCACATTCGTTCCGAAGAGCATCCTCGTAAGACTTCACGAAGAGTCTGTGCCAGGGAAGGAATTGCGCCTTCCATATTGATCAGACTCTGTGGGCAGTGAAGGGCTTGAGAAAGAACTCTTACCACAAAGTGAATATCTACAGCCATTTCGATATGGGTGGCCTGGAATTCATCGAAGCGAGTCCATGATGCTGGTCTTGAAGTGTTCTGTGCAGGTCGCGTCTGCAAACATTTTACCGCATCGAGATAACAAATTTTCTCAGGGTTGCTGAGAGCCCTCCTTTAACAATGTAGGAGTGGGTGTCAGTGAGCTAATGAAAAGAACCAGTTGAAGCCATACCACTCTTTCCGGTATAAAATGTGCTCGCATGATCTAGAGCCGCGATGTTGGTGGGCAGCATTTGACAGTTCGGCAAGAACCAATGAATGGACTCGGAATAAGTTGAGAACAAAGCAGAAAGCAAGGAGGGCCAAAGGTGTGAAACTCATTGATCTCCCAGTTTTGGGGTATGGACTAGGTTTGTCGCGATTGAAATTTATATCCTGAGCCATGAGCGGAAATAAGCCAGAACCTCAAATGTCAATTAATCAAGGTGCATCTATTTCGTTCCAGAGTAACGTCAGTACCAGGCCATTACCCGGCGTTGCTTGAACTTGCTTCGCAAGTACATCTGGTGCGAACGTAGTCCGGACTCCTCAGCGAAAGAATATTATTGGTGGGACTTCGTAATAAACACAGAAGGACCACGATCACCCTGGGGTGATTCCAGGAAGTGTCTGGGTAGACCATAAATTTGTCTATTGTGAAGAAGTCAATCATTTGTCAAGTATCAATGAAATGAAAGAATGACACACCACTGAATAATCGTTTTGACCAAGGTAGCTTCACCGTCGCCACCATGATTCTTCCAGGGATTGTATTTTCTGCTTCTATTTGAATTACAGTGGGAGAAGGGAGAAGCTGAATATTGTCATCACGAGATCTGTGGTCTATGAGGGGCACTCGATACGTCTTGCCATCGACGTCCAGGTAAGAGACAAAGCTTCAAGTTTCCGGGGTGTCACGGATGGAGGAGTTGTCGATTTTCGGGTTGGTGTGCACTGGTTAGTCCGAGTCCGAAGCAGGATCGCAACCTTAGTGTATTGTGGTTGCTGCCACTGGACCGTCTTGTCGACGCAATATCTTCATGTATAATGAAGAAACAAAAAAAAGAATATTCAAGATAAAGTAAGTTGACGGCTCCAGTTGGGAACGAATCGGACTTTGTTTATCATCAATCCATCACTGGGTCCTTATTTGAACCCTCAATGGCCGATGTCTTTAGGAATCTAAAGTTCGTCAATAACGTTCAGACCGTATAACTATGTTTTGTTCCATCGTCCTCGACTATAGTACGATATGTATCGGCCTGACGTTGTACGCTCATGAACTGGGTGCATCACAATTTACTCTTCCCAAGGACTGTTCTGATAGTTTGCAGAAAACCCAGTCTGGAAAACGGTCTCATACAGAACACCCTCTAGGTCATATCTTGGATCCTACAACAACCGGGCCCGGCCGTAGCTTTGGAGCCAGGCTGATGCATGGCATGGATCTCGACTCCTCGCCAAAAACCCACGGTTGGAATCATTGCCACAGGGTGCCGATCTTATTGGTGATGCAGAGTGTAGCGAAAACCAACGTTGCGTTCACATTGACTACATAACCTTTTGAATCACCGCTTCACCTCCTCAGATGAGTTACGGGTCATCTCCTCTGTTTTTTTGGGGGTTCATCCATGCCCCTTAAGACGGACATTCAGATCATTATGTTCCAGGGTGGATGCATGTGTATCGACGAATGGAGATCCAGGAATGGGCTGTTGACTGTTCGCTAAAATGTGCCTAATCTTAATGCGGTCGATGGTACATCTGCATACCATTGTCATACGCAGTCTGCATGTAGTACTGCATATCGATGCTCCGCCCCAAGGAAGGAAAGGAGTTCTTCTCGTTTGATGAAGATCTGCTGCTCAAAAGCTGACTGCGATCGTCGTGTTCACCAGGAGGGCTACAACCTTGAACGAGTGCGTTTCAGCCTTTTTTTACTCGTAAGTGGTATCTTTCACACCTTCCAAGGAGGCTGCAACTTTTCAGGCGATTGTGGAGTGAACAACCGACAAGACGAGGCACCTGGGTGGGTTGAGGCAGGATCCCTCCCGTGTGCACGGTGGAAAGGAGTAAGAGAGATAGTTCCATAGATAAATTGCTCTTGAAAAGGAAAGCATGCTCTCGATTTCTCGTGTAGGAAATACAATCCAACTGTGAGTTGAGGTTCAAGCAAAGTTCAAGTGCTTCAAGAGCGTTAATGACTCCAAATGTAGCGAACATTTCACCATTACTGGAACTCTGCCTTTGTCCCTCGCTGAATTTTCAGGGCAAGATCTTGTCTTTATCTCAGGACTCCGACTGTCGAAGATTCCGCTGGACTACTGCTTATATATATTGCAAAGAACTCTGTCGTTGCTCTGTAAAATCCCATGAGCACTAAAGTATGATAGTCTAAATAAATATATGCATTAAAGATATACAACCGCGCTATCTGTTCGTTTCGGACCTGTTTGTCTCTCGATATCCTCCCACTCCCCTCGACTTGATCCCCACCTCATCCACCTCCAAAATCAGGTTCTTCGTCACAATATATATCATCGTCATCAGCTTCGTCTAGTCCCTTTCGAAGGAGGTTCATCAACAGTACATCTGCATTTGGGTCAACAGTAGATGTGGCGGTAGAAATAGTCTGGGTGTCGCTGCCACCTCCACTGAGATTGAATCGACTTGGTCCACTTGTCGTGCGCTGTTTCCTGCCCATCTCATCACTCTTCCCGCCACGTTTCGTAGGGTTGACAAGTAAAGTCGACAACGGAGGAAGGGGGGCATATCCCACTGCTGAAATAGATGACACCATTGCAGGAAACATCTCCCGACTGAGAGTCTTGTGTTTCAGGGACGAAGCAAAATCGGAGCCCTCCACCACCTCTGGTTGTTGATTATCCCCATAAAATGACCGTTGGGGAGGTAGCGGGATAAATGGAGTGGGATTTTCTGGCGGTTTGTCCCTCGACAACCACATAAATGGCATATCCTCGGATTCGTAGTCGTCGTCTAAAGGACTGCGGAATACAAGACGGCTCTCCACAGGAACCGAATCGCGAAGGCCAGATTGCTTTCCTTCCTTCGTGACCCAATGTATATCACTCCGACTGGATTCGCTCCGAGGACTATCATGGGGCACTGGACTCCTCTTCATATCGGCTTGGTGAGTTGATGAAAACTCAGGTATCCGAAAATCCAGAGGAACAGGTGAGGAGCCGCGGTTGCTACGAGGCTCGTCCTTGCCTTCGAACGATGGCATACGTATATCCAACACCTCGCATTCTGCTGGAAAATCGCCACCACCACCTGAACGGACACCATTCGTATGCGATATTGAAGCCAACCCCCCAAACAGAAGTGGTTGAGAGGACCCAGAGACACTCCCACGTCCACTGCGTGACTGAGAAGTGGTATTTTCTCGAGTGCCACTGCCCAGTGCAAGTGACACCGCTTCTGCCAAACGTCTTGGTTGTCTCGACCTTCCCTTCCTCTCCGGTGACGAAGTCCTGGTGCCTGGTGTAGAAGGGGAGCTTAAGGAACTCATAGAGGTGAAATCGCCAAAGGACCACTTTTTGCTCTCCTCTTTACCTTTCTTCTTTTCCCTGGGTGCAGTTTTCGGAGGGACGGGGAGGGCCCTAGCATGTTTAGGCAAACCCTGTATTGTGGCGTCAATATCATGACACTCGAAGTTCCGTTCCCTATCCAGATCATGAGCCAGACGACCCTGCATTTGGGGTCTGTAATCCATCCGATATGACCTTAACTGCGTCCTTCTCCTACCCGCCGCGAAACCACGAGAGTTGCTCGTCGATGAGCTCACACCCCCAAGATCATCATCGGTCGTCTCTTCATCATTTGCCGAATGCCAATCGCTTAACTCGCTATTGTCTGGGGGAAGTGCATACTCGATAGGCGAAGGGCTTCGATTGGTGCTAGCAACATCCGTCTCGGGTCCATCAACGAAGAATTCTAGAGGGGAATCGATAGGACTTTCTGTAGAGACAATCAGTTCATCGCTTCCAAAGGTCGTCAAGAAGGGATGTATATGTAAGCATTCCACAGAGGATGGATCCGCGTCCGTTATTGAATCGGATGACTGAACGGGTACCTTCGGCAAGGAAAAACTTTGAGACGCAGGTTTTGGAGAGGTGTTGAATCGAATAGGTGACGAAGACCCGTTTGATGTGGAGGAAGTCGGTTTCACCGACCTTGTTCGCACGACTGGACCCGACGGACACTGTGGACGAACATGTCGCAGAGATGGATTTCTCGTCAACGAAGGGACAGTGGTCTTATGGCTTGGCTTTCCGAGGGCAGATCCAGCACTCATGTCCCGAGCCGAAAGCGAGTCCCCTCTTTCACGTTGCCTCCCCATGATGGTTGGAGTAACACTGGGCTTCTTGGTTAAAGGGCGGGCACCATGCGAGCCCTGATAGCCATATCTTCCAACAGTCAAACTCCTAATAGCTCCCCCACTCACAGACAACGGAGTAGTCATACCCCCACTGCTCGGGGGTGTTCGGGGTGTCACAGGTGAAAGTCTAGTGTAAGAGTCTAGAGACCTTTCTCTCCTTGTCCTCGACCAGGAACGAGAACGGGGCAACTTCAGAGAAGGAGGTCGACGAGGGTGCATCCCGGTTGTCGTCCTCAGCATACCAGTCCCCCTTGAAGGTGGGCTGCTCGGTCTAGATGAGCTAAGACCACTCGGCTTGGAAGCCCATGAACTAGGGATGTTATCAAAAGCAGATCTGGGATCAAACGCAGAACTGCTGCTGCTGGTCAAACCAGAAAACCCGCTAAAAGAGCTAGGACTTGTTCGAGGGCGTTTGAGGGGCATGTGTGAATGGGAGGTGGAATTCGAACCGTTGGTGATGCCAGACAACGATAATCCGAAGTTGATAGAAGAAGGCGGGACACGAGGTAAAGGTCTAATTGCACTTGGAGCAGCGATACCAGAGTCATCGTTTTGATTGGGAGGAGAGGAGGCAGGAGTGGATGTATCTCCAGATGGCAGATCAACAACGAGGGGTTGATATCGCATGGTCACTGATGTGGAGTTTGCATTATGACCCCTTTGGGTGATTAGGACCTTGGAAGACGGAGTGGAGATGGGGGAAGCTGTGCTGGACCTGGACGCACTACCTGACTGTCTCGGAGGTACAGGAACGCTATTCGAATAAGTTGGAGGACTCGGAAGTGGATTGGTGTGCTTTGATGACCCAGTGGCGCTGGCAGACCTTGAAGGAAGGATAATCGGGCTCGCTGACTTTAATGAAACGAGGGATCCGGGAGTCGACGGAGACGAAGATAATTTGAAAGAATCTGAAGTAGACTTTGGAAGAATTGGAAGCGGTCGCGAGGAAGAAAGCGCCTGGGCGCCAGACCCAGCACCAGTTGAAGGGGATTCGTTTGAACCCCACGGGTGCGCTGTGTGAGCCAGAACAGATTTTGAAGGAACGTGTGTGGGAAGTGGTAAAGCCCTCGTCGCAGCTCCAAATTCCAACCTGTTTGTAACAGGCGGAGCACCGAAGTGTATGGGAGATGGTGTTGTCTTACGTCCGAAAGGTGAAGGTTGATGCCGTCTTGGGGACCATGCTGCAACTCCTTGTTCCTCCAATTCCAGGTTCTTTTCATTATGAGATGAATACTGAAGGGTGGGAGAGACTGGGACGGTAGGAGTCGGGGTATTGACGGCAAGTGAGTTCACGCCATCCGGTTCGACGTCCCTTACTCCCAGCCTGGGCGAGGAGTATGATTCTGGCTTCTTGCTAGTGACCCCGGAGCTGACGCCGCCAAAGAAACCAAGAATACGAGGAGAGGTGACAACGTTTCTGGTGTTCCCATCTTCCGCAGGTGAGAGAACGTCGTTGGAGTGGCGGGCTTGAATATGTTCAGGAAATGCTGAAACAGACAGGGCCATCGCCAGGGCTGCAGACATGAGTATAGTACTACGGGAGAGAAGGAAGGGAAACATACGAGGAGAGATGGGGGACTGGGACAAGGAGAGAGATCACACATCAAAAGCGAAAAACAGAAGGCTCGGCCAATCGGCGGTAACTTGTAACACCTTTTTTTGAGTTTTTTACCACATAACTATACGCTTCAACTATCAACCAACCCCAATCATGCAGATCAGAATGTACTACTCCGGCGCAAATCTCACGAGTACACGCACAGTTGGTCGATGAAGTAGGTCTGACCAATCAAAAATCGAAAATCGAGATTATTCCAAGTTGAATTTCCAACGGACTGTGCTGAGACATGAAATTTTTTATTTATTTCAGCGACAGATCATTTCATTATTGCTGGCTCTCTCATCGTTCCAGACCTCGAGGAGAAGGGTCTGACATAACCTAGATGACCATATTCTGTCAAATCGCTAATACCTAGTCTCCTATCAGGAAGCGTGTGAATTCCTGCCATGTCGACCTCGATGATTGCTCGATGGCCACTGATGAACATTACCCTGTTCTACTCGTTCTGATGCCAGATTGCAATGCATCGCAACCTATAAGTACCCTCAATTTACAATCCTACCCGATATCACGATCTGGCGATCTTGACGACTAGTTTGATATTTGTAAAGCATTTTGCACACCCTGCCTGCAAAACAGCCAGCTGGGCGCCGTCCGTTACGACCGGAAGTATAATGTCACAATCTCTTCTGGGAACTGAGATCCTTCCAGCGCGGCTAGGCCACAAGAATGGTAAAATAATTAACAAACATCCAGTGTCAAATAATGGGAACAGCGACATTTTCCCATGTCAGAAAATGTCCAAATTCGATAAAAGTCGAGGTTAGGACTTAAAGCTTAAAGAATTGGACAAACATGGATTATTCGGTCTCAACTCCACGAGACGTTTCGAGATGTGCTGGATACTATTGACAATTTTTGAAAGAACTTGTGAGCCACATCAATCTCAGGCCGTTATCACGCGAGGAGCGTGAGATACTCTTGCTCTTGTGCGACATGCGACCAACTGTTGGTTCCCCAGATGAACTCAGCCGACAGACTGACTGAAGGAAAGCGTTGGTTCCGCTTGGCTGACTTCGTATATGGCCAGGTTTTCAAGTTCACGTTGGGTAGATGCGAAGTCAAAATCGTGCACTAGGTATGCTTTCCGAGGGATTTCCCAAACGCTAACCTTCATTTCAGGCATGTCGTGAAAATTCGCTGAGCACCAAAAAAATTAAACAGAGATTGACTCTATCAACGCTCTATGTGTAGATTGACCTTCTACCAAGTGAGGAATGACCAAACGTATTATAATTCTATGAAACCTCAGCCGAAAGTGTTCGGTGCGATGGGCCTTTACATCGGGTTCCTCAGGCTTCTGTCCCCTTTATGGCATGTCATTGAACTCCGAGTCCGAATCGTTCCTCCTACTTCACTGGCAGGCAGACGTATAACGATTATCGATTATCTCTGGTGGTCTCTTCATTTCACATGTTTAAACCTATGTGGGCGGCGAAGTGTTTTGTCCTGACTCACGATGATTATCGGGGTTTCAGAATTTCTAGATGGAGAAGGCTGGACTCCAGCAAAGAAGTTCGTTGTGCTTCAAGTTGCAACCGAGATTCGGATCTCACTCTTCGGCTTCGTTGCACCGCGAAGCCCGGCACAGAACATATCGTGGACTATCGACTCGCTTCGAATGCTATCATGCTATCACCCCCTGTGTACAGGTGCCGGATGTATAACAACCCAAAAACTCGCCGATTCCCCTTACCTTTCTTCCCTCCGAGGATACGACATGACGGAAGTAACTGCAACAGACGACAGCAGTTGGGAGACCTTGGTTGACCCAGCCGATACCATGGAGAAGAGGATTTGGCACAAACTTGACTTGTACATTTTACCGGTGGTGGCAATGTTTTATTTTTTGTCATTCCTGGTAAGCCTTATCCGCATTGGAGCATGATTCGGACTCTAAACACGCACATGTTAGGATCGGTCCAACATTGGCAATGCTCGCGTCGCCGGTTTGCAAAACGCTTTGAAACTGAGCAATCATCAATACAGCATCGCTCTAACAATCACGTATGTCCCTTATATTGTCGCCGAACTTCCGTCAAATCTCGTTCTCAAGGTAATTCTTCAACTATTCCTCCCTCGTATTTTCTGATTCCCTTAAGACTGTTGGCCCGAATCTGATGTTACCGACCATGCTGACCCTGTGGGGGATCGTCACTACACTGCAAGGTCTTGTGCTCCAGCCGGTCGTACTTCGATGGTGATATTAATACGGTTCTTAGGGGTTGTTACGACTTACCCAGGTCTTCTTGCTTGCCGTTTCTTTCTAGGCCTTCTGGAGGGTGAGTTTAGAAAGGAAACTTCTATAATGTGGTTAATCTTCTTCAACAAGGTGGAGTTTTTCCTGGACTCGTACTTTATTTGTCGTTCTTTTACCCTCGTCAACGACTAAATTGGAGGCAAGTTTTCCACATACCAATCGTCATTTCTTCCATTGATCAGGAGTCACTTAGAATCACTCTCTTCTTTTCGGCCGCGTCCCTTTCTTCTGCTTTCTCCGGCCTGCTTGCTTTCGGTATTATGAAGATGGATGGTATCGGTAACAAGCAAGGCTGGGAATGGATATTTATTCTTGAAGGACTCTTCACAGTCATATTTGGCATCACATCTTACCTTCTATTACCTCGGTCTCCCGAACATGCGGGCTTCCTCAGCAAGAGAGAAAAGGCGTATATTGCAGCTAAACTCAAGGAAGATGGAAGCACGAGCAATGATGAAGCTGCAGATTCCTTCAGCTGGCAAGAAGTCAGGAAGGCATTTACTCTCCCACACGTGTGGATACTGGCTATTGTCTTTTTTTTCACTGGTCGGTCTTCTAGGATGCTTACCGCAGTGTCTCTTTGTAATGACTTCTCTTTTTTTCTGCCCATTTTAGGAACTACGCTCTATGCACTCGCCTAGTAAAGTTATTTAATTTCCAATTACGGACAGATGGTTTGACATTTTCCATCAAGCTTCGCGCCTTCGATTGTCCAAGGTTTAGGCTACACTGCAGCACATGCACAACTCATGACCGTCCCTCCTTTTGCCGTCGCTTTCGTCCGTAAGTCCCCTCTCAAAGAAAAATAGGACAATTAACATCGTATTCCCAGTTGGCGTCACCTCTGCATACATATCGGATCACTTCCACTGTCGCGGCTTGGTGTCCATTTTCTCCTCTGTGCTCGCCGTTATCGGCTTTTCCATGTTTTTGGCATCGGGAAAGAAAAGCATTCAATATGCCTCCTTGTTCTTTTCCATCCCAGGGTCTTATATCGCCGCGCCTACATTAGCGACATGGAATGCTAACAACACTGCACCACATACGCGACGTGCAACCGCCATCGCCATAGGGTTCATTATGACGAATTCAGGCGGCATTCTCGCCACTTGGCTCCTTGGAGTTCTTTCACCTGCACCGCGCTATTTCCTTGGCACGAAAGTTCTCCTTTCCTTCTCTGTGCTCATGGCGATTTTCAGCGCCTTCAACATCCTGTACTTATGGAACGAAAACAGAAGAAAAGCTAAAGTTCGGCAGACTTCGACTCTCGAGCAAGAGAAACCCCTTCTGGGTGACAAATCGGCTTGGTATGTTTATAGCCTGTAAACACAAAATGAAGAATTATTTCAAGAGTCGTCAAGTATAGAGCTTGAGTGTCGAACCACAAGAACCCCACCTTTCTAATCCAGAAAGATAAATTATTGTGTGCATTACTCCTTCCCATCTTCAGGAGGAGAGCTCCTGACCTTTTAAGGAAGGAGGGATGTCCTGGGTTGAACGTTGAACCCCTTCCACCTGGCTCAGCCTCAAGGCGGTCGCGCATCTTCCGGTCATGCTCTGGCCATAGCGCACGCTGTACACAGTAAATGTTGGCTCCATTCGGGGTGGACTGGTAAATACAAAGGTGCGCCATTTTCCTCCGAGTCTACTAGTGGACCCAGAAAGTAATAGTGGTATCCAACGACATTGGGATTGAAGAAAGACAACTCTATTTCTTCCGTCCTTTCAGCGTTCTTGGTCTCTTGGGCGCAGGCACCGGCGTTGGCGAACTGGGAGGGGAATAAGGAACAGACTTCTGTCTTTGGCTCGAAGGAGACACATTCGGATGCGGCGCGTGTTGAAGCTTTCCAAAAGGACTGTCGTGCAACTCTTCTATGTCCACCTTTCGCTTGTCGAGCACAGCCTGCCCCGCATCGTCGATACTCTCCACAGGCATGCTTTCCAGTGCTTTGTCGAGAATTCCAAGGACCATGTCGTGTATGTTGTGATACTCGAATGCATGGAATTGGTGTGCAAGACGGAGAACATGAAACCATTCCTTGACGAGTCCTTTCAGTGAATGAATGAAAATTGGCCAACACAAATTCTTCCAAGTGATGTGGATTCGAAAAGAGATGTCGTTTGTTCGCTCGCATCGTGTCCTCAGAAGAGTCAAAAAAGCAGAATATGACTCTACGAAAGGGGATGTACTCCTCGTTTTCATCGTTCTTTTCCTCGAGCTCTTCCCGACGAACTCCGCCTGGTCCCTTGCGAGTCAGGCAGATATGAACTAGCACCCAGAAAAAAGACTCGAGATCATGAACTGCATCGTGGAACACGTGACCACGGTCATGGAAGTATCGTTGACTCTCCAGAATTTCACCGCTAGTATACGGAGGGGTTCCCTTGGGGTGTATCAGCAAGGTTGCGCAGTTAACCAAAGAGATGATTTATACTGTTCTTGTTCCCTTCTGACGTTCACTGGCATCAAAATCAAAATTGTACAGTTTTTCGACCTAGTTGGAATGGTCAGAAAAATAAATAACAGTGATGTGTCCTTACAAGATTCCATTGTAGGTCCTGAGGCGTGCAAATCCGTTCTTTAGGAAAACCTCGAAACTGCAAAGCATGTTGAACCACAGTGAATATATATGTGAATGCGGGACTGGGGTCACCATACACCAGGGGGATGAACTCCAACGCTTGATGGGCAACGTCGGTGCCTACATTCTTCCAGGAACACCAGTGGTCGACGATGGGATTCATGACATCATCAACAGGCGCATTAAATTTGCCGACACTCGACTTCCCCCTCTTGCTACGGCCCAAATCGATGAGACGGCCACATGTACTGGGTTCATCCGCTTCAGATTCTATGAGAATGTTGCCTGGGCTTACGTCCCGATGCAGGACCCCATTGTAGTAAAGATGCTTGTGGCCTACAGTGATAGTGATTAATCCCCTGATCTGTCATTAGAAACCGTTCATACCTTTGATGGCGTCTCGAAGAACTTGAAGCAACTCCGGGAGCGTACTGAAGTACTTGATCAACCAACCGTATGTTGATAAAACCACCCTCGTCCGAACTCGCGAAACCGGGGGCCCGCTGTCCCGAGCCTCAACTTCTTTAATGTCATGGGTGCCTGTGGACACGGCGTGTACATATGGGTCAGAGCTCTCCGGCCGCTGATTCCTAGACCGTTTCCCAGTACCCGTCGAATCATCCAACCCTTGCCTGATCAATCTGTCTGTGGTATCTGCCTCGCCCAAAACAAAGACACCTTCCCATGATTCGATCTTGCCGACATTATCGCATTCGCTCCCATTCGCAGCCTTGTAGAGTTTCCCTTCACTTTCGACGTCACGAGGCCGCCATGACTGTTTCAGAACAAAAATCTTCCAATACAAATCAGTAGTTGACTCAGAAATTCAATAACCGAGTTACCTTTGACTCCGACTCCTGATTCCCTTCACCATAAGGAACTACAACCCACACAATTGGGCCTCGCCCACGCATAAATCCTGCTTGCACAAAACTCACTGTTCTGACCGTCACATACTCCTTTCCAGAGTTCATCTTGATCACCCATCGCCTATTATATGGGGCGGCCTTGTATGCTTCAACGAATTCTACTGTAGGGGTGTATGACGGTATGGCCTGATTAGAGGCCACAAGCAACTTGGTCGTAGGATCAAATCCAAGCTTCTCGGGTGGTAGGAGTGTAAACGCGGCAACCTCACAAATTCCCGTTTCACCCACCCTGTGAATGTCTATGGCGGTCTTCGTCCCTATCACACCAGACCTGTCATGCATCCACACCGTCATCGAAGTAGGCCCCAGAGTAAGACCAAAGACGAATCTTCGGTCCAACTGCTCCCGCAGGATTCGCCGCAAGTATCCCATGAGTTGCTTGATAAGTTCATCCCACTTATCCCCTTCCTTACGCTTCGCCTCGACTGCCGCGACAATTTGTAGCCACCAAATAATCTGGGAGGCATTAATCTACAGCTCATTAAGAACAGTGTTATCTCTCACCTTGGATTCTTCCGATTCAGCGTGCTCTGCGAGAAATCTCAAAGCGAAAAGAATATCAGGTCGTAGTTGAGCCGCTTGGCTGTCTTGCGTCCTCGGCGTCCTCGAGTGATAGTCTGCCCACATAGTAGGCCCAGTCTCAGTGGCAGTCCCTGTTCGAAGTCCTTCTGCAGCTAGGCGGATTTCCTCGGCAATGTTGTTGAAAGGACAATAAAGAGAGTTCTCCTTAAATTCAGTGTTGGGGTCTGGGAACCCGACCCATCTCTTGCTCTGAGAGACGTATAGCTTTTTGTCTTTCATTTTCTTAAAGATTTTGCGGATGACGGCCGATTCCACAGGAAGCAATTTCTCTATCACTATTAGTCTTCGCTTTCACTACCTAAGATGGCCAGGTCCACTGAGAGGGAACCAGGTGTCCCGAATTCTTTTGCACCTCATTGGGGGGGTCCAAAGAACCCCTCCCTATCAGTATTGTTTCCTGGGTCCGGGGCCCAACCCGAGGAGAAATAGAAGTAGCTTTAGGATGTTTTCGGTTTGCACATGTCGCGAATGTTTCCATATACAATGAGCTCATGCTTTTGGTTGCCGAGCATTTTCAAGAATATTATTGTTGTGACAAAATTTGAACAAATGAGCTGTAGCAATTGAAGTCAACACACTAGAGGTACAAGATGTCGAAATGCTGAAAAAAATTAATCGCGGATAAAGAAAATGCAGAATATTCGATGTTCTAAGTACCATGTAATACTTACGATGTCATCATGTAATGGATGTGAAAAGACCAAGGGTGCTGATGACTCCTCTGTCTGGTTCTAATACTTAAGGAACTATAATAGTTCCGTCAAGTGGGTCGCAATAACGGATAAGCCTAGCAGAGAGTTAGGCGGTTTCATGTGAATGCTGATGATAGGCTTACGCAAGAGATTCATAACGGTCTACTTCGTTTGCTAGAGGCTCGCCCTCAGAAATCTTGGGTGTTGTAGTCACTTCGAGGCACTCAATGAGATGCTGAGCATTTTCCATGAGCAATCATCACAGCATCTAGAAGTTTAATAAGGTACACACACACCCTTTGCCCAAGAATAATATAGTCAGTATTATTTGGCAGATATTCCTTGTAAACGAAGGACATTTCAAAGGTTTTGGAAACGCCGGCAAAGCTGACAAGAACACTGTGAGCACTCTGAGGTACATTCAAGCCTTTGGAAAGCATACCTGATTTCACCTGAGACATATCCTTCCGTTGAGCTGCCTCTAACCTCCTCATGCAGTATGCCAGTCAAAATGTGGGAGATCGCTGCTCCTGTGTCCCACAAACACCAAACATCCCGAAATTGCTGCGACCTGTCGTTACACTGATAGTAGCGCATACAAATGGAAGATTCTCTCTGGACTGCGAGGGAAGAACTGCATAGGGTGATGGTACCCCATCTGGAAAGGACGCCTCCGCAAGCTTCAGTAACGTTTGGCGTCTTCCTCGGCGAGCGGGACTGTAGAATTCCGGGCCGGGATCAAACATGATAAATTCGCTCGGTGCAGAAGGAAAACCCTGGTCCTTGGGCCTTTCCTTGGCCACTAAAATATTGTGAAAAGGTCAGGTTACTAGACAATGTAGTTCGACTCACTCTGAAGAAGGGCCTTTCGGCGGGCTAGGGTTGAAGGAGACTGCGGTGGGGAGGGCTTTCTCTGCACTTGAAGAATTGCGTGGTAAAGTCCTGCTGGCGACACAGATGAAGGTATCCCAATTCGGCCGAATGCGCGAGATAGTTCTTCGAGTGTAACGGTGACAGAAGGCGATGTTGCTGGTGATAGAGTACCACGCATGGTGAAGGTCTGGATTACAGTTGCGGAGCACGGAGTAGTCGTGACCGTCACAAAAGATGATCATGAAGGAACGTTGACTCGGAACGGCGTACTCACAGCAATAATCCCGACCACCAGCGATTCTGTGGTGTGAAAGCCAGGAATACGGCCAATCAAGGGCAAGAGTATGTGTAAACGATTTTAAAAATCATCAGGCTTGGAAGAGGAAGGGAAAAAAGCGGTAAGGACCGCGTTCCTTGCCATGTTCATCTTATACAAAAGCATAAATCTTCGATATACTATCAAATAGGTTTTCGTAGTCCATAAGAAGTAATGTACCAAAAGAATCATCACCATAAATGTGACACAGAAGTTGCTTGGGTCCGAGCACAAGCCTTCGATGAGCTTCAGCCTTCAGTGCTGCCGCTGCTCATCTATCAAGGCCATGTCTTATTGTATATCAGAATTAACGAAATATCTTTCATTAACAATATGAAAGCATGCTTCTGAAGAGTAAAGAAAGATACGCCATGGTGTACAAGAATCAATTATCTTCCCAAGTTTGTGATGAAACGATGCCGGCGAGTAATTCTTCTTCAGGAGCAGATCCAGCCCAGGGGTCACCAGATTTTACGACCTGAACGTTCGAGTAAGTGGTAGTACACAAGATATTTCAAACTGGAATACTCACCTTGCTCAAGAATTCCTTGCTTTTCCCCATTTCTTGCTCTAACATGCCAAGGAGTTCTGTTTGCTGTTGAATCTCCCTCAGCACACTGTCAACTTGTTTCTTCGTGAATTGAGGTGGGGGATCTGAAAAGGTGACAGAACCAGACGAGGAAATTTCGGCGCAGATGTCGTTCGATTCAATCTGACCATAAACATTCGATATGTGTTTGGAAAAGAAGTCGAGAGAGAGATACGCACCATGCTGAGAAGTAATGCCGTCACTTCATCTTCGGAATCGATTTTGACAGCCTTGCCAATGTCTGATACGTGGAGCGTCACATATGTTGCAGTGAGTTTCTTCAAGGCCCATCGAGGGGCACGGTTGAGCGCTTGATGAACTAGGCCGATGTTTTTCTCCTGTTGACGTTAGTCAACCAAAATGAAAATATGAGAGACAAATACGCACATGGGCAAAGGTGTTTTTCTCCTTCTCGTATATTCCTCGCAACTCGTGTGGGTTATTAGGATAGGCGGAAATGAAAGACCAGTAGTGAGTGTTTTTGAAAAGTCGGGTAAGTTGAGAGTTCGTATACTTGGGCAAGTTCGACACCTATTCATCAAGGGGCGTTGGATGGGTGACGAGATGAAAGAAAAAAGGAGGTTACCTGGCCTGTTGATATTAATTGTACCAGCCTCAACTTTTTCAATGCCTCCAGCTGCAATGCAGCAGGGACCGACCCGGGACTGGTGACGCAGATTTCAAAGTATTCCTCTGCGTCTTTCCATCGCTTCAACGCAGCAAGTGCGATCCCGCCCAAATAGTGGTAGACAAGGTTGTCATTGTATGTGAGATCAGGGGAAATTTCAATTGTGTCGACGTCCGTGATTGGGTTTCGCAGAACGGGAAGCGCAGAATTGAAGTTGCCAGTAGATACACAAGCCTAAAAGGGGATGTGAGAAGGCGACAATACTGTGAATCGGTTGACGAACAAGAAGGAATATGGGGTGAATAGTAGTCAGATAAGAAGAATCTGGAGGATATCTGTTCAAGAGATTCTGTAGTGGTGGAATGGCTAAACCAGGCTGGTATTGTTGAGTTAAGCTCACGATCTCCATTGAGAAGTAAGTCCTACATTCGAGAGATGTCCTGCTAGACGGTGAATTCCTTTTGCAAGTTTCGTGACTGAAGACAATTGAATACGAAAGATAGGAACTAATCAAAACTGGACGCACTTCGATCGGGAGCGAATCGCGCCTGGTCTGGGTCAAAGTGTCCACAGAAATCCTCTATGACCTGCCAACTAGGTGGAGGGGTACTTCCAAAGCTTGCATTCACTCTTGCAGATCTTTAAAACAAAAAAGTTAGCCTATGTAATGGGGCAATCCGAAGAACTCACAGAATGTACAGCACACCCAGTGTATGCGCCTGTACATCCAACACGGCTAGAGGATCTTGCCCATTCGATAAAAAGCTTATCAATAAAGCCTCCCTGGCCTCCTTCGAAATCCCGTTTTTCAAGGTGTGACTGAGTTGTGCGACACTGGTCGCACCCGTGACTTGATTTACAACATTATCAGCATATACTGGGGCATTTGAGGAAGACATAATAGCCCTGTTCAACGAGTCTGTTGTTAGTGCTGAAAATCGAGCTAGAAGGGCGTAGAAATGACTCAAGACGTTCACAAACGCCTGGCTCGACAATGATCTCCTAGTGCTACAGACCGATGAATCTCTTAAATCACTCACCAAGCAATTTCTTGTAACTCTATTGGCTTGGTCTTGGGCCAAACTAGAAAACAAGAAAGTTGTTCTTGACGTTGAGGTCGGACTTGACTCAAGACGTGAGAAATCTCTTCTGTTTTTGGGTGTCGGATCATTCAGGGCCGTTCTAACCCTTTGGGCGATGACGATAAGTCAGTTATCAAATTCTGGTTTCGTTTGTCATAACAACATTGCCAGTATGAGCGGAAAGCTAGCATCAGGTATGTAGCATGCTCTAATTATCCAGGATACTGTCGCTATATTATTTTCAGAATACGCTGCTTGGAAGAAGCTGCAACACCTCTATGACTCTCAGCACTCCCAGATCGTCCTCAAGGACCTGTTTGCTCAAGACCCAGAGCGATTTTCCAAATTCTCGAAGAATTACCAGTCTAGTACTGGCCCAGACGTGACGATGCTGATTGATTTCTCCAAGAACCTCGTTACTCAGACGATCTTTGATGGTCTTCTCGAACTTGCTCGCGAAGCCAAAGTCGAAGCATATCGGGATGCCATGTTCTCCGGCGCCCACATTAACACGTCCGAGGATCGTGCAGTCCTTCATGTCGCCCTGCGCAACTTTAACGATTTTAAATTTAACGAAGCAGGTGTCGACGAGGTCGGTCCTGTGCTGAACCACATGAAAGAGTTTTCCGAAGCTGTGCGGAGTGGCAAGTGGAGGGGTTATACCGGAAAGGCCATTACCTCCATCGTCAATATCGGTATCGGTGGCTCTGACCTTGGACCGGTGATGGTTACGGAGGCTCTGAAGCCATATGCCAAACGAGATCTCAAAGCGCACTTTGTTTCCAACGTCGATGGTTCTCATATCGCCGAGGTCTTGAGGGAATGTGACCCGCAGACTACTCTCTTCATCATCGCCAGTAAAACGTTTACCACTCAGGAAACCATCACGAATGCCGAGACTGCACGATCGTGGTTCCTTGAGGCTGCTGTTCACAAAGCCCATGTAGCGAAGCACTTCGTCGCTCTCAGCACCAACACCAAAGCAGTCACGGCCTTTGGAATCGACGAAGCAAACATGTTCCAGTTCTGGGACTGGGTTGGTGGGAGGTACAGTCTTTGGAGTGCGATTGGCCTATCGATCGCTCTGTATATCGGATACGATCATTTCGAACAGCTCCTCAAGGGAGCCCACGGTATGGATAAACACTTCAAGGAGACCCCTTTGGAGGATAACCTTCCCGTATTGATGGCCGGTTTGGGAGTGTGGTATAACAATTTTTATGGCGCTCAGACTCATGCTCTACTTCCTTATGATCAATATCTCCACAAGTTTGCGGATTACTTCCAACAAGTTAGTTCGAATTGTTCCACCGTTCCTTGACTGATTAACTCTGTTGCTATCCAGGGTGATATGGAGTCGAACGGAAAATCTATTACAAAAGACGGGCGTCGCGTCGACTACCAGACTGGTGTACGTCCTCCTTTGTTTCGTCCTTCTTTGTGGGGATAACATTTGAACGTTACAGCCCATTATCTGGGGCGCCTCGGGTACCAACGGACAACATTCGTTCTACCAACTCGTGCACCAAGGCACGAAGGTCATTCCGGCCGATTTCATCGCTCCGGCGACAACACACAACCCTATCGCCAACTCAAAACATCATCGTATCCTTCTTTCCAACTTCTTTGCACAGCCTGAAGCACTCGCCTTCGGCAAGACGGTGGAGGAGGTGAGGAAGGAGTTGGGGCCGAATGCGAGTGCTACATTGGTAAAGAGTAAGGTATTTGAGGGGAACAGGCCCAGCACAAGTATTTTGTTCCCTTTGTTGACGCCAGCCACTCTTGGCGCGTTGATCGCATTGTACGAGCATAAAATATTCGTGCAGGGTGTTATTTGGGGTGTTAATTCTTATGGTAAGTGCCAATTATGATGCTTTGGGAACCTTCACGAATTTTCTCTTTTCATAAACAGATCAAATGGGTGTCGAGCTCGGAAAAGTGCTTGCCAAGAACATATTGGCACAACTCGGTAAGCCTGAGGATGTAAAAGGACATGACAGTTCGGTGCGTAGTTTCTTCCTTAGAGTGCAAGTCATCACCTTATCGGAATGTATTTGACAGACAACTGGCTTGATCCACTACTACCAGAAGTACAGAAAAGAGTGACGAGTGGAGTCGAAGACTAAAAGTTCATTGTAAGATTCAGAATCGAAATTGTAAAATAGCAATGTATGCGTTTATTCCGCTTCGTGACCATGAGCTCAGCAACTTTATGTTGCAACCGTAGTTATTATTAACATAAATCCACTCCGCACTCGGCCTTTTGATCTTCATCAGACTTATATTCATTTGTGTTTGCAGTTTACATCAAGAACTGCGATTCAGATCTAGATCTGAGCTGAGATATCGACAAGCCGGTAAAATCTCTCTGAGTACACCCGATAACGATCCAGATTAGTCTTCAGCTCAATGTTGCTCACGGGGACTACGGAAGAGGTGGCATTGGGACGGAAGAAATGTTAGACTAAGAGTAAAGGAAAGGTATATGACCCGATACCTGTGTTGAAAACTAAAAATAAAACTAAAATAAAATAAAATATTAAGTGTATGCGCTTCGAGCAATCTAACTAGCTCAAAGATTCCAAACTACGGGCTCACTGTTACGGAAAGTTCTCTCAGAATGACCTCGTCTGCAATAGGATGTGCCTGGGTGAGTTGGATCGTCATTCCTTCAGAGGTTATGCATGCTCCTTCGGGAATGGTTCAATCGATTCTACGAAGTCGCCACAAAGGAAGGGACCGAAACGGCAGTGCCATACCTTCATCGCCTCCGGCCCATCTAAGCGACTCTCATGAACGAAAAACCTACCCCCTACAATCTTCACTTAGGCAGTGCGTTAGCGCTTCTTGAAGACCCATCAACCGTCAATTGTTACCTCCCTTGCCCTTCCTCGGTATCCACCGGAACTGGTACATGTAATTTCAATCCTTTAATGTTCCCACTAAAAGCGTGTTTATCTTCCAACTTCGCTTTTATTCCAGGCTAAAGAAAGGATTCAAAGCTGAGACGGGCGATTCGTCCAAACAAAAAGAGATCTCACCGTCCTCTCTAAAATGACCTTCCAACCTTCGATCTGCTCGTCTGCCCAACCTGCCAGATTACGCAGCTCGGTCCTTGCTTTTCAACGTCTCGTATTGGCATCACGGTCAAAGACACTGGGATCTTGGAGGTACGCTTGTTCGATGACGGTCTCTTGAGGAGGGCGATGAGGGTATCGAATATGTGTTCTTTCTCGATTTCACCTGGCTGGCCGTTGAAGAGTGCGGTGAGGACGATATGGAAGGAATCGATGAGAGCGATTTTGGTC
>Ga0307517_10004240_pt1 | contig 22114 bp, 8 predicted proteins | sample 23_EM_MG_FD_194515 | JGI IMG/M metagenome (GOLD analysis project Ga0307517, IMG submission 194515) | Populus trichocarpa ectomycorrhiza microbial communities from riparian zone in the Pacific Northwest, United States - 23_EM | ecosystem: Host-associated > Plants > Roots > Unclassified | place... | reverse complement strand
GCGTTAGTTTTTAGTGTTAACATTTTTGAGTTTGTATTTTAGGGTTAATGTTAAATGTTCGGATTGGTTTTTTTTTTTTTTGTTAAGGATTTGGGGTTACGAATTTGGATTAGGATTAGTTTTGTTGTTAACAGTTTGAGGTTAGGGATTAGTCGGGGTTGGTTTGGATTAGAGTTATGATTAAACGTTTGGAATTAGAAGTATAGAAGTATAGTTAGGGTTAGGATTTGAATTAGGGTTAGTGAGTGTTAAGAGTTTTGATTATTATTAGGTTAGTATTTTTTATCTTTTAGAGGTTAGTGATTAGTAAGGGTTAGCTATTAGTTAGGGAGTAGCTATTTCATTTTCTACATTCATTCGTTTGCCAGACTCGTGTAGCTTTGCATGGAAATTGTTCAAAATTGCTTTGTTTTTCTGCTAGCTCGGCGCTAGTGGGCACTGAATTTCCAATGATGTCTCGTATGAAAGCTCATGGCTAATTGACGATAGTACTAATAGGCAGTAGGTCCCCCACGATTTTTTTTTAGCATTTAAATATATGATGATGATTATTTTTAAAATATTTTTAAAAAATATATATATTAAATTAATATTTTTTATTTTAAAAAAATTATTTTTAATATATATATATATATTAAACTAATCTAAAAATAAAAAATAAAAAAAAAATTAATTTTTTTAAAAAACATTTTTAAAACATAAAATTAAACAGATTTTAAAATTCGTTGGGTGACAAGAATGAAAAAATTCATCGTGTGGCAACATTTCTCAACAACAGGAATTGTTCACGATCACGTGCCCAGTAATGCATATATTTATTTATTATTTTAGGGATTAATGGGCCCGAGAGTCTTCTCCATTGGAAGCCCAACATAAGCCTAAAATTTAAAAAGAAGAAGAAGAAGAAGAAAGAAGAAGCAGCAATTCTTCAGTGTATAATGGAGGTGCATGTGTTGGAGGGAGGTCCATGTATTTGTCTTTCATGACCAATTTCTATCAAGTAAAGTGCAGTAAAATTAGGCTTGCTTGACTTTATTTTATTTTTATGAAGAACATGTGTGACAAATTTATGGTTGCATGCAACCATTAGAAGCAATGCCTCAACCATTTCATCTCATAAATTTATTGTTTTACTTGCGCGATGTCAAAGAAATAAAAGACAAATAGAGTGCAGAATAAATACTCCATGCTTACACTGCAGACTTGACACAGATACAATGGCAGGCATTTCTTAATTTTATTCAAGCAAATCCATAAAGAAGTTGAGACTTAGGCGTATCTGTAACTCACGTACTTCTCTCTCTGTTCCTCCCAGTTTCAGATCTATGGAGCTGTAGAAGCAATGAGTTGGAGACAACAAATATCGAGCTCAAGGCCATCAGTCCACCTGTCAAATCAAAACATCAACGGTTGCTCTGTAAATGCGGAAAGAAAATTTTCTAGGATAGGAGGATCCATAAGCAATGATTGTTCGGTAATGGCATGGCCTTAGTTTTTATCCAGTCCAAGGATTTTTTTCAATTGCGGAAAGAGAGATGTGAATTTACTCACCTGAAAGTGAAGGAGTCATGGCAAAATCGTATTGCGGAAGCAGTACTCCGGCCGCAATAGGAATAGCAACAACATTATACGCTATTGCCCATGATAAATTTTGGTACACTTTGGCCATTGTTGCTCGTGAAAGATCCAGGGCATCTACAACCTGTCATGACACATATCAGAACCATTCATCCTCATCTTAACTCTACTCACTGTTCGTTGTGGTTGAAAATCCCATTTGTATCGTCAATGGGTTCAAATTTCATGCCTGAAAAAAACAATCTCATTTTTTTTTCTTTCAATATCCAGAAAAACAAACTCATTTCTAACTGTTGGACAAGGTTTACATCGACCTTCTCAAAATTCAATCCCATTCATAACGAATTAAATTATTAAGTGCCCCACTCAGGTTCGAATCTCTCCCTTGCAACTAAAAATAAAGATTAGATGATAAAGGTGGCTATGATTTTAATACTCAATTGTAACAAATTATTCCTATGCGCATATGAATTGGAATACAGGGAAAATGAAACTTTGGGATTCATCATTATCTTTAAGAAAAAAAAAGAGAGATTCATCAAAGAAATCTATGATAGAAGGTAAACATACTTGTGCAAGTCTGTTGCCAAGAAGTATAATGGATGCGACATCAGATGCAGCATTTTCTTGAGCTTCATTCTGGATGGCAATTCCAACATCAGCAAGAGCCAAAGAAGGTGCATCATTTATTCCATCACCTACCTTCAAAAAGCTAAGTGTCAGCTGCGTATGATGTCCACCACCAAAGTCATCATCTTAACTTCAATGTGTTGATGGAACAGGCTTCATGTTTGACACCTCTAATCTCATGCTCACAGGATGGTTGGACAACAAAAATTCAAAAATTTACTGTAGAACTATATTTGTAGCATTCATAGAGTTTAGAATTAAATGCATGGAGATTTTCACGCTTACGATTCACCGAAAAGAAACAATGAGATGCAACAACAATTCTTTAGTCAAATATTTCACAGAAGAGAATGAATGGATTCTTACCCCAGATGAGATGATTATTGATATATTGTTTGGTCCAGGTTAAAATAAAATTCTGAAGAAACTAGAGATGACATAAATAGATAGATAAAGATTACCATTGCAACACGATGCCCTGCTGCTTGAAGACTTGATATTACTTCAGATTTTTTCTGTGGAGTCAAGGATGCATTGATAAATTCACTTTCTATACCAACTCTGTTTGCTATGGTTGCAACTGCCTCTTCCCTGTCTCCTGATAAGAGGACCGTGTTGATACCCTTCTGCTGGAGCCTACCAATCAGTGCAAAACAAAGCAGCAAATAATGTGCTTAGATAGCAAGTAGAAGAGGATGCAAGGATAATAAATTGACTTAAAGAATTACATGATTTTTCGGTCAATGACAGCTTAAATTTCACACAGCTTGTTTTTATCATCCAGGTTCTGCCAACAGCTCCTAATAATTAGGAGTACAAATCCTCTGCAAATTATCTAGGCTCCTATCATGATTCAAAAGCCAGGGAATATTCTATATTTTCTTTAGTGGTTGGCCAATATTGTCATGGACTGACCATTTACAGAGGCAAAAGGAAAACATCAGGTACTTTGAGCAACACTATGATTGTCTTAAGGAGTTCAAAGCAACACTTCTGTTTGGATTTTAGAATACAAAGCATTTACCAAACAGGAAAATAATGAAAACCATTTCACTAATCCCAGCGGGAGATGCTAAGAACAAGTCTACTAGTCATGGAAGGGAAAAATCAATTGGAACTTGTATTTACAAAACCTGAATCATGGTATGCATGTTAAAGAAGAAGAAACCTTCAATAACAACTTACAACAAAATTCACTCAGAATTATCAGTTGGGAATGCAAATTTACCTACTTATAGTAGATTCAGCATCATGGCGCAAACAGTCAGATATTGCAATAGCACCAATGATGCCTTCCCCTTCTCGTCCAACATAGACAACTGTTTTTGAATAGTTTGATGATGGCATCCCTTCTGAGGACTGATACGTCACTTTAGTTTCCAGATCCTTTAGATCAGACAGTTTTGTTCTTCTCTGGAATCTTTCGTTAACCCAATCCAAGGAACCTACTGCAACCAAACGTCCATCTACTTCAGCTAAGGTTCCAAAACCTGGTTCCGTCAATTGTCCTCTTGTTTCCGGGATAGTCAATTTTAATGATTCTGCTTTGTTTACAATAGCTTTTGCAATTGGATGCAATGCTGTTCTCTCTACAGCAAATGCCATTTGAAGAATTTCTGATTCTTCGTAAGAGATTGAGGCCACAGCAGAAACAGCAGGCTTTCCTTCAGTGAGGGTTCCTGTCTGAAAATTGGAAAATGAGCAAGAATGGAGTGTTAAAGTTCTCAATGATGGGAGTCAAATGCATTAATTAATTCATGAGTTATTTCATAAGTCAATCTCAATTCACACAAGTGTGTGGTGCATCTGTTGAGAGAGAGGAAGAGAGTGTAGTTCTATTGAATGTAGAACAAACCTTATCAAGAGCAACATAACTAATGCTTGCTAAGCGTTCCAATACATCTCCTCCTCTTATTAGAAGTCCTTGCTTTGCTCCTTATGTTTTCAAAAGAAAAGGAACTTAGCGTTTCTAAAAAGAATAGGAACCATTAAGAACAAGATATGAGACTTTGCTTCTGTTCAGAAGCCCAAAAATGAGTTCAATATCTTTGAACTCAAATTCAAACATATTTGGAAGGTACAGGAACTTGTGCTTAACATGGGGCATTTGCCATTTTTTTTTATGTCAATCATTATTAAAGAAATATAAAAAAGGGGGCAAAAAGAGCTGGACAAACCAGCTTTTATGTGAAGTAGGCTGTTATTGTTAAATGAAGAAACTACAATCTCATAATGGTAAGTACTAAATACCACTACATTAGAAGTGACTTTGACTTATACTTTGTATACAGGGTATTAAACTTGAAAGAAACAACTGACAAATTAGACACCATACCAAGCGATGTTCCAACTAGGATTGCAGTTGGTGTGGCAAGTCCCAGTGCACATGGGCAGGAAACTACCTGGAATGAAACTTAAAGTTACAATCTATAAACATAAAGAAATTGCATATACAGCTTCAAGCTCAGTTAAATAGTTCTTCATGGTTAGGTTGGAGAATACATCAATAGCCAGTAGGGGGCAAGTCCACTCACCAAGACATCCACAGAAAGTTTCAAGCTCAACAGCAAAGGATCTCCATCTGGTCCAGCAATATCATTGAGCAAAACATCAGGGAAAACATGTGAACCAATGTAATACCTGGACATGCACATAACAGAGTGTGAGAAGCAAGAAGGATAAAACTGTAACTTTGCAACTACGACTGAAACCAATGCTTTGGTGAGAAATAAATGATACTATTCAACCAACAACAAGCTAACAAAAATTCAAATCAAGTCATAAGTTCATGACTGACTGAAACCACTTACCTCTACTGTCAGCATGAAAGATGAAATTTCTACAAGTGAAGGCTAGCACAGATGAATGGAAATTAATAAAGCAAGTAATTCAAATTTAGTAATCTAGCAAATGCAGAAAACTAAAATATGGATTTGAGTGGCCTAAATAAAGGGAACAAGGTCTCTTAGCCAGTTAAAAAAGGCACCCAACAAATAAAATGCCTCTGTTATGCCATTGTTGAGTTTGGTAAATCAATACCATCACTATCATTAACCATGTTGCATCCTAGATTCTAAAAAGTTGACATTGAAGTCATGTGATATAAACGCTAGGAAACAAACCCTACCAAAAGGCAAAAGTTGCTGCAGATACAGTCATTACACTATAAACAAAAGGTCCAGCTATTGAGTCTGCAAGCCTTTGTATAGGCGCTTCGCTGCCTTGAGCATCCTCAACCTGAAATTACACCATAAAGCTTTAACAATTGTAAAGATATTTGAAGCTTTTCAAACTGTCAAGTTCTAATTCCCAAATACTATAAAGCAGTGAGAACTATTCATCTAGAGGTAAACTTTTGTAAGTCAATGAAGCTCTAGCCATGTTTTCATGCTGCTCAAGCAAACATAGCAAGTTATGCAACAATACTCTTGATAATCATTTTAATATTTACCGCATGCCATTATCATGTCTAAATATTCCCTATGGTTTTATGTTTAAGAAGAGTGATCAAGACTAAATAATACAGAACTACTTTCTCGCTGTACTTTGCATTATAGTCAAGTAATCAACTCAATTTAAGTCCAGCCTTAATACCAAACTAGTTGAGGTTGGCTTCATGGATCCACTCCCTTTCAAGTTTTTGGGCTAAAAGACTCAAGAATTGAACTCAATTATTAACCAGAAATCACTTTATAGCATACTCAAAGCATAATTATGTAGAAAAAAGGCTACTTATTTTTCTACACCTACAAAAGTTTGCTTCTTTCCTTTCTATGTATATTGCTGATACCTGCATCTGCACTCAGTCAGCAAAATAAGCAGCTTATTTTCAAGTTTTCAAGATGTAAATTTATTTAGGGTCACACATTGAGTTACTATGAAGTAAAAAAAATAAAAGCCAAATCTGTTTATCCCTCTGTATTAGATGCTTTTATACTTGTAAAAAAAATGAGACGAATGAAAAAAAGAAAACAATTAACTAACCATACGAATGATCCTAGATATTGTTGAGTTGGAGCCAGTAGACAATGCCTCTACCCTTAAAGGACCATCCTGAAACATTTTTTAAGAAATGCTGGTTGTCAACAATGCAATAACAAAACATAAAAAGAAAGACCTGCAAAAAAAGCAACATTAACAGGATTTTCTATTCCATGTTCAAAAGGACAAAATTTTGAGGCTCATTAAAAGAAGGAAAAAGATATCTTTGGTGCGCCACTGTATCTTTATTGTGATAACCTCATCTGAAGGTAATAAATGCATCAGTACAAAAGTGCCACTTAGTTCACAAATATAAGCAGATATGAGTTAGTTATGGCACATACACATTCTCCCTTGCAATTCAAAAATATAATCATACCCAGTTTATTGTTCCAGCTGAGACTTTGAGCCCTTCTTCCTTAAATACAGGCAGTGATTCCCCAGTAAGCATGGATTCGTCCACAACACTTCTTCCTGCAAGAACTCTCCCCTGTATTGGGAAAATTAATTCCAGCTGAATCAAACATGTGTGCTACTGAGATTCAAATGAAATTGCAAATTGAAATACTGGCGTCTTATTTGTCAAATCATCAGCAAGTTCCTTTCAGTTTTAAAGTATCTCTATGGAATTTTATATGAATCCATTAAAACCTCATTGTTAGGTAGATTGATAAGGCTGTTGAACATCTGAATTCACAACATTTATACCATTGAAAGTCTAAAAAACATAGTTTGTAACATTTCATGAATATAGAGGTACAAAGCAATGCAATTAAAGATATACTCGTTATGTCATTGAAGCATAAGTTAGGATCAATTCTTCACAATTTATAAAGATGGGTGCTTGTGACAAAAATCAAAATCTGTGAAAAATTTATGGCATATTTAATAGTGTTGAAAACAAGTAATGCATTCACAAACTGCATATAAAAGAAGTGACTTGGCTCAATGAGACAAAAAGTTATGGTATATAAATTAAGCACAACAATGTGAGAAAAGAAAATCAACATATAAATTTTAAGACCATGAGTAATTTGATAAAGAATATGTAATGCTTACATCTACAGGAATAGTTTCTCCAGGCAGAACTAACAATGTGTCTCCAACTCGGACATCATCAGTGGGGACTTCAGTGCAAATAGCATCAGAACAAAGAACATTTTCCGTAGGGGAATTGCTATCCGATGGAGTAATTACAAGTCGTGACTGAGTGGACATGAGTGCCTGCAAAAACACCCAGATCAATGAAATCACACAGGTGATTATTAAATGTTCACCATATAATTAAAGTTTACTTGATACAGTTCAACAATAAAATTCATACATCTTGCAGTTAACAATAAAGTCTATCAGTGGCTTATTTTGGTAACTCAAGAACAAAACAACAGACAACCAATGTAAGGCAGCAAGCCATGAATTGATAATCCCAACATGATGAAACTTAACCACTGTCTGCTTGTTTGAAAAACAAATCACAGTCATCAAAGGTTAGACAAGCTTGCTCCTCACAACAAGCAATGGTCTCTCATATGTTGAAAAATGAATATTGCCTTTGCTGACTTCACATTGACAACAGTGATCGCTCTAAAATGAATACTCTGAGATATTACAACAATGAGTAGAATGGAAATATATGAAACATCACAATGTTTGAGAAACTAATGAAGCGTTCTGCTGTAAAGTGTTCACTCAAATTTCCATGAATTGGCTAATACCAGTTCTATTCACCTATGAAAGCAAACAAACTGAATGCAACAAAGGTCAAACACCACAGAAAGAACAGAAGGAAAGAGGAACAAGATTGTCTCAGCTGTAGAAATGAAAGTGTTTATGTTTACAACAAACATCCATCATTTAAACAATTCAACAGGATGAACAAGAATTGGATTTGACATGGGAATCAAGTAAGCATCCCAGTTGCTTCTTGCAATAATAGATATAAAAGTGATTACTACTTACAAGAAGTTCATTCATATCACTAGATGCCCTGATCCTAGCCTTTTCTTCAAGAGAACGTCCTAGAAGCACAAAACCAAGAAGCATGACCTGCACACTAAAAGGCATGAGCCATCCATAAGAAACTTGTTCCTGGGACATAAAGTAAAAGCTATTTTCTGGCTTTAATAAACACAAAACTGGTAGCTGATACATGTAAAAAAAAACCTATTATTGTGATAAGATGGGTGACGGCGTTTGAGAGGTTTCAAAAGGACCAAGGAGTAATTTAAGTATTATGTCACACTCAGCTTGGAAGATCAATAAATTTCTCATTAAATCAAGAAACATGAAAGAAAAAGTGCAAATACTAAAAGCAAGCAAGTCACCGGTTCATCAAAGAAAGATGCATCCCATTCAAGCGCAGGGTTGAGAAGCGAGATCTACAAGAGAGCACAATTAGAGGCAAAAAACTTAGCAAAATGATCGTGAGTGAAACGAAAATCACAGTATTGACTAAGGGTCTCACCGCACTGATGACAAATGCAGCAATGGATCCAAATCCCACAAGAGAATTCATATTCGGTGATCCCTTCTTGAATGCCCTTAGACCATCAACAAGCAAGTCTGCAAAAGATTCTCTCAAGTCAAAAATCAACAAAAAAAATTATCTGAGCTGTGATTGCTAGTATGTACATTTGGGTGTTGATTACCCTTTGTCAGTATTCACATCGGAGAAAAACATCAAGACAGATAAATTTGAAAGCAGTAATACAATAGTCAGTTAGCAAGAATATTACGTGGTGATCCATATTTCATAAAGAAGGAAACTTTAATTTATTGCTCGATTGGTCCCGCAGAGAATATGCATGATTAAATGAAGTGTTGGTGATTCATATGCAGATGATATAAAACTAACAAGGTTGATGTATATATATATAAAAAAAAAATAGTGCCAATGCAACTAATTACCTCTTCCTGGTCCCAAGAGAGATCCCAAAGCTAAGCCTCCCTTCACATACGAATTATGCAGCACCTCCAAGACCGAACCTACTCCAAAAACCACATATTAGCAAGCAAGTCAACAACAATTTTCAACTGTCATCATCTTCACTTAACATCTTGAAATTAAGTAGCATCAGTCGGTAATTATGATTGAAATGACTGATGCATTGCATTGGGTTACCGTGTGTGCATTACATTACATTACATTACATGCGCGTGATAATTACCATGACCAACGTGAATCCCAAGAGAGTGCAAGATATGAGAAGCATGAGATCCACAACACAAAGCAACCAATGTCCAAGCAAAAACCACCCGATTCCTACTCTTAACGATCAGCTCCTCTTTCTTTTTAACCATATCTTTCCACTTTTTTACATTCTCTGCCACTCCATTTCCCGATACCCTCTTCTTCGCTTCAAATCCACACTCGCTCAATCTCTTCGCCAAACTCTCACCAATACTCGCCGACACTTCTCCCTCCAACAACGCCTCCGGTTTCAGCTTCACCGCCGCCGTTTCGGTCAACATGTTGACCACGGCGGACTCAACTCTCTCGTCTGCGGAGAGTATCGATTTGACGCGCGAAACACACGCGCCGCACATCATTCCGGTCACATCAAGGAGAATCGGCGAATTGTTGTTCTTCGGAGCTTGAAACGCAGCGTTTTCAAGGTCAGTTTCGGTTTGGAGAGAACTTGAGAGGGTGAACTTAGGGAACGCACGAGGCCGGAGAGCCAAACGGCGGCGTTTAGAGAGGTTAGCATTGAAGTGAACGCTGTCAAAGTTGAATTTTGAAGTTCGAGCGAAGCAGAGCTTCGGTTTCGGAGAGACCACGAGAAGTAAATTGTTAATCATTTTGATAGAAATCAAAGTTTTAGAGAGAGAAACCTCAGAGAAGGCATGAGAGAGAGAGAGAGAGAGAGAGAGAGAGAGAGAGATGGATTTGATGATCGTCAATGGATTGGATGTGATCGAGAGGAAGAGGAGAACATTAAATTGGTAAACGTGGACGAATAGTGTTTTGACACGCTGGATGATTGTATCTTTCTTGCCGGTGGCGGCGGGTGACAGAATTGAAAACATGTGTTAAGACATAAAAGAAATTTTAACGTGTTTTTCAGAGTTCACAATATGACATGTCTTTTGTTGTGAGAAAAAGCAACCATGGACTAAAGTGTAGACGACAAGCCTTTCGTTTTAGGATAAACTGTATAGGATGCAAGCGCTAAGCCGCGGGCTATCTTTAAGTGAATATGTTTATAAATGCGGTCTGATTGGTTTTTAAAGTGTAATATATTTAGAAATATATTAAAAAAAAATTATTTTTTATATTAATATATCAAAATAAAATAATTTGAAAATATAAAAAAATTAATTTTAAATAAAAATAAATAATTTTTTGCAAATCACACTCCCAAACAGGGTATGAGTGTGTTTGGCATTGCGGCCAAAACTTCATTTTTTAAAAATCTAAAACAAATTATTTGTTAAAATTATTTTTGTTTTAGTGTTTTTGGATCGTTTTGATATGCCAATGTCAAAAATAAATTTTTAAAAATTAAAAAAAATAGTATTTTGATACATTTCCAAATGAAAAATACTTTAACAAGCAACCGCTCTATAAGTGAATTAACAAGCTATGATATTGAGAGGAAAAAAAAATGATAGGATACATTCATAAGACACAAGCAAAAAAGGAAATTACATTCTGTATATTACAAGGATGAAAGAAACTACAAAGCAAAATAGCAAAAATAAGATTAACAATAACAACCAAGTAAAGTCATAGAGTGCAATACAAAAGTTTTAAGCAAAAATATGTGTAAATGGAGAGAGGAATTCCAAGTTTTCTATGCGAAAGTAAGGATAGAGATGTTATCGGTGAATGAACACATATATTAGTTTGAAATCACTCATCTTGCAATGAAGAAATTATTTAAGTTTTGTATGCGATTGTGAAAATGAAATTTGAAAAAGCAACCCAATGAAATAAAAGTTGAAGTTGATAATCTTCTCAAGATAGAAAAATAATTTAACAGGTTTGAGTGAGTACATCACTATATAGACAAAAAGAAAAATAACAAAATATTTTTCAAAACACAAATGTAAATATTGGTGATGGATTGTCAATAATAATTGTAACAACCCTAACTTTTAAAACAAATTTCGGACAAATCATCGGTCATGAATCATTGAAAACCTGGGAAAATGTTTTTTTTAATATCATAATCCATGATTCATGATTATATGTTACCACCTTTAGAGTCATTTAAGAATCAACATAAATTTCGGCAAAGTATCCCCTAAAATTAAACATTTTCAAGTGTCGCCATCAACAATCCACACACAATCAAAACTTAATTCATAGTCCAACTATCTTGGACCTTTTCCATGACCAACACCAACTAAGAATAACTGTATCCATTCCTTTAAAAACTCTTTATTTCACAATCCATAATCAATCACATTAAAAATATTTCACAATCAATATCATAATTAAGAATATAAGAAGAATGATGAATTAGTTACATGCATTATTAATTTAATAAACAAGAATAAATATTATGTTAAATTTCAAACCTGATAAAAGAAATTTAATAGTTAAATTACATACATCATAATACTAGTTTAATTTGCATTACAAAAGTTAGTCATAAAAATGATATTACAAAAAGGAAAGCATAATCATATTTGCATGATTATTACCTAAACAAAAAGAAACACTATTAAAAATTTATTGATCCTCTCGGGTCAGTGATGAACCTAAAATCAATTTATTACACAACATGAGTATATAATTCAGCAATTGACATAACAAAACATATGCACCTCCATTTTTATTTCATTAATAAAAAATCAACACTTCAAACATAATTGCACAATGTCTTTCTACTTGTCAACTATTTGATTCCACCTAAATAATTCATTAATAATCCGGGAAGTCAGGCACATGGACATCACTAGCTCCACTCCAGATAGCTAGTGAAATTAAATATCCTGATAATCAATCATATTGACACCACTAGCCCTACTTAGAACAGCTAGTCAATTTCATATCTTCATATTCAGTTACTCAAATGTCACTAGCTCCACTCAAGACAACTAGTTAATTAAACATCTCGGCCATCGATGTTACTAATTTGACTAGCTCTACTCAAGACAATTATTCAATCACATATCCTGACAATAAATCACCCTAATACTAGTAGCTTCACTCAGGATAGTTAGTCAAATCAATCATTCCTTGGTATTAACTTTTTTAAAAATAAATGCACATTCTAAGAATTTGCAATTCTAAATACTTAAGAAATCTTCTAAGCAGGAGAAAAAAAAAAGTGCAATGCACCTACTTGGAGCTTGTGCATATGTTGCTATCTTCTCCCTATCATCTCCCTATACAACTAGGGATACAATTATCATCAATAATTCAGCCAGCATTAAAATTTCATTTTAATTTTTATTCAACCATTATTCTCAAACTAATAATAAGGAAAATCCTTAAAATTCCATACACATGCACACTTTTTATATTCAAATCCTTTCCCATAGATTTAATTGTGAAAATTATCAATTTAACAATAATTTCATAAAACCTATAAGGTACAATTTTATTCCTTTTTTCCATTTCTCTCTCTCTCTCTCTCTTCTTTTTAGCCAAAATTTTAAGGATTCTTTCCTTAAGTTTTCATGTCAATTTCCTAATAATTCAACCATTTTACATCTCACCTAACACAAGTCATCCCAATCATTATAATAATCAAGTCAACCAAACTCATCCTCATGTACTACCTTAAGTCGAGTTCCACACCAAGTAGAACATGGGTTCTCATTCAAGTTTTCATGAAATCAATTTCATTATCAATCATCAAACCCATTAGGTAACACAATCAAACACAAATTCCATATAATTGAACTAACTAATTCAATTCTCTACATGCATGCTTAGGCCAAACCTTACACCTAATAAAGCATAGGTTTTCTTCAAAAAAAAAACTTTCATTGTGAAAATTATCAATTTAACAATAATTTCAGAGGACTATAAGGTACAATTTTATCCCTTTTCCATTTCTCTCTCTTTAGTCAAAACTTTAAGGATTGTCTCTTTAAGTTTCCATGTCAATTTCCTAATAATTCAACCATTTACCATCTCGCCTAACACAAGTCATCCTAATCATTATAATAATCAAGTCAACCAAACTCATCCTTATATATTAGCTTAAGTCAAGTTCCACAACAAGTACAACATGGGTTCTCATTCAAGTTTTCATGAAATCAATTTTATTCTCAATCATCAAACCTATTAGGTAGCACAACCAAACATAAATTTCATATAATTGAACTAACTAATTCAATTATCTACATGCATGCTTAGGTCGAACCTTACACCTAATAAAGCATAGGTTTTCTTAAAAAAAATTGTAATTAAATTTTCACCCAATCATTAATTTCATCCTATAATATAAAAGGAAACATTATGAACAACCTTCTTTTTTTATTCCTCTCTTTAACATTTATCAACACCTTATGAATGTAAGTCTAATAGCACTTTGACCCCTAAGCTTATCCAACCACCTTTCCCTAAATATTACAACAAAAAAGTCAAATGTGAGTATTATAAAGGAACCGTGGGTCATTGCATTGATCATTGTTATGGATTTAAAAAGCAGGTGAACAACATGATCCAAAATGGGTGACTGTCTTCTGAAGATAAAAATAGTGAATATAACACAATCATAAGAGGTTTAGGAACTGTTGAACAAAATAACTTAAGTATAAGAGATCTTAATGTTACATGAATTGATTAGTTGATTCCATAAAAGGATGGGTGAAAATGTGCAATTTAGTTTTTGATAAAGTAAACCAAAGAACTCATGAATGTTATGAGATGAATGTCTAAGCGTTGCAAATACATCTATGTTATTCATTTAAAAATTTATCAGTATTGTAAAGGATTGTGTCTTTGAATAAAATGTCTTTTTTATATGTTTTATTGTTGTTATGAAATCAATAGATGTTTTTGTAAAAGTAATAATTTGTCAATCTATTATTATCCATGATTGGATAAATATAATGTCAATAATGACAGAAATGATCGAACCTTAAGGTGTGTCATGCAAAATGCTAAGAGGGAATCCCCATCCCTTTTGAAACTCATTGGCCCTTATAACTAATCTCATAGGTCGATTCAAAACATTATAACCAAATCATTTTTTTTGTAAAAAGAAAAAACCTTTTGCCTAAATAATCTTGAAATTGGATTTTTTTTATTTCAAAAATAATTTGATGTTTGCTCAAAATAATATTTAGGCATCCTTTATGTAAAGTGGCAAATAAATCATTCATTCAAGCAATTTCCATTCTGAGGTGACCAAACATTTTTTAAACCAAAAGACATTAAATGAAGAAAATATGCAATTACCTATACACCATGTCTCTTGAGCCACGTTTCAATGTATGTATAACAACATGTAGTAAATTTGATAGTCATAGACTCTAAAATGCAATTCTTACAAATCTCAAACCATTACACTAAATAAGAATAAAATTTATCAGTTTTAACCACTTGCGCTTGAAATGATGAAAGATCATTTTTGTTATCATTTCACGTTCTACAAATATGTATAACCCTTGTGATCCCAATTTGAGTCTTAATGAGTTTTTTCATATAAAAAACTCTGATTAGGATCACACCCCATATTGGAGGGGGGCAAGCAAAAATTTAAAAATTAAAAAGCAAGGAAGCCTGAAAAACTCAATTGGTAGGGGGCATGCCTGAATTAGGAATCAAAAAGAAAAAACATCAAAGCAAATAAGGATATCCCGTCAAAGCAATAAAAAAAAGCAAATCTAAGAAACACGACGAATAAAAGATTGCAAGAAAGATAACTAACAGTGATCCTAAGTCTAAAACCTTGAAAACACTCTTTGAGCCTAATAAATCATTTTCTTTCATAGTTGAAAAGTCATAGTCTGCATTACGTGCCTTTAAAAAGCTCTTTCTAATCAAGCAAACAAGTAACTTAGACCAATAAATGACATTCTCAAAATACAGATGAATATTTTTATAAGAATCATGACATTGCGAATAAGCTACTTGTTATTATTCATGCTAATAAAATAAGTGCAAAAAATAAAACATTTTTTCTCAACGAAACCTTGAGCTTTTACTCAAGCCTCTTGCTTGGAAACTTATAAAAATAGAAGGTTACCTCACCACTTACCTTCACTGGTCCTATTTTTTCCTGCATAAAAGATCAAATTCTCCCTTTTCTAAAGATAAACCCTTAGGGAGTTGCAAAAAAAAAGCTCACATCGGATAAATTTTTATTTTTAAAATACAAGAGTCAAAATTTCATGATGTTTATTTGAGTCATGGATAACTTGATTTTGAGCTGACATTTCCTTCTAACCTTGACAATTGTCAATTAAATACTAAAGAAGGTCGCATCTTAGTGTTAAATGATGTGTCTTGGGGTCACAATCGAAGAAACAATTTTAAAATTACATCTCTATAATTTCTTTGCAATAATTAGACTTGAATGGATACGATCCTTGAAATTTATGATTTGATTCCAAAACAAGAAAATGATTTTCAAATAACAAGGGTCATTGACCAAGTTTGTAAAGTTCTTGATAAAAATGATCTTGACTTTTCTTATAAGGGGTAATGGATAATACCTAAATTAATTGAGGGTAATATAGCTTAAAGACAATATATGATAGTGGATTACTTGATGAACTTAATCAGCAGTTGAGTGTAACACTACACATAAGGGGCATCTTCATGGTTAAGAGTTGGTTTCACTTTTAAAAGATGACTATAAAGATTATATCACATAAGTGTATTTTAATGAATGTTAAAGAGATGTGCATAACCAGATCAACTGGGGGTAATTTTCAACGGTCATTAGGAATAGATGATTTGATAAAATCCTTCAGAAAATGAGAATGATAAAGCATAATTTCTCCATAAAGAATAAATAGGTAATGGTGCAAAAATATCACAAATTAGGGGGGATCATCCGACCAGGGGGCAACATCATGGCTAAGAGAGTTTGTCACTTCTCAAGGAATAGATAATTAAGCAGAACTTTATTTATTAACTAAAGGTCTAAGATGCGTGACAAAAAGGCAGTCAAACACGCAAAACCTAAATGGGTAGAAGAGTTAAAAGACTAAGAGTAAAACCTGATCCAGGAAAATTATCATCGTGACACCGCACATGTGCGACAATAGTTGTTGGTATTGTGTCATGACTCATTATGAAACTTATAATACTTATTAAAATTATCAACTACCTGTGCTTTGGAGGGTGCCCTAAGGTAATTTTCATCGGGTAACATGTCAAACAAATTGCTCACTATCATCTTCATAGTGACCTTTTTCCTATCATACTCAACATCACTGGAAATCATACTAACACCTTCTTTCCTTATAGCAATGTGGTTTGATAAATGGTTTGTGTTCATATTTGGGGCATTTTGACTCGTATTAAATTTTATCCAACCCACTTAGATGATATAGGATTTTAGCATTGAAGGTATGGCAATTATCTATGTTTTATCCAACATCACTAGTATGGTATTCACATTTATGGTCTAGTTTATACTAAGAAGGGTAAGGTGGTTGAAGGGGTTTTTATGGGGTAGGATAAATTTGTCCAATGCTAATGAGCCTTTTGAACATTTCTTTTATGGGTAAAGAAAGAGGTGGTAATTTTATCTAATTTCTTCAGGTACTTTTATAAGGTTGATTGATATTTATTGGTTAAGAAATAACTAATTTTATAAGAAGTTATTTGATTGGTAAGTAAGGAATTATGAAGAGAATTTTAGGTTGATGATGTATGTAGGATTGAATGGTGTCAAAATGAATGGTTGTATATTAGTACTACTGTTATTGACTTGTTGGTTAGACCTCAATTGATTACTCTAATGACCTTTCATATGAAAATGATTGGTTTCCACCTGATGTACTTTATTGTCCTTTTTTTTACCTTGAAAACCCTCTTTTTCTTTGGTTAACCTTAGAAATGTTTGAGAATCTCCTTGCTCTTACTGTCTGCTCAATTCTCTCAACTACAACAACAATGTTTATAAAATGTTGTGTTATACTGTTAACCAAATATTCAAAACATAGAGTTTTGAATGTATTTGAGAAAGCTGTGATGTTTTTTTTATTAAAAAAAGATGGATTTATGTAACCACTTCGCGCCACTTCTAGGAGTACTTTCAAATGGATTCTTTAGGTATGTTTTTTGTGTATTGCAAATTAGAATGATCTTAAGCTACATCCATATTAAACTTGTACTATTTTATAAAATCATCTAATACATCCCTTCATCTCTAAATCTTGGTATTCCCTAGATGCATACACCAACTCAACATTGTGTCATTTAAGATTTCATGGAATAATAGATCAAAAGTTTTTCATTATAGACTACTTTAGCTATTTTACTGCAATATACCTCTATGTGTGTCATGGGACATTATGTGTCATTGTATTTAATGAGCTTAGGCATCTTAAATTTTTTAGGTATTATGATGTCATTCACGATGTATATTTTAATTATCTTTACTAAGTCACAAAGGTGTTTGCCTTTTATTGCTCGAAGTCATTCTTCTGTTTTAAACAACTTCTCCAAGTTATGCTCTTCTACCATCTTGACCCTTTGGTTTTCTTTAGTGGTGAGGCCAATAATTGGAGCAACATAGGCTTATAGTGAAGGTGGAGAGTCTAAGAATGGAAAATGCGATATGAATTGGGACTCAAGAGAAGCATCGGATGCCTTTTAGTTTAGAGGTGCTAAAATATATAAATCTCATGGCATTTGAGTCATCGACTAGACATCAGGGTAGAGTGACATTTTTATCTAAGTTTATCCCTAATTGGAGGTCTCTTTCCCTGATGGTATAGCTTGTAATGGTCACCCAAGCAAGCTAGTGAGCCTAATGACCTCTTCTTTTAGACTTTATAACCTCCTTTGGCAACTTTGTTCTATTTGTGACTTGTTTTTATTTTTTATTTTTCTCTGCCTAGATCTAGTGTTGTGGTCTTTATAGGAAAATTGAACGTTTACAAGACGATCTACATTTCTTCTTATATATATATGGATGAAAAAAGATAAATAAAATATACAAATGAATGCAACATGTTGGATTAAATATACATGTTTATTATTGTTCAAGTTTCCTATTATATTGGGACTATGATGACAGACTAGGTCGAATTTTCTTGAAAAATTCTCATCGAGGATAGGAATTTTGGTCGATTCAAGAAAATTTCCCTTGTCATACTAGCCTTTTCCAGACATAGTCCTCATATCTTCAATGATAATCTTACTATTTCCCAACATATCACACTTCTTGTAAGGATCGGTAACAAAATAATAGTGTCTCTATAAAAAGTAATGAATATGATATGATTTGTGTCTTATCAAGGATCAATCCTAGTGGATAAGATATAGCTTATGTAAGGTTTGACTTAGCTAGTCTATCCCTAAAAGTTTTTTTAGGTTCTTAAATCATTCAAACTATTAGTGGGATAACTAACCTCTTAATCTTACATAATATGGTTAATGGATTATGAAGGGGAGAAAAAGAAAGTTAAGTTCTTTGTTTGGAATGAGAAAAGGTAAGAGAATGAAGAGTGTTTATTTTTACTTCTCTTGTTTTAATTATAGAGAAAGTGTAGGGAAATATACTTTTTTACTAAAATAAAATGGAACCCACTTTGATTATTATTCATATAACCATTTTAAAAAAATATATATAACAAATGTCAAATAATCATAAATATTTATAAACAAATAAGTCACATTAAAGAAAAACTAAAAGGAATAAATGATTTATTGTATATCGCTATAAAGAAATGATGTGTTTGTCCTCGAGAAAACAACCAAATAAGTTAAGATTAAAGGGCAAAATGATTTTTTTACAAAGTTAAATTGGTATTATCAAATTGTGTGGAGGTAAATCAATATTCTCACTCTTTTTGCATAGTAAAATGACTTAATTATCCATGAAAGTAAAAAAAAAATTAAACTGGAGTACATAGGCCTTTTAGTCTTTTTAAGTTGGGATAAGTGTTTTATTGTACATTGCTACAGGAAAATGATGTTTTTACTCTTGAGCAAAACAAAAAAAGAAGTTAAGATTAGGGGGGTAAAATAATCTTTTCACGAGATTCAGTTGGCATTATCAAAGTGGCTGAGGGTAAATCAATTTTCTTGCTTTTTTTTTTGTAAAATGACTTAATTATCCTTGAAAGTAAAAAAATAATAATAATAATTGGAGTACAGGGGTCTTCTAGTCTTTTTAAGTTAGGATCAATATTTTATTGTACATTAATACAAAAAAATGATGTTTTCGTCCTCGAGAAAAACAACCAATAAAGTTAAGATTGGGGGGCAAAATGGTCTTTTTATGCGGTTCAATTCGCATTAACAAATTAAATGGAGGTAAATCAGTCTTCTGGGTTTTTTTACACATTAACATGACTTAATTATACTTGAAAATAAAAAAAATAAATAAACTAGAGTACTAGGGCCTTTTAGTCTTTTTAAGTTTTGATTGCACAATAAACTGACTGGATTGCCCTTAAAAGTAAAAAAATTAAAATTGGCGTTCATGAACATTTTCATTTTATCATTATGGTTTTTTAAAGTTATAATTAGTTTTAATAAGGGGCAATTCTGTTTTTTTAATAAATATAAAAATAATTAAAAAAACTAAAAGTGGTTGATGCGTCAGTGAATGACGCATGCAAATGGGAGGCGGTTGTGCTTTCCATCGCAACATTAGAAACATCTTGTTATCCTCTTCACGGTGGTCTGACGTGTGTGTACGGAGAATCATCAGTTAGGCTCTAATGAGTTTTTTCTTTTCTTCCCTTTCTTTTCTCTCCTAACATCAAATTTCACCCTATACCTTTCAAAAATCAATTATGTCTTCTAGTTTGTATTTTTTTTAATTTTGGTCCTCATTCTTTTTATTACTATTTAGTTTTTCTTTTATTTTTTTTTCAATTTCATCCCTAAGCATTTTATTTCATTTAACTTTTGTTTTCAATTTGGTCTAGATTCTTTTGATTGCTATATTATTATTTTTTTATCATTTTCTTGATTTATTTTTCTACTTTACCCCTCAATATTTTTTCCTTTTTTTTATTCAAGTATGGTCCTCACTCTTTTGATTGGTATTTTTTTATCCTTATCTTAATTTATTTTATTTTTTAATTTAGTCTATAATTATTTTTTTCATTTAATTTTTATACCAAATTTGATCCTTCTTGTTTTGATTACTATTTTGTTTTGTCTTTTTTAATTATTTATGATTACAAATTTTACTTTATGATTTTTTTTAATGTTTGCATTCTATGGAATAATCTCGGTTTTATAACCCTTCTCACTGGTTTTGAAGATTAATCCGATTTAACTTCGGTCTTTTTAGGTCATTTTAAAAAAATATATATTTTTTTTCAATTTCATCCTTTAACATTGAGTTATCGAGCCTTGAACTTTGTGATTTGTTCCGTATTTCTTTCCATGTGATTATCTTGATCTCATATCTTGAGCTTTGAGTTAGTCGAGTTAACTCGGTTTTTTAAGCTTTTTTTAAATTGATTTTTTTTTAATTTTATTATTTGATATTAGATTATTGGACCTTCAACTTTGTTGCTTTTTATGTTTTCCTTAACGTGGGTTTGTCTCGGGTAGCAGGTGAGTTAAGTTAACCCGGGTTGACTCGAGTTTTTTTTATAATGTTTTTTATTGACTTAATTGTGGTCTTTTTTTCTAGGTCTTTTTTTTTAAATTTGTTTTTATTTTTATTTTGATCTCATATCACGGTTCACAGGTTAATCGAGTTAACTCGAGTTTAAATGAGTTTTTTCTTTAAGTTTCTTTTTATGAAATTGATTTTTTTTTTCAATTTTATCATTTGACATTAGGTTATTGGACTCTGTACTTTGTGATTTTTTCCGCTTTTGTTTATATGGGGTTATCTCGAGTCAAATATTAGTCAAGTTAACTCGGGTTGATCCAGGTTTTTTTATTAATTTAACTTTGATGTTTTTTAGGTTGTTTTTTTTTAAATTAATTTTTTTAATCCAGATCTCATATTGTGGGTAGTTGGTTAGTCAAGTTAACTCATTTTTTTTTAAAGTTTTTTTTTCATTTAATATTAGTTTATTAAACCTTAAAGTTTGTGATTTTTTTTCAATTTTATTTTTACAAAGATTATTATAATCTTATATTACGAGTTTCAAGTTAGTCAGGACACCTTTTTACATTTAAAATTTTTTAACTTGATATGCAGCATAAAATGAGCTATTTATTTATTAGTGCTCCGTTCATTAAATAAAGAAAGATAAAAGCTAAATAAATAAAAAACTATACCACTTTTAAATTACAAAAAACTTGGTAGTATAGTTTGAAAAAAAAAAGGTTACGTTAAATTAAATAATACCTAAATTCTGAATCTTCGAGTATTAATTATTAACAAACATTTAAACCACGTAAATAATTTATTTGAGGGCGAATTGAGAAAATTAGGAGTAACAGTAACTTGTCAAAAAAGGGCTAGTGCTTAACTTTTCCCAATCCCAAACTAATAATTAATTTATTAGAAACAATAAATAAATCAAAGGGTCAATACTCAATAACTCAGCAAGAGAAGGATGGATAGAGAGAGAGAGAGATAGAGATAGGAAGGTCAAATCGAGTGGCGAAGGGTTTTTTATAATTATTTTCGTGGTTGTGGTTCTTGCTGTCTTTGCTACTGTGTGTGTCTATATATAAATATATATATATATATATATATATATATATATATATATATATAGAGAGAGAGAGAGAGAGAGAGAGAATAAAGAAAGCAATATATGTTTACATATTATATATAATAATAATAATAATAATAATAACTGAGATAGAGAATAAAAGGAATAGAGGGAGGAGAGGAGCCGGAAGATAATTCTTTGT